>Ga0209097_10000148_pt1 | contig 81803 bp, 67 predicted proteins | sample AD_UKC052_MetaG_FD_184419 | JGI IMG/M metagenome (GOLD analysis project Ga0209097, IMG submission 184419) | Active sludge microbial communities of municipal wastewater-treating anaerobic digesters from USA - AD_UKC052_MetaG (SPAdes) (version 2) | ecosystem: Engineered > Bioreactor > Anaerobic >... | reverse complement strand
GGCGGCTGGAAGACGGCAGCGATATCATGCACAGAAAGGAGTGAAACCCAATTTGCGCGCCGCGGTGGAAGCCAGTGTCCGTTCGGTGAAACATCCTTTTCCAGCGGGAAAACTGCCTGTCAGGGGGAAATTCCGTGTGGCCTGTATGATGATTGGATCTGCTGCTGTGACCAACGTACGGCGTATTCAACGCTGCCTGGAGGTGAGGATGAAGGCGCAAAAAGCCGAGTTGGATGAGAAAAACGCATCCAACTCCTCATCCGCAGCGGAAAAGGATTCTTTTTTGCTTAATTTTTGGCGTCGATTGGCGGGGTGGCTCAGGCCAAAACCTGCTTTCAATTTTGTGTTTGGTTGTTAAAGTACAACTTTTTGCAGAGGACTCATTCTTGTCATCAAGATTAAAGAGTTTCTTGCTGACAAAGGCACCGTAGGTAAGGTAAGCTCCGACCAAAATCAGAGCGCCGATACCCACAATAACTAGGATGTTCATCATTTACCTCCTGGCGCATTGTTGCGCAAAATAAAATATTGCCTGAAAATCAGGCCTAAAAAAAATTTCACACGGTGCTCTTTCGATAACCGCGGTTTTCACGTTTTGGAGGTCGGAGGGAAAAAAAATACTAGCAATGGTTCCTGATAAGGTCATAAAACAGCATCCCATTCCAATAAATTTTCCATAACCATTATATGCACATCCTGATACAATACCTAAACGATTTGGCTCCCAAGCCATGAAAAATGTCACATAATTGGCATTACAAATATCGTTTTTATCTACTGCTAACCCCAAAACACCAGCCTTGTAATAATAATTGAGGTTTTTCTGAGAAGCAGCGTTATCAGGGTGCGGTCTTAAGTTTCTCTTGGCAGATCATCATTGGGTAATACAAGGTCACGGCCAGATTAACTTTTTTCTGATAATTCATTGACGATTTTCTGATGAAACTGCCGTATTATAGCCGTAGAAAAAAACAGCAGCCCTTGGGCAATTCAGGGCATCCAAACAAAGCCTTCGGTTATCTTGATGCTCACTGAGTCGGCATTTCAGAGATACCCTGACGGCGAAAACTCAACCAAATTTTACAAGAAAGGAGCTTTCACAAAATGTATCCGTACTTTCGTTCACCCTCATCCATCTGGCAAAGAATGGACCGCTTACAGCGGGAAATGAACCGCGTTTTTGATCAGGCACTGGAAACCCGGTCCAATCCCTCAGGTTATCCTGCTGTCAATATCTACGCGGCGGAAAATGGCCTGGTACTCCATGCAGAGCTTCCCGGTTTTCAGGCTGAAAATCTGGATATCAGCATCAATGGCGAAACCCTGACCTTAAGTGGCGAGCGCTTTGCGGAAAGCATCCCTGAGGAGGCTCATTATCACCGCCAGGAACGCGGAATTGGCAAATTTTCTCGCACCATTAAACTGCCGTACACCATTGAAGCGGATCAGGTTCAGGCAGAATTGAAAAACGGCCTGCTCACCCTCACCCTGCCCCGCGCCAAAACCGATCTTCCCAGGAAGATTGCAGTCAATCATTAATAACATATGCATGCCTTAGTAAAGGAGGTTGAAAAAATGGCTGAAGAATCCAAATCCATTCAGGTGCAAAATCAGTCCCTGGTTTCATCAGAGGACTCTGAACGCACCCACGATCGCCCCTGCTTTATTCCGCAAACGGATATCTACGAAACCAGGGATCATATATTACTGAACCTCGATATGCCCGGGGTCAAAGCAGAGACCATCAATGTCACTTTGGAGAAAAACATCCTCACCATCAATGCTGAAGCTGCCAGAGTCGAAACGCCTGAAGGTTACCGGCTGGTCCTGAACGAATACCAAATTGGCGATTTCGAACGCAGCTTCCGCATCAATGAATTAATCGACCGGGAGCATATTGAAGCCAAATACAAGGACGGCGTTTTGCATCTGGCGCTGCCCAAAGCCGAGCAGGCAAAAAGCCACAAGATCGCCGTCCAGGCTGGATAATTTCGAAAGGAGGTGAAGATCTATGTCCATCACTGATCTGTTACCCTGGAAGAAGCCCAAAAACGACGCTCTCCTTCGCCGCTCTGAAAGCGAACTCTCTGTTCCCGATTTACGCGAGGAGATGAACCGCCTGTTTGATGAATTTTTTGATCGGCCGTTTAACTTCAATTCGGCTTTCAGCGATCTGGCCAACATGGGCAGCTTCGCCCCTCGGGCCGACATCAGTGAAACCGAGAAAGAAATCACCGTGTCCGTTGAGCTGCCTGGAATGAACGCCGAGGATATCCATATCTCCATATCGCATAACGTGCTCACCATTCAGGGTGAAAAGAAGATGGAGAAGGAAGAAAAAGGCAAACACTATCACCGTCTGGAACGCTCTTACGGCTCATTCCAGCGCTCCATCCTGCTGCCGGCCGATGTGGACGAGAGCAAAACAGAGGCCGCCTTCAAGAATGGCGTGTTGCAGGTGAAACTGCCCAAGCAATCCCCTTCACCTGAAACCTCGCGGCGCATCACCATTAAAACCGGATAATCATTGCTTTCAGGAAACCGCAAAAAAGGCTGCTCAAGGTTGAAGCAGCCTTTTTTGTTCGTCCACGCCGGGTTGACAGTCAGCCCGGCTGTGCTTACAATACTCCCTGTAACGCATTCAATCATCTAAGGATTTTTCATGGCACTCATCAGTCTTCAAGGCGTTGGTCTGGGTTTCGGCGGGCACCCTCTGCTGGATGGCGTCGATTTGCAAATCGAACGCGGCGAATGGATCGGTCTTCTGGGCCGCAATGGCTGCGGCAAATCGACCCTCCTCAAGCTGCTCAACGGCGATCTCCTCCCGGAAGAGGGGATTATCTCTCGCCAGCAGAACTTGAAGACCGGCTACCTGCCTCAGGAAGTGCCTATTGGCCTGAGCGGTACCATTTATGATATTACCGCCAGCGGCCTGTCTGCTCCAGATATCCGGGATGAAGAAAACGGCTGGCAGCGCCAGCTCAAAGTGGAACAAATCCTCTCACGCATGCAGCTCAATCCCCAGGCCGATTTTAACTTCCTCTCCGCCGGGCTCAAACGCCGGGTACTCCTTGCCCGATCCCTGGTGAATAATCCCGATTTGCTTTTACTGGATGAACCCACCAATCACCTGGATATTGAGGCGATCAACTGGATGGAAGATTTCCTGGTGCGTTGGGGCAGAACCCTGCTGTTTGTCACCCACGACCGCTCCTTCCTCCAACGTCTTTCCACCCGTATTATTGAGCTGGACCGCGGCCGCCTGTTTGACTGGCACTGCTCCTATGCCACCTTTTTGCAGCGCAAAGAAGCCGTGCTGGCTGCCGAACAGGAACAGAATGCTGTTTTCGACAAGAAACTGGCCCAGGAAGAGGCCTGGATCCGCCAGGGCATTGAAGCCCGCCGCACCCGCAATGAAGGCCGTGTGCGCGCCCTTAAACGCCTGCGCGAACTGCGCCAGGAACGCCGCGATCAGCCCGGCAAACTGCGCATGCAGATTCAAGAAGAGCGCCGCTCTGGCCGTCTGGTCATGGATGTGGATCGCATCAACTATGCGTTTAATGACCAGACCATCGTCCGTGATTTTTCCACCACCATCCAGCGCGGCGACAAGGTCGGCATTATCGGCCCCAACGGCTCCGGTAAAACCACCCTGCTGCGTCTGTTGATGGGTGACCTGAAACCTCAGAGCGGTGAAGTGCGCCACGGCACCAACCTGGCCCTCTCCTATTTCGATCAGCTGCGTTCCCAACTGGATGAGTCGCGTTCCATCCTGGATAATGTCGGCCAGGGGCGCGACACCATCACCGTTAATGGGAAACAACGCAACCTGATTGGTTATCTTGAAGATTTCCTCTTCACCTCCGATCGCGTCCATGCCCCCATCAGCGCTCTTTCCGGCGGTGAACGCAACCGTCTTTTACTGGCCCGCCTGCTGGCCCAGCCAGCCAACCTGCTGGTGCTCGATGAGCCCACCAATGATCTGGATGTGGAAACCCTGGAACTCCTCGAAGATTTGCTGCTGGATTATTCCGGCACCCTGCTGCTGGTCAGTCATGATCGTGCATTCCTGAATAACCTGGTGACCAAGCTGCTGGTGTTAGATGGGGATGGCAATATCACAGAGATTATCGGCGGCTATGATGACTGGCAGCGCGAAAAACAGAGTCAGACTGCCGAAAAAGAAGACACCCGGCCCCCCAAAACCGCTCCGGCTCCGGCAGTTCCGCCGCCCCCACCTGCCGGCCCGCGCAAATTATCATACCGTGAACAGCGTGAGCTGGCTGAACTGCCCGAGAAAATTGAAGCTCTCGAAATTGAGCAGATGCAGCTTGCCGCCAGCATGAACGAACCGCCCTTTTTTCAACAGGAAAAGGATGCTGTGGCCCGCGTTGTGGACCGCCTGCATGCCATTGAAAAAGAGCTCGCCCAGGCTTACCAGCGTTGGGGCGAGCTCGATCAGGCCTGAGACACCATCAACTCAGCTGCAGGATTCCCTCAGCCAGACCCGCATCTGTCCCGTTGCACGGTTGTCCCAGGCATAATACGGCACCGCCAGCAGTTTCACCGGTTGGCTATCCGTTCTATGGGTTCGGTAAAGGTCATCTCCCCAGGCGTCATCCGGGGTCAGAGTTCCGCTGCCGTTTAACACCACCACCCCTTCCAGCAGATCGGTCCGCATTTCCACCCCGGCATCGCTGAACCCACCAGTGCGGGTATTGACTTCGATCCGTCCCAGGTCCAGCCCTGGCTGATCGGTCTCCTCCAGGCAATACACCAGCGGCCCGCGCTGCAAGGCAATCCGCCCGCGCAAAGCGCTGACGGCTGGATGGGCCCAGGTGGTCACCACATGCATTTCCATATCGTACCTAACCAGGTCACCGTTCTGCCACCGGCGGGATAGTTCCAGGTAACCATTGGCCTGCGGTTTCAGGTCCACCACTTCATCATTCACCTTCAGGCTCCAATTTTTGCACCAGCCAGGCAGGCGCAGATGCAGGGTGAATGTCCTCGGATCCTCCAATTCCACCCTGATTTTGACCAGCCCGTTCCAGGGATACTGCGTTTCCACAGCCAGGTTCACAGGAAAATCATCTACACGCAATTTCGCCTGGCTGCCGGCAAACTGATGCACCCAGACTCCCCCCTGACTGCTGGAATAAAAATAACTTCCCAGGCTGGCCAGCACCCGCGAAATGTTCGGCGGACAGCATGGGCAGTCAAAAAAGGCCTGCCGGTGATGGCCTCCCTTGCTTGCCAGTGGGTTCTCATAGAAAAATGCATCGCCCTTGAAGGAAATGCTGCTTAGAAAGCCGTTATACAGACCGCGTTCAATCACATCCGCAAAGCGTCTATCCCCGTCAAATTGCAGCAGGCGTTCCGCCCACATCATCAGACCAATGGTCGCACAGCTTTCTGCATAGGCCGTCTCATCTGGCAGATCATAGTCTTCGGTGAATCCTTCGTTGTGATAGGCCGGACCAATTCCGCCAGTCAGGTACATGCGTCTGTTCACCAGGTTCTGCCACAGCCGATCGCAGGTATCCAGCCAGCTCGCATCCTTTTTTTCATGAGCCAGATCAGCTGCAGCACAGAGCAAGTACATCGCCCGCACCGCATGCCCCACCACCTTGGTCTGCTGGCGCAGGGGTAAATGTGCCTGGCAATACTCATAGTTTTTTGCCCAGTATTTTGCCGGGTCATCCCCGCGTTCCCGCGCTTCCTGGTCGTAATAATGCGGCTGCGTGCCTCTTTCTTCCATAAAATAATTTGCCAGTTCCAGGTAGCGCGGATTCTGCGTCGCATGATAGAGCTTGATCAGCGCCAGCTCAATTTCCGGGTGCCCGCAGTAGCCCCGTCGTTTGCCTTCTTCACGCCCAAAGGTTGCATCGATATGATCTGCCGTCCGGCACAGGGCATCCAGCAAACGGGTGCTGCCAGTTGCAGCAGCATGGGCCACGGCCGCTTCCATCATATGCCCCATGCAGTACATCTCGTGCCAGTCGCGTAAATTCTTCCAGCGCATCGCAGGGTCGGCGGCGGTAAAGTGGGTGTTCAGATAGCCATCTGGAGCCTGTGCCTGGATGATTTTATCCACCACCGCTTCCACCTGGGCAGCCAGCTGTGGATCAGGGTGAGTCGCCAGCGAAAGGCAGGCTGCCTCCAGCCATTTAGCCACATCGGAATCGCTGAAAATCTCCACAATACGCGCCGGGAGTTTCCGCTCAAAATTCAGGTCAAAGGCCGCAATCCGTCCGGTTTCCTGCAGCTGCCGGTAGATATGCGGAATGGTGACGGTGCGGTTGCGTTCGATGCGCGGCGCCCAGAAGGTATCTGTGAAAGTGACAGCGGTATGGGGCACAGGCTCAAGTTGGCGGGGTGTGGACGGCATGCTTCCTCCAAAAAAATTTAGTTATTCGTTTGAAAACCTTCCTGATAAGTATACCCCGTTTTCTTTTTTCACTGTTCAGGGCAAGTGGATTTCCACCACCCTTTCTGCCCGCAGGTAAGGTTCACCCCGCGCGCTGTCCATTTCCATCCTTCCGCTCACCAGCAGCGGCGCTGAGGTGTGAATAAGGTTCCTGACCTGCCGGTACAGATCGGGAAAGATGACCACATCCATCATGCCGGCTAAATCTTCCAGAGTCAAAAACAGCATGGCCTCGCCTTTGGCTGTCTTGCCGCGGTGAGATGTCTGCCGAACCCCTGCCACCGTCACCCGCCGACCCATCTGTTCGGTGGCTTCCTGCAGGCTGATGGCGCCGCGCTGGCGAATTTGCGCTGCTGCCAGTTCCAGCGGATGCACCTCCACGCTGATGCCCAGCACAGCCTGCTGGCCGCGCATCTTTTGCTCAAGGGTCCAATCAGCCTCATTCTCATCTGCCCAGGCAAACAAGCTCAATTGCCCGGCCTGCCAGCCGCCCCCTCTGGCGCGCCGGATGATGGCAGGTATCTTGCCCAGGCCGTCCAGGGCTCCAGCCATCGCCAGGCTTTCCAGTTCCTGTGGACGTGGATCAACCTGGCTCAGAAAATGATCCAGGCTGTGATAAGGCCGATATTGAATGATGCGTTCAAAGGTGCGCCGGGTCAGGTTTTTTACCTGATCCAATCCCATAAAAAGCGCCTGTGGTTCTCTGCAGACGATGAAATGACGCCCTGAATAATTCACATGCGGCGGCCGCACCTTCAACCCCAGCCGCCGTGCTTCGCTCAAATACACCCTCTGGCTGTAATAACCACCCCAATTGGCCAGCACGGCCGCCATGAACTCCGCTGGAAAATGTGTCTTGCACCAGGCGGAACGCCAGGCCACCTGCGCATACGAGGCCGCATGGGCTTTGGGAAAACCATAACCAGCAAAGGCCGCCATCATCTCCCAAACCCGCTCGCCAGTCTCCGGTGGAATGCCGCTGCGCGCCTGGGCTTCCTGGATAAATTTGCGCCGCAGTTCCTGCATGCGTTTGCCCGGGTCAAAATGGCTCATCGCCCGTCTGAGCAGATCGGCCTCAGCCAGGCTGAAACCGGCCAGTTCATGGGCAATCCGCAGCACCTGTTCCTGATACAAAATTACCCCGAAGGTCTCATCCAGCAGAGGGGCCAGCGCCGGATGCAGATGCACCACCGGTTCTTCTCTCTTGAATCGCCGCACAAAAGCATCCTTCAATCCGCCGGTCAGCGGTCCCGGCCGGTAGAGCGCCAGTGCCGCCATGATATCATCGGCGCTGCGGGCGTGAATTTCACGCAGGGTGGCACGCATGCCCGGGCTTTCTATTTGAAAGCATCCGATGGTCAAGCCATTCTCGATCCGCTGTGATGTGGCCGGATCATCCAGCGGAGTTGAATCCAGCACAGCCAGTGCGTCCCGGTAGACCAGCGGCTGACCCTCATGGATAAATTTGGCCACGTCCCCCAAAACGGTCAGGCCGCGAATCCCCAGCAGGTCAATTTTTACCAGACCCAATGCTTCTACGGCACTCAGGTCGAACTGGGTCAGGGTCACATCTTTGCTGCCCGATGGCATTACCGGCACCAGGTCCGTGATCGGTCCGGGCGCCACCACCACCCCGCCAGGGTGCATGGAAAGGTGACGGGGCAGTTTCATCAGGGCTTCAGCCTGATCAAACAGTTTCTGCATGCGCGGTTCAGGGTGCTTTGCCCGCAAACCGTTAAATACAGCCGGGTCGCTCAAACCCTCCTCATTCTGGTTGCGCCGCGCCCAAAAGGCATGCGGCAGTTGCTCCGTCAGTTCACGAATTTGCGCCGGCGCCAGGCCAAAAGCCTTGCCCGCATCGCTCAATGCGGATCGCGGTCTGAAATGGTGCACAGTTGCCACCATGGCCACCCGTTCGCGGCCGTAAGTATCAAAAACATGCTCGATCACGCTGTCGCGCCGCAGGGAGCACAGATCGGTATCTATGTCCGGCGGTGTGAGTCTCGCCGGATTTAAAAAACGTTCCATGTAGAGGTTTAATTTTAAAGGATCAGGGCTGGTGATTCCCAAACAGTGCGCCACCAGTGATGAGGCTGCGCTGCCGCGCGATGAGAAAGGCACCCCACTCTGACGGGCAAATCGTAAAATTTCCTCAACGATCAAGAAAATGGGTTCAAAGCCCATCTGGGCAATCACCGTCAATTCATGATCCAGTCGGGTTTGAATCTCAGGCTTCATCGTCCCATATAAACGTTTCGCTCCGGCCTCGGCCCGCTCCCGCAAAGCCTGGGCGGCGGTTTGTCCTGGCGGCAGGGGCACGGTGGGCATGTGTGGAATGCCAAGGGGAAAATCGAAGCGGCAGCGCGCGGCAATTTCTTCAGTCGCTGCCAGCGCCGCCGGAAAGAGCTTAAAGCGGGCTTCCATCTCCCGGCTGCTGAGAAAATGTGATCCAACCGGAGCTGGATCACCCGGTGCCAGGCGGCTCAAGGGTTGGTTCAGACGGATGGCTGTTAATGTCCGCTGCAGTTCAGCCTGTTCAGGCGTCAACATAAAAATGGGATGCACGGCGGCCATCGGGAGACCTGCCCGCCTGGCCATATGTCCGGTTAACATGCCCGCAGCAGGATCCCGCAGTTGGAGATACAGCCGCCCCGGGTAAATCTCCTTCAATGCTCCCAGCTTTTCCAGGCCCAGCTCTTCTCCAGCCAGGGCGATCAGATCATCCCGATGAGCCGACAGCAGACTCAGCGATGCGCCGCCCTCAGCGGGTTCCAGTGCCAGCCGGCTGCTGATGCGGCACAGGTTGGCCCAGCCTTCCAGGCCGGCCGCCAGCAACACCAGGCGGGCTCTGCTTTCTATGTCCACCTCCAGTCCAGCAATAGGCTGAATCCCCGCTGCCTGACAGGCCTCCACAAAGGGCACCGTGCCGGTTAAAAGCAGATGATCTGTCAGGGCAAGAGCGGTCATGCCGCTGACGCTGGCTGCCCGGACCAGCTCAGCCGGTAAAGGCATGCCCTCCAGCAGCGAGAAGGCGGAGTGAACATTCAGGTGAACGACCATGCATAGATTGTAATCGAAAACCTCGAAAAATAGAAATTTTGTTCCCCAAATTTCCTTCCACGCCTTCCTCCGCTCTCACAAGAAAACACATGAGAGCGGAGGGTGCGGAGCCGCGGCCATTTTATTAAGCCGCCAGTCTTTCCCAATCTGTCATCAGGTGTTCAAGCTGGGCCTGCGCCTCAGCCAACTGCCATGAGACTTTTTGCATGCGGTTAAAATTCTGTCCGGAGCCCAGGCCTTGCAAATCTGCGGAGAGTTTTTGGATCAGGTTCTCCTGTTCGCGGATCCGGCCTTCCACGCGGTTGAGGGCTTCCTTTTTTCTTTTGGTATCCATGTCATTGCCGCGCAGCATCGGGCGCGGGGTTAGCAGGGTCTGCCGGGTGACGGCTTTTGAAGCACTGACCGCCTTGCGCAAGATCAACTCGCGGTAGGTGCCGTTGAAGATCTGCAGTTTCTGGTCCTGAATATCCCAGATCTGGGTCGCCAGCTGGTCGATCAGGTAGCGGTCATGAGACACCAGCAAAATTGTGCCGCTGAATTCGGCCAGCACTTCCTGAAGCGCCTCACGTGCCGGAATGTCCAGATGATTGGTCGGTTCATCCAGCACCAGGAAATTCGCCCCATCCAGCGCCAACAAAGCCAGCGCCAGGCGCGCCCTTTCGCCGCCGCTCAGGCTGCAGACCGGTTTGAACACGTCATCGCCCCTGAACAGGTAGGCAGCCAGGTGCTTGCGCGCCGGCTCAGGAAGCATGGGTTTGCGCGAGATAAATTCATCCAGCACGCTCTGTTCGCCCTTCAATGAATCCTGCGATTGAGCGAAGTAGCCAATTTTCAGGTTCGAGCCCGTCTGCAGCTCACCGCGCAGGGTTTCAAGTTGACCCAGCAGCACCTTCAGGAAGGTGGTCTTGCCGCTGCCGTTGGGTCCCACCAGGGCCACGCAGGCCCCACGCCGCAGTTCCATGTCATCTATGGTGAACAGGGAATGGCCGGGATAACCAATCTCGACATTTCTGGCTCGCAGCACATACGTGCCGCTGACGCCGCTGCTCTTGATACGCGGCTTGATCTGAAGCGGTTTGTGGCGGGTCATTTCAATGGCGTTTACCTTGCGAATGGCTTCAATGACATCCAGATGGCGCTCCACATGCAGATCCATTTCGCTCCAATTTTTTCCATTGCGCAGCGCCATAATGCCAAAATTCTCGACAATCTCCAGCTCCCGGCTGATGCGGCGCAGCAGGCCCAATGCCCGGGCATGGGTGCTGGCGCGCACCCAGTTGCGTTGAATGAAATCCACCTCGTTTTGCAAGCGGGCTTTTTCTTCTGTGTAGACCCGTTCGTAGTAATCCCATCTTTCCTGTCGCTGAAGCAGGTAAGAGCTGTAATTGCCGGAATATTCTTCCATGCCGCTGCGGGTCATCTCCCAGATGGTGTTGACGGTGTTATCCAGAAAATAACGGTCATGGCTGACAATCAAAACAGCCCCACCCCAATCCTTCAGGGTTTTCTCCAGCCATTCGACTGCTTCCAGATCCAGGTGGTTGGTGGGTTCGTCCAGCATCAGCAAATCGGGCTTCTCAAGCAAAAGGCGCGCCAGCAGCGCGCGGGTCTTTTGCCCGCCGCTCAACTGGGATAGGGGCAATTGCCAGGTTTTCTTGCCCAATCCCAAACCTTCCAGGGTTTGCTGGATGGTCAGTTCAATTTCATAACCGCCTGCATGTTCAAAGGCAGTCTGCAGCTGGCCGTAAGCTTCCAGCAGGCTGTCTTCCAGGTTTCCGGTTTCCATCTGCGCTTCCATTTCGTGAAGCTGCTCCTGCATGCGTGAAAGATCTGCAAAGACCGTCATCATTTCATTGAAAACCGTGTTGGAGCGGTCCGCAAAAGCTTCCACCGCTTCCTGACGCAAATATCCGATGCGCCGGCCGCGGGCAATATTCACCCGCCCCGATGTCGGCGCCTGAATTCCTCCCAGAATCAGCATCAGCGAGGTCTTGCCAATGCCGTTTGGACCAATCAGGCCGATTTTGCTGTCATTGGCAATCGAAATGGATATGCCGGCAAAAATATCATACATGCCGTAGGTGATGCTCAAATTATCAGCTGTTAAGAGAGACATGATGAACCTCCAAAAAGAAAACAAAAAACAAAAAGGCCGCGGATATTTGCTCACCCGCAGCCAGTAATGAACAGGAGGCCCATTAAAGAGAACAGCCGCGGGTCTGGAGCGCACCGCGGCTGTAACGTTTCAGTACTTAAACGACTAGCAGGCGCACTCCGAGAAGGAATAGCCAAAAGCACCGCCTTCGGCGCGTACAACCAGGAGGACAATGGCCCGCAGATTCATTCTAAAAATCCAACTTTCATCGTTTTAGTCATGCTTACAATATACATCATCCAGCAAACATCGTCAAGGGATTTGATCATTTTTGTTCGCCGGTCCACGCTCTTTTATGAGCAGAGGTCGATGATGACCTGGGTAAAGATCTTTGCCGCGGTGATCAGGTCTTTGATGGATGCCTTTTCATTGGCACCGTGCATATTGGTCTCAAAACCGGGCATGGTCGCGCCAAAGCAAACGCCGCCTTCGATGTTGTGCACATATGTACCGCCGCCGGTATATTCGCAAAAGCCCTTGTTGCCAGAATAGGTTTCATAGGCCTTCAGCAGGGTTTTCACAAAGGGAGAATCGCCAGGAGTGTGATGCGAAGGCGTCAGCTTGCCCTCAACCGTGATGCCGTAGGGTGCAAATGCCTTCACCACCACATCCAGAGAATTTTCCTCGGTGGTGCAAACCGGCGTGCGTCCGTCAAAGCGTCCGGTGAATCCGGTCTGAGAGAGTTCAAAGAGGGTAAAGGCCACCGTCAGTGAACCGGAAATGGCATCTGATTGAGCAATGCCCAGGGCCGTTCCAGAAAAATCTCCGTGCGGAATCAAGGTGTTTAACGCATGGATGGCCTTTTTGCTCTCGCTTTCTGCCAGCGGCAGTTCAGCCAGCGCGGCAATCAATGCCGTGATCGCATTCAGACCTTTGTGCGGGGTTGAGGCGTGTTCTCCTTTCCCTTTGACAAAAATCTTGACCTTGCCATCTTCCATGCTCACTTCATAGGTAGCGCCAGTCTTTTGGGCGACCGTTTCGCAAACCTTTTCCACATGCGCCTGCCCCATGCCTTCCACCAGGGCTTCAGCCTCCGGAGGCACCACATTCAAGCGGTAACCGCCTTTGGCATATACCACACGCGGTTTGGCTTCAGAAACAGGCCAGCTTCTGGAGAATGTTGGTTTCAGGCCGCCCTTTTCCGTGTTGACCACCGGGAAAGTGCCGTCCGGTGAAAAGGTGTATTTGGGTGCCGCTTCACGGGCAAAATAATACGCAATATCGCCGCTGCCGCTTTCCTCGTCTGTGCCCATGATCATGCGCACATTGTGCTTGAGCGGAACCCCCAGTTCTTTCACTGCTTTCAAAGCCAGCAGGGCAGCAACGGCAGGGCCCTTGTTATCGCTGACCCCGCGCCCAAAAATTTCATCTCCAATTACCGTTGGTGTATAAGGCGGTGTATTCCAACCGGTGCCTTCTCCCACCACGTCCAGGTGACACAAAATACCCAGGATGGTTTTATGTTCATTCAGATCGACCACACCCACGTAATTATCCACATTCCGCGTTGTGAACCCCATCTCGCCAGCCAGTTCAAGACCCACCGCCAGGGCGTCAGCCGGACCTTTGCCAAAAGGCATGCCTTCCTGAGCCTCTTCCCGAACGCTTTTTACCGACGCCAGGCGTGTGAGCATTTGAATCAGTTCATCTTCACGGCCCGCAAAATAAGCTTCAATCTTTTCCCGGTACATTTACGCCTCCTGAAAGTGATAATAGGGGATTTTAATTGGGTGAATAACAGGCAAAGTATATCATGCATCCCCATGATAAATTTAACATTTCTGAAAGGTGAGTTAATCCGTTTTGCGATCTGGCCTGGCTTAATCCGGATACAGCCGGCACCAGGCATACAGGGCATCATAAATCTCAAACTGGACAGCCAGGTTGGTTTCATCATCCGGGTAACGCAGGCTGAAACCAGTGGCGATTGCCTCCAACCCTCGTGCCAGTGGATCCAGGTCAATGTCTTCTTCAACATCAGCAGCGTGGATGATTCTGGCCATCCGCACCAACGCGGGATCTTTCAGGCCGTATTGCAGCATGATTGACTCAAAAGAGCAACGACCATCCACGTGGCCCAGAACCGTATCCGGAATATCAAACGGAATGGCGCCTTCCTGCTCCGCAGTTCGAGCCACCTCGCTGCGCGCCACAAAAAGAAACTCGGCCTGTCCATCCACAAACCGCTTGATCAGCCAGGGACAGGCCACCCTGTCCACATGCACATGAGCCCGTGTGATCCATTTCATGCCCTTTTCTCCTTGCGTTGAACAGAAACATCTTCGCCAAAAAAGGCAAAGAAGAGTGTGCCGGCCAGGCCAAAACCAAAAGCCGTCAGAAAGGCCACCTGAGGGGAGATATTCCACAGGAAGCCGGCGCTGAAAGCCGCCAGCGATACCACCACATCACGCAGCAAATAGTAGAGACCAAACATGGCTGCCTGCTGCCCTTCCGGCGCCAGGTCCATAATTAATGCCTTGCGGGTGGGCTCGCCGAACTCTTTCAAGCCGCGAATGATGAAGGCGACCACGAACAGCCAAAAATGGTTCGCCAGCATCAAAAGCAGTGGGAAAAGCGTGAAAAAGGCAAAGGTGATGGTGACATAAGGCTTTTTTGAGCCGCGGTCTGCCAGGTAAGCTACTGGGATATAGATCAGCATTGCGGTGATCATTTCAATGGTGGTAAGAATACCAAAAGAGACAGGCGAAAGACCGTTGAGGTTGATCACCCAGATCGCCATGAAAGCGTAAGGGATCTGTTCGCTGAAACGCACCAGGATATCTGCCACCAGCAGCTTGCGAAAACCAGGCGACATCAGATGCAGCAGTTTTAACGGATTGGCTTCTGCTTTACCCTTACCTTTTCGGTCTTCCACATAAGCCTGCTGTATCACCAGGGCAACCACCGCCAGAAGCAAAGCCGCCACAAAAGCCAGCCGGACACCCAAAATTTCTCCCTGCCAGGCAATCAGCAGCCCGCCCACCACCGGACCCAGCGCCGTGGGAATACGGCGCACCAGGGAATGCATGGATACCCCCATGGTGCGTTTTTTATCCGGCAGCACCGCCGCCACCAGGCTCATGGTGGCTGGAAGGGAAATGGCCGACCAAGATAAAAACAGCGCAGCACCGGCAATCACAGCCCACCAGGCCGGGATGAAGATAACGATCAGGTAGCCTGCCATGGCAATCAGGTTGAACACCAGTAAAGCGCGCTTGTAGCCCAGCCGGTCACTCAGGTAGCCACCCGGAAACGAATACAGCGCGCTGAGCAGGTTGTCCATCCCGTTCAGAAAGCTGACCGACAGAGCGCCGCCACCCAATGCCATCAGGTAAATCGGCAGAAAGCGTTCCGCCATGTTTTCGCCCATGCCCACCAGAATGATCATGGCGAGCATGGCTGCCATGCTGCGGCGCAGGCCTAGAAAATCCAGCAGCCGCCGGGGCCAGGCAGAAGATTTTAAAGAAATGTCAGGATCTGTCATGAAGCACCTGTCTCTGAAAGAAGATTCACAAGAGTTGACCTTGTGGCTTAATTTTACTCAATCCTCATCAAACCCAACAGAGGATTGGCGGTTTCCAATCCAGATTCAGAAAATGCTTTGGGAAATGTCCCCGAATGAGGCTTGGGAGAATGAGAGTCTTACGACGCCTTCTGGTTGCCAGAATTGACATCCTTAATGTGATTTTTTCGGATAATGAGTAAACATCATCTTTTTGGAGTATCATACACAAGTCATTATTTGCATATTGCAGACGGATTGCCCTCATTTTTTCATTGCTTTTTGTAATTCTGGGAGTCCTCCCTCAACCAGCCAGCTCCCCAGACCATTCACATGGACCTGCAGGAAGTCGAAGCTTTTTTCGATGGCGCCATGTCCACCGCGATAGATTCAGCCTACGTACCCGGAGCCGTCGTGGTTGTGGTGAAGGATGGCGAGGTGCTTCTCTCAAAGGGGTATGGTTATGCTGACCTGGAAAAACGCATCCCCGTAAACCCGGCAACCTCCCTTTTCCGCTCCGGATCTGTGTCCAAGCTGTTCACCTGGACGGCGGTGATACAGCTGGTTGAGCAAGGCCCACTCTCGCTGGATGAAGATATGAACACCTACATCTCAGCGCGGATTAATTACAGCACCTTTGAGAAAATCTTTGGCCTTTTCAGGCCCGTCTGGATTTCGATGAATAAAAACGGTTTGGTAACCATTTCTGGCATCGAGTCGCGCATTGTGGAGACAGAGCCAGGTGTGCTGGAGGATGTAAACAACCCCGCCAGCCGGCTAGTGCTGCGGCAGTTGAACGGGCACGTGATGCTGGTTTCTGGTGCTCCGATGGTTTTCCTGAAAATTCCCAGGTATGCGGATCCATCTTTTCAATTGGCCCTTTCAACCACCATCTCTCTTTTCTTCCTGGAAAGCATTTTCCAATGGGCGGTTTCCTTTTTCCGCGACTTGCGCTGTCATGAAAAGCATCCATTGGGAATGCACCTCGCCCGACTGGGAATGATCTTGTTTGGCTTGAGCTTCCTGGCTTTCCTTGTGGCAGTGCTGGCTGCCTTTTTAGATATCAATCCCGCCCTGAATATGCCAAACGCCATCTTCAGGGTAACACCGGCGCTGAGCCTGGCGCTTGCCATACCATCCATAACTGGCCTTTTGTGGCTGGTGATCCTGGTGTTTACCGTTCTCGCATGGATTAAAAAGTATTGGACGGTGAAAGCACGCCTCCATTATTCCCTTCTCACCCTGGCTGGAACGGGCATTCTTTGGATGATGATCTATTGGAATTTTCTTCTGTAAGATTATAAACGAATCAAAGCTTCCAGCCATTCCACCTTCTCATGGCTGCGCTTCCAGAACAGATCTTCCCAGAAAACATGCACCGCCAGCATGCGATGTCCAGCAAAGCGCCGGGTAAAATACGCCATCAGGTCGCTCACTGGCACCGGTTGATCGGTTTCTGTGTTGAAGAACAACCGCGAATAAATCTTCTGCTCCCAGGGCGAAATGGCGGCAATTTCATCCCAACGGTGAAAAACATCAAACATCAGGTAGCCCACCGAGGCCGGTCCCACGCCGTACAGCTCTAGCAGAGCTTTTCGCTGTTCATCAGCACTCTTTCCCCGCAAAACAAATTCATCCATCCGCTGCAGTGCAAAGGTTTCCGACACCCGTTTCATGGATTTTGCCCGGTAACCCACTTTTAAATCCCGCAAAGCCTGCTCTGGCACCTCATGCAGCGCTTCCGGCTGCCACCAACCAAAAAGTGTCCAGCCATCAAAAATCAGCGGCGTGCCGTAATGATCGAAAAGCGTCTGCAGCATGTTGACAGACCGCCGCACGGTGGCATTTTGCAGTACAATTGCAATGATCAGGTATTCATACAGAGACCCAGGATTCATTGGGCGCAGACCCAGCCAGCGCTGCATCACAGCTTTGGATTGGTCATCCGCCAGCATCTGACGGTTGAATGCGTCCATATCCATATCGAGGTTGTAGCGAAACCGGATTTCTTTCACCAGACTGTCCAGAAAAACCTCGCTCAACTCACTCGCCGCGTAAATGGTCAGGTTTATTCCGGGCTGTTCCAGGGTTCCTCGATTCTGGAAGCGCAGGCCCAGCAGCTGCCCCTGCCAGAGCATCGTCTGCCAGCGGCAGCCTGGCTGCCAGGTCTGGTCTGCCGAAGGAAAATGATCTGGCTTATGAAAAGTGGCGTCAAAATTAAAAGGGGTTGTAGGTTCCAGCCAGCGATCATATTGAACATCCAGAGTGACAGATGGCTTCATGACATTTCCTCCTGGGATATCCGGGTTATTTTCAAATCAATGATATCTGGATTATAACATCGAACATGCGTTCTTGCTATCGCGAGTCAGAAAAATTCACCCCTTGACATAGCGACCCGCGGTCGCTATAATAAAAGCGAACAACGGTCGCTTAAAGGAGTAGAATATGCCCAAAGGAATCCCTCTTACCGATCAAGAACTGGCCAGCCGCCGGCAGGAAATCGCGCATATCGCCATGCAGCTTTTTATCAAGCAAGGCTTCAGTGAAACCTCGATGCGCGAAATTGGCGATGCTGCCGGGGTGGGAAAATCCACCCTTTACGATTACTTCCCATCCAAAGATGAAATCCTGATCTTCTATGTTGTGAATGAGGTGGCCGAAATGACCACACGAGCAGCCGAGGTGATGGCAATGGATCTCAATGAGGCGGATAAAATACGCCTCATCATGCGCCGGCAGATGGAATACATCATCGCCAACAAGGCTGAATATCTGAAAATGACCTTTGAAACCCAACGCCTCTGTTTCGAAAGTCAGCAGCGCATTCAAGTCAGCCGCCATGCCTACCAGGATATGCTCTGCACCCTTGTTGAACAAGGCATACAGCGCGGCATCTTCAGACCGGTGAAACCCTTGCTGGTGGTTCGCACGCTCTTATCGCTCCTGACCACAGCCGTATTCACCACCCGTCCTACCGGCACCCTGGAAGAAATTCTGGATGATGTTTTTGATCTCATTTTTAAGGGGTTAGAAGCCTGAAGCCTGCTCCCCTTTTTTCCTAAGGAGGTCCCCATGAAACCCTTCATCCTCTCCCTGGCCGATCCGCAGGCCGACCTTTCCCTGGCTGGCGGTAAAGGCATGTCCCTGGCCATCTGCGCCCGCGCCGGCCTGCCTGTGCCAGATGGCTTTCACCTCACCACGGAAGCATATCGTCACTTTGTGACCGCCAATGATCTGCAAACACGCCTTTTACAGACTCTGGAAAAACTGGATACATCCCAGACCGATGTACTCGAAGCTGCATCCCAGACCATATACCAGTTGTTTATGCAAGGTTCCATCCCTCCAGACATCACCGCTGCTGTGTCCACTGCCTACAGCGCCCTTTCGCCCTCTCCTGCCGCAGTGGCCGTGCGTTCGTCTGCCACAGCAGAAGATCTTCCCGACGCTTCCTTTGCTGGCCAGCAGGAGACTTACCTGAATATTAGCGGCCTTCCCGCCGTGCTTGAAGCGGTGAAGAAATGTTGGGCTTCCCTGTGGACCGCGCGTGCCATCGCCTACCGGCAGCGCCAGGGGATTCCTTCCGAAGATGTGGCTCTGGCGGTGGTCATCCAGCTTCTGGTTCCGGCCGATGCAGCCGGTATTCTCTTCACCGCCAATCCGGTGAATGGCCATCGTGGCCAGGCCGTCATCAATGCGGCCTGGGGCCTGGGTGAAGCCGTTGTCGGTGGGGCTGTTACACCAGACACCCTCACGGTCGAAAAAACCTCAGGCCGAATCCTGCAGCGTCAAATCGCTAAAAAGGAAGTCATCACCGTGCGCACCGCTTTCGGCACTGAAAACCAGGCTGCAAAGACGGGTCAAAAGGAACGCCCTGTGCTCAGCGATCCCCAGGCTCTGGAGTTGGTTCGCCTGGGGGATAAAATTGAAGCCCTCTACCAGCAGCCCATGGATATTGAATGGACGCTGGCGGAGGGAAAATTTGCCATCGTCCAGGCCCGTCCCATCACAAGCCTGGGAGAAGCGCCGCTGGAATGGAAACTGCCTCATCCCAAAGGCATTTATATGCGCACCAGCATCGTGGATCTGATGCCTGAACCTCTCAGCCCGCTCTTTGCCACCCTGGGTATTAACACCATTACCTCCCGCATGGTCCCAATAGCTACCCGTCTGACCCGTTCCACCCCATCCCTGCCACCTGGTTACTTCACTACCATCAATGGCTACGCGTATATGAATGCCGGTTTTAACCTCAAGGACTGGATGTGGATCCTGTTTGGGATGCTCCCATCCTATCCTCACCTGTTACGGATCCTGGTGTCCTTCTGGCGGGATGAAGCTCATCCACAATATCAAAAGCTCGTCGCAGAAGAAATGGCGAAAAACTGGGAGGATTTTCCCCCCACGGTTCTCTGGCAATCTGTCCAGACACTGGTGGATGGCGCTGCAGATTACATTTGCACACTGATGTTCGCCACCATGGGGGTCACGGCTGGAGCTGAAGGAATGCTGACCAGGGTATATGATAAATTTGCCCGCCGGCAAGGAGACCCGGATGCGTCTGCCCTGCTAATGGGTTGGGATAACCTGCCTGCGCAGGCTGAAAAATCCCTTTTCGACCTGGCTGCCTTCTGCCGCATGGATCCAGCTCTGGAAGCTTACCTGAAATCCGCTCCATCCAGCCTGGTGGTGTCGAATTATCACCATCGCCAGGCACCGGAAAATTTGAGCGCCGAGATGTGGCAAGCCTTTTGCCTGCGCTTTGATCAACATCTGCAAAAATTCGGCTACATGGTCTTCAATATGGATTTTTCCCGGCCTTTGCCGCTCGATCATCCTGAGCCAATGATTGAAACCATCAAGATGTACCTCAATGGCGAAGGCGTCGACCCCTATGTACGCCAGCAGGCCAGCGAACGCCGCCGCGAGGAACTCGCCCGTGAAGTGAAAAACCGCCTGAAGGGCTTCAAACGTTGGGCTTTTGATAAATCCCTCGCCTGGGCGCAGTCCCAATCCGAGGTTCGCGAAGATGCTCTGGCAGAAATCGGTCTGGCCTATCCCCTACTCCGACAAAAATTGGCTCATCTGGGCAAAAAACTGGTGACTGCCGGAGCTTTGCAGGAACCAGAAGATATCTACTGGATGGAAAAAGACGAAATCAGTACAGCCGTTGCCGCCCTCGAAGCTGGCAGCTCGCCGGATAACCTGCTGGAACGTGTGGAACAGCGCAAAGCCTTCTGGAAAAAAGCTCTGAACACCACTCCCCCTCCGATGCTGCCGCCGCGCAAAAGTTATATGGGTTTCAATACCAGCATCTGGCTGGCTGAAGCGGAAGGCAACCAGAAGGGCGCTCTTCTCAAAGGCGTGCCCGCCAGTCCCGGCCGGATCACAGCGCCAGCCTGCGTTTTACACGGACCGGAAGATTTCACGCGCATGCGTCCGGGTGCTGTATTGGTGGCCAGCACCACCACGCCGGCCTGGACTCCCTTGTTTGCAATGGCTTCCGCGGTGGTCACGGATATTGGTGGGCCACTGTCCCATGGCAGCATCGTCGCCCGCGAATACAGCATTCCCGCTGTGATGGGCACCGGCGTGGCTACCCGCCGCATTCAGGATGGACAGAATATCACCGTGGACGGTTCAGCCGGAACAGTCACCCTGATATGAAGCCCTCACCCCGGCCGGTTCGAATTCTCAGCCTCACCCTGCTGGTGGTCATGCTGGGATACGGCATGGTCTTTCCGGTGGTGCCCTTCTATATCGAAAAGTTCGGCGCCGGCGGTCAGGAATTAGATTGGATGGTTTCCGCCTATGCGCTCATGCAGTTGATCTTTGCTCCTTTGTGGGGTCTGCTGTCTGACCGCTTCGGGCGGAAACCTGTCATCGCCCTCGGCCTTTTGGGTTATGCCGCGGCCATGGCCTGGATGGGACTGGCGGATCGTTTCTGGATGCTTTTTGCTGCCCGGGTGCTCTCCGGCATCCTGTCTTCAGCCACCACCCCCGCTTCCATGGCCTATATTGGTGACCACACCTCTGCTTTTGAGCGCAGTGCTGCCATGGGCCAGCTCGGCGCGGCTACGGGCATCGGTGTGGTGGCCGGTCCCCTGTTGGGAGGCCTGCTCTCATCCCAGGATCTATCCACACCATTTTTCATTGGTGCCGGGCTGGCTGGTCTATCCTCGCTTCTGGTATTGCGTTTCTTGCCTGAAGACCGATCCATCATCCAATCCCAGGAAAAGCAGCCCTTTTCTCTGCATCTGGCCTTTCTGGGGTTGACATTCAAACCAGCTGGCCTGATTCTGATGCTCATTTTGATCATTGCTTTTGCCCTGGCCAATTTCCAGGGGATCATCGGTCTTTTTGCAGTGGATAAATTCAACATCTCCACCCAGGAGTCCGGTCTGCTCTGGGTGGTTATCGGCGTTGTGCTGATTCTTGGCCAGGGCCTGCTGACTGGTCCACTGACCCGGCGTTTGGGTGAGCCTGTCCTGATCAAAGCTGGCCTGGTCGGTGGAGCTGCCAGTTTTATTTTGATTGCACTCTCTCCAGCGTTTATCTTCCTCCTCCCTGCCACAGCACTTTTCACCCTCAACCTGGCCCTCCTAGGCCCCACCCTCAACGCACTGATGTCCCGCCAGGGAGGAAACCGGCAGGGCGCCTTGATGGGCCTGAACAGCATGGCGGCAAGCCTGGGTCGGGTATCCGGACCTTTGCTGGCTGGACAGCTTTATGATCTCCGGTGGGAATTTCCCTTCTGGAGCGGTGCTCTGACAATGATCATCGGCGCTCTATTGGCCATCCTGTGCTTAAAAAATAGCCAACAGGATGCCTCCTGATGTAATTACCACAACCATGGAATCAATCGGTATCGAACACGCTGCTGATATTCCCGATACCCGGCCAGGTTCCTTTCCAAATAACGGTTCTCATCCCAGGCTTTCAAAAGGTAACCCAACAGCATGATCCCGGCCATGCCAAGGCACCATCCGGTTGAAAACACCAGCCCCAGGCCTGCATATAGTAATATGGCAAAGGAATAGATGGGATGCCGTACCATCCCATACGGGCCCTGATCCATCACCCGATGGTCTCTTTGTAAAGAGGTTTCGGCTGTCCAGAATTGTCCCAAAACATGCCGGCAATAAAACGTTCCCGCAACGCCAGCAAAACATAGCAGACAGCCCAATATCACAGCGATTTCTCCAGGAATAATCTCGTTTCCTCCCATTCCCAGGGCGACCAGAACAGCGGTGGCCACCATCATCAGGGAAACGGCACTCATTATAACCATCAAGGGGGCATCCAGGTCTGAAGCCCGCTCATGCATGGCCGATCGGATATCCTGAAAAACCTTCTTTCCTCCTTGCCAGTAAATCACCATCCAGAATAAGACACCAACCAGGGTTAACCATCGAAATAATTGGATGACCATCTCTATATCTGCTCCAACAGATATTGTTTTAAAGCCTGCCATGGGGTTTCCCTGGACCAGTACGCCACCACGTCTTCCGGCGCCATATCCGAAGTCGGCAAATCATAACCTTCTGGAATGTACAGGCGGTCGATCGGACTGCTGAGGCTTTGCCCCGGTTTATCAGCCATGCGCCCCTCATGACGGACTGTAAACAACACCGGTTCCTCACCCGGCCGGCAATACGCCAGACAATCTGAAACCACAATGCGCCGGTTTTCCTTTCCCTGCATCAGGTTCAAATAATCTTCGCTTGAGAACCATCCGTTGACGTACTTTATGAACGGCCCCGGAAATCCATTCAGGGCTTCGATGGCATATCCCGCATCCGTCACCACCACAGGCTTTTTCAATTGCCCGCTTGCCCAAATGGCCGACCAGGCTGCAATTTCCTCGACCTTTTCACTCTGAATCTCTGGCGTATCTAGAGCCTGCCTTTCCAGCCTGATTCTCCCGCTGCGCAGCGCTTCCACGGCGACTTTATATTTCAACTCGTTTCCGGTAATATAGGTCAGATGTACGTATCCATCCATATCCGCTCCTGAGAATTTCGAATCCCTTAATCATAATCCCAAACGGTCTGAGTGGCAAATTTCCCCCATCCATCTAAAATTTCCTAAAATTTAACTAAAATATCCCCTTGACTTTTAGTAAAAATTTAGATAAAATATCTCTAAACATCCCTGAGGTTTTAGTAAAAAGGGCCACGATATGACCGAAAACATCACCATCAAAGATATTGCCCAGCAAACCGGCGTTTCCGTGGCCACGGTATCCCTGGCTCTGAATAACCGGCCCGGTGTTTCGCCGGAGACGCGCGCCAAAATCCTGGAAGTTGCCGGTCAGCTCGGTTATCCTGTCAACAAACCCTCTCCGGCTAAAAGCAATACTCGGACCATTGGCATGGTGGTGAAGACCGAAGCCAATCTGCCGCCACGGGCCAACCCATTTTATTCCCAGGTCATCGTTGGTATTGAAGAAGCCTGCCGCCGCAATCAGATCAACCTGATGTTTGCCACCATGCCTGTTGATGAGAACAACCACCCCACCTCCATTCCCCAGGTTTTTTACAGCGACCAGGTGGATGGGCTGCTGCTGGTTGGCGCGTTTATGGATGCCACCATCACCTCCCTTGCCGGACACAACCTGCCCCCCATCGTTCTTGTGGACGCCTACTCGGATACCGAAACCTACGACATGGTGGTATCAGACAATTTCCAGGCTGCTTATAATGCCGTGGAATTTCTGCTTGCACAGGGCCACCATCACATCGGCCTGATCGGCTCAGAGCCCGATTCCTATCCCAGCATCCGCCAGCGCCGCAATGGCTACCTGCGCTGTTTAAAAGATCATGCGATCCCGGACACCTATATCGCCAGTTTCAACCCCAACGATCCATCCGATGACGGCTATGATGAAATCGTCTCGGTGCTGCAAACCAATCCCCAGCTGACGGCCCTCTTTTGTGTGAATGATCACGTTGCCCTCACCGCCATGAAGGCAGCTTTCGACCTCGGGCGCAAAATTCCGGAAGACCTGGCTGTCATCGGTTATGATGATATTCACCAGGCAGCCACCACCATCCCCTCACTTTCCACCATGCGGGTCGATACAGCCTCCATGGGTTGGGCGGCGGTCAATTTATTGTTAATGCGGCTGGAACAGCCCGATGCAGCACGCATGACCCTGGTCATCCATCCCACTCTGGTCAAACGGGATTCAATCAAAAAATAACAAAAGGTAATCCAATGTCATCATCCATCATTTATCAGCTTCCCAATATCCCCTGGGAAGAGCGGCCGGCGGGCTGCTCGGATGTGGTCTGGCGTTACAGCGCCAACCCCATCATCCCGCGCAATCTCATCCCCTCATCCAACAGCATCTTCAACAGCGCTGTGGTGCCTTTCAATGGCAAGTTTGCCGGTGTGTTTCGCTGTGATAACAAGAAGCGCGAAATGATCATCCACCGCGGCTTCAGCGAAAACGGCATCCAGTGGAACCTCGACCCTGAACCCATCGAATGGAAAACCTCCGACCCTGAGCTCGGTAAATTTGAACACCGCTATGATCCCCGCGTGGTCTGGCTTGAAGACCGCTACTACGTGACCTGGTGCAACGGCTATCACGGTCCCACCATTGGCATCGGCTACACCTTCGATTTTGAATCCTTCCATTTTGTGGAGAACGCTTTCCTGCCCTTCAACCGTAACGGTGTGCTGTTCCCTCGCAAAATCAATGGCAAATATGTCATGCTGAACCGCCCCAGCGACAACGGCCACACGCCTTTTGGTGATATCTTCCTCAGCCAGAGCCCGGATATGATCCATTGGGGTGAACACCGTCATGTGATGAGCACCCAGGGTGGCTGGGAAAGCACCAAAATTGGCGCCGGTCCCATCCCGATTGAGACCCCCGAAGGCTGGCTCATGTTCTACCATGGTGTGCTGACCTCCTGCAATGGTTTCGTCTACAGCTTTGGCGCTGCCCTGCTGGATCTTGAGCAGCCCTGGAAGGTCATCTACCGCGGCGGACCCTATCTGCTTTCCCCGCAAACCCTCTACGAATGTGTCGGCGACGTGCCCAATGTGGCTTTCCCCTGCGCCGCGCTATACGATCAGCCCACAGGACGGATAGCTATCTACTACGGTGCCGCTGATACGGTCACCGGGTTGGCTTTCTGCAAGGTGGATGAAGTGATGGATTTTCTCAAAAATCACTCCAGCGTGTAATCATTCTTCAATTTTATTCAGGAGGTATCGTCCAGATAATCAATCAATAGCCCCATGACCTTTCCCATGTAAAAGGCGCCCGGCATCTCTCGTGAAGGTGCCGAACGCCAGGTTGAAACCCAAGTGCACGCAAGATGCAAACCCAGATTTCTGGGTGGATATTACCACAATTTCTTCAAAGGAGAAAGAGATAATGAAACGCACTTACCAGACCATCGTCGTGGCCCTTCTGGTTTTCATGATGATCATTTCTGCAGCTTGCACCACCCCAACTGCTGCCCCCACCAAAGCCGCCGAACCGACCAAGGCTGCCGAGCCTCAGGCTGAACCGACCAAGGCCCCCGAAGCCACCAAAGCTCCGGAACCCACCGCTGCCCCTGCCAAACCCTCAGGCACCATCACCGTGCTGACCAACCGCACCGACATTGTGGATACCGTTTTCGTTGAATACGCCAAGAAATTCAACGAAATCTACCCTGATATCAAGGTGGAATTTGAAGCCCTGCGCGACTACGTGGGCGAAGTTCAGATCCGCATGAACACCACCGACTATGGTGATGTGCTCCTTATCCCCGATACCATCACCCTCGACAAGTTATCCGATTACTTCCTGCCCCTGGGCACTGTCGCTGACCTGGATGCGAAGTATAACTTCGTCATGTCTGGCAAATACTACCAGGATCAGGTTTACGGCATCGCCATGACCGGTAACTTCCAGGGTGTTGCCTGCAATAAGAAAGTTTTCGAAGCCGCTGGCATTACCGCCAACCCCAAGTCTCCTGAAGAATTCATCGCCGCGATGCAGCTCATCAAAGACAAAACCGATGCCATTCCCCTCTACACCAACTATGCCGCTGGCTGGCCCATGACCCAGTGGGAAGGCCAGGTTCAGTCGGTCTCTGGCGATCCCGATTACAATGCCATAATGGCCCACATGGATGCTCCCTTCTCACCCGGCGAGCCTCACTACATCATCTACAAATTGCTCTACGATCTGGTGAAAGCTGGCCTGACCGAAGAAGATCCCACCACCACCGATTGGGAAACCTCCAAGCAAATGATCGCCGATGGCAAAGTCGGCTGCATGGTCACCGGTTCATGGTCCATCACCCAGTACCAGGGTCTGGCCAAGGATCCCGCTGATATCATCTACATCCCCTTCCCCTCCAACAAGGATGGCAAGATTTACGCTGCCGCCGGCGGTGACTACAACGTGGCTGTGAACAAAAACAGCAAGAATCCTGAAGCGGCGATGGCCTGGCTGTGGTGGTTCCTGAATGAATCCAATTACGCCTACGATCAGGGCGGCATTCCTCCGCTCAAGACCGCTGAACTGCCCTCCACCCTCGATTCCTTCAAGGCCGCCAATGTGATCTTCGTGGCCAACAATCCTGCCCCGGCCGGCGAAGAAGCCTTCTGGTCGAACATTGACAAGGAAGCCGAAACCGGTCTGTGGACCGAGAAACCCGGCCAACGCATTATCGACGCTGCCCGCGGCGCCACCACCGAATCCTTCGATGACATCATGAATGAATTGAACGCCAAGTGGGCTGCTGCCCGCGTCAAACTGGGTATCAAATAAGCTGTCCCCCAATCAAGATCAGGGAGGAGCATCTCTCCTCCCTGATCTTTCTCAAACGGATGTCATTCCTTGTCCTGGATGGATCTCATGGAAAATATTCAAAAATCCACAAAACCCTTTGTCACTTTTTCCCGGCGCACCAAAAAGCAGGACCAAATTTTTACCATGATCCTCTTCCTGCTGGCGCCAATCCTGCTGCTGTTCGTTTTCACCTACATTCCAGTCTTTAACATGTTTGGTTACAGTCTGAACAAATGGGACGGCTACAGCAAGGCCAAGGAATTTATCGGTTTGCAGAATTATATTGAACTGTTCACCCGTCCTGAACTGTTTCGCGTTTTTGGGGTCAGCATTTATTATTTTGTTGCTTCTTTTATCCAGCTTGCCCTGGCCCTGTATTTTGCCACTATCCTCAGCTTCGATGTCCGTCTCAAGAATTTTTTCAAAGGTGTGCTCTTTTTTCCATATTTGATCAACGGCGTGGCCGTCGGTTTCATCTTCCTTTATTTTTTCAAACCCGATGGCGTGCTGGATTTGATCATGGTCTCTCTCGGCCTGGGCGATTATGTGCAGCAGTGGCTGGGAAATCGTGCCATTATCAATTACTCTCTGGCTGGCGTTTCTATCTGGCGCTACATGGGCTTGAATTTCGTCATGTTCATGGGAGCCATTCAATCCATTCCATCTGAAATTTATGAAGCCAGCTCTCTCGACGGCGCCAACCGCTGGCAGCAGTTTAAACACATCATCTTTCCTTCCATTTTCCCCATCATCAGCCTCAGCTTGCTGCTGGCCATCCGCGGTTCTCTGGCCGTTTTTGAAATCCCTTACATCATGACCGGCGGCGCCAACGGCAGTTCCACCTTCGTCATCCAGACCGTGGATATGGCCTTCAAGAATCAGAAGTTTGGTCTGGCTTCGGCGATGGCCGTGGTGCTCTTGCTGATCACCCTCATATTGGCAGGCGTACAAAATCTCATCTTCAAAGATAAAAATGCCGGGAGTAACTGATATGAATGCTAAGACTCTGATGGAAAAAATTGGCCTGCCGGTGTTTAAATACCTTACACTCATTCTCGGTGTCCTGGTGGCGGTGCTCCCCTTGCTGGTGATCTTCTTCGGATCTTTCAAGACCGGTACGGAACTGCGCACCACCGGTCCGTTCGATTTGCCGCAAAACTGGCTCAACTTCTCCAATTACATTCAGGCGGTGGACCGCGGCAATATGTTGCTCGGTTTTTTCAACACCACCATCGTTCTGGTGGTCTCTGTCTTCGGTACCGTGATGGTAGGCAGTATGACCGCCTATGTGTTGAACCGCTTCGACTTCAAATTCAACAAACTGGTCATGGCCCTATTCCTCATCGCCGCCCTGGTGCCTGGCGTCACCACTCAGGTGGCCACCTTCCAGGTGGTCAATGCCTTGGGTCTGTTCAACACCCAGTGGTCGGCCATCCTGCTCTACATGGGCACCGATATCATCTCAATCTATATTTTTATCCAGTTTCTCGACAGCATTCCCAAAGATCTTGATGAAGCCGCCATTGTGGATGGCGCCTCCTATTTCACCATCTTCACAAAAATCATCCTTCCCCTGCTGAAGCCCGCCATTGTCACCGTCCTCATCATCCGCGGGGTGGCCATCTACAATGATTTCTATACCCCCTTCCTGTACATGCCCAAGACAAGCCTGGGAACCATCTCCACCGCCCTCTTCCGCTTCAAGGGACCTTTTATCAACCAGTGGGAGATCATCAGCGCAGGCATCATTATTGCCATGATTCCCACCCTGCTGGTTTTCCTGTTCCTGCAAAAGTATATCTACAACGGCCTGGTAAAAGGCTCAATTCGCTGATTTTTTCTTCCCTTCTCCTGGGCCACAACAGGACCAACGCCTGTTGTGGCCCCCTCATTTTCGGAGGATTCAATGACCTGGTACGGATTTAACTTTCAGTGGATGTTTTCCTGGCAGGGCCAGCCGCCTGAGCCTCCAGATGAAAAAGCGCTCGATTTTTTAAGCGCCTGCGGCTTCAACTTCGTCCGTCTCACCACCGATTACCGCTTCTGGACGCCCCTCCTGCCTGGCGGTCCGGATTATTTCCATCCCGATGAAACCGTCCTGGCTTATCTGGATCGGTATGTGGCCGCCTGCCGCAGCCGCGGTCTGCACCTCTGCCTTAATCTGCACCGCGCTCCCGGTTACTGCATTAACCGCAACGATCTGGAAACACATAACCTATGGGTGGATGATCTCCCCCAACAGGCCTTTATTTACATCTGGCAGGTATTGGCGCGCCGTTTCAGCGGCCTGCCAGGTGAAGATTTGAGCTTTGACCTGGTAAACGAACCTCCAGAAATCGGGCAGTATGGTCTGACGCGAGAAAACCACGCCAGCCTGATCCGCCGCACAACGGCTGCTATTCGCGCTGTCGACCCTGGACGCCCCATCATCATTGATGGCCTCGGCGGCGGAAACCTGGCCATGCCTGAACTGGCTGACCTGGGCCTTATCCACAGCACCCGCGGCTACCAGCCCATGACCGTCAGTCATTATCAGGCCGAATGGTGGTCCGGCAGCCAGGGCATGCCAGCACCGGTATATCCAGGCTGCCATTGGGAAGGAAAAAGCTGGGATCGGGATGCCATTCGCGGCTTCTACCAGCCCTGGCGGGATGTTGAATCCCAGGGGGTGCCTGTTCATATCGGCGAGTTTGGCTGCTACAATAAAACCCCCAACGCCGTTGCCCTGAAATGGTTTAAGGATCTCTTTGCCGTCTTTCAAGAATTTAGCTGGGGGTATGCCATGTGGAATTTCGCCGGCCCCTTTGGCATCATTGGTCACGGCCGGCCCGGCGCCCGTTTTGAACCTTTCCAGGGTTATGCTGTGGACCGTGATTTGCTTGATTTATTTCTGGAACATCGTGTTTGATGCAGGATTAAAAAAGACCGGCTGACGAAAAAATTGCCAGCCGGTCTTTTTCTTGCTTAAGTTCAGGGTCTCGGCCCGCGGCCGCCACCGCCCATGCCGCCCGTTCCAACCGTGGTCATCACACTGGACACAGTGAAACTGGCGAACTTGGTGCCTCCTGAATAGCTGCCGCCCTGGACCAGGCCGTCAACCACCGCATCGGTGGTGCTCCCACCCGTGTACACATCATAAGTGGTGCCCTGAGTCAGGCCAGAGGAAGCAAATACGATGGATGCGGTCGCCTTGGATACCGTGAAGGTCATCACCGCTTCACCGGCGCTGTTTTGAATGTGCACCAGTGTGCCAGCCGGCAAGGTGGAAGTGAAATACACCAGCACAGAGTTGACACTGGATGAACCATCCGGGGCCATGGCCATGCCTGATGAACCAGCCGCCACCAGAGTGCCCCCGGTCATCTTGAATCCGCCATCGTAATCCAAGGCGCCATTCATATTCTCAGTCGGTCCATTCACCAGCACCAGGCCGTCCGTCATCACAATCGCTCCGTTGACATCCAGGCCGTCACCGCCTGCATCAACCACAAGCATGCCGCCATTTATATAAAGGTAATTGGATCCGGTATAGTTGAAGGTATCCTGGTTCATCTGCCCGCCAGGACGCATCATGCCTGAACCATCGTTTCCTGAAGCCACGTTGATGGCATCGTCGCTGGAGGCAATATGGATGGTGCCGCCATTAAGGGTGATCACGGCGCTTTCGATACCCTCATAAGACCGGGTAATGTCGATGATGCCGTTGTTAATGGTCAGGTTCGTGTCCGCATGCATGCCGTCATCACCGGCAATGATATTGAAAGTGCCGCCATCCACCACGATATTGCCATTGGAATGGATGGCATCGTCCGCTGTATTGGCTGTGATCACACCGCCCTGGATATAGACAGCAGCGATGCCTTTGATCCCCTTGGTCGAATCTGCGTCGCTGGTCGCGCCGTTGACCGTCGCCCCGGTGGTCAGGGTCAGATTGCCATCCGTAACCGTCACGCTGGTGGAAGCAGATAAGCCATCCCCGCCGGAAGTGACGATTACATCGCCGGCTTTGACCGTGATAAAACCCTTGCTGGCGTCATCGCCATTATCTGATTTTAAGCCGTCACCCTGGGCATTGACCGTGATGCTGCCGCCTTCCACCACCAGGTAATCCTTGCCGCGGATGCCGTCATCAACGGAATTAACTGTGATGGCGCCGCTGGCAATGATCAGGCCGTCTTTGCTGGTGATGCCATCCGCAAAATTGCCGTTGACCACCAGGGTTCCGTTTCCGGCAATGCTCATGTCAGCCTTGCTGAAAAGAGCTGCATTGGGTTCATTTTCATCTGCGGATGCATAGACATAGGTTGTGGCATCGGTCAGGGTATTGGTGCTGCCATCCGCCAGAAGGATCACCACCTTTTCCGCCTTGTTGATAAACAGCGGCGCGCTGGTGCTGTTTTTGATATCCACCCCGTTCAAAACAATCTGGACCGTCTTATCATCCTTGGTATCCACCACAAGCTGCCCATCGTTCAAGGCGCCTGCAACCTGGTAGGTTCCCGCTGCCGTGATGATCACCTTGCTGCCATCCACCGTTACCCCGGCCCCGCTGGCTGTGATGGAATCACTGTTCAGGGTGATGGAAACCGCACTGGCGCTGTCCCAGGTGTAATCGGACTGGGTTTCATTTACTTCTATATTGGTCACCGTTGGAACAGCAGTGGGCAGGGTGACGGCACTGGCCGCACTGGATGAATTCGTTGCTGTTGAGGAATTTGTGGAGGTGGTGCTCTGTGCCTGGCTGGCGGCAGAACAGGCGACCAGGGTCAGTATCATCATCATGGTGATGACCAGCATTTTTATTTTTTTCATTTGGTATCTCCTTCTCGCATTTTTTGATGACCAACGGGCTGTCATCTAAAGTTCATCGTATTGCAATCATTTTACGAGAAGGTCGATTGAAATGGGTTTAATTCTGGTATAGCACCACCTCTGAACAAGTTTTATGATCAGTCGGTGTCCCCGGATAGAATATAGGGTAAGGTTCTGGATATTTTTTGGTTCTTAAGCCTTTTTCTACGCTTCGGAATACTACAGGAATAATTGTGCACTACTGAATTTTCACGGTTGATAATGTTTCTCCATTTTACCCACGAATGTTCATTCTGGTAAACTCAAACGCCGCAGACCAAAAAAACGGGTCTGCGGCAAAATTTTTGAAACGCATTATTCAGAAGGTACTTCCAGCAGCGTCACCAGACCGCTGCTGCCGTCCACTCGCACCCGCTGTCCGCTCTTCAGGCGGGTGGTTGCGCCCGCCACACCCACCACCGCCGGGATGCCGTATTCCCGCGCCACCACAGAGCCGTGGGTCATCATCCCACCCACCTCCATCACCAGCCCGCCAGCTGAAAGAAACAGCGGCGTCCAGGCAGGATCCGTTGCCGGACAGACCAGGATTTCTCCCGGGGCCAGATGGTCATGATGGGGGTCAAGGATCACGTGAACCGTTCCTTCCACCATGCCCGCTGAAACCGGTGCCCCGCAAAGGGTGTTTTCATCAGAGACCATTTCTCGCCTGGGTCCTTCAAAATAAGCCGTTCCATCGTTCAGCAAAATGCGTGGAATCCGTCTGCGGCCCTGTTCTCGCTGGTAGGTCTGCCGGCGTTCGGCAATCACCGCCCGGGCCTCAGGCATCCGTCCGTTGGCCATTGCCTCCAGTTCCCATAGGTGTAAAAAGAAGAGGTCATCAGCGGCCGAAAGCTCACCCCTGGCGACCGTTTCAGCGCCAAGCCGCAGCAGTTCCTGGCGCACGCCGCCCAGAAAGCTGACAATGGCAAACTTGGGGGTTTCCCGCAGTCCGGCCAGCTCAAAGACCCGGTCGGATAGGAAGGACGCCAGCCAGCCTTTAATTGGATTACGCTTCTTGAAGTTGGCGATAAGCTGCTGGCGGGTTTCTACAGCCTTCTCCCGCCCTTTTCGAAAAACGGTTTCGGGAGAGCCGTTCTGAGGATCCACCTGCAGGTAATTCTTCAATACCTGCATCACATGGACTGGATTTTCATGCCAGCGCTCGCGGTAAATATCGATTTCTCCTACGCCTCGCATGCCGTACGTTGAAAGGAATACCCCGATCTCCTTTTGGGCCACAGCCGGAAGGCATCCCGTCAGGTATTCGGTCGCCAGATCAGCCGCAGCTGTCTCCATGAAATGGGTCCGGGAGGCTTCATCCACCCGGATGGCATCGGCAATTTGCCAGAGGGTCAAATCCATTTCAGTGGTCACATTATGCGGCAAGCCGCGGCTCAATTCCAGCGGCAGCCCGGCGCTTTCAGGGTCCTTTTCTGCCATGGCTATCAATACCTGGAAAGGCGCCTGCCCGGCAATGACCGCGGGCAGCAGATAAGGCAACAGCATGGATGGTCCCATTTGGGCGGTTGATTCAATCATCTCCGTCATTTCCGCCAGGGTTCGGGCCTTTTGTGCCCCTTCCCTGGTGCGGACCAGGAACTCCTGAATTTTTTCAGCCAGCCTCCTGCGCCCACGCGCCGGCCACAACAGGTTGGAGATCACATTTGTGATGACCGGCAGCATCCCTTTGAAGATGTTGAAACGCGTTCTCAGGCTCAATCCTCCCTGGTAAAATGCCAGCTGGGGAAGATCATAGAGCTGCTGAAGGATCTCTGCGCTCGGCGGATCAATGGCGCTGATAAACGTATCCACAATCTTCCGGCCAAAGGAGGTGCGAAGCAGGCCGGTGATATTGACAAACAGGCGCATGGCTGCTTCTTTGAAAATGGGCTGCTCGCGCGAGGTGATCCGGGCGCCAAAATGCTGGCCCAACCCCACCACCAGGTTTGAAAAAACATCCTCCCCCAGCGGAGAATACGGGTCCATCATGCCCTGCCAGGAGGCGAAGGAAAAATATACTTCCAGCTCTTCCTCCGCCGGGGTGACCGGCAGCGGAAAGAGCGAGGTGATGGCCCGCGATTGCAGCACATAAAGCTGGCCATTTGCCCAGCCCCATTCCATATCCTGAGGTCCGCCAAAAAAGGCTGCCGAAGCCATGCCCAGTTTCGCCAAAGCCAGGATCTGTTCATCCGCCAGGGCCTGTCGATCACCTGCATCCACGCTCACCGTTTGCGTCCCACCGCCGTTGATGCCGTGAATGGCTACCGCCTTGGCGCCAAGGGTCTTTCTCAGGATGGTCCCTTTTCCATCGCCGCTCATATCCACCACATAATGATCCGGCTCCACCATGCCTGAAACCAGGGCTTCCCCCAATCCCAGCGTGGCGTCAATGACCGTTTCAGAGCGCTTTCCGGTCAGCGGATTGGCCGTGAACAGCACCCCTGAAGCCTCGCTGGCCACCATCTGCTGCACCACCACCGCCAGGGCGATATCCTCATTTCCAATTGCGTTGCGCAGGCGGTAGCCAATGGCCCGTGCTGTCCACAGGCTGGCCCAACAGCGGACAACCGCCTTCACCAGCTCCTCTTCTCCCTGCACATTCAAGTACGTATCCTGCTGTCCGGCAAATGAGAGATTGGGCAGATCTTCGGCAGTGGCAGAAGAACGCACGGCCACCGCCGCAGGCGCTGGGACCAGGCCTGCATAAGCGGCGAGAATTTCAGCCGCCATTTCATCTGGCAGTTTTCCTGCTTCAAACAGGTCCCGAATGGCTTTGGAAGCCGCATCCAGGGCGCCAGGGTCTTCAGGCTGCAGACCCTTGGTGAGGGTTCGGATAGGCTCCTGCAGCCCGTTGAGCGACACAAACTGCTGGTAAGCCGGTGTGGTGATGCAAAACCCGGGCGGCACAGGTAATCCGGCCTGGATCAGCGCGCCAAGGTTGGCGCCCTTGCCCCCAGCCAGGTTGAGGTCGCCGCGGTTCAGTTCGTTGAGTTTGCAAATCGTGTGCATGTTTTCTCCATTGTAGCTAATGACGAATATTCTTACACCTGAAAACGCCAGGCAGAAATGACAACCATCCCGCCCGCCAGGCAAACCAGCAAGCCAGCCCCGGAAAGGACCAGCGAACATCCAAACCACCCCGCCAGGATCCCGGCCAGGGCGGCAGCCGTGAAGGTGACGCTCCCCATTACCGTTTGCGATAGGCCCAAAATACGCCCGCGCATCTGGTCGGGTGTTTCCTGCAGGATCGTCTGCGCCTGCACCTGTACATTCACAAATCCAAAGCCCAGAAAGAAGGCCGCTCCCAGGGCCAGCCCCAGATGCCCCGCAAGCGCCATGGTCAGGATGGCCGCGCCAGCCAGAATGGCGCCGGTTGAAGCCAGCTTCAGGCGGTTAAACCGCTGCCCCAGCCTGGGCGAAAGCACCGCGCCAATCAGCATGCCGGCCCCCATCACAGACATCATCAGGCCGAAATCTCCCGCGCTGCCGCCCAGCTTTTCCCGGATCAGAATCACACCCAGGGCTGACAGGCTGGCGATCAGCAGCGCAACCGCCCCAACCAGCAGCAAAGCGATGCGAATTTTTCCTTCCCGGCGCACCAATGCCATCCCTTCCCACCAGTCTCCACCCAGGCTGCTTCCGGCAGCGAACTGCCTGTTTTGCGGAATCGCCAGCAGGCTGACTGCCAGGGCTGGAACGAGAAAAGTTAAGGCATCCACCCAATACGCGGTTTGCAGGCCAAAATGGTCGATGATCCAGCCGCCCAACGCCGGGCCAATGGCGATGGCGCCCACAAAGGCAGCTGCAAAGAGAGCATTGGCTGTGCTCAGGCTTTTTCCATCCACCAGCGCTGGAATGGCAGCCGACCGCGCGGGGATAAAGAACTGACTCACCACCGACATGACGAAATAAATCATATAAATCAACAGCAAATTTTGGGTCGCTGGAATCGCCAGCACCAGCCCAAAAAGCAACAGGTTGGACACAACCATGATCCACTTGCGCGGCCAGCGGTCCACAAACACGCCGGCCACGGTGCCCAATGCCAGAGCCGGAACGGCTTTGATCACCGGCAGGATGCTCACCGCTCCGGCTGAACCGCTCCAATCGTATACCATGTTGATCAGGGCGATCATCAAAATCCGGTCTCCGATCAGGGAAATGGCTTCACTGAACCACAGAACTCCAAACGCCGGGTTGCTTAATAGGCTCAGGCGTCTGCTGGATTGTGTTGCCTGATGCGGATGTTCTTCAGAAGATTCCATAGGTCACCTCAGACCGACCGTTCGGTCGAAAATCGATACAAAAAAAATTTTACCCCTTTGAGGATGCGTTAATACCATTGAAAAAGATATCCAGCAGGCGGCTCGCCGCTTTTTCAGGGGTGTCCGGGCGCTTCCCCACCAGATAATACAGGGCGAAATTGCCTTGAATCAGGTTCATAAAAACCAGCGCCGTATCCTTCGGGTCCAGAGAGCGGAAGATCCCTTCATCCATGCCCTTCTGGAAAGCTTCCTCCAGGGCGGCGGAATAACTGGCAAAAAACACAATGAAGTGCTGGAGCAGGTTCTCCCGCGCCCCAGGCACCTCCCGGCGCGCAATCTGCAGCAGATCAGCCGATTCATACAGAAACTGCAGAGTCACCAGCGCCGCGACCTCAATTCGCCGCCGCGGTTCGGATTCCTTCAGAATGCTCTCCACCGACTGGTTCATCCGGCCTACATTAGCCTCAATCAGGGTTTTGAAGATGGCTTCTTTATCCTGAAAGTGATGGTAAATGGTCGCTTTGCCAATGCCAGCTTCCTCGGCAATTTCGCGCATCGAAGCCGCCGTGTATCCCTTGCGGATAAACAGGCTTCTGGCAGCTTGCAGAATGGCAGAATAAGTGTCGCGGGTCAAGGCATCTCCTTTCCGACCGACCGGTCGGTTGATATGAGTATAATCCAGTCGGCGTAAAAAAGCAAGATCCTCAAATCAAATTCGTTTCAGGCTCTTGCTTACACTGCAAAAGTGATAAAAAACAGGGTTCTATATTTTCATCATGTACTGATACTTATCCAGGAAGGTCTCACCGTCCAGCAGAAAAGCCTCCTGAACCCCCCTCAACCCTGCCTGGTTTTCAATTTTCCTGTATATGGCGCAGCCAATGCGGTATGTTAACCGCTGTTCGCCAAAACAGATGCCCATATACTCTTCCCGACTCAGGGGTTGTTTCATTTTTAGCTTTTCCAGAGCCTGTACAAAGGACAGGCGGTGAGCTTCAAGTTCCATGGGGGTGGTCAGCACCCGGTAATCCCGGTCCAGCAGATAGCGCCATTCGCGCCGCAGGCGCAGTGGGGCATACACGGCAATGCCTTCATTCTGCAGCCACAAACCAAAATAGGCATACCAATCGGCGGGTTGCACCACCTGGTCCAGCGGCTTGATGCGGTGGTAGCGTTCATAAATGATATGCGCACATTCATGAATAATATAAAACATGAACTCAACCGGGTTTGCCATGTAGAGTTTGATGTTGCAATTCATACACACATTGCCATTCAGACCAATTCCCATGTCATACCCGATGATTGGATAAATGGTGATCTGAAATTCCTCTCCCGGAAAAAGCAAGCCCAGTTCATACTCAATCACATTTATCCAGGCGGCTTCATTCTTTTGAATGAAGGACAGCAGAGTCTGAATGCGCGCCAGATTTTCCCGTACGCCCTTTAACCCATAAAACGGCGAAGGTGATCCAGTGAGCGCATGGCGCACATCATCCTCGGTCCATTCCTGGCCAAAAAGTCTGGCATGTTCCCCCACCGTCTGATAGGCGGGGTGCGTCAGCACCTCTCCCAATGGCAATTGCCCATTCATGCAGGCGATAAATTGTTCTGCAGCAGTGAAATCAAATTTCATAACGATGCCAATACCTCTGTCATCACATTGTCCACCAGTGGTGCCAGTTTCAACCGGATACACTCCCAGTCATGATCAATACTGACGAATATGGAGCCTGGGTTTTGCCGTAAGTCTGTAATGCCAAACACAACCCCATTTGGTGCATCATCTCCCGCCCCCACCACCTTCATCTCCACAGAGCTGAAAGCTGCAGCCAAGGGGTCAAGTAACGCTTTTTGGTAATACGGCAGGGCCTGATCAGATTGTCCGCCGTGGCCCACCAAACCCAGGGGAAGACCGGCGTATGCAGCTCTGTAATGATTATCCTGGCACCAGCTCAGATACCAGATTTCCTGCAGTTTCTCCAGCAGGATCATCAATTTCGAAGGAAAGGGTGCATAATGCGGGCAAACGACAAAAAGGGCATCCGACTCCTTGATTGCGGCGTAGATTCGATTGAAAGCATCATCCCGTACGCAGATTCCAGCATCAATGCAACTGCCGCACATCCGGCAGGGCTTCATTTCATAATCAATCAACGGCAGGATGTCCACATCGACATTTTTCCCGTGCTTTTCCTGGATCAGCTGTCTGATGATTTCACAGGCCCGGGTAGAGGCGCTGTGGCTGCGCGCAGGTTCGATATTGGACGCGGAAATGCAGGTTATTTTCATCATATTTTCTCGGCTCGGTATGTAGGGTGGGAAGTCTGCATACCCTATTATATCGGAATAGTCAAAATGTGCAATCTGACCGCGCTGTAAAAACAATAAAGCAGGGCAGATTTTCTCCGTCCTGCTTTTTGCATCCGTCACAAATGGATCCTACTTCAGTGCAGCAACCTTCTGATAAGCCGGTAAATCGGTGTACATTTCTTCCTTCAAAGGATTGCGTTTGGTCTTGATGATCTTGTAAATCTCATAACCCAGCACACCCAGGTTGGCTGCCAGTGAAAGACCGCTCACCACCCACAAGGCAGTGGGATTGTGCGACGATTTCACCGCGAACATGGATGTATCCACAAAGCTGGGGAAGGTCATCACAAACATCATCCAGATGGCCAGAGTCTGGGCGCGGTGCTGCAGCCAGGCGCCTTTCTTGATAAAGAACGCCGGAATGGTGCAGGAGATCAACAGGGCCGCGCCAGCGTAAAACGCATGGTCAGACACACAATTATACACGTAGGCAAAATTCCACAGGTCATAGGCGATGATCCAGAACCACAGCATATCGGGCCAGAGCATGTCCTTCTTCTGATCTTTGCCGATAAAAATGCCCATCCAGCCGGTGATGGTGATGATATTGATCAGGCCGGCAATGCCGTTCATGATATTCCAGGGGCCGCCAATGATGGTCACCCCGTCCACCACCCCGTTGATGCCAAAGCACTGGAAATCGCGGACAACCGCTTCAAGGATGTTGATTGCCAGGATGGCCGGAGGAAACAGCAAGGCATATTTGTTGGTACCCCAACCTTTAATATTCCGGATGGCCAGGAAGCCCAGGCTGCCAGCGAGCGCGGAATACACTTTTGCCCAGTGGAACCAGGTGCCCACACTGGAACCCGGTCCGGCGGTATCCTTCCAGACCGTGAACGGCAGGATGGCAGGTAACAGTAAGAAAATGGCCAGCGAGAACCATTTATTGAGGCGCGCCAGTTCATTGACCAGGATCAACCCGGCAAGCACAGCAAACCACATCAAAATGGAATACCAGGGCAGCGGTTCGAATAAAAACATCCGTCATCTCCTCTTTATACTGAACTTGGGCATGGGTTTTAAACATACCAATCGTTAGGTATTTATATTATAATCAATTTAAGCCCGTTGTCAATTGTCAATTTGGTGTAGAATTATAAAAGGAGCGTGTTCTATGCAAAAAAATAAGGGTAAGGTCAAAATCATCGAAGCCGCGCAGCGCCTGATTGCCCGTTTTGGCGTGGAAAAAACATCCATGCGCGATATTGCCGAAGAAGCAGGCATCACCACCGGCGCCATCTACTACTATTACAAAAGCAAGGAAGAATTGCTCTATGATGTAATGGATTACACCACCGGAATCACCGCCAACATCATGGAAATGCGCCAGTCTCCTGAGGCCAACCCTGACGAAGTCCTGGATGAAATTGCCCGCCAGGTTACCCACCGCCTCCTCAAAGATAACGCAGCCCGCCGCCTGCGCTATTATTTGGCTTACCAGGCCGTCCTTGGCGATGAAGCTTTGCGCGCCAGGTTTGCCAGCGACTATGCCGCTCAGGCTGAACGCACCGCCGCCCTTTTCAACTTTGTTTTTGATACCCCGCCCCAACCCCAGGATATTCCCCTGGCGGTAATCATGGTGGCCGCTTTGGACGGCATTAATCTGCAGCAATTCATGGACGCACTCCCTGTCAAGGGGGATGAGATGGCTCGAATCTACAACGAATTTTTCGCCTATGCTGTTCCCCTGTTTCAGAAACATCTCAACGAAATTCACCGTTTTGATCATCTTGATTCTCCGCCGCGGCAAGACGCTGAATCTTCCTGAAAAAATCTTGGGCTCTTATCCCAAAACGCCTGTTTTCGCATTGCAAACAGGCGTTTTTTTATCGGCCTTGTTTTAAAATGGATCATGACCTTTTGCCTTTAATTGTCTGACAAATTACCTGAAATGGCTTAAAATCAATTGACAGATCCCTCCAAATATTCCATAATATTTTTAACCAATTTTGGAATCCTGATCATGAAGGAGGCCTTAAAGAACAATACCATAAGCTCAATGCTTTCATGGTGCAGCCGTCTTCAGGAAACTGGTTCCATCTGTTTCAGCCAGTTTTCTCAGGCATCTCGATGAAACGCCCTTATTTTGGGATGGGAATTGAGGTCCTGGTTGCTCTTTGAAAGCACCCTTTTTTACATAATCAAACTCAGCCAGAAAAATCTGAAGTAGGAGTGAAATATATGCCAGTAGATATGGAACTTGAAATGTTCTTGCGTCCAAAGCAGTATCCAATGCCGCCCTATCCCCCAAAAATGATCACCCTGGCGAATGGCAAAAAAATGGTTGTCCGCCAGGCAAAACGTGAAGATGTGCCAGCCATTCTGAAATCTGTCCATCCCTGCATGTTCATCAAACGGGATTATTATGACATTGTCAGCGCCCGTCTTTACGGTGAACTGCTGGCCTTCTATTACCATCGTTCCAAGAGTCAGTTTGTCCTGATGGGGCAGGTGGATGGATTCCTGGTGGGCGTCGTCAACAGCCGCATGGAAAATGAAAAGGTCGGTATGAGCTACCACACCCTGGCGATCGACCGCGGCCTGCGCATTGGTTCTCACCTCTTTGCCGCCAAGATGGAATACCATATGGAATATCTCAACCAGGAATCAGTCCTGATCGTGGCCGAAAGCCCGATTGGATTCCGCCGCTGGATGGTCGAATATCCCCTCGAAGCGACCACCATCCCCCACGAATTAGGTGGCGGCGATTCTTACCAGCTCACCCGGGATATTTATTTCAAAGCCAAGCCGCGTCTGGTGGCAGGCGTCCGCCCCGTGCCTCAAGATCTGCTCGACGAAGCTGAGGCGGAGATTAAGTTCGCCGATGATGATACAATCCGCGAACGCATTGCTGGTCTGAAAGGCAGGTAGAATCATGAGAGACGTTGCGATTATTGGGGCTGGCATGATCCCCTTTGGGCGGCGTGACGAAGACACCCTGTTGGAAATGCTCTCGTATGCGTCATTGAAAGCCCTTGATGATGCCGGCATGGGAGATAAAAAAGTTGATGCCGTTTATGTTGGCAACATGGGTGCGGGAATCCTTCAGCACCAATCATCCATTGCCAGCTCGCTGGTAGATCGCCTCAGCCTGCTGCCGGCCGCCGCCGATGTGGTAGAAAATGGCCCGGCCTCGGGCGGCTCTGCTCTGAAGAACGGTTTCCTGGCGGTGGCCTCAGGTTATTATGACTATGTGCTGGTGGTGGGCGGCGAAAAAATGCGCGAAGTCACCGGCTGGCGCGCCACCGACTTTGTCGCCACCATGACGCATCCCGAAGTTGAATACCCTTACGGGATCACCCTGCCTGGCATGGCCGGCATGTTCACCCAGCTTTACATGGAAAAATGGGGCGTCACTCGCGAACATCTGCTGGCTGTCACCCTGAAGAACCAGGAGATGGGCGCCCTGAATCCATATGCTCATGTTGAGATGACCCTCAGCCGCGATGGTATTTTTGACAGCCCGGACGCCGTGGTCAACAATCCTTATGCTGCATCTCCGCTGCATCTTTACGATCTATGCCCTGTCAGCGACGGCGCAGCCGCAGTCATTCTGTGCCCGTTGGATGTGGCCAAGAAACGCGGCAAAGCCTGCGTCCAGATTGTTGGTTTTGGTCAGGCCACCGACACCCACACCCTGCAGGAACGCGAAGATCCTACCGATTTGAAAGCCGTCACTCTGGCCTCACAGCAGGCTCTTGAAATGGCCAAGCTCAAACCCTCGGATATCAGTGTGGCTGAACTGCATGATGCCTTTACCATTCTGGAGATCGCTGAAAGTGAGCATGTCGGCTTCTTCAAGAAGGGTGAAGGCGGAAAGGCCGCTGCAGCCGGGAAAACTCGCCTCGGCGGGCAAATTCCCATCAATGTCTCTGGTGGTCTGAAAGCGCGCGGTCACCCGGTAGGCGGGACTGGCGTTGCCCAGGTTGTGGATATCGTCTTCCAGCTCCGGCATGAACTGCCAGAAAACCGCCAGGTCAAGGACGCCAAAACCGGCCTGACCATCAACTTTGGCGGATTTGGTAACAACGTGACTTGTTTTGTGCTGAAAAGGATTGAACCATGAAAAAGCGTGAAATTCCTATCATCGCCTTCAAGTGCAAGAAATGCGGTCGGATTCACTACCCCTTCCACGACCGCTGCCTGACCTGCCTGAGCCGCGATTTTGAAAAAATTCATCCGCAGGGCAATGCTAAACTGCTGACCTTTTCGGCCATTTTCAACCTCCCCTGGGGTTTTGACCAGCGTTTCCTGATCATCGGCATCGCCGAATTTGAAAACAAGGTCAAAGTCATGGGCCAGATCAAGGCCGATTCCATTGATGAATTACAGACGGGCATGACCGTTCTCCCCACCTGGGAACCTGTTAGAGTCAAAGATGGGGAGAACATCTACGGCGTCAAATTTGAACCCATCAAATAACCCCGCAAACTGAAATTCTGCCAACGGTCCGGAGTCATTACCGGACCGTTTTCTGTTGGCTTTCCCTCAACACCGGTTTGCGCAGATCCAAATTGCCGCTATACTTAACCATATCCCTCCACCACAGGAATCTCTGTCATGTCGTCAAAAAACCGCGCTTCCCAACCACCCTTGTTGAACCGCACCACCTGGATCATGCTGCTTTTACTGGGCCTCGCCGGACAGCTGGCCTGGGCAGTTGAAAACCAGTATTTCAACACCTTCATGTACGATAAAATCACCCCCGACCCGCAGGCCGTTTCCTGGATGGTGGCCATCACGGCGGTGGTATCCACTGTCTCCACCATTTTCATGGGCACCCTCAGTGACCGCACCCGCACCCGTTGGGGCAAACGCCGCCCCTACCTGTTCATCGGGTATATTGCCTGGGGCATCCTCACGGCTGCCTTTCCCTCGGCAGCCGCTTTCCAGCCGGTGGCACTGGGGGTTTTCGTGGCCATCCTCTTTGACAGCCTGCTCTCCTTTTTTGCGGCCAGCGCTTCTGACGGCGCTTTCAGCGCTTATATTGCTGAAATCACCACCTCCGCCAACCGCGGCCGGGTGGTCGGCGCCCTCGAAATCATGAAATGGATCGCCTTCTTGATCATTTACGGCGGCGCCGGTATGATCATCGATGCAGTGGGATATCTGCCATTCTTCTATATCTTCGGCGCCATCACCGGGCTGATCGGCTTGATCTGCGTACCCTTCTTGCGCGAAGAACTGGACCCAGAGAAACCCGCCGGCTCATACTGGCAGCAGATTGTCAGCACCTTCCAGCTTTCCAGCCTGCGCCAGAACCGCGATTTTTTCAAGCTGATGCTCTCTCTGACGCTTTTTATGGTGGGCATCAACGTCTTTTTCCCCTACCTGATGATTTACCTGCAGCACTATATCCGGCTTTCAATCACCGATTCATCCATCCTGGTGGGCATCTCCATCCTGGTGGGCGGCATCGCCATGGCCTACCCAATCGGTTTGATGGTGGACCGCTGGGGGCGCCGTCCGGTTGCGCTGCTGGCAGTCGCCCTGGAAGCCGTTGGCCTGCTGGTCTTCTCCTTCTCCAATTCACTGGTCATGCTGGTCATCGGCGGCATCCTCTGGCTGGCGCCTTTTGCCGCCTGGACCATCGCCACCACCACCTGGGCGCGCGATCTCTTTCCTGAAGAAAAACGTGGCCAGTTTGCCGGTTATTATGTGCTGTTCAACGTGGCATTCACCATGATTCCCGGCCCACTTCTTGGCGGCTGGCTGGCCACGCAGTTCGGCATTCCCACCATCCTGGACGGCAAAGCCGGCTTCATCCCCACCCCGATATTATTCCAGGCAGCCGCGGCGATGGTGCTGTTGGCGGCCCTGCCCATTCTGAGTATCCGTCCCAGTAAAACCCGTTAAAGGTGCCTCAATGCCCGCCATTCCCGAATTTGTCCTGAGAAAACTATTTGTCCCCGGAAGCCTGGCTCCCTGTGGGTCAGGCTTCAAGTTCGAAATGAACAACACCTTTGCCCCGGTCACCCTGCTCGGACTGGGTATCAGCGCTGATGAAAAATCAGCTGACGTTCAAAGCATAACCCTGTCCCTGCCGGGCCACGAAGCCGTCCCGGCTGCCGCCATTCATGAACAGCAGCCGTTCAGCCTGCCCGTCAATGTGATCGTCTCCGTGCAGGTGCTGGCGTCTGAGCCAAAAAACAAACTCACTATCCAGGCTCTCACCCGTGAAGCCGGGCTGCTGCAGTTCAGCATCCCGGTCAAAAGCGGCGCTAAAACCGGCCTCAGCCGCAATCCCGTCAAAGAATTTTCTCAGCAGTTGACCAATTACTTCCGCGCACAGCGCGCCCGGCGCGACCCTCAGCACCCGCGTTTGCATTTCACCCCACCCGCCAACTGGATGAATGACCCCAACGGCCTGATTTTCTGGCAGGGAAATGTCCATCTGTTTTACCAGACCAATCCTTTGGAGCCCGCCTGGGGAAACATTCACTGGGGCCACGCCGTTTCCAAAGACATGCTTCACTGGAGGCATCTGCCTCTGGCCCTGTCGCCGGATCCCAACGGGGCGGATGCCGGTGGGTGTTTTTCAGGTTGCGCCGTCATTCACGAAGGCATCCCCACCCTCCTTTACACCGGCGTTTATCCTGAGGTGCAGTGCCTGGCGATGAGCCCATCCCCCAACCTGGTCCGCTGGCAAAAACACCCCCAGCCTGTGATCCCAGCCCCGCCGCCGGGTTTAAGCGTTGAGGGGTTCCGTGATCCCTGCGTCTGGAAGGAAGGCCGGGAATGGCTCATGACGTTGGGTTCAGGCATCAAAGATGTGGGCGGCGCCGTTTTACTGTACCGTTCCCAGGATTTGCGGTCATGGTCCTATGCGGGCATCCTTTTCCAGGGTGATGCTCTAAGTCATCACCCTCTGTGGACCGGCACCATGTGGGAATGCCCTTCTTTCTTTCCCCTGGAAGATAAATGGGTTTTGATTCTGTCGGTCTGCGGACCAGAGGGTGGACTTTATACCATTTACTATACAGGACAGTTCACTACGGACCGCTTTATCCCAGATAACGGCCCCCACCTGCTGGATACTGGCGCCGGCGGCTGTTATTATGCCCCTCAGACTTTTCTGGATGAAAAAGGCCGCCGGATTATCTTCGGCTGGCTGCGCGAAGCGCGCAGTGCAGCTGATCAGGCCAGGGCCGGCTGGAGCGGGGCCATGTCTCTCCCCCGCGTTCTCACCCTGGGAAATGACGGGCGGGTCCATTTAGCCCCGTTGGAAGCCCTCTCGACCCTGCGGCAGGAGCATGAAAGACTGAATCTGTCCAACTTGAAAAGCCGGCCCATCCGTGATGTTCCCCTGGAACTGCTGGTCACCTTCCCGCGCCCTCCCGAAACCTGGAGCGGAATCACCCTCACCAGCGATGCCAGCTCTGGAGAACGGATTAAAATCGGCTTTGATCCCGATCGAAGCCTGGTGGTGACCGACTGCACCCAGGCGGGCGGGCTGCTCAGCGAAACCCCCATTTCGCCAGATCCAGACCAGACCCTGACTTTCCACATCTTTATCGATGGTTCCACCCTTGAAGTCTATATCCAGGACCGCCTGCCAGTCTCAGCCCGATTTTACCTGACGGGAAAGCTGCAGGTTCATTGTGCCGGACCTGTACTCGTCGATATATGGAAACTGATAATCTGAAAGCTGGATAATCCATCCACCCGGCCCCTGGAGAAAGCCCATGCCAGAACAGATCATCATTCGCGGTGCACGCCTGCACAATCTGAAGAATATCACCCTGGCCATTCCCAGAAACAGGCTGGTGGTGCTGACCGGTCCTTCCGGTTCTGGCAAATCCACCCTCGGTTTTGATATTCTCCTCAAGGAAGGCCAGCGGCAGTACCTCGAATCGCTGGGCCTGGTGACCTTTGGCCTGGCCCGGCCGCCCGTGGATGCCATCAGCGGCCTTTCTCCAACCATCAGCATTGATCAGCATCTCACCAATCACAGCCCGCGCTCCACCGCCGGTACGGTGACTGAAGTTTACACCTACATGCGTGTTCTCTTCGCCCGCCTGGGTCACCGCCCCTGCCCAGCCTGCGGTCATTCCATCCCGCCCAGCCACCATGCCGCTGCAGCATGGGAAGCGCCAAAGCTAGACGACGAGGATAAGCCAGAAACGCTTTATCCCTGCCCATACTGCGGAACATCCGTTCCCGAATTGACCATGGCGCATTTCTCTTTCAATAAACCCGCTGGCGCCTGCCCCACCTGCACCGGCCTCGGTACCTTGCATCAACCCGACCTTGGCAAATTGGTAGATGAGCAGAAGTCCATTGCCAGCGGCGCTGTGGCCGGATGGGAAGCAAACAACCTGGCCTATCAATCGGCAGTCCTGCAGGCTGCGGCGGCATATTATGGTTTCAGTTTGGATCTTAACCTGCCGGTCAAGGATTTACCCATCCCACCGCGTGATCTCCTCTTTTATGGTGTGGAGAATCCCCTCTTTCGCCGGCATTTCCCATCCGTTGAGCCGCCGTCCACGGTGCGCCAGGGCCGTTTTGAAGGCGTGGGCACGGCCTTCCTGCGCCGTTATGCTGAGCGGGTCAATGAACCTGCTTACCGCGAAAAAATGGAACCTTTCATGGTCCTGCAGGCCTGCCCTGACTGTGCAGGCACCCGTCTGCGGCCGGAAAGCCGGGCTGTGACGGTAAACAGCACCAACCTGACCTCGCTTTCCCATTTGTCTTTTACGGACCTGGGTCTCTGGCTGAAAGACCTGCCGGCAGCGTTGTCCCCAGATGAGCAGGCGATTGCTCTCCCCATCCTGGCAGACCTTGCAGAAAGGCTGGCCCAGCTGTCCGAGGTTGGCGCGGGTTATCTGGCCATGGAAAGGTCTGCTCCCAGCCTGTCTGCCGGTGAAGCCCAGCGCCTGCGGCTGGCAGGCCTGCTGGGATCCGAGCTGTGTGGCGTTCTGTATATCTTTGATGAGCCTTCCATCGGCCTGCACCAGCGGGATACACACCGTATGATCCAGCTCCTGCGCCGCCTGCGCGACCAGGAAAACACCGTCCTGGTCATCGAACATGATCTGGAAATAATCGCGGCGGCCGACGAAGTCATCGATTTTGGTCCCGGGGCCGGTCTGCACGGCGGCCAGGTGGTGGCCTCGGGCACACCAGCGGAAGTGGCCGCCCATCCCACCTCTCTGACGGGTGCATATCTTTCAGGCCGTCTGTCCCTTCCAGCGCCGCTGCGCCGCCGCCAGCCAGCCGGTCCCGCTTTGATCCTTCGGGGTGCGTGCCATCACAATTTGAAGAATCTCACCATCAGCCTGCCGTTAGGGCTGCTGGTGGCGGTGACGGGGGTCTCAGGATCGGGCAAATCCTCGCTGATTTTCGATACGCTGGCCCCGCTCCTGCGCCAGCGCCTGTCTGGAGCCAACGAAACCCCCGGCGCATATGCCAGTTTTGATGGCGCAGAACACCTCGAAAGGGTCATCACCATCGACCAGCAGCACCTCCAGCGCATGGCCCGCTCCAACACGGCCACCTATACCGATATTTTCACCCCCATCCGTGAAGCCTTTGCCGCCACGCCTGAAGCCCGCCGCCAGGGGTTCACTGCCCGGCAGTTCTCCTTCAATGTGCCTGGCGGGCGCTGCGAGCGATGTGAAGGCGCCGGCGTCCTGGCTGTAACCATGCACTTCATGCCTGAGGTGGACATCCGCTGCCCGGCCTGCCGCGGCCGACGCTTCACTCCTGAAACCCTCACCGTTGAATACCGCGGTCATGATATCTCACGCGTGCTGGACCTGACCGTTGAGGAAGCCCTGGACCTTTTCGAGGATCTTCCCGCCGCCCGCTCGCGCCTGCAGGTATTGATGGATGTTGGGCTGGGATATCTTCAGCTCGGCCAACCGACCAACACTCTTTCAGGCGGTGAGGCACAGCGGGTGAAGCTGGCCAAAGAGCTGGGCCGCCGCAGTTCCGGCCGCACCCTGTATTTACTTGATGAGCCCACCACCGGTCTGCACCCGGCCGATACAGCCCGATTGCTTGGTTTGCTTCAAAGACTGGTGGATGGCGGCAGCAGCGTTCTGGTCGTAGAACACAATCTTGACCTGGTTCGGGCTGCCGACTGGGTCATTGACCTCGGTCCTGAAGGCGGTTCCGCCGGGGGCCAATTGATGGCCCAGGGCACTCCGGAAGAAGTGATGCAGGTGGAAGCCTCGATCACCGGCCAATGCCTCAGGAAGATGCTGTTATCCTGGATGAAAGAGAAATCCAGTCTTATCTCTTAAAGAACTTCGAAAGAAAAAACTATCCACCCGGCCAGGTCATCTTTGGCCAACTGGCTTCTCATCTCGTTGTATAATCATCGGGTATGTGTTCGCATCTCGCTTTCTGATCAGAAAGGGCTTCCTCAAATACCATGCAACCCGAGTCAATCCCTGAAAAACCTCTGGCTGAAGGCCGCACGGCTGAAGTCTTCGTCTGGGACGATAACACCATCCTGAAGCTTTACCATGAATGGTGCCCGGCAGACTGGATCGAGCGGGAATTTCAGGTGGTCCAGGCCCTCACCACAGCCGGTATTCCCACGCCGGCCGCCACCGGGACCATTAAGATCAAAGGCCGCCGGGGCATCCTCTTTGAAAAAATTCAAGGCATGTCCATGCTGGCAGATTTGCGCGCTCATCCTTTGCTGGTCTTCCGCCATGCTGTCTCTCTGGCAGAGCTGCAGTCTCAGTTTCATCAGCTGACCATTCCTGGCCTGAATCAGTATCACGACTCACTGGAATTTATCATCAAACGCACTTCCGGGATTGCTGGCCCACTGCGCGAAAAAGCCCTGAGCCAATTGCGCTCACTGCCTCGCAAGGATTGTCTTTGCCACGGCGATTTTCATCCTGGCAACGTGATGATGTCCGCCAGAGGACCGGTCATTATTGATTGGATGACCGCCTGCAGTGGAAACCCCCTGGCTGATGTCACTCGCACCAGCATGATCCTGAGCATCGGTATCAAAGGGGCAGGGAAACAGATTTCACCTCTCCTGCGTCTTTTTTCCAGTCTTTTTCATCAGGTCTATCTGGATCGCTACTTTAAACTGACTTCGGGCAAAAAAGCAGAAATGGATCTCTGGATGCCGGTGATCTGCGCTGCCCGGCTGGATGAAAAAATCCCCTCTGAACAGGAAGCCCTGCTGCAGATCATCAGCCGTCAATTGAGTTAGAGGAAATCCGCCAATGCACACTCCTCGATTGATATTATTTGAAGGAATTCCCGGTTCTGGAAAAACCACGGCTGCTGCCCGCCTTCAGCTTCACCTTCAGAAAGAAGGTTTTCCCTCTACCTTCTGGCAGGAAGGGCATTTTGATCACCCGGCTGATTTTGAAGGCATCGCCTGCCTGACGGCGGGTGACTTGCAGCATTTCCTGAACCAGCAGCCCGCCTTGGCCGATGTGATTCAGGAATATCTTTCCATTCGCGGTGAAGACCACCTGCTCAGTTATCGCAAACTACAGCACCAGCATCCTGACCTGCTGCCTCAATCCCTTTTGGATGCAATGCCACAAAAGGACGTCTATGATGGTCTGCCCATGGCCGATTACTGCCGTCTGGCTCTGGACCGCTGGCAGAGCTTCACCCAAAGCGCTCAGGAATCTGATGCCATCACCCTGATGGAATGCTGTTTTCTTCAGAATCCGCTCACAGTGATGCTGGCCCGTCACAACGCCGATCCGCAATTTGCCCGGGAACATATCCTCCGTCTGTCTCGCATCATCCAGCCTCTCAACCCGCTGGTGATTTACCTATCACCTCAAAACCCTCGTTCTGCGCTGGAACACGTCCGGGCAGAACGCCCTCACGAATGGGCAGATTTTGTAACCTGGTATCTCACCGGACAGGCCTATGGCCAGGCGCGTCTGCTCAGCGGATTTGAAGGTGTGATCCAGTTTTACACCATGCGCCAGCAATTGGAACTGGATCTCCTTCCTGCCCTGCCAGTTTCCTCTCTGATTGTCAAACAGGATGGAGATGCCTGGAATGATCGCCAGCAGGATATTAATCGGTTTATTGCACCCTATTTTTTGAATGGAGACTTAACATGACCCCCCAACAGGAAATTCAAGCCCTTTTGCAGGCTTTTCAGGATGGATATATCCATCGTGATGTCACCCGGCTGGATACATTCATGAAGCTATTTGCCCCTGATGCAGAAGTCATTGGCACCAACGGTGCCAGGCCGGGGGTGGATGAATGGTATCTCGACCGGGATTCAGCGCGCGAACTGGTGGAAGGAGACTGGCTTTACTGGGGCGATCTGCGCCTGGATCTGGCTTCAGCTTCCATTCATACTGTGGGCGATGTCGGCTGGGTTGCCGCGACCGCCACGGTCTCCCGCACGATTGGAGAGGAAAACTATGCCGCCTTCCTGAAGTTTGTGAAAGACTTCATCGATCAATCGCCGCTATCTGCTGAGCGGAAATTGCATTACATCCTGCGCGGCGGCACTAATACCGTCTATGAACTGCGCCGCGGGGAAAAATTTATCTGGCCGCTGCGGTTCACCGCCGTGGTGGTTCATCAGGCAGATGGCTGGAAGTTCGCCCAGATGAATTTTTCCTTTCCTACCACCCATTTCCCCGACGTGCGTATTGTGGAAAACGAATAACCCGCCGGATGGCCCTGTACAGCCATCATCAGAAAACAGCCCATCTACTATGTGATGATCTGTTTTGTTTAAGTATCGCTGCGCAGGACCTACGGTTTTATAATGAATGGTTGAAAGACCTGGAAAGGCTGCCAGGCGACCTTAAGATCTGGTAAGGCATATTCTTCTTCCTGAAGGTACCCGATCAACCCCAGACCTGCGCTGTTGAACGATAGGGCAGCCTGGGCGCCGGTTCCCACCGAAGTGGATGGCGCGCCGTCCACCGTCTGAATGGCCCAGGTCGTCTCTGTGCTGCCATCCCGCCCTCTGGGATATACCACCCTGAGATCCACGGGTGCCAGGTCTGCTGAGGTGTCTTCGTAGGCGATCATGGGATATCCGAATGGATCTATCGCAATCGAGAATGCCGGATTGTATCCGGTGGTCAGATTTCCCAATGAGACGATATCCGAGCATTTCCACCTCTTGACAGGAAATCCTAATATATTCAAATCATCGCCGCAATTCCCACCGCTGACCACATATTCAGCGGCATAAATGGTATCGTCAATCAATGTGTCATCATAGCGGAAGGCAATCGCCCGGTCAGAACTGGTGGATCCAAACACAAATTGCGTCATTCTGCTCACTTCACCCGTTTCGGTGCCTGCAAAAATGGTGATGCAGCGCCATGTATCTCCACCTGGGCCGCAGTTGGAGGGCCAATGCGCCGAATCGAGATGCGGGTAAGCATATTTCAAAGCGCCGTTGAAATAATAAGCGATCCCAACAGTCTGATCAGGCGCCAGATCCAATGAAGGCACGCCAATCGAGTTATAGCCATATGACGATTGGATCACATCGCACTGGTAGGCGGATCCGCTGTCAATACAGGATGTATTGGTTGATCCGCCCACGTAGTGCATATATACCAGCCAATGACCGTACATATCTGTGTTATCCCGGATGGTGACCGCCAGACGGTAATGACCACCCACGGCTGCAAGGGAAGGCGGCCCTACCAGAACGCCGCCAAATTTACTTAATTGAATGAGATTGTTCCAGCTTTCAGTCACATAACTGTTGTCATTCATCCGTTCCACCGAAGCACCCCGGATGTAGCCATTGGCCGAATAAACCCACTTGACGCCGAATGTGTCGGGGCCATATACCTCTGTTGCAATATTGCTGACAGAACCAGGCACAAGATCCGAATCATACCAGGTTGTGCAATGCCAGCCATTATTGGGGCCGCAGTTACCCGCTACAGCAGTTGTGGCGCGGAATATCTGATAGATCCGGGTCATACCGGTTCTGCTGTAACTGACCACAGGGATTTCATATTTTCCCACAAAAGCCGTTGAAACGTTCTTGAAACCATCCTCCCCATCTTTGAGCAGTTCCGCGGTCCAGGCCGGGTTGGTGACATTGACCACGCTAGCCGGCAGTGCCTGCACCGTCAATGGACTGACCAGAAAAAGGAAGATAAATGCCAGGGCAAAAATGGACCTGATTCTCATGGTTTACCTCTTTCATGACCAATGGATTTGAATTGAATCAAAATGGCAAAACAAATCAGCCTGATGACAGGGTTGTCATCAGGAAAGGGTCCCCCGGTCCCAAAAAGCGAAGCTGGATATGGTGCTATTAGGACTATGAAGCTGTGAGTTGTTGTGAAAAGGACCTTACCTGTACTATAGCACTTTGACGGATGAATATCAATAGAAAAAAAGCTTCTCCTGGCTTTCATCAAGGGCAAACGATTCTTCTCCTGCCGTTTCAGCTGGCGGTTCACTGCGTTTCGGCCGCAGCTGATCCTCCCTGCTCATATCCGTTGGATAAACGTTGATCTGGCTCCGGGTCAGCCATGGACGTCACCAGGCAGGATATTCTTTCCGCTTCCTGTTCATAACGATCGCCAATCGCCTCCCATCATCATCTTGCGCTGGATCAGTCTGCTGACCGCCTGATTACCCCCGGCACGCAGAATGCAGGAAAGGGGATGGCTAATCGCCGCTTCGGACGGTGGGGTCGTTCTCAGTAGATCCCAGCCGCCTCTTTCCTGAAGCCTGAACCCAGGCCCAATAGATTTTGCGGCTCAGACGCCAGAACGCCGGCAGATTGGGGCGGTGTAAATGCGCCACCCGCACCCCTCTATCTGAAATCCACAGCAGCCTGGGAAAAGATAATGCGCCCTCCCGACCAGCCAGCCATTTCAAAGCCTGCAGTACGCCAAATGACGAAGCCATCCACACCAGCGGACAGATCTGCGCTGGCGGCTTTTCACCCTGTGCATAAGCGGCCTGGTAATCCGGCTGCCAGCCGGCATGATCCACATACCAGGTGCTGTTCTGCCGGTATTCAGGAGAGCGGTAAAACGCGTCAATTTCCTCATAGGTCTGAAAAACGGGCATACCGGTGAATTCCTCCACCGGTGGGCTGCCTGGCATCACCAGGGAAATATACGCCCACAGACCGGAAGGCAGGACATACAGGGCTGGCTTGCCGGCCTGCTGTGCCTTGCGAAAACAGAGTTGTGAATAAGCAAAATCGTCCGCAGCCGGAAAAACCAGGTCAACCGCGGCGATTAATGGATCAATATCCTCCAGGGGAAGCAGTCTGGGAATGACCCGCGCCTCTGCCTGTGGATTGATGCGCCGGATTTCATCTGCCACCACCTCTGCTTTGTTGCGTCCCAGGGTGTCGGTAAAACAGGCAATCTGCCGATTCATATTGCTGTGCTCATAGCTGTCAAATTCCACCAGGGTAAAGTGCTCCACCCCGCTGCGTGCCAGGCAGACCGCCACAAAACCGCCAATTCCCCCGCAACCAATGATGAGAACATGTGCTGCACGGATGCGCTCCTGCTCGGCAGGGGAAAAAATACCATAATTTCGTGAAAACAAGGAATCATAGGGGATCATTGTGCTTCTCCGGCGGTTGATTTATTATCATCAATCAGGTGTAATCACTCCTATAGTTTATCATTTTTGGTAAATTCTTCTGTGGGGGTGAATAAGAAGACCCCCTGTTGGAGGTCTTCTATTCTGCAATTTTATTCTCGGCCGGATTATTTCAAATTCTTATCGAGAAAGGCAATGACCAGTGCCAGGTTCTCAGCGGCTTCAAACTGGCTGCCTCCGTGTCCTGCGCCATCAAGTGAAACGTAGGTCACTTTCTCTGCGCCAAGAACCGCGCTCAGAGCTTCTGCCAGGTTCTTGTTTTGGACGGGCGGTATATTGCAGTCAGCGGTGCCATTCTCGATGAAGAAAGGTGCGTCATCTGCTGTGATGAAATTCATCGGATTGGACTTCGCCACCAAATCGGGTACAGTCTGGATGGCCGCACCGATCAGTTTCGATTCGGGGGAACTGGCATCATCTGTGCTTGCTGAGCAGCCGGCTTCGGTTAATTGCGCCTGCATTTTCAAAAAGTCGATCGGCCCAAACCAATCCACCACCGCCTGCACGCAGCTCGATTGATCCGCATTTCCCAACTCAGCACCTTCAAGTTCAGCCACACCGCAGGTAGTCCCAAGCAAGGAAACGAGATTTCCTCCTGCTGAAGCTCCCCAGGCACCGAATTTATCCGGATTGAGCTTATACTTTTCTGCATTCGCGCGCAAGAAACGCACCGCTGCTTTAGCATCGAAGATTTGAGCCGGGTACGTGGCTTCACCGCTCAGCCGATAATTGATGCTGGCAACCGCATAACCTGCCGCAAGCAGTTGATCAACTCCCGCCAGGCCGGTGCCGTCGGCTTTATCGCCCATAATAAAGCCTCCACCGTGCACCATGACGACAACCGGGAATGGGCCGCTGCCCGTGGTGGGGATATACAGGTCAAGTTTCTGTGCAGCCGAGAGGGTTGCATACGCCAGATCCGAATATGTCGGCGCGACAGATGTAAAGGTGCTTGAACCGGCTGCCCCGCCGCGCATGGGCATGACATTTGGTTGGTTGGCGGCGATTGCAGAGGTGGGTGACACCGTTGCAGCCGTGGTTGTGGTGGCCGCTGTGCAACCGGCGGCACTGAGCAGGAAAATCCCTGCCAGCATCAGCATGGTTAGTTTTGTGATCGTTTGTTTCATTTTTTTCTCCTCGTTTATTTCTTTGTTATCTGGATAACCCAGTTAATAAAATTAGTTGTGCTGTCGCCTGTGCGTTCGGCCTGGACATGTCCCTGGCCCCAGACTGTGGTGAAATCAACCGCATTGATCCCTTCATAGTTTTCCAGCGCCAAAGCCAGGTTCATTTCGACAGTCGTTGCTGTATCACCCTGCTTGATGCCGGTGTTGATCCGCCAATATTTGGCAACCGCTGCAGTCTGGTAACCCGTATAATAAGGCAGCAGATAGTACATGGGGTTATACATGTTGATCCGGTACTGAAGATTGTTACCCAGCACATCCACTGCCTGCAGGTCGGTCGTGTATGCCTCCACATAAGAAGCATTCCAATCGGTAAATTTTGCGTATTCGGCCTGATGGCTGGTCAGCAGGTTCGCCAACAAAGCGTCAAAATGCAAAGCGTCATTCTCATCATTGCCAAAAACGCCATTTTCAGGTGAGCTGCGGTCCAGGCTGTCAAAAGCTGCCACGTTCTTGGATGGGGTCTTCTGACTGTTGACAAATCCAGCGAGACTGGTGACCCGGGCTGTTTTCGTCGTGTCGTCATAAGTAACCCATTCACCATCCTTATTCAACGCCGCCATATATTCCTGTACAGTCTGGTATGTTGTCGAACTGGCGGTTCCGGCAGGCAGCCCTCCGGATGGAGGCGTTCCCTGGGGTTTTTCTCCGGCTGGCGGCGTGCCGCCTTGCGGCTTACCCCCTGACGGCAGGTTGCCATCTGGCCGCATAAATCCGCCCGTTGTTTCCGTATAGGGAAAGGTAGTGTCGGCCAGGAAATGATTCAAAGACGTTTCAACGGTTTTTACCAGGTAGTCATAGTAGCTTCCGGCTGCAAAAATGCCGCTCTGAGAAGGTTCCAGGGTCAGCACATTTCCGTTTTCATCCTTCAGGCCTAACTGGTTAATATATTCCACATAGGCAGAGGCAAGGTTTTTGGACAGGGCAGCGGTGAAAGTGCCATCCGCCCGCGTTCCGGAATTCGAATATTGGCCCAAATTCCACTCATATGCTTCGTTCGCCAGATCCAGGCTGGTGATGGGGCACCAGGCCATGGCGCCAGTGATGGCATCGCTGATGGTCTGCCCCGTGGCATCGTACATGGCTGCACCAATCGCTTCAAGATAAGGGTAATAGAGCTGGCTGTCTCCAGAAGCGCCAATGACCGCAGTCTGGGCGCCGCCGCCGCTCATGCCAAAGGCGAAAATGCTCTGAGTATTGCCCGGAAGAATCGCCTGGTTGTAGCGGATGAAACGGACAGCCGCTTTGAAATCCGTCACACCCCAGGGAGCGCCGCCGCTGTAGGCTAATTTTCCACTGGCATCATAGCCGTTATCTTTTCCGCGCATCCCGGCTGCGACGTAGATCAAACCCGCCTCCATATAGCTTGAAACACCGTCATAGCTATACGCAGTAGGGGCTTTTTGTGCTGAATAGCCAGGTGTATTCACTGGAAACACCATTGGCGCAGTCCTGGCAGTAAAACCATTCAGGGAACCCTGCTCATTAATCCTGGCCGAAAAAGTTCCATCACCATTGGCTGTGGCGGTGAGATATACACCGGGAACGTAGATTCCCAGCGTTTCAAAGTCGGTGGCGGCTGGTGTGGCACAGTATTGAACACCAATCTGCCAATACACATCATGATCGGCATCATAATTCCAGGCCGAGTTATTAAAAGTAAGCGCCGCGGCGTAAGCATCATCTTTTGTTGCATCCAAAGTGGCTTCTCCGGTTTCTTGATTTGCCACTGTTGCGGATGGCGCAAGTGATCGGGTCGGCTCAACAACGGCAGGTTGTTTTGTGGCGGCTGGCTGCACTGTTTGCGATCCAGGTGTGATACATCCGGAAAGCAAAGACAGGGTCAGCGTTATGATAAAAAACAGGGAAAACTTTTTTTGTTTCATAGGCAGCTCCTTACGGTTAGATTGCATCTATTATCACAAACCTTTCTGAAGGAATTCTCAAGAAAACCTGTTATTTTCCTGTGGAATCTTTGGGGGAAATCTTCAGATTTTCTTGAGATTGATGTGCTAATATAAAGGCATGACACAAAGAATCCTTGTCGTTGATGACGATAAATCCATTGTAAAAATCCTGACTGCTTATCTTGAACAGGCAGCTTATCAGGTATTGACTGCCAATGATGGTGAAACGGCCCTGCATGTTTTGCGTCGTGAGCGCCCTGATCTGGTCATCCTGGATATCATGATGCCCAAACGTGATGGTTGGGAAGTAACCCAGATCATCCGCTCGGATAAATCACTTGCATCCATTCCTATCATTATGCTCACCGCGCGCATTGAAGACGCCGATAAAATTGTCGGGCTGGAACTGGGTGCAGATGACTACGTCACCAAACCTTTCAATCCTCGCGAAGTCATGGCTCGGGTCAAGTCTCTGCTGCGCCGTGTGCGTCTGGATCAATCCCCCAATGCCGCGCCCCACGTTCTTGTCTGCGGCGGGCTGCGTCTGGATCTGGATCAACACCTGCTGACGGTGGAGACTGAACCAGTCGAATTGACCCGCACGGAATTTAACCTGCTGGAAGCGCTTTTATCCAATCCCGGCTATACCCTCACCCGAGATGAACTGCTTGAAAAAGCGGTCGGCTATGCCTATGAAGGCCTTGGCCGCGCCCTCGATACACACATTCGCAACCTGCGGCGAAAAATTGAACCCGATCCAGATAATCCTACCTACATCCAGACTGTATATGGGGTAGGATATCGGATGGGCGTAAAGCAGAATTGATACCGTTTCACACTTGGAGTAAAAATGAATCGTCTCTGGGTTCGCCTGAGCTTGATGATCAGCCTTGTCCTATTTCTGATGTTTTTCCTTCAATTTCTGAACATTTCCCTGGAGCAGATGGGACAGAAACCCGACCTGGATGGTCTGCCCTCAGATCCGCCCCCGGCTGAAATTCAGCGCCGGCTGGTCAATTTTATGGTGTTTTCAGTGGTCGTTGGCACAGCTGGCGGGATCATCATCGGGCGAGTCACCAGTGAACCCATCAACCGGATCGCCAAAGCTGCCCATCGTCTGGGCAAGGGTGAGCTGGATGTGCGTGTGCCGGTCAGCGGCAGCCAGGAAATCCGGGAACTGGCCGAAACCTTCAATAAAATGGCGCTGGAACTGCAGCGTGCCGAACAGATGCGCTCCAATATTATGGCGGATGTGTCACACGAACTTCGCACCCCGCTTTCCGTCCTGGAAGGCAGCCTGCGCGCCGCGCTCGACCGGGTAGTGCCCCTCGACGAGGCTGAAATTGCCAACCTGTATCACCAGACCCGTCATTTGAGCCGCCTGGTTAATGACCTGCACGAGCTCTCTCTGGCAGAATCCGGACACCTGCCAATGGAAAAAATTCCCACGGATATCTCATCCATGATCGATGAAACCATTCAGGCGCTCGAACCGCTGGCAGCCGAAAAGGGCGTGACCCTGGCAGAAAATATTCTCCCACTTCCGGAAGTCACCCTTGATCCATTACGCATTCGCCAGGTGCTCTTTAATCTTTTAACCAATGCCTTGCGCCACACGCCGGCAGGGGAAACCATCACGCTCAACGCTCAAGCCGGTGATGGCTGGGTCACTCTATCCGTTAAAGATACCGGGGAAGGAATGGATGGAGAACAGGTTGCCGCCGTCTTTGATCGCTTTTATCGCGGCGATAAATCTCGCAGCCGCGAAACGGGCGGCAGCGGATTGGGCCTGGCAATTGTGAAAGCCATTGTGACCGCCCATGGCGGTCAGATTCAGGCCCGTAGTGACGGCAAAGGAATGGGGTGTGAATTTGTGGTGCGGCTGCCCATCTGACCTTTTCTCACTACAGATCTTGCTTTTGGGATCATCCAGACACGGTCCTTTTTGGTAGCCTCAATTTCACTCAGACGATGCACAGCGGAAACCGGTGAGGTAATTTCCATTGCCTGCATAGCTGGTACCCCTGGCGCTGGAGCGAATATTGATCGTACCATCCAGCCAGCTCCCGCCCCGGATGACCTTCAAATCGCCGCTGTCCGGTCCGCCCGGGTTTCTGGAGGGGGATGAAGCATAATAATCTGCATTGAACCAATCCTCGACCCATTCCCAGACATTTCCTGCCATGTTAACTGCATGATATGGACTTGAGCCGTCCATTCCGCTGATCGCCGGCCGGGTGTCATCCATGCATCCGCCGTAATTGGCCTGACTGCACGTGCCTTCTGTATTTCCCCAGGGATACTTTCGTTCGTCCGTCCCGCGGGCAGCTTTTTCCCACTGTGCCTCGGTGGGCAAATGCCGGCCAGCCCAGGCACAATATGTGCTGGCATTATCCCATGACACATAAATCACCGGGTAAGCCGCATAATCTTCGTTACCATAATAAAAATCGCGATTGACAGAACGGTTCGAATATGGCTCGGTACAGACACCAGCAGCAACACATAATGCATACTGCGCATTGGTCACTTCGTACTGATCAATCCAAAATCCATCCAGACTTACTGTATGTACAGGCTTTTCCGCGGGATCGCCATTCTCTGAACCCATATCAAAATTCCCGGGTGGAACAAAGACCTGCTGCATGCCGTCAATTTCTGCATACCGCTGTACTAGAGGGCCTGGCGTGGAGGTCGGTCTGATTGTGGCGGTTGGTTCGGGTACGGCGACATTCTCTACCACAATTTTGGTTTGTTCGACCACCTGAACCCTGGTCTTTTCCACCACCACGGTCAACACCACCGTTGGAGGGCTGAAAAGCTGAGCCAGGGGACCTGATCCGGCAAGCCCCATCAGAAAAAGAATCACACATAAAAAGCAGGAACCACCCGCCAGCCACAGCCACAGAGTCCGTCCAGGCAACCCTGCTCCAGATGTCTCCTGGATGGGTTCTTCCGGGTTCCATTCCATCGATGTCCGCTCTGAAGCAGACTTCACCGGTTCCGAAATCCTTTTCACCGTCCAGCCCGGCTGCACCTTCGGCTCGACAGCAGGCGCAGGCAGGGTAGGCGGTTCAGGGGCTGTCATTTCTTCCACTGCCGGAAGGGTGGGCCGCATGGAAAGGGGAGGTATACTTTCAACCACCTCTGTCTGAAAGAGATCTGCCTCGGGCGGCTGCGGTTTTCTGGCTACCGGCGCTCCTGAAGGCATGACCACCGGGGTCAGGTTTTCATCTAGCAGCAGAAGCCTATCCATGGCTTTGATCATCTCGCCCATGCTGGCATATCGGTCTTCCACCTCGCGAGCCAGGGCTTTGAACAGTACTTTTTCAACCTCGTCCGGCAGGCCCGGAACATAAGAGGAAGGCCGCGGGAGAGGATCCTTCATCACTTTGACCAGAATGGCGATGGGGGTATCAGCCTGGAAAGGCACATGCCCGGTGATCAATTCATACAGGACCACGCCAAACGCATAAATATCCACCGAGAGCCCAAATTGACCGTTCCATTGTTCCGGCGCCATGTATTCCGGCGTGCCAATCCCCACCCCTGTTCCGGTCAGTGTGGTTCCTTCACTTTCCAGAATGCGCGCAATGCCAAAATCTGAAAGCATGGGTTCGCCCTGCCGGGAAATAAGAATGTTAGCCGGTTTCACATCCCGGTGCACCACCCCTTGCTGGTGGGCATAATCCAGCGCCCGGGCAATTGGCAGCAACAGGCGCACCGCATCCTTATAATTCATTGGATGCTGGGTGTATTGTTTCAGAGTGCCTCCTGGCAGGTAGTTCATCACCAGGTAAGGCGCGCCTTCATGCTCCCCGTAGTCGAAGATGCGGATGATGTGCGTGTGTTCGAGGCGCGCCAACGCTTTGCCCTCACGCTCAAACCGCGCCAGCATGCGTTCCAGTTCATCCGGAGGAATGCGTTCGGTGCGGATGAATTTGATGGCCACATCCCGTTCCAGCCGCAGATCAAATGCCTTATACACTACTGCCATGCCCCCCATGCCAAGCTGTTCAACGATATGATACCTGCCTACTGTCTGCCCGGTCAGATCAGCCATAAAACCTCCAAATCAGCATGCCCTTGAATTAATTATAGTACAGTTCAGATCATTTTCTTATCCGCAAGTGGCGAAAAGATTGACATGGGACGTTAATTGGGATAAAATAATGAATGAATATAATTATATTCATTTATTGCAAGAAAGGATAACATTATGGATAAACGCACAAAAATCCTGAACAGCGCCCGATCATTATTCAGTGAGAATGGATATAAGGACACAAGTGTATCGGATATCACCAAAAAGGCTGGTGTGGCTGCCGGAACCTTCTATCTCTATTTTCCTTCCAAAGATCAAATCTTCATGGAGATTTTCCTGGAAGAGAATGTAAAACTTAAAAAAGAGCTTCTTGCTGCCGTCAATTTGGATCAGGATCCGCTCAGCGTCATTCGCCAGGTGACCCTGCTTAATATGCAGGGCATGATGACCAATCCCATCCTGAAGCAATGGTACAACCGCGATGTGTTCTTGAAAATTGAGGAAAGTTATCGCGCCGAAAATGGCCTTGAGCGGGTTGATTTTGTCTACGACTTTTTTCTCGAAATCGTGGAAAAGTGGCAGGCGGAGGGCAAAATGCGCCAGGATATTTCCAGCCGGATGATAATGGCCATGTTCGTTTCCATCATCACCATGGATGCGCACAAAGATGAAATTGGTCTCGAATTTTTCCCTGAAATTCTCGATCATATGACCGCCTTTTTGGTCAACGGCCTGACCGGAAAAAAACCTTGATCACTGATTCGGTCTCCCTCACCCATGCGGCCATGGGAACTTTGATGGCTCACCGCGCCTATGGTGTTTCAGCTGAAACCTGTCTGGCGGATATTCAGGCAGCTGCGTTCCGTCTGGAAGCACAGTTCAGCCGGTTCAATCCCCAAAGTGATATCAGCCGCATTAATCAGAACGCCGGCCGGGAACCTGTCATCATCTCCAGAACCACCTTTGAGGGATTATCCCATGCCCTGTCCTTCTCAAAGCGGCACCAGGCTTATTTGGATATCACCATCGGCCCACTGGTTGATCTGTGGCGAAAGAGCAGGGAAACGGGAGAGCCTCCTGAAGCAGCTCATTTACGCCAGGCCCTTTCACGGGTGAATGCGGCATCTCTGGTTCTTACACCCGGCCAGAATACGGCCTGGTTGCCCTTTCCAGGTCAATCCATCGACCTGGGTGGAATCGGTAAAGGCCTGGCCGGAGATCATTTCCTTGAACTGTACCAAAAACATGGCATCCGTTCGGCTTATTCCAACCTCGGCGGTCATGTGGTTGCCCTTGGCTGCAGACCAGATGGGTCACCCTGGAAAATTGGCGTTCAGCATCCCCGGCAGCCCGACTGCCTGATCGGGCTGGTTTCAGTGGAAGGCAAATCTGTGGTTACTTCAGGAGATTACCAGCGCTTTTTTACCGGCCGCCGCGGCGAACATTTCCACCATATTCTGGATCCGGGCACAGGTTATCCGGCTCAATCGGGCCTTGCCAGTGTAACCGTGGTCGCAGAGTCATCAACCGCTGCTGATGCCCTCTCCACCATCCTCTTCGTCGCAGGCCTTCAAACCGGGCTGGATATCTTGAACCTCCATCCGGGTTGCGAGGGCATCTTTGTTGATCAGGCAATAGCAGTGTGGATCACACCCGGCTTGAAGGATACCTTCATACCTGCTGATGGCGTCATGTGGACAATTCTATAAAATCAAATTCAAAAAAGGAGCAAAAAATGATTGGCTGGATCATCACATTTCTCACCCTTCTGGTAATCGGAATTGCTGGCACTGTGGGCTGGAAAAACCTGTCAAAAGAACATGAAGAAGCCCGTAACCTGGCATTGAATTCTGTAGATTTCACCAGGCTAAAGGACGGGACATTCACCGGTATTTATGGCGGCGGCATGTACGGCTGGCGGGCAAATCAATGTCAGGTGACGGTAACATCAGGCAGAGTCAAGCGCATTGATTTAATCCAGGGCAAAGAAGCCACCGGAAAGACAGCCACCCAACCGGATATGTTGTATGAACGGGTTATCCATGCCCAATCCCTGCAGGTGGATACCATCAGCGGCGCCACGCTCACCTCAAAAGCTTACCTGCAAGCGGTGGAAAATGCACTTCTTCGGGCTCAGACCGAATAATTGCCAGGAAAGCCCCATCCCATGCAATATAAAAACTGGATCATCCTCCTTTTTTCCCTGACTCTCGCTTTCGCGCTGTTCTCACCCGGCGCTGCCGGCGGAATCCCGTCTACAAATAACAATTATACAGAAACCGGCACCTATATTCAGGAACAGCTGCAAACCCTCAACATCCCCGGTGCGTACCTGGTCATTGTGGAAGGTGATAGAATTGCCTACACGCAGGAATTTGGGGGGGCCAGCCCTGACGGCAGCCCGCCCACGCCTCAGACGCCTTTCTTTATTGGCTCACTCACCAAATCCTTCACCGCACTTGCCATCATGCAGCTCGTTGAAGCCGGCAAAGTGAACCTGGATGCCCCTATTCAGGAGTATCTGCCCTGGTTCGCCCTGGCTGATCCACAGGCGGCAGCTCAAATAACGGTGCGCCACCTCCTCACTCAGACCAGCGGCCTCTCCACCATCCCAGGAATGACCGGTTTGAGTGATTTTGACAGCTCTCCTCAGGCCATGGAACGCCAGGCCCGCGCCCTGGCCGGGTTATTGCCTGCCAATCCCCCGGGTGAGTTTTTTGAATACAGCAACACCAACTTCAACCTGCTCGGCCTCATCATTGAGGCGGCCAGCGGTGAAAAATATGCAGATTATCTACAGACACACATTTTCACCCCTCTCGATATGCGCCGCACCTTCACCGACAAATCCGCAGCCCGGCAAAATGGGCTTGCGGTGGGACACCAGCTCTGGTTCAGTCTGCCCATCCCGGTGCCTGATCTTCCGGTGCCAGCCGGCTCCCTTCCCTCCGGTCAGTTAATCTCCAGCGCCGAGGATATGGGACACTACCTGATTGCCCAGCTCAATGCGGGCACATATGCAGACAGGCAGGTATTGTCTGCCCAGGGCATGGCTCAGATGCACGAGCCTTTGGTGAAGGTCAGCATTGCGGGAAACGAAATGAGCAGCTATGGGTTGGGCTGGTTCATCAACCAGACCGGCCACGGCCCCCTCATCTTTCATGACGGCGAGGTTCCCGACTTCTTCTCCTATATGGCGTTGATGCCAGATCAAGACCGTGCCATGGTCCTGCTGGTTAACGCCAATGAACAGGTCTACAATTATGCGCTCTGGAACCTCAGTGAAAATGCCGCCCTGAAGCTGATGGATCTCCCTGTGCCAGGTAACTGCTGGGGAGTCCTTCCCTGGGCAATGAGAACCGCCCTCCTTCTTCCGGTCCTGCAGTTGGCAGCCATATGCATATCCATGCGGCGTTTCACCCGCTGGCAGAAGGATCCTGCCTGCCGCCCTGGCGTCCTCCGCTTATGGCTGCTGCACATTCTGCTGCCAACCCTGCTCAACCTGCTGCTGGTCAGCAGCGCCGCGGCCATCCTGTTCAGCGGAATGCTGCCATTCATCATGCTCTTTATGGGGGATATAGCCGCACTGCTCCTGCTGATGGGAGCAATCGCCCTGGTCTGGCTGGGCGTGCGGTTCGTGGTGATCCTCAAGGTTTGCCGCCTGTCCCACCCCATAGAATAAAAACGACCTCCCATGGCTGGTTTCATGGGAGGTTATTATTTCGTGCGGATAGATTACCTTTGGATACGCGCCGATCCACCTTTGACAAAGGCCCGCACCTGCTCGATTGTGGCCATCGTCGTATCGCCGGGGAAAGTGGTCAGCAGTGCGCCGTGCGCCCAGCCCAGGTTGACCGCATCCTGTTCCGTCTCGCCGTTCAACAGGCCGTAGAAGAACCCGGAGGCAAAGCCGTCTCCGCCGCCAACCCGGTCATAAACATCCAGCTCGCAGATGGGCGAGGTGAAAGTGCTGCCGTTCACCCAGGCCACCGCTCCCCAGGTATGATGGTTGGTTGAATGCACCTCGCGCAGCGTGGTGGCCACCACCTTCACATTGGGGAATTTCTCCACCACCCGGTCAATCATGCCAAAGAAAGTACTCGGATCCAGTTTGGATTTCGCCGCCACTTCAGGCCCTGGAATACCCAGACCAAGCTGTAAATCTTCTTCGTTGCCCACCAGCACATCCACATTTTCCACAATGCGCCTCACCACCGATTGGGCATGTTCCTGCCCGCCCCACAGGTTCCAGAGCTTGGCGCGGTAATTCAGGTCAAAGGACGTGACCACCCCGTGAGATTTAGCCGCTTTCATGGCTTCGATGATCAATTCGCCGGTGGTCGCCGAAAGGGCTGAGAAAATACCGCCGCTGTGAAACCAGCGCACGCCGGCGCCAAAGATGGCATTCCAGTCAAAATCGCCCGGTTTGAGCAGGGCACCGGCTTCATTGGCGCGGTTATAGAAGACCACCGGCGCGCGCACCCCGTATCCTCGGTCGCTGTACACCGTGGCCATATTGGGCCCATTGACACCGTTATGCTTGAAATGTTTGTAGAAAGGCTTCACCCCCATCGCCCTGACGCGCTCCGCGATCAGGTCGCCAATGGGATAATCCACCATCGCTGTGGCAATGCCGGTGTTCAGGCCAAAACAGTCTGCCAGATTGGCGGCGCAGTTAAATTCTCCCCCGCTGACATGAATGGCGCATTGCGCTGCCTTGCGGAAAGGGACAATCCCCGGATCAAGGCGGTGAACCAGAGCACCAAGGGAAAGAAAGTCGAGGCCAGCCTCAGGATTGATTTGCAGTCCGTATTTCATGATTATTCCTTTCGGTTCAAAAAAAGAATGCGGCCCTATTGCCACTCGGTATGGAAAACGCCTTCACGGTCCACGCGCCGGTAGGTGTGTGCGCCAAAGTAATCCCTCTGGGCCTGGGTCAGGTTGGCCGGCAGGCGCGCACTGCGGTAGGCATCATAATAAGCCAGGGCTGAGCTGAACGCCAGGGCCGGAATGCCGCTTTCTGCCGCCATGGCCACCACCCGGCGCAGGGCTCCCTGACGGGTATTCATCGCCGCCGCAAATTCAGGATCCAACATCAAATTGGCCAGATCGGCATTGCGGGTAAAAGCAGCGCAAATATCATTGAGAAAGCGCGCCCGGATGATGCAGCCGCCTCGCCAGATGCGGGCAATGGCGCTGAAATTCAGGTTGTAGCCATATTCCCGGCTGGCCAGTTTCATCAGGCCAAAACCCTGGGCATACGAGCAAATTTTGGCCGCATACAGGGCATCGCGCATAGCCTGGATCACTTCCTGTGGATCAGCGGAAATGGCCGGCTGTGGGCCGCTCAATACCTTTGCGGCTGCCACGCGCTCCTCTTTATAGGCCGAAATGATCCGGCTTTCAACCGCCGCGTTAATTGTTGGTGTGGGTGCGCCCAGGTCAAGAGAATTCTGGCTCGTCCATTTACCTGTCCCTTTTTGCTGGGCCTCATCCAGAATGAGATCCACCACCGCGCTGCCGCTTTCCGGGTCCATCCGGGTAAAAATATCCGCCGTGATCTCGATAAGATATGATTCCAGCTCTCCCCTGTTCCAATCAGCAAAGATCTCGTGCAACTGCGCATTATTCAGGCCCAGGCCGCGGTGCAGGATGTCATAGGCTTCGGCAATCAGCTGCATATCGCCGTATTCAATGCCGTTGTGCACCATCTTGACATAATGACCTGCTCCCCGCGGTCCCATATAGGCCACACAGGGTTCGTTTTCGCCAACCCGGGCGGCAATGGCTTCAAAAATCGGCCTGACCAGTTCCCAGGCTTCAGGCTGCCCGCCCGGCATGATCGCCGGCCCCCAGAGGGCACCCTGCTCGCCGCCGCTGACCCCGGCGCCAATGTAAATGATCCCTTCCACCTCAAGTTCCTTTGAGCGGCGTTCCGTGTCGGGGAAAAAGGTGTTGCCGCCGTCAATCAGCAAATCCCCTTTGGCCAGGTGCGGCTTGAGGGAAGCTATGGCCGAATCGACCGCCTTGCCGGCCGGAACCATCATCAGGATGCGGCGGGGCAGCTCCAGGGTGGAGAGAAAATCTTCCAGGGTTTCACAGGGAATCAGATTTTTACCCGCTGATTCGCCCTGAAAAGCCTTCACCTTGCCTGAATTCAGGTCATACCCTGCCACCTTGAAGCCGTTACGCTCCATGTTGAGGGCCAGCATGTGTCCCATGACGCCCAGGCCCATGATGCCAAAATTCGCTTTGTCCACTGTTTATCTCCTGAAACGGAATAAAATTTCGCCTGCTTTGGGAACGTAGAGCAGGCCTTCCTCTTCGCGGTCTTTCCACGCTGCCGCATAAACGCTGGCCGGATCAAGGTAGCCCAGGTTCAGCCGGGCGCATTCCTCAGGCGGGATCTGACTGGCCAGGGTCACCCTGAGATTGGGCTTTTCCTGTCCATTTTCCATATGCCCCGAACCGCGCACATGGGTGGAATGAGCCAGCACCCCCAGAGGGATGTGTTTGAAACGCTCCCAGTCGTTGAGAAAATACGGCAGGATGTGGTAACCAATTTCGGCGATATATTTGCCGTGCACATGGCTGACCACGCTCAAATGGGGGGCATAAATAATCACTTCCCCGCCCGGGGCCACCACCGGCTCCAGTTTGTACATGGCTTTGGCCGCCGTCCACAGCTCGTCATACATCGTCGGAGCGCAGGACAGCACGCGCTGGAAAGGTTTTTCGCACCAGCGAATATGGCGCTGGGCTGAAACATCCGCTGCCGCGCTCCAGGCAGAAAGATGATCGCCGATAAACAGCCCGCTCAGGTCATGCCCTTCCACCACCAGGGCAATCAGGGTCAGGGGTCTGGGCAAGTGTGCTGCGGCGGCGTGAATCATCCCCCGCGCCGGAGTATCCTTCAATCCAATGGTCCCCACCACACCGGCAAGGGCACCCAACCAGTGGGTGGCGTTGATCATTTCCGGGCCGGATATACCCGGAAACAGGTATTTGACTCCGCCGGAAAAACCCACCACCTCATGTGGAAAAGTCGGGCCGAGGATGATCAGGTGATCATAATTGAGAATGGCTCTGTTGATACAGATATCCACCTTTTCAGGCAGAGAAGCATGCCAATGGCTGCCGGCAATCTCGCGAATTTGATCCTGTTCAATGACCCCAAGCGAGGTGAGAGCTGCCGGGTTATCCCAGGCGTGGTTGAGGAGCTGAACGGACGGGTAATGGCCCTGTCCAAACCCCTTTCCCACCGCCAGTGCAGCCCGTTCATCCGGCGAGACGCCGACAAGCTGGTTGAGGTGGTCATCATCCAGGGCAGGATGGGTTCCCAGCGCCACCATGAAGTCGAGCTGCCGGGCATCCTTCAAAGATTCAACCAGGCAGCGAAACAGAAAAGGCAGCGGGAGAGAACGGGTGTGATCTGGAATCAGGACCAGAATGCGCTGACCAGAAAACTGGCCTTCCAGGGTCTGCGCCAGGGTGGCGCGAATGGTCTCCTGCGGCAGAACCTGCCCGGCTGGTGAGGTGATTTGTGCTTGCAGCATGTTTTTTTCACTGTGGGTTTCAGCGTCTTTAAACGCCGCTGAAGGCTGAAAAACCGCCGTCCACCGGCACCACCACCCCGGTGATAAAGGCCGAAGCCGGCGAGACCAGCCACATCAGCGTGCCGAGCAGGTCATCCGGAACGCCAAAACGGCCCATGGGGGTGTGCGACATGATCTGCTGCCCGCGCGGGGTCAGAGAGCCGTCTTCGTTGAGCAGCATGCGCTGGTTCTGCTCGCCAACGAAGAATCCCGGGGCAATGGCGTTGACGCGAATGGATGGGCTGTATTCCTGAGCCAGGTGCACGGCCAGCCACTGGGTGAAATTGCTCACCCCGGCCTTGGCCGCCGAGTAAGCCGGGATGCGGGTCAGCGGGCGGAAGGCATTCATGGAAGAAATGTTGATGATCACCCCGCTCTTCTGAGCAGCCATCAGCCGGCCAAACACCTGGCTGGGCAACATGGTGCCCATCAGGTTCAGGTCAAACACCCAGCGGACCGCGTCAGCCGGCAGGTCAAAAAAGCTCTGTTCAGGGTTGGTGGTGGCCTGGGGTTTATTGCCGCCCGCGCCGTTGATCAGAATATCTACCCGCCCATAGGTCTCCATAACCTGTGCGGCGGCCGCCTCCACGCCGGCCTTATCCAGCACATTGCAGGCCAGGCCTGTGGCACCGCCGCCCAGCTGCTCAGCCAGGGCCTCTGCCGGTTCGGGACGCAGGTCCAGAACAGCCACCTTCGCCCCGCCCTCCGCCAGCGCCCGGCACATGCCCGAACAAAGCACTCCGGCGCCGCCGGTCACCACGGCCACCTTTCCCTGAATATCGAATGAAACGCTCATCATCGTTTGCCTTTCTTGAGGTTTCTAAAGTTTGTAGGCCCGTTTGGCAAGGCCGTAGGCCAGCTCACTCATCATCTCGTGACCTTCATCCAGGTCGATCATCCGCCGGGCTACCAGTCCGGCCACCCAGCCTGCCGATGCCCGCCGCCAGACATCATGCCGCGCCGGAATGGAACAGAATGCGCGGGTGTCATCGTTAAAGCCCGCCGTGTTGTACAATCCGGCTGTCTCCATCACCTGGTCAAAATAACGCGCCATGCCGTTCAAGCTGTCGTGGAACCACCACGGCGGTCCCAGCTTCAGAGCCGGGTAGTGCCCTGCCAGGGGGGCCAGTTCACGGGAATAGGTGGTTTCATCGAGAGTAAACAGGATCAGGGTCAGGCGTGGGTCATTGCCGTAGCGGTTCAGCAGCGGCAGCAGGTTGCGCGTGTATTCCGTCTGCACCGGAATATCGCAGCCCTTATCCAGCCCGAATTTTGTATAGACAGGCCCATTGTGATTGCGCAAGGAGCCTGGATGCAGTTGCATCACCAACCCATCCTCAATGCTCATGCGCGCCATCTCCATCAGCATATAAGCGGTGAAACGCGCCGCATCGCCGGGTTCAGGGCTGCCGCGCAGTGCGCGCTGAAATATGCCGTCCGCCTCTGAAGGTGTCAGGTCTAGGGTCATAGGCGTCACCGCCGCATGATCCGTGGCCGCAGCGCCCTGTGCCTTGAACCAGGCCCGGCGCTGTTCCAGCGCGCGGATAAAGCTGTGGACATCCACCACCTCCACCCCGCTGACGCGGCTCAACTGATCCAGGTTGGCGCGCCAGTTCGGCGCATCCAGGTTCACCACCCCGTCCGGGCGAAAACAGGGAATAACCCGTCCATCCCAACCCTGGCGCATCGTCTGGTGCTGCTCCAGGGTGTCTGTGGCGGCGTCGGTGGTCGAAAGCACCTCAATGTTGAAAGCTTTGAACAAAGCCCGGGGTGAGCATTCCGGCCTGGTCAGCTGCTCGCTGATCCGGTCATAAAGCTGGTCCGCGTTGGCCGCGCAGGGTTTTTCATCGATGCCGAATATTCCTGATAGTACATCCCTCAGCCACACGCCGGAAGGCGTGCCGCGGAAGAGATGAAAATTGGCGCAGAACAGCCGCCAGATGCTGCGGTGATCTGTTTCCACAGGCCCGCCGTCCACCCGCGGCACGCCCAGTTTTTCCAGGGGGATGCCCTGCGAGTAGAGCATCCGGGTGACATAATGATCGGGAATGATGAAAAGATCCGCCGGTGAGCCAAATGTGGCCGCGGGGTCGGCAAACAGCCGGGGATCCACATGCCCGTGAGGCGAGAGGATGGGGAGCCCTGCCACCGGCTGATAAAGTTCCTCAGCCAGATGGCGCAGGGTGGGATCAGGGGGAAAGAAACGGTCAGCAGGAAGATGAGTCATGGTTTTCTCCTTAGTTAGCGTTAACGTTAGCGCTAACTTATATTATAATCAGATGATGAATTTTGGCAAGAGGAATGTTTGAGGATTTGATTATGAAAAAAAGACGTGTAACCGTGGAAGATGTCGCCCAGGCCGCCGGGGTTTCTTTGATGACCGTCTCGCGAGCGATGAACGGCCGCGAAGGCATTGGTGAAGAAACCCGCGCCCGCATTCTGGCCCTGGCCCAGGAGATGGGCTACCGCCCCAGCCAGATTGCGCGCAGCCTGGCGACCCGCCATTCTCAAAGCCTCGGACTGGTGGTACCGGACGTATCAAACCCCTTTTTTGCCTATATCGCCCGCGGCGCCGAGGACGCGGCCTATGAAGCCGGTTACAGCGTTTTTCTGCTCAACAGTGCCGAAGATGCCGCCCGCGAACGCTCGGCCCTTGATTCGCTCTGGCAGAAGGAGGTGGACGGGGTCATCCTGTGCAGTTCCCGCCTGCCCCAGGATGAGCTGCGCACCTATTTTGATCATTTTCCCCAGATGGTCCTGGTCAACCGCGATCTGCCTGACCCCCAGGCCAATATTGCCACCATCAACGTGGATGATCGCGCCGGAGCCGAGCTGGCTGTCTGCCACCTGACCCGCAGCGGCCGCAAGCACATCGCTTTTCTTACCGGCCCGGAGTCCTCCATCAGCAGCCAGCGCCGCCTGGAAGGCTTCCGCGCCGGTCTGCAGGCCTGCGGCCTTGCTTTCGATCCCGGCTGGCTGGAATACTGCCCCCCCACCACCCAGGGCGGTCTGGAGGCTGCCCTGCGCCTCCTGTCCCGCCATCCCGATGTGGATGCCATCCTGGCCTTCAATGACCTGGTGGCGGTGGGCGCCCTGCAGGCCTGCAAGGCCAGCTGGAAGGTCGTTCCCGCCGAAACAGCCATCGTTGGCGCCGATGATATTCCTCTGGCCTCCCTGGTTCAGCCGCAGCTGACCAGCCTGCGCACCAACCAGTACGAAATCGGACGCAGCGCAGTGACCCTGCTGCTGGAAATGGCGGCCCATGCCCCGGCCCGGTCCATCACCCTTCAGCCTGAACTGGTGCTGCGGGAAAGCGCCTGACCCGTCTCAAAAACGAACCAGGGAGAGCCGCTAAAACCTTCCCCGGTTTGTTTATCCGTTCCAAAAAGCTCTACAAAGCCCGCATCAGTTTTTCCCCAAACGCCTGCGGATCGCTTTTTTCGATAACCAGGCTTTTGGCGCCATGCCAGGCCATAAAATCCCGCATGGCTGCAGCCGTTTCTGAAACCAGCAGTTCATCTGGCTCAATCCCCGGCTCAAGAAGCAGGGTGGTGAGATGCAGTTCGCCGCTCTTGCGGTCCAGGCGGGGGTCAAAGCGGCCCACCAGCCGGTCCCGGTGCAAAATGGGAAAACAAAAATAGCCGTAAATGCGGTCTTCCGGTTTTTTGTAACATTCCAGCACCTGTCTGAATCCCCACAGCTGTTGATCCCTCTCCCCGGCCCAGAACAGGGAATCGAAAGGCGACAGGAAGGTGGTGCGCTCAGGCCGGATCTCCCCCGCAGCCGCCTGTTCCAGCAGGGGCAGGTTGTCGCGGTGCACCAGCCACGTCTTGACCCCCTGGGTTGACTCGCCCTGAATTTCGACCAGGCTGCCATCCGCAGCCAGAGCTTTAATGGCCGGCCGGGCAGGCGTGGTCATCAGATGGGCATACCAGGTCAGATGGCGCAGTTCAAAGATGCCCAGGGCTCTGGCAGCCTGTTCAAGGCAGAAACGGCGCGCCTCCATCGGATCCACCGGCGTGGTGTCCACCCATTCCGGCAGCACCCGCTCTCGGATATCATAAACGCGCTGAAAATTCACCCGGTCAGAAATCATCAGGTCTCCCTGGGCAAAGAGCACTTCCAAAGCCATTTTAGAAGGCTTCCAGTCATACCAGCTTCCCCGCCGTGGACCATCGTATTCAAAATCAGCCACCCGCAGCCCGCCCTCATGGGCTCGGATGCGCTCGAGGGTCTGCGCAGCCAGCTCGCGGTTGCCGTCCTGTTCCAGCCACTGGCGGAAACTGGAATGGAACCGCCAGCGTTGAAAGCGGTAATGATCCAGAGAAATGAGACTGGCAGCATGTCCCCATCCCTCATACAGCCTGCGCTGGCCGGGCGTGTAAATCAGGCAGTGCAGGTCCTCAATGGGATACGATCCAAAACGCGCCCAGAAAGTGACATGGTGAGCGCGGTTAACCACGTGCAGGGTATCGATCTGCACATAACCGAGTGCGCCGACAAGGTCAGCCACAGCCTCTGCTGAGAAAGCTGGCGCGCGTTGGATCAGCCGCTGGGTATGGAGAGTTAGCGCTCTGAGGGCGGCAAGAGGGTAAATGGCATGCTGCCTCATTGATGTTCGTCTTCCGCAATCTGCTCCAGAGCTGACTGGAGCCAATTCATCATTTTTTCACCAAAGAGCGTTTTGGATAAAGTGGCCTCTTGCTTAATTCCATTTGATTCAAACGCCTGCATTGGCTCCAGAACGCCAAAATTTTCCAGGGTGTTCACCAGCATGTGCTTTATGGCGTATTTGTAGAGAGACATCCTGTCCTCATTTACCGTTGCACCGTTTTTCAGCAATTTGTTTTCCTGCAAACAACCCCGGACAAAGTCATCATACAGCATGGGGCTGTTCACAGGCATGGTCTGCAGTAATCCATAAGCAGCACTTATGAAGGCGGCATAATCCACGTCGTCAAAAACTTCCCACGGATAAATCATCCGCCAGTCAGTCAATGCCCACCACCCCAGAAAAAGAAAACACACCTGCATCAAGGGCGGCATCTCCAGAAATTTCTCCCCCAATTCGGTCATCCGCCAGCGTTTCGCTTTGCCCCCGTCAATCAAATCCGCATCATTCGCCATCAAATGAAGAAAATAGATCTGGGGAACATCATATTCATTTTGAAAACGAATCACAGTATCCCCAAACCGGCTCTCCAGTTCAATCGGATGAACAAATCGTGCGGCGATCCCTTCAATCGCCTTTCGCGGCAGGTTCCCGGTGGACTGCGTTCCGGTCACTTTTTTCTCATTCAGGTAGCCCAGAAAAGAAACCATATCCCGCCGCAATTCCATGTCCAGGGCAATTTGCTCATCTTCCTCCGTGATCTCCAGCTCCACAGGCGCGGTCGCCTTTCCCCTGTTTTGAGGCTGCGGCTCCTCTGCGAGCCTTTCCTCCCAAGTATTTCCACCCCCTGCTTTCGCATGCAGCGCTTTGTTGATGGCATTCAGGTCGAATGCCTCTGGATCGAAATCGCCCCCACACCATTCCAGATATTCGTCATGTTCTTCATGCTCCGGGTCAGCGATGGCATCCAGAAAATTCTGATAGCCCCAAACCCCACCCACGTCTTCAGGTGGGCAGGCCCTTTTTCCTTTCAGGCAGGCCGGCAGTTGCATGCTCTCTTCCAACGGCAGTATTTTCTCCACCAGCAGGAGATGATCCCAGGAATCGCCAAAATCGTACTGGTAGTGGATCCTGGAACCCTCTGCCAGTCTCATTTTTTTCAGGGTCATTTTCTTCTCATCAGAAAATTCCAGTTCTCCCGTGTCGTCACAGTCTGGATCTCCAAAATAATCTCCCTGGTAATTAAAGTCATGCCGGTGGCAATCGTACCAGCCAAAAACCGTTTGAATGATCTTGTGAAGGCCAGCCAGGGTGGTGTTCTCGGATACCAGAATGCGCCGCCAGATGGGCGGGCGAATATGCTCCAGGGTTATTTTGATTTGAATCACCTGCGGTGTGCGTTTGCCATTCATGTTTCCTCAAAAAAAATGCATCGCTTCCAGTCAATAGAGAAAGAAGCCGGGATCGGGGTGGTTTGAGACACTATGTTTATCTTACCCGAAAGCGCGGGAAATCACAAACGCATCAATTCCACCTTTTCCCTGACCAAAATGATGTTAAAATAACTCACAGGCACAACAGCATTATTCACAAACAGGAGAGCAGGGAACCGGCTTCATCAAAAAGGCCGACCCTCCAATATAATTTTATGAAAATATCCTTCCTCGGCGGCGCAGATGAAGTGGGTGCGAGCGCCCTTCTGATCGAAATTGGCGGCAAACGCCTGCTGGTGGATTGCGGCATCCGCATGTCTGCCAGAGCCCAATCCAGCGTGCAATCCGACCAGCTGCCAGACCTGAGCCACATCGAAACCGGCTCCGGCAGCCTGGATGCCGTTCTGGTGACCCATGCCCACACTGATCACACCGGCGCCCTGGAGCTGGTGGTGGAGCGTTTTCCTGAGGTTCCGGTGTATGCCACCGCCCCGACCCTGGCGCTGACCCGCGTGCTGCATCAGGATGCCCGCCTGATCATGCAGCGCCGCCTGGATGAAGAAAGTGAACTGCCCCTCTTTGACGACCTGGCTGTCCAACGCCTGATGAACGCCTTCGTCCCTGTCCCCCTCAAAAGCCGCTTCTCCATCGCCGATGGTCTGACCGCGACCTTTTTCCCTGCCGGGCATATCGCCGGCGCGGCCATGATCGGCCTCGAAAGCGCGGAAGGCAGTCTGCTCATCAGCGGCGATTTTTCCATCTCCCCCCAGCGCACTGTGGACGGCGCTCGCCCGCCGGCTTTCCGCCCGGACGCGCTGATCATCGAAAGCACCTACGGCGGCCGGCTGCATGCCAACCGCGCCGTTCAGGAACGTAAGCTGGTTGAAACCATCCAGCAAACGGTTCAGGCCGGCGGCAAGGTGCTGATCCCGGCCTTTGCCCTCGGCCGCGCCCAGGAAATCCTGCTTATCCTGGATGAATACCAGCGCCGCGGCGACCTGCCAGCCGTGCCCATCTGGGCGGACGGCATGGTCCGCGCCATCTGCCAGGCCTACACTTCCTTTGGTGAGGCTCTGCCGCTTGCCCTGCAGGAGCGCGGTGGGCAATTTTTCAACAGCCGCATCCGCCCGGTGGCCACACAGGAGGAACGCAATGCCCTTTTGTGGAATCCCGGACCGGCAGTGATCGTCGCCAGTTCGGGCATGCTGGCCGGCGGTCCCTCCCTGCGCTACGCCCGCAGCCTGGCCGGAAAACCTGAAAACGCCATCCTGCTGACCGGCTACCAGGACGAGGAATCCCCCGGCCGCCGTCTTCAGGAGATCGGCGAACAGGGCTCCGGCACCCTGCACCTTGGTCCCGACCGGGTGGACGTGCAGTGCAAAATCGCGTCCTACCTGCTTTCAGCCCATGCCGATGAGGGGCAAATCATCGCCTTCACCGAAACCATGGACCCCGATACGGTTTTTCTGGTTCACGGCGATGCCAGAGCCCGTGCCAGCCTTGAAAAAGCCCTCTCTGCCCGCCAGCACAGCCTGCGCCTGCCGTGCGCCGGCCAGACCTTCGAACTGTCTTTCAGCAAGGACAACCGCCTGTTCCATACAGAAGCGCCATCCAATCTTAAAGCTCGCCAGGCTGAGCTCAACCGCCAGCGCCAGGAGAAAATCCGCGCCATGACCGCCGCACTTGGAAAATGGCTGATTCATGTTGATAACCCCGGCGCCCCGGTCCTCTGCCTGAGCCTCGAACAGGACCACCTGCTGGTTGAAACCGCCCCCGGCCTGGAACAGGCCGTCTATCCAGAAGCGGTCCTCGCCGTCCTCGGCGAAAACCCGCCCACCCCGGCCGAGTTGGCGCCCTTTCTGTCAGCCGCCGGCAGAAAAGTGGCCATGGAGTCCAACCAGGCCCTGGCAGCCGCCAACAAACACTTCCCCCCAGAGGCGCGGCTGCGCAAGAGCGGTTATTCCCTGGCCGATCAGGTCATCACCCTCACTTTCGATTTTCCCGACGCCGCCAGCGAACAATACGCTGAGCTGATTGCCTCGCTGGGGCTGCTCACCGGCTGGCAGATCAGGGTCAACCCCGAAACCAATCACGCTGCGCTCAACAGCCTGGCGCGCGAGGTGCTGCCGGAAGGCTGGCAAATGGTCAAAGGACCCGCCATTCACCGCGAACAAAAGACCGTCTCCATCAGCGTTCAAGTACCCTCAGGTGCCGCCCTTCCTGCCATGGAAGAATGGGAGACCGCCCAAAAATTCTTCCGGGTCAGCGGCTGGCGCCTGAGCGCCCTCCCCGCTGCGGCGGCCCAGCCTGCCCCGGCGGCCTCAATTCCACTCCCTGGCAGCGGGCGCATGGAAATCAATGCCGCTTATCAGTTCATCAAGGCCGCCCTCGAAGGCACAACCCTCTACCGCACCAGCCTCAAAGAGGATGTCATCATCCTGTCCTTCATCTCCCGGCAGGTCGGCGAAAGGTACCAGGAAAAATTGGCGCACCTCTCCAGCCAGTGCGGCTGGCCGCTGAGCATCAACCCCCAGCCCAACCAGGGCGCCATCCTTGAGCTGGCCCGCCTGCTGCTGAATCAGGCCGGCCTGGCCATCAGCAAGGGACCCAGCATCTTCCTGGATAAAAACGAGATCGGCGTGACCCTCTCGGCCGCTCCCACCCCTGAACAAGAGCGCATCCTTCAGGAAAAATTCGAAAACGAAACCGGCTTCCGCATCATTCTGAATGCGCCACGTCCAGCCGCAGCCAGCCCCGCCGTGCCCCCAACGGAAACAGCCCGGCCAATCGTCGAAATCCCCCTCCGGCGCATCCGCCTGAACCGCGGCCAGGAAAGCATCGTTCTGGACCCCGATAAACTGGAAAAAGCGGTGGAACGAGCCCGCCGGCAGGGCATCACCCCGCCCATTCAGGTGCGCCGCCTCCAGGATGGCTATGTGCTGGTGGATGGGCTGTACCGCCTGCGCGCCGCCGAAAAGCTGGGGTTGGTCACCATTCCGGCCACCATCGCGTGATAGACGGCGGTTTTATTTGATTGATTCCATTATTTTTGGCCAGTTGAACGGGTCCTTTGGTGAGTAATCAGGTTGATCTGATGTTCCCGGTTCATGATTGTTTTTTGTCGACCAGGGAGGGGGAAAACCCCAACCAGGCCAGTAATTGCTTAAAAAAGCATTTTTATTCATCGGTTTAAAAATAAAAATACTAATTTCTTTAATATTTTGGATATGATCTATTAAATAATCGTTCGGCTCAGGGGAAATTTCTAGTCGAATACCCAATCCACGATTTGTCCACGCAATAAATCTCACATATGAAAATGTACCCCATAATACCAGATTTGGTTTTCCGTACTGGCGGAGTGAATTTTCGACAGAAAACCCATCAAGACGCGCTGAAGATGTGCTTTCCAAATTACTGCCATATTTCAGGGTGATTCCTCTCACTTTTTGTGTGTCGAGACTCGAGCCTTTTTCAAAAAGAAATTCCACTTCAGTAAAGGGAGTATCCGGCAAATCATAATATGTGTAGAAATAGGCCTTATCAATAGTTACCCGATTTATAGACAACTATGACACGGGTGTTGACCGGGCTGATTGACTGTGGGAGGCGACAGCATAGCCAATGGCTTTGCCGCCACCGCCCTACCTCTCGGCAACCATCCTTCTGGTTGCAGTTCTAGCCCGGCGGTTGCACTACGGGCAACCGGGAGGCGACGCATGAACCGTACCGCCAAAACCGCCTCCACTTCACGATAAGTGAGTGCGTTCAGCTCAGCATCCCCGAAACGTTCGGCGATGTTTTGAGCAGCATTCACATCCGCATTGGCTTTCAGGCCGCACCACAGGCAGTCAAACTCGGCCTGGGAGCGGCGGTTCATTGAAAAAGTAAATCCACATTGCGAGCACTGCTGGCTGGAATATGCGGGCTGAACCGAGCGGTAACGAATCCCGCGCTCGTCCAGCTTGAACTTCAGTTTGTCGCGCACATAGCCCAGCTGCGAAGCGCGCAGCGCCCGGTTCATCTGGTGCGATCTCATCCGCATGTTCCTGACCGACAGACGTTCCAAAGCCAGATTGGCATCCTCGGGCAGTTCGTCCAGCATCTGGTTCAACGCTCGACCAATCTCGTTGCGCGCAAAGGCTTCTGCGCGATGATCACTCAAACGGACGGTTGGTTTGTTCTTTCGTTTCAGGCAGGCGTTCAACTTTTGTTTCCGGCGGCGTTTCTGCGCAGCACGCTCCACCCTGCAGCGCAGTTCGGCGCTTACCTGTCCATAACGCTGGCCTTCTGATGTGCAGACCATCGCAGCCATGCCAATATCCACGCCAACAATCCGATTGGATTTGGCTTTTGGCCCTTTCCTTTCCACCACAAAAGTGGCGTACCACCCATCCTCCCGCCGGTTGAGAGTGACCCCACTGCATAATTTCGGAAACTGTGCCAGCGCCTCTTTTGCCCGCTCATAGAGCGTGATGGGAAGGCGTACTGGACTGCCTGCTTCCAGCGTCGATATCCTCAGCCAGAAATCAAAATGCGGCGAGCGGGAAGGCTCAATCACCACCACGTTGGCATTGGCCTGGATGCATACGTTCTGCAGGATGGGCGGGTTTTTCCGTCCGTTGCTGTACCAGGATTGGACGATGCCACAGGCATGCTGCCAGGCGCAACGCTGCCAGCGAGCAGACAGCAATGTGGAAATTTCTGCCGCAGGGGTGTCGCCGTATTTGTCTGGCTGGCGCATCTCCTGCTGGATCTGCCAATCCACATACGCTTGCGCCACCCGCTGGTATTCGGCGGCAAGCTCATCCAGCTTCTGTATTTTGCCGGGGTTTGCCTGGTCCAATTTCAGGTGTGTGATTGCCTTTTTCACCATCCTGCAGCTCCGCAATGATCCGTTCTGTTTTACGCTTCGAGCGCCGCTGACCATACAGCCGGGCGCAAAAGCTGGTCACAATACTGACAAAATCCTGGATCAGATCCTCTTTGCCGTTCTCCGCCAGGTTGATCACTTCGATATGGCGTCCTTGCAGCGCTAGCAGCTGCTCATTGTAATGGAACCCGAAACGGGTCAGACGATCCTTGTGCTCCACCACAATCAAGGTGACTGTTGGGTCGGTCAACAGTTTGAGCAGCTTGGGGCGGGTATCATTGATCCCTGAACCGATCTCTTTCACCACAGCCGCAACCCGGTAGCCTTTGGCAGCACAATAATCTAATAACCGCTTCGCCTGGCCTTCTAGATTTTCTTTGTTCTCCGCCGCAGACACACGAGTGTATATAGCTACTTTTTGCGGTTGCGCAGCAGGGATTGTCTCAATTGTGGGGTCAGTGATGATGATGGTACCGGTATCCATCTAGTAGCCAGAGATTTTTCCAGCCTTGAACCAGCGATGTACAGTGCGATATGAAATGCCCAATTTTCGCGCATAGGTGCTCAACTTCATATCCGAATAATAGCACAAATGTTCTTGTGTGTCAATGTTTGTCTGAATAACGAGTATTCAAATTCGATACCAACATTTCTGGGTGTTTCCGGCTGGCCAAAAATTTGCAGCACATCCGATTTGGTGGATGCCCCTGGCGTCAGCCCTTTCCAGGTCAGCGGATCAAATAGAGGCTGCGGGGTTTCTTTTGATAAAAACAACCACCCCGCTGCAATCGCAAGGATTGGCAGGGATAATATCAGAATCGTGAGAATTTGCCTTTTGAATTTCATTCTTCGGCTGCCTTACCTCTCGATAACCCGCCTTTCTACCGAGGCTTAATCTCCATAGTTGGTGGCGGGTTATTCGTCATTTATTAGCTTTCCTCAATGATTAGCGTTAAAGCCTGATGATGATGGCGGTTTTAGTGGGGTGTGGTAACGATTTTTTACTTTATATCGTGATAATCACTCAGGTGATACACAACGGAATCCTGTAAAATAAGCCCCTTTAACTGATGTTGTGATGACCCCCCTACGATCGGATGGACGAATTAATTGTGATGCAGTCATCCAGCACCCTCCTTTTACAACACGGTATTCCCCATTTGTTGGACCAGTGGGGTTGTTAACGGGTGAAAAATAAAAATAATGCTCTTGATAATAATCACTGACCAACTCCTCCACATTTCCCGCCATGTCCAATGCGCCGTATGGGCTGGCACCGGCGGGTGCGCTTCCAACCCGATGGGTATCACCTCCATCACAATAAGGTTCCCCGCCGTGAAAATTGGCCTGTTGACAGGTCGGGAATTCTTCTCCCCAAGGAAATGTCCTGCCGTCAACCCCGCGCGCTGCCTTTTCCCATTCGGCTTCCGTGGGCAGGCGTTTCCACGCCCAGGCACAATAATCCACTGCATCCTGCCAACTTATATTAATCACCGGATAATCTGCGTAATCAGGGTTATCATAGTAACTTTCGCGCATGAAGGAAGATTTATCAGCAGGTTCCACACAACCCCCAGCGCCGACACACCGGGCATATTGAGCGTTGGTTACCTCATATTTGTCTATCCAGTATGCATCCAGATAAACTGTATGAAGTGGCTTTTCGTCAAATTCTTTATCTGAACCCATTTGGAATTCTCCAGCAGGCACATACACCTGTTCCATGCCATCATTTTTCCATAGCCTGCTGTTTGGAGATCCGCTCGCCTGTTTCAAAATAATGAGCATGCCCCCAAAGAAAATTGGGATTATTATGATCAAAACAATTCCAACCTTGGCATTCTTCATTGTCATTCAATATCCCCGGAACTGCAAAAAACTCAAAGACAAAATGATCCTTGGATTATTGTACCATACCCATTCATTCCAAAAAAACTGAAACAGCACCTGAAGCAATTATCCCCGATCTTTATGTTAATACCTTTACCACCTGACAATATCAACAAACAAATTTCTCTACCGGACAAAGTTCGTGTAAGCATGTGAAAAATCCGTGAACGAAACAGGGATAGGCAGATTGAAGTCCAAAAGATGCTCAAGGATGCGCAAGCCGAGTTGGAATAAGCTGAGATCACAACG
>Ga0209097_10000147_pt1 | contig 82019 bp, 89 predicted proteins | sample AD_UKC052_MetaG_FD_184419 | JGI IMG/M metagenome (GOLD analysis project Ga0209097, IMG submission 184419) | Active sludge microbial communities of municipal wastewater-treating anaerobic digesters from USA - AD_UKC052_MetaG (SPAdes) (version 2) | ecosystem: Engineered > Bioreactor > Anaerobic >... | reverse complement strand
ACAGATAAAAACCAACCTGAATATCCATCAATCTAGCAAAGGCTAATGCATTAAATTAAGTGAGGTTGATTGATTGAACATTCATACAACATAATCATTTTTGTGTTTTTACACAGCCTGTCCCCCAAATTTGCCGAAGGCATATAAATCCCCATAGCTGCCCTTGAGCTAACAAATAACACTACTCTAATTTTGTCTAAAGTTAGGTTGATGTGTCTACTTTTTTAAAGCAAGTCCAGCGTCCCGCTTGATGGATGGGTTAGAGTTGAAAGTTACCAAGTTTTTCCCTAGAAGTGGCAATAACATATTCGTAAAGCTCCAAAGGCAAGTCACTTACAAATTGGCTGACTTCAAAGCATTTTTTCGCATCGTTGCGAAAAACCTCGAGAATTAGCTTTTCTTCGGCCTCAACTTTGGAGTAACACTCCCAACCTAGACCATTACGGTCAATATCCGATGCGAGTAAAAATGTATATTCTTTGCCTAAAATTATCATAGCCCTAACGAATGAAAGGGACTTCCCCGTCCCGAGCTAGCTGACTATTGCAGCGAACGGCATCTAGGTGCCATGATGGGTTAAGTTTAGTAAGTCTCATCAAATCACTCGAAAAGGGGAAATCTATGAATATTATTACAATTTGTCCTCTTTTCTTTTCTCACTTGGATCTTGACCATTTGCCAGAATCTTTCTAGCTTCTTCCCTTCGATCACGCGCCTGAGATAAGCTAACATCAGGATAGGTGCCTAATGAAATCATTTTAGCTTTATTGTTGAATCGATATCTGAACCGCCACCACTTACTGCCACTTGGTAAAACGTACAGACTGAGGCCTCTTCCATCTGCCTCTGAGTAAGCCTTATTTTTAGGCTTAAAAGCCTCGATTTTAGTGTGATTTAAGGACATTGTGAGTAACCGTCATATGAGTAACAAATGTTACTCATAAATTTACACACAAAACCTTTGGATGTCAAAAATTATAAACGCATATTATAGGATGCTAATTTTTATAAGTTATTGATTTATATAAGGTAAGAAGAACTTCTTAAGATACTATCGGATGTTGCCGGACAGTGTATTGGCGGAGAGCGAGGGATTCGAACCCTCGATACAGATTTAAGCCCGTATGCTTCCTTAGCAGGGAAGTGCCTTCGACCACTCGGCCAGCTCTCCGTTTAATACCATTTCGCTAAATTACACTTGTTGCGAGGGCGAGATAGTACGCTAAACGCCCCTGAAAATCAATGAAAATTACGCTGCTTCTAGTTCAAATGCTTTGTGTAACACTCTAACTGCGAGTTCCATATATTTTTCATCAATCACCACAGCAATTTTTATTTCTGAGGTTGAAATCATTTGAATATTAATGCCTTCTTCAGCCAGCGTGCGGAACATTTTGCTTGCCACGCCCACGTGTGATTTCATGCCTACACCGACAATTGCCACTTTAGCCACTTTATCATCGCCAACAATTTCACGTGCTTTAATTTCACCTTGCACTTTATCGCGTAAAATACTTAACGCTTTATTCATCTCATTTTTATGTACTGTGAAGGTAAAGTCAGTGGTGCCATCTGCGCCTGTGTTTTGAATAATCATGTCCACATCGACATTAGCGTCGGCGATAGGCCCTAGAATTTGATAGGCAATGCCAGGAGTATCAGGTACACCTAGCACGGTAATTTTAGCCTCATCACGGTTAAACGCGATGCCTGAAATAATTGGTTGTTCCATGTTTTCTTCTTCCTCAAATGTAATCAATGTGCCATCGCCTTCTTCTTCAAAGCTGGAAAGCACACGTAGTTTTACTTTGTATTTACCTGCAAATTCTACCGAGCGAATTTGCAACACTTTGCTGCCTTGCGAGGCGAGCTCAAGCATTTCTTCAAAGGTAATAGACTTCAAGCGGCGGGCTTCAGGCACTACGCGCGGGTCAGTTGTGTAAACACCGTCCACATCAGTATAAATCTGGCATTCATCTGCCTTTAGCGCGGCGGCTAATGCCACACCTGTAGTATCTGAGCCACCACGTCCTAGCGTGGTAATATTGCCTTTTGCATCGACCCCCTGAAAACCAGCCACCACACAAACATAGCCAGCATCTAAATCTGCTTTTAAATGTTGCTCATCAATATTCAAAATGCGCGCTTTGGTATATGCGTCATCTGTCAAAATTTTGACTTGTGCGCCAGTGTAGCTTTTAGCCTTAATACCTAGTTCCATTAAAGCTAACGCTGTCATGCCTATAGTGACCTGTTCACCAGTAGAGACCATAACATCCAACTCACGCGGGTCTGGGTCAGGCATAATCTCTTTAGCTAATGAGATTAAGCGATTAGTCTCACCAGACATGGCAGATACTACCACCACGATTTGATGCCCCATCGCTTTAAAGCGTGCAACGCGGCGTGCTAAATTACGAATTCTTTCAGGATTAGCAACTGAAGTGCCGCCGTATTTTTGTACTATAAGTGCCATAATATTTTTATGATTTAAATTTAAAATTCTAAGTTAATTAAGTTTTTGTGTAACCCAATCTTTAACGCTCGAGAGCGCTTTTGGTAGACCACTTGCATCTGTACCACCAGCCATTGCCATATCAGGCTTACCGCCGCCTTTACCACCAACTTGGCTAGCCACATGATTGACCAACTCACCTGCTTTTAGTTTTGCAATTAAATCATTGGTCACGCCTGCTGCTAAGCTTACTTTTCCGTCATTCACACTGGCCAATACAATCGCAGCAGATTTGAGTTTATCTTTGAGTTTATCCATCGTTTCGCGTAACGCATTGGCATCTGCGCCATCTAGTGTGGCAGCTAATACTTTAACGCCTGCAATTTCAATCGCTTGTGCTGCTAAATCATCGCCTTGAGAAGATGCGAGCTTAGATTTTATGCGCGCGAGTTCTTTTTCTAGTGATTTTGCATGGTCAGATAATTGCGTCACTTTATTGGCCAACTCACCCACTGGGGCTCTTAATTCAGTTGCCAAACTAACAATTAAAGCTTGCTGAGCGTTAATGAGCTTCAGAGCACCATTACCTGTGGTGGCTTCTAGACGGCGCACGCCGGCTGCCACTCCACTTTCACTGGTAATTTTGAACAGCCCAATATCACCAGTGCGGCTCACATGGGTACCGCCACATAACTCACGGCTAGAACCAATATCTAACACGCGCACTTCATCGCCATATTTCTCACCAAACAACATCATCGCACCGGTTTTTTGTGCAGATTCAATATCCATCACGCGCGCTTGGCAAGCGGCATTAGCTAAAATTTCCGCATTCACAATCGCTTCTACTCGAGTGATTTCCGCATCCGTCATCGGCGCGTTATGCACAAAGTCAAAACGGGTTTTATCACTATCCACCAAACTACCTTTTTGCTGCACATGCTCGCCCAACACCTCACGCAGGGCTTTATGCATTAAATGTGTGGCAGAGTGGTTGCGCATAGTGGCAGCACGAGAGGCCATATCTACATTGGCTTTTACAGTATCGCCCACATTTAATGTGCCAGTTTTTAGAATACCGTGATGCCCAAAAACCGCTGCTTGGATTTTTTGTGTATCTTCTACAGCAAAAATACCATTGTCAGATTTCAATAAACCGTTATCACCAATTTGGCCGCCAGACTCAGCATAAAAAGGTGTGGTATCGAGCACAACTACGCCTTGTTCACCTTCATTCAGCTTGCTAACTGGGGCACTATCTTTATACAAAGCAAGCACTTTTGCGGCGGTTTCTAAGGTGTCATAGCCTTTAAAATCGGTACCAGCGCCATTATATTCAAGGTTCGCCGCCATTTTGAACTTACCTGCTGCCCGCGCCTGCTCTTTTTGGCGCGCCATCGCAGCATCAAAGCCAGCAGTATCAACAGCTACATTTCGTTCACGGCAGATGTCTGCTGTTAAATCGAGCGGAAAACCAAAGGTATCATGCAGCTTAAAGGCTAAATCGCCATTTAATAAGGCTGGATTGCTAGCTAACTCCGCTTCCAAAATCGCCATGCCATTTTCAATGGTTTCAAAAAAGCGGTCTTCTTCTAATTTGAGCATACTGGTAATACGTGTTTGCTCTTTCACTAACTCTGGGTAAGCGCCACCCATGACATTTGCTAAATCAGCCACCATATTGTGGAAGAAAGCTTTGCGAGCGCCCAGTTTGTAACCATGTCGAATCGCACGGCGATTAATACGGCGCAATACATAGCCACGGCCTTCGTTACCTGGAATCACGCCATCAGCTATTAAAAAGCTACAAGCGCGAATATGGTCAGCCAGTACTTTTAAGCTTGGGCTAGTTAAATCAGTTGTTTTGGTTTCGCGCGCGGCAGCGGCAATTAAGGTGGTGAAAATATCAATTTCATAATTGGCGTGTACGTGTTGTAGCACCGCTGAAATACGCTCTAAGCCCATGCCAGTATCAACGCTCGGTTTGGGCAATTTATGCATCACGCCCGCTTCATCGCGATTAAACTGCATAAACACATTGTTCCAAATTTCGATAAAGCGGTCGCCATCTTCGTCCGGGCTGCCAGGTGGGCCGCCAAAGTGGTGGTCGCCATGATCATAAAAAATCTCAGTACACGGGCCGCAAGGGCCTGTGTCGCCCATCATCCAGAAATTGTCAGAGGCATAGCGCGCGCCTTTGTTATCGCCAATGCGAATAATGCGCTCTTTGGGCACGCCAATTTTTTGGTGCCAAATGTCGTAAGCCTCGTCATCTTCTGCATATACAGTGACGGTCAGTTTGTCTTTGGGCAGTTTGAAAACTTCAGTGAGCAGTTCCCAAGCGTAGCTAATCGCATCTTCTTTAAAGTAATCGCCAAAACTAAAGTTGCCCAGCATCTCGAAGAAAGTATGGTGACGCGCGGTGTAGCCAACGTTTTCAAGGTCGTTATGTTTGCCACCAGCACGTACGCACTTTTGGCTGGTAGTGGCACGCGTGTATGGGCGTTTATCAAAACCGAGAAAAACATCTTTGAATTGGTTCATCCCCGCATTGGTGAATAGCAGCGTTGGGTCGCCATGCGGCACCAGCGAGCTTGAAGCAACGATTTCATGGCCTTTAGAGGCGAAGAAATCTAAAAATGCTTGGCGGATTTCGTTACTGCTAGGGTTATTACCCAAGGAAATATTATGAGGTTTAATTGTCATGTTCAAACTTACTATTTAGCACTCTTTTAATAAGATCAAAGCTAAAGCCACGGCTTTGTAAAAATCTTGCTTGTTTCGCCCATTCTTCTCGGCTATGTGGGCTTGCTTTAAATTTTTTGCGCCATATAGCTAGCGCGTTTTCTAACTCTGTTTCTTTTAGTTTCTCAATGGCATCCATGATTAAATCATCTGCCACACCTTTTTCACGTAACTCATTGGCTACTTTTGCACTGCCAAATTTGCTTTTGCGCGCATGTACCACTTGCTCGGTAAATCGCGCATCTGAAAGCCACCCGCGCTTAACAAAGTCGTCTAAAATCGCCTTGATTTGCGCATCGGCAGAGTCAATTTCAGATTCTTCAACAAACGGCTTTAATTTCTGCGCAAGCTCAACATAAGAATACTCGCGTTTACCCAAGTAATCTAACGCACGCTGGCGCAAGCTTTTCGGCTGAAACTTGATTTAATCATCCTCGCCACGAGTAGCTGCCATGCCTTCGTTTAATTGTTTTGCATTAGCACGAATTTTAGCCTCAATTTCTGCTGCAATTTCTGGGTGCTCACGCAAATATTCTTTGGCATTTTCTTTGCCTTGGCCAATTTTTTCGCCATTGTAGCTATACCAAGCACCTGCTTTTTCAACAAGTTTAATATTTGAACCCAGCTCAATAATTTCACCTAGTCGTGAAATGCCTTCGCCGTACATAATGTCAAATTCGGCTTGTTTAAATGGTGGCGCCACTTTGTTTTTAATGACTTTAACGCGCGTTTCAGAGCCTGTAATTTCATCGCCCTTTTTAATTGCGCCTGTGCGGCGAATGTCTAAGCGTACTGAAGCATAAAATTTAAGTGCGTTACCGCCCGTGGTGGTTTCTGGGTTGCCAAACATCACGCCAATTTTCATGCGGATTTGGTTAATAAAAATCACCATGGTATTGGTGCGTTTGATGTTACCCGTGAGCTTACGCAAAGCTTGGCTCATTAAACGCGCTTGCAAGCCCATGTGTGAATCACCCATTTCGCCCTCAATTTCAGCGCGAGGGGTCAATGCAGCAACAGAGTCCACCACCACAATATCTACCGAGCCTGAGCGCACCAGCATATCGACAATCTCCAGCGCTTGCTCGCCAGTATCGGGTTGTGAGATGAGCAAATCAGGCACATTCACGCCTAATTTTGCGGCATATTGTGGGTCTAGCGCATGCTCAGCGTCGATAAATGCTGCTGTGCCGCCCATTTTTTGCATTTGGGCGATGACAGACAGGGTCAACGTGGTTTTACCTGAAGATTCTGGGCCGTAAATTTCAATCACGCGGCCGCGTGGCAGACCGCCAATGCCAAGCGCAATATCTAAACCAAGTGAACCCGTTGAAACTGCTTGAATATCCTCACCTATATCGCTATCGCCCATGCGCATAATGGAGCCTTTGCCAAATTGCTTTTCAATTTGTGCGAGTGCGGCTGAGAGGGCTTTTGCTTTATTATCATCCATGGGTTTTGCCTTTATATTGAAGTGCTTAAGTTAACGGTAGATTATTCCACAAATTGCGCAATAAGGTAAGTGACAAGCACGGTAAAAAAGCATTTTCAACATTGGGCAAATGCAATTTTTGGCGCTTGACACTTGATGATTGGAGCAAAATTTGCGTGGCAATTTTTTATCAATCAATCACGCTCAAAACGCCCCGAGCGAAAAACGATGCTCTGCAAGCCAGTATCCATGCGGCTTCCAGAGGTACTCTTCGGAAGATGTCTCAATTTAGGCGTTTTTAAACTGCGTTTTTCTCAAAAACAGCAGCAAAAAATCCATCTGTTTTATGCAAGTGCGGCAATAATTTTAAATATGTTCCAGTATCTAGCTCAATTTGTTGCTGGCTTAAAATTTCAGCCGCATTCAGCAATTTAAAATCTGGATGCGAAGCCAAAAACTGCTCGGCAATTTGCTCATTTTCATCACCGAGCAAACTGCAAGTTGAGTATATCAAACGCCCGCCCGTTTTAACCAACTTTGCGGCACGCGCCAAAATACTGGCTTGTTTGATGTTGAGTTCAGCCAAATCTTCCGGCGTTTGACGCCATTTTAAATCCGGGTTGCGGCGTAATGTGCCCAAACCTGTGCAAGGCGCATCCACCAACACGCGTTCAAACTTACCATTCAGTCGTTTCAATTTTTGGTCATTTTCACTGGCAATCAGTTGCGCATGCAAGTTAGATAGCCCCGAGCGTTTGAGCCGTTGACCCAAATTATTCAAGCGTTTTTCGGAAACATCAAACGCGTATAAACGCCCGGTGTTGCGCATCAGCGCGCCAATAGCTAGCGTTTTTCCACCCGCCCCAGCACAAAAATCTGCCACCATCATGCCACGCTTGGCCGCCACCAAGTAGGCTAAAAGCTGGCTGCCTTCGTCTTGCACTTCAATTTTACCTTCAGTAAACAAAGCATGGCGGCCAATATTGAGTCGTTGCGGCATGCGCAGGCCAATAGGCGAATAGGGCGTTTTGCTCACATTATCTTCGCCGGTTGCAGCCTCGGCAGCAAATTGCGCCAGCACTTCATCGCGCGTGGCTTTAATTGTGTTCACACGTAAATCAAGTGTAGCAGGCTCGTGCATGCTGCGCGCGATAGTGAGCGCTTGCTCTTCTCCATATTGGGCAACCAACTTATCCCACAACCAATCGCGCACGTCAGCTTGCACAGCCAGTGGTAAATTTTCAGTTGATTTGGCTTTAATGGCCTTAGCCCATTCTAACTGCTGCTCATTGAGGATGGGCTCCATTTTTTGGATGCTCATGCCTTGAATGCGCAACATCCAAGCCAATATGAGCTTACGCGCATCGTCTGGGTCGTTTTCATCGTTGGCGGTGACCGTGCTTAAAAAACGCAAACGACGCAAAACGCCATAAACACTTTCAGCGACAAAGGCGCGCTCTTTGGTGCCTAACTCTCGATGGTTGCGAAAAAACTCGCTTAACTTAGCATCTGCGGGGCTATTAAAATCTAAAATATTAGACAGCATGACAGACGCTTGCCGTATTAAGGTTGGGTTCATTGAATTCTCTTTTTTGAAATGCGTTTTTGCTATACAAGGCTAAATCACGGTGTTGTTTTTAAGCTTGAAACAACAAGCTCATAGACTTTGCCATCTTTTTCTGTTTCGCGTATTTTAACAGGAACGTACTGATAATCTAAGGCTAACCATAATTCAGTTTTTTTATCACTTTCGCCCGAGGCGCGTAGCAAATGCACCGTATTTAGCGTGCCTATTTTTGTTTCTATCACTTCTTCACCTTCAAAACTATAGCTATATTCGCCTACTTTTTTACCATTGGTAATGGTCATCTGCGTTTTTTGTAATGGCTGTAAAAACATAAATTGATACATAAAACTAAGTAAATCTTGCGTGCCTTCAGTTAAAGCCAAAGTTTGGCTGCCTTTTGCGTTGTGCAAACTCAGTTGCTTGCTTTGCCAATCAAATTCCGCCCGATAGGTTTTATTTTTTTTATCGCCAAATTGATATAAATATTGCTTAGGTTGCAAACCCACATCACCAATCTCGCCCTCACTTGTTTGTAGCAAATCCGGCACTAACAACGAAGCCAAGCCTTTTGGCTGAATTAAACTTTTAATGTGATATTGGCTGCTACCCGGCAACTGCGCATATACTATATTGGCTGCACCTACTGGGCTACTTCCTAACGACGGCTCTTTATCGGTAAAAACATCAAAAGATGTTGATACATACTGATAAACATTAGGATTAATGTCCACTTTTTCAACATTCATCGCTTGCTCGGCTTCATCTGCAAATTCACTTTGCTGCGTTTCTGTCACTGGTAAAACAAGCTCATCTGGGTTGACTGCACTTTCTACCGGCAATTCTGCTTGCTTAGTTTCATCTAATTTTGATGCTTGCTGGGGCTGTAAATCAGCCGTTTGCACACTGGTGTATTGGGTTTCAGTCGCCGAATTTTCGGCAATATGCGTAAGAGGTGATGGTGTTTTTTTCAGCTTTATTTTTCTAGGCTTAATCACGGATGGTAATGACTCAGGCTGCGCATCTGATTTTGGTGGAACGATGGTTGGTTCAATCGCCACCTGTTTTTTTGGCATCACTAATTGCGCTTCAATTACTTGTCGTTCTGTTTTTGGGGCGGGCAAATACAGATAGAATTTTTCAAGCACAAAAAAATGCAGCAACAAAGACAAACACAGCGCAACGACAAACCGCCAGTAGCCTAACTGCGCCCAACGAGAAATAATTTGCTTACTCCACATGCAGTTCCGTTAAGGTTTGCTCTAGTTTTTCACCGTTTTCATCAATCATCAGCAAACGCACTAATAAATATTGCTGATTAGCCGCCAGCCATAACTCTTTGGTTTCCACTTGGCCTTGCTCTTGATTAGATGGCACTAAATGCACTGTCTGATACTCTTTACCACCCACTTTTAATTTGCCTAATGGCTCGTTATTTTGGTATTCATACACATTCAATTTTTTACCCGTAGTGAGTGAAACAGCGATTTTTTCATTAGGCGGGCGCGGTAAAAACATAAATTGATAAGTAAAACTGGCCAAATCTTGCGTGCCGGCACTGAGTTTGGCAGTGCGCGTTTCACCTTTTACCAGCATCGTTAAAGTGTTACTCGCCCAGTCAAAATCTGCAATCAAGGTTTTTTTCGCACTGGTGCTTTGACGCAATTCAAAATGTGCAGGTTGCAAACCTTGGTTTGTCACTTTACCCGTGCTGGTGAGTTTACGCACGCCCATCAGCGCATAAATACCAATGCCTTTGGTCGTGCTTTCGATTTTGTATTGATTGCCTGTGACCACATATTGCTCGTGTACTTTAGCAATTTCTTCACCATCTTTAGTAATGACGTAATGTGCTTGAATGCGTTTTGGCAACGCAGATTTTTGCGCGGCGAATGAAGGTGAGGTGAAAAGTATTGAAACTAGACCCACTAAAAAATAAGTTTTAATGTGATAAACCGCAGAATGAAACACTGACCACTCCTTTAAATGTTGCGTCCACATTTAACGCATGAAGTCGCTAATTAGATACAAGCAACTTGCAAATCATGGTTAGAAAAAAATAATGGGCGCATTTTTCAAAAAAACACGGTGGTTTTGTAGGGTGTTTTTTAAGCGTAATTTTTAATGAAAAATACACTCAAAAATACATCAAATCATTTCACCTGTTCTGCAAGCCAGTATCCATGAGGCTTCCAGAGCATCAAATTTCTCTCGCAGTATCTAGCAGCGTATTTTTTATGTAATTTTACGCAACGATTGTTGGCGCTTCACCTGCATTTTGTGAGCGAATCGTACCAATTTCAAAAACCGTTTCACCCGCTTCTTTTAGTAACTTTTGCGCGGCAGCGGCGTGCTCTTTTGCCACAATCACCGCCATGCCAATGCCGCAGTTGAAAGTTTTGTACATTTCAACATCCGTCACATTGCCTTGCGCTTGCAGCCATGTAAACAAGGGCGGCATCGTCCAACTGCCTTTTTTAATGTCAGCGGTGAGGCCTTGTGGCAACACGCGCGGAATGTTCTCAGTAATGCCGCCACCAGTAATATGTGCCATACCTTTAACCGGCAAAGCTTCAATCAATTTTAATAAAGACTTCACATAAATGCGTGTGGGCGCCATGACCACATCTTTAAATTTGCGACCATGAAAGTCAGACTCCAAATCCACGCCGGATTTATCAATCAGTTTGCGAATCAGCGAATAGCCGTTTGAGTGCGCGCCGCTAGAAGCCAAACCAAGCACCACATCACCCGCTGCAATGGTGGTGCCGTTGATAATGTTGGCTTTATCTACGCAACCCACCGCAAAGCCCGCCAAATCATATTCGCCCGCGGGGTACATGCCAGGCATTTCTGCGGTTTCGCCGCCCACCAATGCACAGCCAGACTGCTCACAGCCTTCGGCAATGCCTTTAATGACTTGTGCAGCAGTGCCCACTTCTAATTTTCCACAAGCAAAATAATCTAAGAAAAATAGCGGTTCAGCACCTTGCACCAAAATATCGTTGACACTCATGGCGACCAAATCAATCCCAACCGTATCGTGTTTGTTGAGTTCAAAAGCCAACTTTAACTTGGTGCCTACGCCATCGGTACCCGATACCAAAATCGGCTCTTTAAATTTTTTAGGCATAGCAAAAAGCGAACCAAAGCCACCAATGCCTCCCAGCACTTCTGGGCGCATGGTACGCTTAGCAAACGGTTTAATTTGCTCAACTAATGCGTCGCCCGCCTCAATATCCACGCCTGCATCGCGGTAACTAATGGAAGTATTGTCTGATTTATTTGCGCTCAAGGGTGGTCTCGCTTTCTACATAAAGGGGTGTTCTATCGTTATAATGCCATTTTAACCGAAATCACCTCAAACTTAGAGAGTCACTTTATGGAAAATCGCATTTCTATTTTATGGTGGATAGCAGGGTTGCTCGTGATCGGCTTGATTTATTTACTCAGCCCCATTTTAACGCCCTTCTTGATTGCCGCCATTCTGGCCTATATCGCCAATCCGCTGGTAAATAAAATTGATGCTTTGCAAATTAAAGGTTACAGCCCAAGCCGCGCCGTAGCGAGTTTGCTGGTGATATTGCTGATGTTGGCAGTGCTGATGCTCATTTTGCTGATTGTCGTACCGCTTGTACAAAAAGAAGTGGTGTTGCTGCTACAAAAACTGCCCGCTTATTTCAACACCGCTAAAACAAACTTTGAGCCGTGGCTACAAAAAAACTTTGGCGTGGGTATCGACATTGATTTTGCACAAATCCAACAAGTGCTGACCGAAAACTGGAAAACCGCAGGTAATTTTGCTAAAAATATCGCTCAAACACTCAGCACCAAAGGCTTAGCCATCATTGGCTGGCTAGCCAATTTAATCCTTATTCCACTGGTGTTGTTTTATTTGCTGCTGGACTGGAACATCATTATTGATAAAGTAAGCCATCTGATTCCGCGTCAGTTAATTGCTAAAACCAAAGAAATTGCCAGCGAAATTGATGCGGTGTTAGCTGAATTTTTACGTGGGCAACTCACCGTGATGTTGCTGATGAGCGTATTTTACGCCACTGGCTTATGGCTGGCAGGGCTTGATGTAGCTGTACCTGTAGGCATGCTCTCTGGCTTATTAGGTTTTATCCCATATTTAGGCTTTGGCTTAGGCATGGTGATGGGTCTCTTTTCTGGTTTATTGCAATATGGCAATATCACCGATTTAATTCCCATTTTGATTGTGTTTGGCCTAGGGCAAGTGTTAGAAAGTATGGTGCTAACGCCCTGGCTTGTGGGGGACCGTATAGGCTTACATCCGCTAATTGTGATATTTGCCTTAATGGCAGGCGGGCAACTTTTTGGCTTTGCCGGCGTGCTACTTGCCTTACCTGCTTCAGCCGCTATCGCCGTTGGTTTTAGACACGCAAAGCAAAGCTACTTGGCGAGCAAATTTTATAACGGACAATAAGGTTTGAAACAATTACTTTTAGACATTCAACCACCCGCCCCTCAAACGCTAGGCAATTTTATTGCTGGACAAAATGCAGAAGCGATACACAGCTTAGCGCAAGCACTTAATGGTGCAACAGAAGCGCGTTTTATTTACCTTTGGGGGGCAAAAGGCAGCGGCAAAAGCCATTTATTACAAGCCTGCAAAGCCGCCAATTTAACAGTGGCAGATGACGTGCATTTGCTGGATAACAAAGCACAAATTGCATTATTTAATACCTACAACCATATTAAAGAAGTTGGCGGCACCCTCATCACCGCAGGCCTACATGCGCCCACCCAAATGGGCCTACGTGACGACCTCGCCACCCGATTGGCTTGGGGCTTGGTGTATCAACTACACCCACTCACCGATGAAGAAAAAGCCCAAGCACTTAAAAACCATGCAAAAGAGCGTGGAATGAAATTGCCTGATGATGTGGTGGATTATTGTTTGCGCTATTTACGCCGTGACTTACCTACACTGATGGCGGTATTAGAGGCACTGGATGTTTGGTCGCTCACTGAGAAAAAACCAGTGACTGTATCGATGTTGAGAAAATTATTGCAATTAGATTTAGGCGTGTAGCCATGCTGAATGGCTTACCTTGGCAATGGCCGCTCATGCGTGAAGTGATTCGCAAGCATCTCTCAATCATTTTGCTGCTTTTGTTGATGGGGTTGATTTTCTCCACCATTGGCGGCCTGACACTTTGGTTTGCAAAAGATGGTGCCACAGTGATATACGGCTTGGTGTTTTTATTGTCCGGCTTGGGTTTGATGGTTTTAAACGTTTACCTTAATTATTCCAGTTGTATGTACTATTACGAACAGGCATTGCTTAAGCAATATGGCAAAACGGTTGAGGCAATAGTAACGAACAAAATCATAAGCGAAACGCTTGATAAAAACGGCACAGCCAATACTGAAGATGACGTTGTGGAAACGGATTTATCTATTCAATATCAATTTGTGCAGACAGGCAAAACTTATGAGGGTGAAAGTTTTATCAGCGAATTAGCCTTATACGAAGCAATAGAGATTGGTGCAAAAGTACCAGTGATAGTGATGAGAGACCACCCTAACATATCTCGTTTACAAACAAAAAAACTCAAGCGGCAACTAAATATATCGGCAAAAAGCAACACGCCTGAAAATGTATCTATCAGCGAATCGTTGATTGACGAAGATTAAATTCTCGGCATGTGCCGCCCATTACATGAAAAAATTCAGCTAGAATTTAGCTTAACCAGTATTGATAGATAACCACTATCCACGAGGCATTATGTTACGCAACTTTAAGAGTATTTTATGCTTCGCATAACGGAAATCAAACTCCCTATTGAGCAAGCGGATACGCTCAAACATCAGGACGACCAAATCAAAGCGGCTTTACTTAAGCGCTTAGAGATTCCAGCATCTGATTTAATTCAATTTAGCATTTTTAAACGCGGGATAGATGCAAGAAAGTCTTACGCTATTTTGTATGTGTACAGCTTAGATGTGGAAGTTAAAAATGAGGCGAGAGTTTTGGCCAAATTTAAAAAAGATGCGCATATTAAGCCAGCGCCCGATACCAGTTATCAGTTTGTTGCAAAAACAGAACTCTCACCTAAACTTCGTCCTATTGTGGTTGGTTTTGGGCCAGCCGGTATTTTTGCAGCGCTTATTTTAGCGCAATCAGGCTTTAAGCCGATTGTATTAGAGCGTGGCAAAGCGGTGCGCGAGCGCACACAAGACACTTGGGGGTTGTGGCGCAAAAATACGCTTAACCCAGAGTCAAACGTACAATTTGGTGAAGGCGGTGCTGGCACGTTTTCAGATGGCAAACTATATAGCCAAATTAAAGACCCGAAACATTATGGCCGCAAAGTGCTGCAAGAGCTTGTTAAAGCAGGCGCGCCAGAAGAAATTATGTACGTGAGCCACCCGCACATTGGCACCTTCCGCTTAGTGGGCATGGTGGAAGAAATGCGCAAAACCATTATCGAACTAGGCGGTGAGATTCACTTTGAGAGTCGCGTAGAAGATATTGAGATTGAAAATAATGCCGTGCAAGGCGTGGTGTTGCAAACCGGCGAACGCATTGCCACTAATCATTTGGTGCTGGCAGTTGGCCACAGTGCACGCGATACCTTTGAAATGGTACATCGCAAAGGTATTTATGTTGAAGCTAAACCATTTTCGATTGGTTTTCGTATTGAGCATCCGCAATCGCTGATTGATAAAGCCAGATATGGCAAAAGTTATAGTGAAGATTTGCTTACCAAAGTTGGGGCGGCAGATTATAAGTTAGTGCATCACGCAAAAAATGGCCGCAGTGTTTACAGTTTCTGTATGTGTCCCGGTGGTACTGTGGTGGCTGCGGCATCTGAGCCTAACCGCGTGGTCACTAACGGCATGAGCCAATATAGCCGTAACGAGCGTAATGCTAACGCAGGCATTGTGGTGGGCATTACGCCAGAGGTTGATTTTCCGGAGCATCCACTTGCCGGCATGGCGTTGCAGAGACAATTAGAAAGCAATGCTTTTGTGATGGGCGGTAGCAATTACAATGCACCAGCGCAACTCATTGGTGATTTTTTAGCCAACACACCTTCAACAAAGTTGGGTGATGTCGTGCCCTCTTACAAACCCAATGTGCAACTCACCAATTTAGCCGATGCGCTACCGGAATTTGCCATTACCGCCATGCGTGAGGCGATCCCTGAATTTGCTAAGCAAATTAAAGGATTTGACCTGTATGATGGCGTTTTAACAGGCGTTGAAACACGCACTTCATCGCCTATTCGTATTAAGCGCGATGATGAAACACTTGAAAGCATCAATACCAAAGGCTTGTACCCGTGTGGCGAAGGCGCTGGCTATGCCGGTGGCATATTGTCAGCTGGGGTGGATGGCATTAAAGTGGCTGAGGCGGTTGCTTTAAGCATAGTTAATCAGGGGAAATAGATGAAATACGCACGGCTATTAAGCTTAATATTTGCGCTATTTTTTACTTGCACTGGGCAAGTGCTTGCCTATGATGATTTAAGTATCGTGGATGCGCAAATTGCCGCGCACCCCAACCAAAGTGGTATTTATGTACTTGATAAAGGCGAAGACGCCTTGCTTGCCCGTGCTTGGCTGGCCGACCACGCGCAAAAAACCATAGAAGTGCAATATTTTATTTGGAGTACCGATAACATCGGCATTTTGGCTTCAGAAGCCTTATTGCGTGCGGCGGATAGAGGCGTGAAAGTGCGGGTGATTGTGGACGATTTGCTGGTAGATGCGCCAGATAAGTCTTTACTTGCACTGGCTAAACACCCCAATATTGAAATTCGCATTTATAACCCGCAGCACTCGGTAGGCACGCCTTTTCACAAACGTTTACTCAATATCGCAGTGAATTTTCGCGGAGTGAATCAGCGCATGCACGACAAAACCTTTATTGTGGATGGCAAATTAGCGATTACTGGCGGCCGCAATATGGCAGCTGAATATTTTGACTACAACACTGAATATAATTTCCGTGACCGCGATGCATTGTTGCTTGGCAATGTGGCAGCAAATATGCAAATCAGTTTTGATAAATTTTGGGCAAGCCCTTTGAGTGCGCCAGTTGAAGAGTTATACGATGGCTTAGGCATTATTCAAAAACATGTGTCGGTGAAAGATGCCGAGATTCAAAAAATCTATACCGATTTACATGATTATGCGAAAAACCCTGAAAATTTTTCACCTGAAAACCGCGAAGCGATTCAAAACACGCCGCAGGCTTTTATGCGGCTTGCCGAGCAATTGATTTGGACGGACATTACATTTATCAGCGACACGCCGGGTAAAAATAGCAATAAATTGTTGTTAGGCGGCGGCGGAAAATCCACTGAAAAATTGGCTGCTTTGGTTGAAAATGCACAAAGTGAAATTGTCATCCAATCGCCTTATTTGGTGATGTCGTCAGAAGCGAAAAAGCTATTTAAAAACGCCATTAAGCGCGGTGTGAAAGTGCGTATTAACACTAATTCACTCGCTGCAACTGACAATATTCAAGCCTTTAGTGGCTATCGTAACCAACGCGAGATTCTCACCAAAATGGGTATCGAAATTTACGAATTTAAACCTGATGCACAAATTACCCAGCAGTTAGTACGACATAAAACCAGTGGCGTGATTAAACCACCTATTTTTGCCATTCATGCTAAAACCATGGTGGTGGATAACAAAACCGTATATATCGGCACGTTTAATTTTGACCCACGCTCGCAAAATTTGAACACTGAAGTTGGCGTGATTGTGGAAAATACACAGTTAGCAAAAGAAGTGCAAACGGCCATTGAAGTTGATATGCAGCCCGAAAATAGCTGGAGCGCAGCAACTGATAACCCCGATAAATTTGCCAGCGCCAGTAAACGCAGGCGTGTGATTGCGTATCAATTAACGCCCATTAAACCACTACTTTAAGCTATATTTTTTGCGCATAAATTTATGCATAAAAATTATGCTAAATTGGCTTGTTTTTAGCACCAAATCATTTTACCTCCTCTGCAAGCCAGTATCCATGCGGCTTACAGAGGCATAAAAACTTGTCGTATGAATAATGCGCTTTAGCGCATATATTCTACGGGCATGACCTTTACGGTTACTCGGGGGATTTCACGCAATAGCTTTAACTTAATTATCACCCTTTTTTAGCCCTAGTTATTATTGTTGTGTAACGCTAGTCACAGACTTTTTCTGCCTTGAATATATACTGAACTGCGACAAAAATTAAACTACAAATTTGGAGAGAAAAAATGAAATCTAACGTTGGTGGTATTGATAAAATTTTGCGTTTAGTTGCTGGTGCTGCACTTGTGGCTTGGGTGTTATTTTTTAATGGCCCAGTATGGGCTTGGGTTGGTGTAGTGGCTATTGCAACGAGTTTGCTTAATTTTTGCCCTGCTTACACCATTTTAGGTATTAACACTTGCAAAACTAAGTAAAAAAATAAGTTAAAACTAGCAAGCGGTGAGCGCTATCACCGCTTGCTTTTTAAACATTTTAACGTCGAATCAGATAATCAAATGCGCCTAGCGATGCTTTAGCGCCCTCACCCATCGCGATAATGATTTGCTTATAAGGCGTGGTTGTCACATCACCTGCCGCAAAAACCCCTGGCAATGAAGTGGCGTTGTGGCTGTTGATTTCAATTTCGTTAAATTTGCTGAGTTTAACTGCACCTTTTAACCAATCGGTATTGGGCACCAATCCAATTTGCACAAAAACGCCATCAAGCACTAAATGTTTAGATTCACCCGTCACGCGGTCTGTGTAGGTTAATCCATTCATTTTATGACCATCGCCGGTAATTTCTGTCGTTTGTGCGCTGGGAATAATGGTTACGTTTGACAAGGTGCGTAATTTTTTCTGCAAAACTGCATCGGCTTTTAATTCAGTATCAAACTGCAATAACGTGACATGCCCGACAAAATTGGCTAAATCAATCGCTGCCTCAACCCCTGAGTTACCGCCGCCCACTACTGCCACCGGTTTGCCTTTAAATAAAGGGCCATCACAATGCGGGCAATAGGCTACACCTTTGCCACGATATTCTTTTTCACCGGGCACATTCAGCTCGCGCCAGCGCGCACCCGTCGCCAAAATCACCGCTTTACTTTTCAGCGTTGCACCACTTTCTAGCTTCAATTCAATCAAGTCGGTATTTTTATTGCCTTCTTTACCAAGTTCGGTTAACGCCACTACGCGTTGCAGATTCATAATCTCTACGTCATAACTTTTCACATGTTCTTCTAAGGCCATTACTAATTTTGGCCCGTCAGTTTCTTTGACTGAAATAAAGTTTTCAATCGCAAGCGTATCCATGACTTGGCCACCAAAGCGCTCTGCCACAATGCCTGTGCGAAAGCCCTTACGCGCAGAATAAATAGCCGCCGATGAACCCGCTGGGCCACCGCCGACCACCAATACATCGTAAGGCGCTTGCGCATCTAACTTTTTAGCTTCACGTGCAACAGCACCGCTATCAATTTTGAGCAGAATTTCATCAAGGTCCATACGCCCTGCGCTGAATATTGCCCCATTTAAATAAGTGGTCGGCACTGACATAATTTCTTTAGCCGCAACCTCATCTTGATACAGCGCACCATCAATCATTACATGCGTAATGTTGGGGTTAATCACTGCCATCATATTCATCGCCTGCACTACATCAGGGCAGTTGTGACAACTTAGTGAGATGTAGGTCTCAAAATGAAAGCTGCCTTCTATTGCTGCAATTTGAGCAATTTTCTCAGCCTCCAACTTCATCGGGTGACCGCCAGTGTGCAGTAGCGCTAACACTAACGAAGTAAACTCATGCCCCATTGGAATTCCAGCAAAGCGCACCCCTACTGCCTTTTGCGCTTCAGTATGCGTTGCAGCACGTTTTACCGCAAACGAAGGTTTGCGCGCATTATCTTCCATCACTAGCGTAATCTTGTCTGACATGCTGGTGATTTCTTCTAGCAGTTCTTGCATTTCTTTAGCTGCAGGTGACGCATCAAGTGCTGCGGCCAGCACAATCGGCTCACGCAACATTGCTAAATAGGTTTGCAATTGGGTTTTAATGCTGGTTTCTAAGGCCATAATCGCTCTCTTTACTTTTTTGGGCTAGTATATTTTTGCCCATGATTGAAAATAAAAGGCATTATCTTTTGAATAATGCCTTTGTAATTTAATTGCGCTAAAAGATGTTGGCTTTTAGCGCAAATCTATTTTGCCTAAGGCGCTATTAAATCTTACCTACCAAATCTAGTGAAGGTGTTAATGTTTTAGCACCTTCTTGCCATTTAGCTGGACATACTTGACCTGGATGACTTGCCGTAAATTGCGCTGCTTTTAATTTGCGTAGCGTTTCTTTTACATCACGGGCAATTTCATTGCTATGAATTTCAACTGTTTTAATCACACCTTCTGGGTTGATTACAAAAGTGCCGCGCAAAGCTAAGCCTTCTTCATCAATATGCACATCAAATGCACGTGTTAATTGGTGTGTAGGGTCGCCCACTAGCGGAAATTGTGCTTTACCTACCGCTGGTGAAGTTTCGTGCCACACTTTATGTGAGAAGTGCGTGTCGGTTGTCACGATATATACTTCTGCACCTGCTTTTTGAAACTCTGCGTAATGGTCTGCTGCATCTTCTACTTCTGTTGGGCAGTTAAATGTAAACGCTGCTGGCATAAAAATCACTACCGACCATTTACCTTTCATGCTGGCATCGCTAACTTCAACAAATCTGCCGTTGTGAAAAGCTTGCGCTTTAAAAGGCTGAATGTGTGTATTGATTAATGACATTGTATTTTTCCTTTATATAAATAATTACGTTAAAAAATAATAAAACAACTGCTAAACACTGATTGATTAAGTGATGTGAGGCATTGTAAAGACAATACAAAAATAAATCCAATATATCATTTTAATTAAATCAATTAATATTATTTATCACTTAAACTTAATATTTTATGGTTTTTTATCGCTATCTTGCATGCGCCTGAGTTCTTTTAAGCGCGCCTCAACAATAGACCTTTGATAAAAATCACCATCATTAGCTTTAACCGCTAAATCCATTTGCTCTATAGCGCGGGTTAAATCATACTTTCTAAAATAGGCTTCGCCTTGTGCCTGATGCCCCAATAACTGTTTATTTTGCATTGTGTAAGCACTCGCGAGCACTTCATAAAATTTTGCATCATAAGGGTATAACCGTTGCTGCGATTTAGCTAATTTAATCGCATTATCCGCCTGTTTAATCGCTAATAAATGCTCAGCATAGCCATAATTTAAGCCGCGATTATCTGGGTAAATTTTCAATGCAGTTTCGTAGTGCTTGCCTGCAGCTTGCGGATTGTTTTTAGCGACTTGCAGTTTGGCGCTTAAATTTTCTACCATCGCATGCGCTGGGGCGTTTTTTTTCAGCCAGACAATTTCTTTTTCTGCCTGTGCAAGCGCATTTTTGCGCAGATATGCCACTGCAAGGCCATAATGCTCGGCGGGTTCGGAAACAAATCGACGTTCACGAATGTTTTGTTCAAATACTGCAATATTCGTTTCTACCACGCCGTGGTAAGCCTGCAATTTAGCCTTCACATATTGAAACTCTATACTGCTTGGCACTTGCCGATATGGCATTTGCTCAACGCGATTAGTTACATCAGCAATACGCTCGCCTGTAAGCGGGTGGGTGCGTAAAAAACTCGGTGCACCTCCTTCAGAAAAACGCGAACCATGCTGCAATGTGGTAAAAAATGCGGGCATGCCACGCACATCAAAACCCGCATTACTTAAAATCTGCAAACCCACACGGTCTGCCTCACGCTCATGCTCACGTGTGTAATCTAACTGATTTTGCACACCGACTGCCGCAGAGGTCGTTAATGCGCCCTGTGCTAAGTCAGGGTTAGCGCGCGCAACCAATAATGCCAGCGCAATACCTGCAATATTTTTAACCATATCGTACTTTTGTGCGGCTAACATGCGCGCTAAGTGGCGCTGGGTAACATGGCCAATTTCGTGCCCCAACACGCTTGCTAGCTCTGATTCACTTTTTGCCGCCAGAAATAACCCTGTATGTACGCCTATCACCCCACCGGGCATGGCAAAGGCGTTAATTGAGTTATCTTGCACAACAAAAAAGTTAAATTTTTGTTGTTTGTCACTACTTGCTGCTGCCAGTCTATTACCCAGTGCATTGAGATAATCAATTACTTCTACATCTTGCACCACCTCATCACTCACGGCGACTTCACGCATAATTTGCTCGCCGATGCGTTGCTCATCTAAAGGTGTAAATACAGTTTGTGATACATCGCCCAAATCAGGCAGATTGGTGTCTAGTGTCGTTGCATTTGAATATGGTCTTCCAGATAAGCTGTCATCAGACAACGCCTGCATACTGGTTATGGCTATTAAGGTTGCAATGGCAATGGTTTTTAATTTCATGGTGATATGATAATGATTTTAAGCGCTAAGTTCACGCTGAATCATTAAATTAAAAGGCTAATATGAGCAAATCTGACGCAAGCACACTCACGCACTTTGATAAAAACGGCCAAGCGCACATGGTGGACGTAGGCGATAAAGCGCATACCAAACGCACCGCCACTGCAAGCGGTAATATTTATATGCAAGCGGCAACATTGCAAACCATCATGCAAGGCAATGCTAAAAAAGGCGATGTGCTTGGCATTGCGCGCATCGCGGCAATTCAAGGGTCAAAACGTACAGCCGATTTAATTCCACTTTGTCACCCAATCAGCCTCACCAAGGTGGCGGTGCATTTTGATATAAACGAGCATGATTCAAGCATTACCTGTACCACTATTTGCGAAACCACAGGCCAAACGGGAGTAGAAATGGAAGCGCTCACGGCCGTTAGCGTAGGATTACTGACTATTTATGACATGTGCAAAGCCATAGATCGCGGCATGACCATGCGTGACATCAAATTGCTTGAAAAACATGGTGGAAAATCAGGTGATTGGCTGGCGATTTAAACTTAAAAACGACACTTTTTTAAAAAAATTAGTTTCTTTTTTAAAAAACCAAATTTCCATTTTCAAGTTGCTTGAAAACAACCATTAATTGGTTTAAATTAGCCTATAACCACAATAAAAAAAGTGTTAATAGACTATGCTCGCATATTTATCTTCCCTCAGTGGCATCGCCATTGCCGCTATTATCGTTTTAGTTATTTTTATTGGTACGATACTCTGGCTCAATTGGCCATCAGAAGAGTATCGCCAATTCCTAAAAGAACAAAAAAAGTACAAAGATAAATAATTTTAAATGTGGCTAATTTTGCATTTGAAAATTTGCAATTTTCAGTGTAAAAAAGCTTATCTTCATTCCACATGCTCTGCGAGCCTTATTCCATGCGGCTTGCAGAGCATTGTTTTTTGCTCGGGGATTTTTAACGCGTAAATGCTAAGGTATTTTTACAGCAAGCCCGCCAGCGCTTTTGCTGTGATGCAGCCCACAATGCCGCCGCCGATGACCAAAATATGTGGCTTCATTTTGTCGCCAATCGACCCGTTAACAATGCATTTTGGGCATTAGTTAACCCAATTGGCTGGCCTAACAAGACAATCACGTCTCCCTCAGCAAGTAAGCTTTCGGCAGTAGGTACACTACCATTTGAATTAGGGCGGCGAATGGATTTCACCTCGACTTCAAAACTTTCTAACTGCATATCAATTAATCTTCTGCCTATCGCATAGCTACCAGCGCTAATCACCACAGAATGTAAGCGCACTTGCTGTTTTTCGAGCGCTTCATCTTCAGCATCTGATATACCGTGAAAGTAACCTTTAAACAGTTTATAGCGCTCTTCTCTAAATAAACGTATGCGCTTTACTACACGGTTAAGCGGCACACCCATCAGCATTAAAGCATGCGAGGCGAGCATCAAACTACCTTCTAGAATTTCTGGCACAACCTCGGCCGCGCCTGCTTCTTGTAAAATATCCATATTGCTGTCATCCACCGTGCGAACAATCACTGGCAATTGCGGATAATTTTCTTGCACAATATGTAAAATTTTCATGGCTGCACGGTTATCGGCATAACTGATTACCAAAGCTTTAGCGCGCGCGCCTCCCGCAGCTTCTAGCACTACGCGCCGTGCGGCATCGCCAAACATAACATTTTCACCCGCTGCTGCTGCTTCTAATACGCGGGACGGGTCAATATCAAGCGCCACATAAGGAATTTTCTCTTCACTCAAAAAACGTCCCAAGTATTGACCGCTTCTGCCATAACCGCAAATAATGACATGGTCATGCAGGTGTTTACCCATTTCATCAATTTTTTCCACAACTTTGTCACTGTTACGATTGTAACTTTGCACCAATTTGCGCGCGATACGGCCATTATATTGAATTAAGAACGGCGCTATCACCATAGAGAGTAAAGATGCGGCTAGAATAATTTGCAAGGCTTGCCCGCCAACTAATTTTTGTTCAACTCCCAGCGCTAAAATCACAAAACTAAACTCACCCGCTTGCGCCAGAATCACGCCAGTACGAATAGCCACGCCAGTTTCGTACTTCACAAACCTCACCACTAGCGCAACAATGAGCGCTTTAAGCAACACAAATGCGAGTAAAATCAACAATACCCAACCCAAATTTTGCGCAATTTTGCCAACATCGAGCAACATGCCGATACTGATAAAAAAGAGCCCAAGCAATATATCGCGAAATGGCGAAATATCAGACTCCACTTGATAGCGAAATTTAGTTTCAGAAATGAGCATGCCTGCAATAAACGCCCCAAGCGCATATGATAAACCCGCAAGTTTAGTAGCAAACGCCAGCAGTAGCGTAATCATCAGCACATTCATCACAAAAAGCTCTCTTGAACGCTGACTTGCCACCAAATTAAACCAAGGGTTAATAAGCCACTTACCTACGGTAAACAAAAATAGCAACATGGCAGCGGCCTTGAGAAAAGCCATACCTAACACACCACCTAGATTACTAGATGCCAAGCCTAGCGCCGGAATAAGCACTAAAACAGGCACGACAGCAATATCTTGGAACAGCAACACACCTATACTTAAGCGTCCATGACGTGAGTTTAAGTCCACCCGTTCAGCCAATATTTTGGAAACAATAGCAGTGGAAGACATCGCCAAAGCCGCACCAATCACAAATGCTGAAGACCAATGTAAACCTGCTAATTTGGCAATCGTCATCACAATTGCCAAGGTTAATATCACCTGTGCACCGCCTAGCCCTAGCACCTTTTTGCGCATTGCATAAAGTTGAGGCAAGCTAAACTCCAGGCCAATACTAAACATTAAAAACACGATGCCGAACTCAGCAAATTCGCGCGCACCTTCTGTATTAGGCAACAACTCAAAAGTGTGCGGCCCCAAAATTACACCCACAGCGAAATATGCCAGCATGGCTGGTAAGCGCAGCGCCCGAAATAGCGCTACTGCTAACACTGCACTGATGAGTAGTAATAATATTTGGGGTAAGGTGTCTAACATGCGTTATTTTAATCTCATATTTTTTGTTTTATTTATTCAATAGGATGTTGCCAAAAAAGCCCTCATAGCAAAATTTGTGCCTAAAGTTAATATTTTTCAATAATTTTACTATAATTATTACGATAATCCCGCTTTTAGGCTTTATATATGTCTCTTTCCCTTTTATACTAGCCGCTAATCGAGTCAATCATAAGAAATAATTAAACTTAAATGTTGTCGCAAAATAAAAAAGTGTCCTCTAATTCGCCCAAACAGCCAACACTCTCACTAGCGCGCGATATTTTGTTGCTAGAGGCGGGTGAAGTTAGCGCTTTGGCACAACGTTTAGATGCGCAATTTGTAGCTGCTGTCACCATGATTCTACAATGTTCAGGCCGAGTGGTGGTAAGTGGCATGGGGAAATCTGGTCATATTGGCGGCAAAATTGCTTCCACCTTTGCCAGCACAGGCACCCCTGCTTTTTTTATGCATCCTGCTGAGGCTAGTCATGGCGATTTAGGCATGATTACCAAGGGTGATGTCGTCCTTGCTCTTTCAAATTCAGGTGAAAGTGACGAAATACTTGCAATTATCACACCACTGAAAAGACTGGGTGCAAATATCATCGCCATTACTGGTAATGATGGTTCAACATTGGCCAAAGCTGCCGATGTGCACCTCAGTGCAAGCGTGAGCAAAGAGGCTTGCCCACTAGGGCTTGCACCAACTTCTAGTAGCACTGTAGCTTTAGCCTTAGGTGATGCATTAGCTTTATGCGTACTAGACCAACGTGATTTTACTGCTGAAGATTTTGCACGCTCTCACCCTGGTGGTAGCCTTGGGCGGCGTTTATTAATTCATGTGTGTGACTTAATGCGAACGGGCGATAGCATCCCACAAGTAAATATGAATGCAACGCTTGTGCAAGGCTTACTAGAAATGTCACAAAAGGGATTAGGGCTAACCGCGATAGTTGATGTCAATAACAAGCCTATTGGAATATTTACAGATGGTGATCTACGTCGGGCCTTGGAGCGCAATGTGCAGGTGACTACCTCTAGCATTAGCGATGTCATGCATTCTAACCCTCTGACTATTCATCAAAATCAATTAGCCGTTGCAGCAGTTGAAATGATGGAACAATGCAAAGTAAATGCACTCTTAGTCACCAATGATATTGGTGAGTTAGTGGGCGCGCTCAATATGCATGACTTATTATTAGCGAAAGTAGTTTAACTGATGAGCATCAACAATTTAAATCCTGCACTAGAAATGTGCTTTAAAAACATCAAGCTATTGGTGTTAGATGTTGACGGCGTAATGACGGATGGTGGGTTAACCATTGGCGACGATGGGCAAGAGTACAAAACCTTTCACTCACATGATGGTCTTGGGATGAAGTTATTAAAATCCACTGGAGTGCAACTTGCTATTATTACTGGGCGCACATCCAACGTAGTCAAGCAGCGCGCTGAAACAACGGGGGTTGCACACTTTTACCAAGGTGCTGAAGATAAACTAGTAGCTTTTCAAGATTTATTACATAAAACGGGACTTTCGGCTAACCAATGTGCGTTTATGGGTGACGACATTGTGGATTTGCCACCAATGTTGCATAGTGGTCTAGCGTTGGCTGTGCCAGACTCACCTCATTTGGTTTTAAAGCACGCGCACTATGTGACCACCAGAAGGGGTGGGCAAGGAGCGGTGCGCGAAATTTGCGAACTCATTATGCAGGCACAGGGCACTTATGATGCAATTATCAATAAATTTCTAATGCAAGCTAGCATGTCAAATTGAGATGAATTGGCACAAGAATGAGCACCAAAGTACGTTCTGCTATTGCTTTTCCTATCGCGCTATTGTCAGTGCTGGGGATACTCACGGCATGGATCAATTATACTGTGCAACCACCTGCGCCAAAGTTAGACGGTAGCAGTCGCCATGACCCAGATTATATTGTGAGTAATTTCGTGACCACACAAACAGATATTAACGGTCAACTTCGCTATCAATTGGCTGCCGCCGAAATGAAACATTTTCCTGATAATGATGGTACAGATTTGATTAAACCGCGATATACACAATATACCGTTGGAAAACCTTACACGCGGGTTGAAGGTATGCAAGGGCAAGTATCAAGCAATGGTGAGCGCATACAATTGAGCAAACAAGTAAAGGTCACGCGTCAAGCGTTTGCTGAAAAAGGGGAAATGACAGTCGAAACAGAGTATTTAGACATTCTACCCAATCAAGACTTAGTAAAAACTGACCACCCTGTTGTCATTAAACAAGCGCCAAAAACAGTGATTTACGCAACGGGTATGATTTATGAAAAAAACAAAAAAACGGTGACATTGTTACACAAAGTGCGTGCACATTATGAACAACCCAACATCAAAAATAAGCGGGCAAAAAAAGCGGGCAAAACTGCTAATTCAACCAGTAGTAACAACGTCACCGCAACAACTGAAAAAAATTTAACCCTTCAAGAACCAGTAAATAGCAATACTAACAATACGCGCATTCGGAGACGCTATGAGTAAACCTACTGCCTTTACCACATTAATTACTTTGCTCAGCGCCACGATGCTGGGGTTTTCTAGCCAAGTATTTGCCGAAGCGGCTGACCGAGAAAAGCCGATTGATTTAGAAGCTGACACCGTGAAAGTCGATGATGCTAAACAAACCAGCACTTATTCTGGCAACGTGATTTTAAAACAAGGCACGCTGATTATTCGTGCTGACAAGCTGATTGTACGCGAAGATAACGCGGGCTTTCAGCACAGTACTTCGACGGGCAACCCGACCACCTTTAAGCAAAAGCGTGAAGGTAAAAATGAATACATGGAAGGAAGTGCGCAGCGTATTGAATATGATGGTCGTATGGATAAGGTTCAACTTTACGGCAAAGCTTGGGTAAAGCGCGGTGAAGATATTGTACATGGCGAATATATTAGCTACGACGCCAACGCCGAATATGCAGAGGTGATTGGCGGTGGCAAAACAGCTGATGGGAAAACTACTGGTGGGCGTGTACACGCTGTGATACAACCTAAAAACAAAAAAACAGCGACCACAACTGAGCCTGCCACAAGCACAAAACAAGACAACAATATAAAACAAGACAGCAAGCCAATCAGTAACGATGATCAACCTTAAAGCATAATAACCTATGAGTGAATTAATCGTCGAAAAACTGCGTAAGTCATATAAGGCGCGAACTGTGGTGCATGACATTTCTTTGCGCATTAAAAGTGGTGAAGTTGTAGGTTTGCTTGGCCCCAATGGTGCGGGTAAAACCACCAGCTTTTATATGATTGTTGGGTTGGTGCCATTAGATGCAGGCAAAATCACGTTAGATGGCAAAGATTTAAGCCGCCTGCCTATTCACAAACGTGCCCGCTTAGGGCTGTCTTATTTGCCACAAGAGGCTTCTATTTTTAGAAAGCTCACAGTAGAAGAAAATATTTTGGCAGTCTTGGAATTGCAAGATATGTCTGACACGCAAATGCAGCTAAAGTTAGACGCTTTGCTCGAAGAGTTACATATTACCCATATTCGTGAAAGTATCGCGGTGAGTTTATCCGGCGGTGAGCGACGACGTGTTGAAATTGCCCGCTGCTTGGCAACCGACCCAGATTTTATTTTGCTTGATGAGCCATTCGCAGGTATTGACCCAATAGCCGTCATTGATATTCAAAAAATTATTCATTTACTCACTGCGCGCAATATTGGTGTGCTGATTACCGACCATAACGTGCGCGAAACATTAGGCATTTGCGACCGCGCATATATTGTCAACCAAGGTCATGTATTTGCCTCAGGTATTCCGAGTGAAATTGTAGAAAATGAAAGTGTACGTGAAGTGTATTTAGGAAAAGATTTTCGCCTATGAAGCAAGGCTTACAACTCAGAGTTTCGCAAAATTTATCGCTTACCCCGCAGTTACAACAAGCGATTAAATTATTACAACTATCTTCACTTGAGTTAAACCAAGAAATTGATTTACTCATGCAAACGAATCCGCTATTAGAACGTGGTGAAGAAGGTGAAGATGAGTATGGCAACGCTGCTGATGATTTTGATGATGAAAGCTTAAGTGCGATTAAAGATGTTGAATCTAGCCAAGCCAATACCGAACTTTCAGATAATTTATATGAGTCCGCACAGGCAGAATCAAGCGCTAGCGAATCTGCAGAGTTTGAAACTGCCACCCCTGATTTTTCTGATGAGTTTAGTGATGAATACGGTGAATTTTCTAACGGCAGCTTGTGGGATGAAAATAGCTCGCCCGATGATGATGACAGCGATTTTAGAAAACAGGAAACCCTGCAGTTAAGTCTGCGCGAGCATTTACTTTCTCAACTCAAACTCATGCCGCTCTCTGAGCGCGACCAAAAATTGACCTTGCTCTTGGTAGATAGTATCAATGAAGATGGCTATCTTGAAGCTACATTGGCAGAAATTGTAGATGAAATGCCACTTGAGCTTGAAATTGAAGAGCTTGAACTACAAACGGCGCTTCGTCATATTCAAAATTTAGACCCTATTGGTGTTGGTGCTCGCGACCTAAGTGAGTGCCTACTCTTGCAACTAAATGCAATGTCTGAAGACACGCCGCACCTTGCATTAGCCAAATTGTTAGCCAAACATTATTTGCAAGATTTAGCCTCGCGGGATTTTACAAAACTGCGTAAATATTTAGGCTGCGATGAAGAAACACTCAAAAGTGTGCAGCAAATGATTACCAGTTTAAACCCTCGTCCAGGGGGCGACTTTAGCCAAATTGGTTCAGAACATTATATTCAGCATGAAGTCGTGGTTAAAAAAGTGAAGGGTATTTGGATTGCCAGCCTCAACGATGCGGCGATACCAAAACTTAAAATTAACCAGCTTTATGCGGGCATTTTAAAACGCAACCGCGACAGTAATAGCCAGTATTTGCAAAGCCAAATGCAAGAAGCAAAGTGGATGATTAAAAATATTCAGCAACGTTTTGTGACGATTTTGCGCGTATCGCAAGCCATTGTAGATAGGCAACGTAACTTTTTAGAGTATGGTGAAGTCGCCATGAAGCCGCTAGTGCTACGCGAGATTGCCGACGAACTTGAACTGCATGAATCAACGATTTCACGCGTCACCACCAACAAATACATGCTCACACCACGCGGTATTTTTGAGCTGAAATATTTCTTTGGCAGCTCAGTAGCAACAGATTCAGGTGGCACGGCTTCGGCAACCGCCATTCGCGCACTGATTAAACAATTAGTTGACCAAGAAAATCCAAAAAAACCTTACTCTGACAACCAAATCACCGATTTACTGGCCAAGCAAGGCATTATTGTGGCGCGCCGTACCATTGCTAAATATCGTGAATCGCTCGGTATTGAGCCAGCAAGTTTACGCAAAACGCTATAATCAAACTCGTTTAAATTCAGCTAGATATTTCCCCGAGAGATTTTTATGCCTCTGGAAGCCGCATGGAATAAGGCTTGCAGAGGTGGCAAAAAGATGTTGCGTTAGAAACATGAAAAAAACAGGCTTTTATAGCGCTGTTTTTCTAATGAAATTCACTTCATTTATCGCAAAATAATATGACCCAACTGGGCTAAAAAATTATCGAAAATTTTGCGTCACTTGTAGCACAAACCCAAATTAAAGTAGTAAACTGAAATTGTTCGATAAGTGTTGAATGATCAAAAGCTGATCAGGTAACGGTCGAGTTTTTTGGGCATTCTCGCTTTGAGAATATTTTAATAAGGAGCATGTCATGAATTTACAATTAACTGGTCTGCATTTAGAAGTAACCCCTGCACTACGCGAATATGTTACCAACAAATTATCGCGCATTAGCAACCATTTTGACCATGTCATCGACGTCAAAGTGACCATGAGTGTTGAAAAGCTTATCCAAAAGGTAGAGGCAACACTGCACGTTCCTGGCAATGATTTACACGCGGCCTGTACAGACGACAATATGTACAGCGCGATTGATATGCTGACGGATAAACTTGACCGTCAGGTATTGAAACACAAAGAAAAACATGCTGACCATCATAAAAGTAATGGTGCAGTAAAGCATCAAGCGGTTAATTAACCTCTCCAAATTCTGGGTATTTCTAGCCATTTAAGCGCTTAAATATTACGATAGAGATACCCAGATGGCTCAAATCAATGTAAACGAGCTTTATAAACAAACCCGCCGTAAACTTAAAATGCAGTGGGTTGCTGGCCTAGACGGCGGACTCAAAACACTCACTAGTGGCACCGTTAGCAAACCCTCACTGGCTTTAATCGGGCATCTTAATTTTGTTCACCCTAACCGCGTGCAAGTGCTGGGTTGCGCTGAAATGGACTATTTACGCAGCTTATCGGCTGACCACGCCAAGTTGGCGATTGAAAATTTATTTTCTACCGATTTAGCTGCAGTGATTATCGCCAATGGCGAAAAAGTACCTGACACCCTCATTCACGCGGCTAATAATAGAAGCACACCTTTACTCTGCTCTCCGCTACAAAGCCCTGCGTTAATGGATATATTAAGCCACTTTTTAGCCAAAGCCACAGCAGAATCCACCAATGCGCATGGCGTTTTTATGGAGGTGCAAGGTTTTGGTGTGTTGATAAAAGGTGCAGCTGCCATTGGTAAAAGCGAGCTGGCGCTGGAGTTAATTTCTCGCGGACATCGACTGGTAGCTGATGACATCGTAGATTTTTTTCGTATCTCGCCAGAACGCATTGAAGGTAGATGCCCTGAATTACTACAAGATTTTTTAGATGTGCGCGGCTTAGGTGTTTTAAATATTCGCGCACTATTTGGTGATAATGCTGTTAAACCTACTAAACCGCTTGATCTGATTATTGAACTAAAATTAGCTGACCTAGCAATGTTGCAACAGTTAGATAGTTTTAATACGCAAGTCCAATTTGAAGAAGTTTTAGGTGTTAAAGTAACTAAAGTGCAAATTCCTATCGCGGCGGGCCGTAATATTGCGGTATTGGTTGAGGTAGCAATCCGCAACCACATGTTATTATTACGCGGAATCAATGCAACCAAGCAGTTTACGCAACGTCAAATGCGTGAAATAAAAAAATCGAATGTTGATTAACACTAATACTTAACACCACATGTTAACGCAGCCATGAAGCAACTCATTATCGTCACAGGTCTTTCAGGTTCGGGAAAAAGTATCGCACTACGCGCCCTTGAAGACAGCGGCTATTATTGTGTAGATAACTTACCAGCAACCATGCTACCTAATATTGCGACGCATTTAAAAGGGGCTAATCATGACCGTGTAGCCATTAGTATTGATAGCCGGAGTGCTGCGATTGAAACCTTACCAACCCATATTGCAGAGTTAAAATCACAAAATATCAGCTCGCAAGTGCTGTTTTTAGAGTCTAACGTTGAAACCCTCGTTAAGCGCTTTAGCGAAACACGGCGCAAGCACCCACTCAGCAAGGACAGCACCACTCTTGCCGAAAGTATTGCAACAGAGCGCGAGCTATTAGGAGAACTTGGCGGACTTGGGCATGTGATTGATACGAGCTATTTAAGCGCCAACACGCTACGTGCATGGGTAAAAGAAGTGGTTGCAATAGAGCATGCAGGTCTAACGTTGCTCTTTACTTCATTCGGATTTAAGCATGGAATTCCTCTGGATGCAGACTTTGTGTTTGACGTACGCTGTTTACCTAATCCACATTATGATCCACAAATGCGCGATTTAACTGGTCGCGATGCGCCTGTTCAAGCATTTTTAGCCTCACAAACTAACGTCTCAGAAATGATAGGTGACATTCGTGCCTATATAGAAAAATGGTTGCCTTGCTTTATTGCTGACAACCGCAGCTATTTAACCGTAGCGATTGGTTGCACTGGTGGGCAACACCGCTCGGTATATTTTGTTGAGCAGCTTGGTGCTTACTTTAAGTCAACACAAAAAGTGCTCACTCGACATAGAGAACTAAAATTATGATTGGTATTTTAATTATTGCGCATGGCAGTTTAGGGGAAAGCTTGATGGAGTGCGCTAAGCACGTCATAGGCAACAAACCTAATCAGCTTGCCTTTTTGGCGGTTAATACACACGACAAACCAGCTGATTTATTACCTAAAGCACAAAAACTGATAGAGGCACTTAACACTGGCGAAGGTGTGTTGGTGCTGTCTGATATGTATGGTGCGACACCTTGTAACATCGTTACCAAATTATTGGTACCGGGTGTGGTTGAGGGCGTTGCAGGCGTCAATATGCCAATGATAGTGCGCACCATGACCTATAGACATGAGTCATTATCGGCGCTAGTAGATAAAGCCATTAGTGGTGGTCGCGAAGGCGTAGTGCGATTTACAAGTCAAAGCTGCGAGCGATTTGATATGTCTGTTGCGCTCAATAACGTGAAATAAAAATTCTAAAAATCGCTTAGGGGAATCAATGAAATGATTACTAAAGAAGTAGAAATCGTCAATAAATTAGGCTTACACGCCCGCGCATCTACCAAGCTTACGCAAACTGCCAGCCAGTTTAAGAGTGAAGTGTGGATTACTCGCAATGGTCGTCGGGTAAACGCTAAAAGCATTATGGGTGTGATGATGCTAGCTGCCGCAAAAGGCAGTATCATTACATTAGAAGCCGATGGCACTGACGAGCAAGCCGCGATAGATGCGCTTACCGCCTTAATAGCTGATTATTTTGGTGAGGGTGAATAAAAGCCCACCATGACAAGTTTGAGCGACCCTAGTTTTACGCTTCACGGCGTTGGTGTATCAAGTGGCATTGCTATTGGGCATGCACACTTAATTTCGCATGCTCTGTTAGAAGTAGTGCACTACCAGCTACCTGCACATTTAATTGACGATGAAATTAAACGTTTTAGTGATGCTATTGCTACTGTTAAATCCGATTTAGAACTCATTAACGATAGTTTGCGTAAAAATGCGCCCGCCGAATTAGGTGCGTTTATCGGTACGCATTTAATGATGCTCAATGACAAATCACTTTCTGAATCTCCCAAAAGTATTATTAAAAATGAACTTTGCAATGCCGAATGGGCGATTAAGTTGCAAATGGATGAGATTGTTGAGCAGTTTGAACAGATTGAAGATACCTACTTGCGTGAGCGCAAACAAGATGTAATTCAAGTGGTTGAACGTGTGATTAAGGTGCTACTTGGTCACCCTAGTCTCAGTAGTGAGCAACAAACTAGCGCATTACAACAAGAGCGCAAGTTGATTTTGGTCGCGCATGATATTTCGCCTGCAGATGCTATTCAATTTAAGCAGCATGAATTTGCAGCCTTTATTACCGATGTGGGCGGTGTCACCTCGCACACGGCCATTTTAGCCCGCAGCCTTAATATTCCATCTATCGTCGCACTCCAAAAAGCGCGCGATTTAATTCACGATGGCGAACTTATTATTGTAGATGGCAAACAGGGTGTCGTCATTGTTAACCCTGACAAAAGCATCTTAACAGAATATAAACTACGCCAAAATCAATGGGAACTTGAGCAACAAAAGCTTCAGCGCATTAAATCCACCAAAGCAGTGACATTAGATGGCACTAATATTGATTTATTTGCCAACATTGAAGTGCCAGAAGACGTGGTATCTGCCAAAGCGGCTGGCGCAACCGGCATAGGCTTATATCGTACCGAGTTTTTATTTATGAATCGGCGCGAAATGCCTGATGAGGAAGAGCAGTTTATTGCCTATAAAAAAGTAGCTGAGGCGATGAATGGCGCACCCGTGGTGATTCGCACGCTTGACTTGGGTGCAGATAAACAAATGAACCCAGACACGGTTATTGAGTGTGCAAACCCAGCGCTTGGTTTGCGAGCCATCCGCTACTGTTTGGCAGAACCACAGATTTTTCACACGCAACTGCGTGCGCTCTTGCGTGCTTCAAACTTTGGTAGCATTAAAATTCTCATTCCGATGCTTTCAACACTCGCAGAATTACGACAGACTAAATTATCCCTCGAGCGAGCCAAAGCTAGTTTGCGCAAACAAAATATCAAGTTTGATGAAAATATCGCGCTTGGCGGCATGATAGAGATTCCCGCTGCGGCCATCAATGCCGAGGCTTTTGCAAGTGAGCTAGACTTTTTATCCATTGGTACAAACGACCTTATTCAATACACCCTTGCGATTGACCGCACTGACGACGCTGTTGCGCATTTGTACAACCCTTTACATCCGTCGGTTTTAAAGTTGATTGCAATGACTATTAAAGCGGGTGAAAAATTAGGAAAATCTGTTTCCGTCTGTGGTGAAATGGCGGGTGAAGCGAAACTCACTAAATTATTGATTGGCATGGGTCTGCGACAACTTTCGATGCATCCATCGCACATTTTGAGCGTCAAACAACAGATTTTACATAGCCAAATGAGCAAGTTAAATAAAGGCGCTAAAAAAGTGTTAGCACTTACTGACATTGAGAAAATTGAACCCGCTGTAGCTAAATTTTATAGTGCTTCAAATTTACGCTTGAAACCAAGACACTAACCCTCACATAGCTTATGAAAGGTAAAATCATGACCAACGAAATTGAAGTTATTACACCCAGTAGCGAAGAAAAAAACATTGCTACCGTTACCCACTTAGGCGGCACTGTGTTTTCATTTGTCCCTGGCTTAGTGGTGTGGCTAATCAAAAAAGAAGAAAGTGCTTACATTACCGACCAAGCAAAAGAGGCTTTGAATTTTCAAATTACTGTCTTACTTGGCTACTTGATTGCTAGTGTGCTGGCATGGGTGTTAATTGGCTTTTTGCTCTACCCAATTATTTGGGTCATCAACATTATCTTTTGCATTATCGCCGCAGTGGCTGCTAGCAAAGGTGAAACTTATCGCTACCCATTTGCACTAAGACTCATTAACTAATTCACATTATTTATCAAACATCGCAACAAGGATATTTTTTGACTAACCCATTATTAAACTTTTCTGGCTTTGCTAAATTTAGCGAAGTCAAACCTGAGCACGTTAGCCCAGCCATTGATAGTCTGATTGCAGAGGGTCGCGCACTAATTGAAAGCTTGGCAACTTCAACAGAAGCGCCAACATGGGAAAACTTTGCCCTTAAGCTAGAAGATCATAGCGAGAAAATTAGCCGGGCATGGAGCCAAGTCGGCCACATGAATGCGGTAGTAAACAGCCCAGAATTACGTGAAGCCTATAACGAGAACTTAGCCAAACTCACCGACTATGGCAGTGACTTATCGCAAGATGAGCGTTTATATGCTAAGTACAAAGCCATTCAAGCCAGCGCTGGGTTTGCCAGCCTGACGCCTACGCAACAAAAAATTATCAATAACGAAGTGCGTGACTTCAAACTAGGCGGTGCTGAGTTACCTGCTGATCAAAAAGCACGTTTTAAAGCCGTGAGTGAAGAGCTTTCTAAATTAGGCTCTAAGTTTGAAGAAAATATCATGGATAACACTAATGACTTTGCGCATTACGTTGAAAATGTGGCCGATTTAGCTGGCTTGCCAGCCGACGCCATTGAAGCGGCGCATGAAGCAACAAAGACTGAAGGCAAAGCTGGCTATAAATTTACCCTGCACTTTCCTTCATACTTACCCGTTTTACAATACTGCGATAACCGTGATTTACGTGAAACGCTTTACCGCGCTTATGCCACACGTGCATCTGAGTTAAGTAAGCCCGAGTGGGACAACACCAAGCTGATTAGCGATATTCTTAAATTAAAAAAAGAAGAAGCGCAAACACTCGGTTTTAACAACTATGCCGAACTTTCACTCGCCACCAAAATGGCTGATAGCCCTAAACAAGTCACAGACTTTCTAGATACACTCGCGAAGCGCGCCAAACCTTATGCTGAACGCGATATGCAAGAACTCACCGCTTACGCAAAAAAACTTGGCATTGATGAGATGCAGTCATGGGATGTTGCCTACGTGAGCGAAAAATTACGTGAAGAAAAATACGCATTTTCAGACCAAGAAGTAAAACAATACTTCCCAGAGAGCAAGGTGCTGGCTGGCTTATTTAAAGTGACTGAAACCATTTTTGGCGTACAAGTACAAAAATCTGAAGCGCCACTTTGGCATGAAGACGCAGCCTTTTATCAAATTAGTGACAACGCTGGAAAACCAATTGCCTACTTTTATTTAGACCTCTACGCCCGTAATAATAAGCGCGGTGGCGCATGGATGGATGAAGCAATTACCCGCCGCAAAAAATCAGGCGTTGTTGAATTACCAGTTGCATTTTTAACCTGCAACTTCTCCGCCCCAGTTGGTGGAAAACCTGCATTATTCACGCATGATGAAGTCATTACCATGTTCCACGAATTTGGTCACGGCCTGCACCACATGCTCACCCAAGTGGATGAATATGGCGTTTCTGGCATTAAAGGCGTGGAGTGGGATGCGGTTGAACTGCCCAGCCAATTTATGGAAAACTTCTGCTGGGAATGGGAAGTGCTACGCCACATGACCGCCCACGTGGACACAGGCGCGCAATTGCCACGTGAACTGTTCGATAAAATGGTGGCCGCCAAAAACTTTCAAGCAGGCATGCAAACCGTGCGCCAAATCGAGTTTTCACTCTTCGACATGCGCTTGCATGGCGACTTTGACCCTCATGGCAAGCAAACCGCCCTCGATTTAATCGAGCAAGTACGTGATGAAGTGGCCGTGGTGCGTCCACCAAAATGGAACCGCTTCCCCAATAGCTTTAGCCATATTTTTGCGGGTGGTTATGCCGCAGGTTATTACAGCTACAAATGGGCAGAAGTGTTAAGTGCCGATGCTTACAGCTTGTTTGAAGAATTAGGCGTGCTTTCATACGAAGCCGGTAAACTCTTTAAAGAAGAAGTGCTCGCCAAAGGCGGCAGCCGCCCTGCAATGGAGTCGTTTGTGGCGTTTAGAGGCAGAGAGCCAAGTTTAGATGCGTTGCTAAGACATAATGGCATGGCGAGTTAATGGCTATGCATCAGAATGCTGCTGAATTTGCAGCTCAAAATGATGATGTCTTTGGCCGTATTGCATCACGTTACGATTATCTATGCGACATCTTTAGTTTTGGTATTCACAGGATATGGAAAAGACGAGTCGCAAATAAAATAGCAAATGAAAAGTGGGATACACTTATCGATGGTGCCACTGGAACTGGAGATATCATTCTTAGAGTAATGGCTAATGCTTCTACTCAGGGACGTACTGTAATTGCCTCTGACTTGAGCGCAAAGATGCTTGCAATAGCGGAACAACGCTTACTCTCATTTAAATCAAACGTGAGCCTTATACTGCTTGACGCAGAGAACATGCCCTCTATTCAGACAAAAAGTGTGGACGCTTACTCAATCTCACTTGGTCTAAAAATTTGTAACCGACATCTTGCAATGCAAGAAGCACTTCGTATTCTCAAGCCTAGTGGTAGACTCATCATATTAGAAGCATCTAACATTCGTTGGGGATTTTTACACCGTGCCTATTTAGCATACATGGGTATTTGCATGCCTATACTTGGTTGGATAGCTACTGGCGGTGATGCCTCCGCATATAAATACCTGTTGCAAGGGATTCGTGACTTCCCTACAGCAGAGGAGCTTGCTCACGAGCTTACAAGCTATGGGTTTGAAGAAGTTACATTCGAGCGTCTGTCTCTTGGTATTGTCGCAATTCACACTGCACGGAAGCCAGCGTAGGATGTGCAAAATGTTTTATCTTGCATACCATTAAAGATATCAACTTAACACGGTGCGCAAATTAAAATCCATTTGCACACCCTACAAAATTCGAAAATATATATGAAACACGACTTCTGGCACAACAAGTGGCGTAAAAACGAGATTGGCTTTCACTTACCTGAAGCCAACCCTTTTCTTATTAAACATTTTCCAGCACTGCAACTTGCGCCTAATAGCCGCATTTTTTTGCCTTTATGTGGCAAAACTTTAGATATTCATTGGTTGTTCGCACAGGGTTACCAAGTGGTGGGTGCGGAGCTCAGCGCCGTTGCTGTTGAAGCATTATTTAGCGATTTAAACCTTACGCCCACTATTACTAAAAATGGCGCTTTAACACAATATAGCGCGCCAAATATCATCCTGTGGAATGGTGATATTTTTGCGCTTAACCAAGCCTTACTCGGCAAGGTGGATGCCGTGTATGACCGTGCTGCATTGGTGGCGCTACCTTTTGAGATGCGCGAGCGTTACAGCGCCCATATCTCCGCCATTACGCAAAATGCACCGCAATTATTGGTGTGCTTTGAATACGACCAAGCACAAATGGATGGCCCGCCGTTTTGCGTTTGCGCGAATGAAGTGCGCGCACATTACCAGCAGAATTACGAAATCAGCTTGTTAGAAAGTGCCGAGCTTGCAGGTGGTTTAAAAGGCAAAGTGACTGCGCATGAACAAGTTTGGTTGCTTAAGCAAAAATCCAGCTAGTTTTACTAGAGCGGTAGCGTTGTTATCTGCATGCTAAAATCAACCCTAAATTGTATTGATTGATTTTATTCATGAGGAATTTGTTTTGAAACTTGCTACTTGGAACGTCAACTCTTTAACTGTGCGCCTGCCGCATGTGCTTGATTGGCTGCGCGATAACCCGATTGATGTGCTTTGCTTGCAAGAAACTAAGCAAGAAGATAGCAAGTTTCCGTATGATGACTTAAAAGCGGCTGGCTACAACGCTATTCACAGCGGGCAAAAAACCTATAACGGCGTGGCGATTTTAAGCAAACACGCCATGACTGATGTTGAACAAGGCATAGCCAATTTTGATGACGAGCAAAAACGCGTCATCTCTGCCACTATCAACGGAGTGCGCGTGGTGTGCGTGTATATTGTTAACGGCCAAGCGGTGGATAGCGAGAAATACGCATATAAAATGCGCTGGCTGAAAGCGCTTCATAATTGGCTTACTGGCGAGCTACAAAAATACCCCAATTTAGTGTTATTGGGCGATTACAACATTGCCCCTGAAGACCGCGACTGCCATGACCCAGCCGCTTGGGTTGGGCAAGTTTTAGTGAGCCCGCCTGAGCGTGATGCTTTTCAAGGCTTGCTTAATTTGGGTTTGCACGATAGTTTTAGGCTATTTGAGCAGCCCGAAAAAAGCTTTAGTTGGTGGGATTACCGCATGATGGGTTTTAGGCGCAATTTTGGTTTGCGAATTGACCATATTTTGGTGAGCGATGCGCTCAAGGCAAAATGTACGGCGGCTTATATTGACAAAAATCCACGCAAATTAGAGCGCCCTTCTGACCACACACCCGTGATTTTAGCGTTATCTCTCAACACTTAAAAAAGCACTATTTCACAAGCTAAAAACCCCTGAGGGATTTTCATGCCTCTGGAAGCCGCATGGATACTGGCTTACAGAGGCACCCTAATGAAGATGGGTATTTTTTGAGGTTTTTTACTCTTTTATTTTAATGCCTAATTGCTTTAATTTTCGGTATAAATGTGTACGCTCCAGCCCAGCTGTTTCGGCTAATCGGCTCATATTATTGGTGACATTTTTCATTTGGTATCTAAAATATAGACGCTCAAAATCGTCTCGCGCTTCGCGCAAAGGTTGGTCTAAATTCACTTCAAACTCAGTCGGCTGCGCCAATGGTTGCGGAGGCTGCGATGCCTGCTGGTCGTCTGGTGGCTGCATTGCATCAGTAGGTAATTTTTCAGCCGCAGTTTGAAAGTCATTTTCAAACTGATAAAGTACGCGTTTTACATCTTCAAGGGTAATTTTATCACCCAAGCTCGTTTGAATTAAATTGCGAATCGCCGTATCAAGCTGCGCTAAATCCCCCGGCCAATCTGCATTGCGCAGGCCATTGAGTGCGGCAATATCAAACTCTCGATACTCAACACCTGCCAGCTCTTGCTGCACATTGGCGATAGAAGTCACTAAATCAGGAATATCTTCTTTGTGCTCATTTAAAGCGGGAACACGCAGTGAAATGGCCGATAATAACTGCAATAAATTATGATCAAACACGCCTTCTGCTTGCAATTTTGGCAGGTTTTCGCTGGTGCTACAAATAGCTCGTACATTGTATTTTTCAGCTTTTGTGAGCAATAACAACAAGCCTTTTTGCTCAATTTTGCTTAGTTCAGCCACTTCGCTGATATAAATCACGCCATCTCGCGTGGCTTCTAAAATTTCTAGTGGGGCATGGGCAAGCTGATTAAATTCGGTGAGATGCAGCCAAGGTGTTTGGGCTTGATGCAAATATCGTGCGCATAACTCTGCTCCACACCCTTTATTGCCAATGAGTAAAATCGGGCTAAAATGGGCAGAAACTTTATCCAGGCGCTCTTTAAGCGCTGTCACAATGGGGCTTTTGCCTAAACTTGTTAAGTTCATCTCTGATTTTGGCAATAATTCACCATGCTTTAACGCGGCCTCAACCGTTTTTAATAGCTTTTGAAAAGCAATTGGCTTTTCTAAAAAATCAAACGCCCCAATGCGGGTGGCCTCTACTGCGGTGTCTATCGTTCCGTGGCCCGACATCATCACCACAGGCATGGTCAGTAAACTGTTGCTCGCCCACTCTTTTAATAGCGTAATGCCGTCACAGTCTGGCATCCATATATCCAGCAGCACGGCATCTGGGCGCTCATGTTGGCGAATTGCACGGGCGGCGGCGGCATTTTCTGCTAATTGCACTTGGTATCCTTCATCTTGCAAAATATCGCGCAACAGTTCGCGAATCCCAATCTCGTCGTCCACCACTAAAATATGTTTTGATGCCATGTTAATTCACAATTCTACTTGTTTGATAGTTACTTCGTTTTATTATAAAGGGGTAAGTGAATACTCACCATTGCCCCTGCTTGCTGCATACTTTCAGTAAGATTATTTTCAATTTTAATACTTCCTTTGTGTTCTTCCACAATTTTTTTCACAATCGCCAAGCCAAGCCCCGTACCATGCGGCTTAGAGGTAATGTAGGGCTCAAACGCATGTTGCAGCATATCGGCTGGAAAGCCCGTGCCATTATCTTGCACGGTAAGCACCAACATGCCACCACTTATTTTCGTTTCAATCACAATATTTGCATTTGGCAAGTTGCTCAAAGCGTCTTGCGCATTTTGTAGTAAATTATGAATCACTTGGCGTAGCATGGTGCTGTCGCCCCCAATGTCGCAAGGTGCTTTTTCAAGCAACAAGCTAATGCTAATCGCTGGTAAATCATAAAATGAAACAACTTCTTCAATGAGCTTATTTAAATCTAGCGCCTGCATTTTGGGCGCTGGCGCGCGGGCATATTCACTAAACTCATTCACCATTCTCTTCATCGCATCCACTTGATTCACGATGGTTTCTGTTGAGCGCGTGAGAATTTTAGCGTCAGCATCGGCCAATTTACCTTGTAATTTATGCGCCATACGCTCTGCAGAAAGCTGAATAGGTGTCAGTGGATTTTTAATTTCATGCGCTAAGCGCCGTGCCACTTCGCCCCAGGCCGCATCGCGCTGGGCTTGCACCATGGTGGTAGCATCGTCAAACACATTGACATAACCACCATCCGGCAAGCGCGTTCCACGCATGGTGATGATTTGCTTACCTTGCGTGTTAATCAGCTCAATTTGCGTTTGTGGCAAATCTTTTGTGCTAGTAACGCCGCTTTCTGTTGTGCCTTTTTCTGCCGCATTATTGGGCAAAGCTTCTATAATCACTTGAAAAAAACTGGCTAAGCGCGTTTGCTTTTCAATGATTTTATCGGGGGTAAAACCGACGTATCGGTCTAGTGGCGCACTTAAGATATTCGCGGCTGCATCATTATATGTGCGCAATTCACCACGTTGATTAAATGCGATAACCCCAGATGACAAATGCGCAAGTATCGTTTCTAAATAGCCACGCGCAGCTTCTACGCGGGCGCGGTTACTTTCTGCCGCTTTAGTTGCATCGTCTAGCTGTTGCGTCATGCTATTAAATGATTGCACCAATACGCCAAGCTCATCTTTACCATGTGCAGGTAATACTGTGCTGTAATCACCACTGGCAATCGCTTTGGTGCCTTCAGCCAACACCGTTAGTGGTGCGGACAGGCGACGACTCAATACAAACGCAATTGCTACGGCACTTAACATCGCCAACATCATGACTAAAGTGAGTGTGAGCGCAAATACCTCGCGCAAGGCAGTGCGACTATAGGAAAGTTGCTGGTAATCTTGATACACATCTTGTACCCGCTCAGCGGTTGTCGCTAACTGTTCTGGTACGGGTTGTAGTAGTTGCAATATTCGTGTTTCACCTTCTAGCGTTTGCGAGCTGACGGGTGTAAGCACACGCAAATATAGGCCTTTATTGGTTATTGGCTCAATACTGCCTATCGTACGATTTTTTGCCTGCCTAAGTTGCGCCAATGTGGGCAACTCAGGTAAAAACGTGGCCGAATCGCTGCTAGACACCTCTAAAATTCGTCCCTGTACAGTAAGCAAAGTGGCGTCTTGTATGCCACTTTTTTCACGCAAATCATTCAACATTGAACGTGATTTTTCAGGTTGATACACGAGGCTAATCGCCATGTCTTTACTTTTTTCTTTTAGGTCACTGAGCATGACATCCAAAGCTGTTCGACCTAAATTTAACCCGCCCTCAAGTGCTGCTTCTACTTTTAAATTAAACCAAGATTCAATCGAGCGCGTCAAAAAATTCACAGAAACCAAATACACAATCAAACCAGGAATCAATGCCATCATGGCAAAACTGGCGAGTAAGCGTAGAGTAAAACGGCTTCCCATCACGCGTTTACGAATTTGCCTCACCATTCGCCAGACTTGGTAAACAATCAGCACCACAAGGCAGGCCGCCAAAGTGATGTTGAGCGTGACAAGTAATGTGTAATACTCACCTGAGGCAGCAGTATTAGCGCTCGCGTTTGATAAAAGATACAGTAAAAATAAGCCTAAAACTGTGCTGAAAATTGCAACGTATTTCATTTTGCAGGTTCGAGCTTAATTTCAGGCTTAGGCTCCGCTTTAGGAAGCTGATTGACAAAATTTGGCGTCCACTCAAAACGCTGGCTGGACATGTGCCACTCATCATCGGCCTGCAGGGCTTGGGGAAGTTTTTTTGTATCTAGTCGCATGAGCAAAGCCGCTTTTAAATGCTCTTCATTTTCTATTTCGGATTTTTTAAATACATTTAAACCACTGATATAGGATAAATCATCCAACGCCTCATCTAAACGAACAAAAGTTTTTTGTTGCTCGCCGCGAGTAACGATAAATTGCCTTGAGAGCGCATGGTAATTGAGCGCGACTTCATGAGAAACCGTCACTACCTCATCATCAAACCAATATTTTCTAGGCTTGCTCAGTTGAAACTCTAAAATAAATTTCAGCACAAAGCCCTTGCTAATGGCATCTTCAACTTTTGGGCTAAATTTCATATCCACATCGGCGTTGAGTTCATACATGTCGCCGACTGCAACTAATTCGGCAGTGTTGATATGCAGGTTTGTATTTCCCGCTACGGCAAACTGAGGAATAAAGACTAGCAACCACGCACAAAGGACTAATTTAATTTTTTTGCAATAGTGCATAAAAAAAGCCGTCATGCGCAATGGTGGGAATGAGCTGCCCTTGTTGCTGGGTAATGTTGTGATGCAATGAATGCGCAGGTAAAACGAAAGGCAACTGCTGCGCGTCTGGATTATTTTTTAGAAATTGATTCACTTGTTGTTGATTTTCTTCATTAAAAACCGAACAGGTTACATAAAGCAATTTACCATTCTTTGCCAACATCTGCCATAAATTCGCCAAAATTTTAGCCTGCTGCGTTGCAAAAAAGCCCACATCCGCCTCACGACGTAGCCACTTAATATCTACATGACGACGCACAATCCCAGAGGCTGTACAAGGAACATCGGCTAATATACGATCAAATGGTTTGCCATCCCACCAATTATTTTGGGCTGCATCGCCTTGCAAAATATTCGCCTGTAACTTGAGACGCTGTAGATTACTTTTTACACGCTCTAATCGTGTTGCATCAGTATCTAAAGCGGTCATCTGCAGATTTGCCATTTCTAACATATGGCTGGTTTTTCCGCCTGGCGCGCAACATGCATCTAACACCCGCATATTGGGTTGAGCGTCTATTAAATTGGCGGCTAGTTGCGCACCATAATCTTGCACCGAAACGACACCATCTAAAAAACCAACCAAGTTTTCTACGGGCACTGGCTTTGCCAAAACAACGGCTTGCCCGCCCAAATGTGACGCTTCAATATCTTGCCGCGCAAGTAGCTGTAAATATGCCTCAACTGTTATTTTTTGTGCATTCACCCGCAAGGTCATCGGTGGATGTTGGTTGCCTGCAACCAACATGCTTTGCCAATCAGTTGGATATTGATTTTTTAGCTTGTTAATCCACCATTGTGGATAAGAATAGGTAGCGACTTCGTTATTTTTTATCTTGTTAGCCAGCGCGTCTTTTTGTCTCAGAAAATTACGCAATACACCATTCACCAAGCCCTTTGCCCAGCGTGGTTTAGCATAGCTAGCCGCTTTTACAGCTTGATTCACAATGGTAAAGTCTTCTGCTTGGTCATGCAGCAGTTGGTAAACTGCCACTAAAAGTAATGCTGTCACATGTGAATTACTTAAAGGCTTTTCAAGTAATTGTGTTAGGTAAGCATTCACCTCGCCATAATTGCGTAGCGTGCCATAACTCAAATCTGCCGCTGCCCCGCGTTGCTGAGGTGTGGCTTTGGCAAATCCGGCTAAAGCGTGCGGCAAAGCGATTGTGAGATTGCGCCCATCCAGCACATCGGCCACTGCATCCGCAGCTATTTGTTGAGAAATATACAAAGCGACTTTCAATGTTGAATAAACAAGCATTTTAACCGCCACAGCGTTTAGATGCACGCTGATAGTAAATAAAACATTTTTTGGTCAATGAAATAAACAAAGCCTCGTTATTTCTTGTGGAAATAACGGGGCTTAACCGAGATTAAACAGTATTCGTTTGCGAATGCTTAATCCAATTTAACTAAACTATTAGTAGTGTTCACGATGGTGACGATTTTTACGGTGATGATTGCGGTAGCCATCATCACCCCAACGTGAGTTATTATCATAACGGTCATCATAATTGGCTTGTGTAACCACTTGTCTTTGTGGAGCCACAACTACATTGACATCAATATAACGTCCTGGGTGATCCGTTGTAACGGTGGTGTAATTTCTACCGTTATATTCATAAGTCACCAAGTAACCTGTTGTCACTGATTGCCAATTATCAACTTGATAGCAGCTTTCTACTGGCACAGTACGCGTGCCATGACGGTAGCTGTTGTTATTCGCAATATTATTGCCTACCAACGCGCCAACCCCTGCACCCACTGCAGCAGCAGCCACACGGCCATTACCACGACCCACAGTATTACCTAACAAGCCACCTGCTACGCCACCAATAAGTGCGCCTGCGATATTATTGTTGCTACCACGGCTATAACTTTGTTGCTGATATTCTGTGCGACACTCTTGACGTGGCACATTCACACGCTCAACTTGTGGTGTGGCAGAAATCACACGCGCCATATCATTGTATTGGTCAGTTGCCATTGCTGGACTCGCAAAAACTGCAGCAAACATAGCAGGTACTAACATTTTTTGACTTAAGCTTTTCACTACTTGCATTTTCTTTCTCCTTTTTCTAGGCCTTAACTTTTAATATTGGCGCTAGTTTTAGTTACGCTAAATATAAGCGCGATTGATTGAAGTGTTTAATTTCAACCTCTGCTTTTATGGTGCAGATGAGCATACAACGCGGCATATTTGCGATTAGCTTACGCAAAATTGTTGCTAATTTGTAACTCATGATTTTCATTAGGTCATCATTAACACTATAAAAAATATATTTTCTTAAGTGATATTAGTTACAAACAAGTTGAATTTAAAAGAGAATAATGCAATCACCTGCTCAATGACTGAGCATTATTTTGGAGAATCACGATGCGCAAATTAAACACAATTCTTGTCTTAACATGCCTTGCTTTTTCAAGCGTTTCGATGGCTGGCGAAACAAAAGAACCCATCAATCAGCAAGAAACAAGTAGCGATAATAATGCAAATCAACCTAGCCAAACAAATCAACAAGTCGCAAAAGTTGACCTCACAACGATTGAAAACCCAGCAGTAAAATTGTGCCAAATTCGAGGCTCAAGATACTAATTTTTATCAGTGAAATACGCCCGAGAAAATTTTACACCTCTGGAAGCCGCATGCAGACTGGCTTACAGAGGTGGTGAAATGATTTGTGCTAAAAATAAGCCAAAAATTGACTAAATTTTGCTCTGTTTTTGCGCTACGGTTTTGACTTTTATTTCCCCTGCTATCGCGCCGAGCAGCGCAAGCTTGATGGGGGATTTCGGTAAGCGGCTGTTTGAACGGAGTGACAACTAAGCTTGCGAAGCAAGCTGTTGCGACGAAGGCTAACCTTTAGGTTAAGCGAAGCGGCCGAAGTCAATTTCCGCTTGCCGCCCAGCAAGCTTAGCAGCGCAGGAAACAAGCGATAGGGGGTAGCTTTTTCTTTGGTTTCTTTCTTTTGGCTAAACAAAAGAAAGAAACTCGCTTGTCGCGCGAGAGCGACTACTTACAATTCCACGTGATGCCTTTCAGTTATTGCTATTTTTTAACATTTGGCGGTATGTAAATATATTGCTCTTCATCATTGTGCTTTTTAGATTTCCTATCGCCGCAATTCGAATAGTTCGAAAAAATATCGCACACTTGATTAGCATGACAATCGTGATAATCACAAGATGGAGCATCACATGGTACATCGCAAGAAAAATCAACAAAACCAGCTTGTTTATGAAATACTTTAGAATAACGACGATGAGCTAATCCACATTTATTTAACCTTTGCCGCAATATAAACAACCCACGCCAAACGCCAAAATATCTAATTGCTCGATAACCTAGTTGTGAGCAACTTGGCCTTCCAGTATGAATACGATATGCACACGAAAAGCCCTTGTGTGGCGAAATATGGCTTTGGTAGAGTTTTATCATTAAAAGAGTTAAGTATCTCATGGGTGATTGTTGACTAAACCACCATCGCCCTCAACTTCGCCACCCGCTCCTCCGTCTTAGGATGCGTACTAAACAAACTATCAAACGACATGCCTGATAATGGATTAATAATCATCATCTGCCCTGTTTCCGGGTGCATTTCAGCCGTTTGGTTAGGGATTTGATGCGCATAATTATGAATTTTCGTCAGCGCATCGGCCAAGGCTTTAGGGTCTTTACTAATTTCCGCACCGCCTCTGTCTGCTTCAAATTCGCGCGCGCGTGAAATAGCCATTTGAATCAGCGAAGCAGCAAGCGGTGCTAGAAACATCATCAGCATACTTACAATCGGGCTGACGCTACGCTCACCATCTTCACTGCGGCCACCACCAAAAAACATGCCAAACTGCGCAATTGAAGAAATCGCACCCGCCACGGTGGCAGAAATGGTTGAAATTAAAGTATCGCGATTTTTAACATGGGCAAGCTCGTGCGCCATCACACCACGCAACTCGCGCTCACTCAAAATTTGCATAATGCCCACTGTAGCTGCCACGGCTGCATGCTCTGGGTTGCGTCCTGTGGCAAAGGCGTTGGGTTGTTGCTCATTCATCACATACACCTTTGGCATGGGCAGTTGGGCATTTTCAGCCAGCTCTTTTACCATATTGTAATAGCTGCGAAATTGGCCATCGCCATAGTTATTTTCAGAATTCACTTCTTGCGCGCCATACATTTTAAGCACGGCTTTGTCTGAAAACCAATAGGCGTAAACATTCATGCCCGCCGCAAATAGCAGAGCGAGTAACATGCCTGATTGCCCACCTAGCGCGACACCCACTACACCAAATAATGCCGTAATGCCCGCCATCAATACAAACGTTTTAATCCAGTTTCCTAACATGGGGTTCTCCTATCAAATGCTGTTGTTAAGATGAGGCTTTTGCTAAAAAATTCAAGCTAATTTGCGATTAATGCGTTTTAGCCAAACACATCACCCACTTTAATTTGCTGGGCTTGGGCAAATATTTTTGCTGGTTGACGCTTGCCACCGGGCATCTGCAATTCATCTATCTTCAACACACCTCCGCCGCAAGCCGCATAGATACTGGCTTCCAGCGCGATGATTTCTCCTCGGGCATATTTTGCGGCTTCATTAGGCATATTTTGCGCTTCTGTAGCAAACCAAATTTTGCAGGTTTCTCCACGAAACTGCGCAGTTGCCACAGGAAAAGGATTGAAAGCGCGCACTTGACGTGAAATTTCCGCTGCGCTTTTTTGCCAATCAATTTTTGCTTCACTTTTTTCAAGCTTGTGCGCGTAAGTCGCCAAATTTTCATCTTGCGGAGTGCTTGGCAACACGCCATCTACCGCTAAAGTTTGCATTGCTTGCACCATTAACTCAGCGCCTTTTTTGGCTAACGCATCATGCAAGGTTTGCGTGGTGGATTGCTCGGTAATGGGCACCACACCTTTGCTCACCATGGCACCGGCATCTAGCGCAGGCACCACTTCCATAATCGTCACGCCTGTTTCAACATCGCCAGCCAATAATGCACGGTGAATCGGCGCCGCCCCGCGCCAGCGCGGCAACAAAGAAGCATGAATGTTATAACAGCCAAACTTGGGCATATTGAGCACATTGGTTGGAATAATCAAACCATAGGCCGCGACAACCATCACATCGGCTTGGGTAGCGGCAATTTGCGCTTGGACTTCTTCAGGCTTGAGTTTTTCTGGCTGAAACACATGCAAATTGTGCTGCAAAGCTAATTGCTTTACAGGGCTGGCTTGCAACTTCATACCGCGCCCTGCCGGGCGGTCTGGTTGCGTGAGCACCATCACAATATCATGACCAGCTTCAATTAACGCGGCCAATGCAGGCACAGCGAATTCTGGCGTTCCAGCAAAAATAATACGCATTACATAGCCCGCCGTAATTTCAACATTTTATTTTTAATACGGTTGCGTTTGAGCGGCGACAAATACTCCACAAAGACTTTTCCTAACAAATGATCCATTTCATGCTGAATACAAACCGCCAATAAGCCTTCAGCCTCTAAACTAAAGGTTTGACCATTTTTATCTAATGCTTCTACTTTAATGTGTGCGGCGCGAGTCACCGTTTCGTACACGCCTGGGACTGATAAACACCCTTCTTCAAACTCACGTTCGCCATCTTTTTCAATAATTTTTGGGTTGATAAACACCTGTAGTTGATTTTTTTCTTCGCTGGTGTCGATAATCAACAATTGAATATGCTGGTTAACCTGTGTGGCCGCCAAGCCTATGCCTGGCGCGGCGTACATCGTTTGCGCCATATCGTCAATGAGACGGCGAATGCTTGCATCTACTTCTTTGATTGGCTTAGCAACGGTATGCAGGCGCGGATCAGGATAGTTTAATATTTCTAAAATAGCCATAAAGTGTCTTTATTTTGATAAAAATTGTTATATTATTTTAAAATAACAATGCTTTTTTTAAAAAAGCTTGATTGTTGAATGAATTACGTGATAAATTTAACGTAATTTCGCAGTTATTGTATTGATTTTTAACCGCCTTTTTAGGCCATTAAACTGAGGTCATCAGTATGTTTCGCCCTATTATAACGCTGCTCATGATTTGTAGCATTAGCTTGCCGCTAAATGCACAAGAAATTGAACTCAATAACAATCACCCTGAACGTCATACTGTCGTTAAAGGCGATACGTTATGGGGGATTTCAGGTAAATTTCTAAAAGATCCTTGGCAATGGCCAAAAGTTTGGCGTTTTAATCGCGACCAGATTAAAAATCCACATTTAATTTATCCAGGTGATGTAGTTGTGCTAGATAAAAGCGGTAAAAACCCAAGACTGAGTTTGCTGCATGAAACCATTACGGTAAACCCACACGCAGTTGAAGAACCTATTGATAAAGTTGCCATTTCCACTATTCCGCTCAGTGTTATTCATCCATTTTTACATCAACCTTTAGTGATTGAAAAAGACCAGTTAGGGACATCACCACGTATTTTAGCAGCGCAAGAAAATAGCGTGGTGTTAAGTCCTGGTACACGCGTATATATTAAAGGTATTAACGAAGGCGACCCTCTCAATTGGCATGTGTATCGTCCAGGTAAAAACTTGATTGACCCAGACACCAAAGAAGTATTAGGTGTTGAGGCTAATTATTTGGGTAATGCTAAAGTTGTAAAATATGGCGACCCAGTAAGTGCCGACATCACCAAGGCCAAAGAAGAAATTTTTACAAAAGATAGACTAGTTGCCATTGGCGATGAAGTCACTACTAACTTTGTACCACACGCACCAGAATCTGCTATTTCAGGTCGTATTATGGGCGTGCTTGGCGGCGTTGCAGAAGGTGGCCCGCAAAGCATCGTAACCCTAAACCGTGGCACAAACGATGGCGTTGAAGTTGGACACGTGCTTGCTATTAACCGTTACGGGCGCATCGTTAAAGACACCGAATATGTAAAAAGCAAAGAAGATAATAAACCAAAATTAAAAGAGCTTAACTTTGATGTTAAAACCGCACCTGACGGCTCAAAAATTGTAGATTTTGAGAAAAAACCGCAGGAGATTAATAGTCAACCAGCGCTAGAGCCGGGCATGGTGAAACTACCTGATGAACGCATTGGCTTATTAATGGTGTTCCGCACTTTTGACCGCGTTTCATACGCATTGGTCATGCAAGCCTCACAACCTGTTTACGAATTAGATACCGTTAACACACCTTAAGCACGTTTATGCAAGAAAACCACAGCGACACGCATGTAGAAAAATCGCTGTGGGTCGCTTTAAGCTTTATTCAAGGCTTAGGCACACAAACTTTTTGTCAGTTACTCAAAGCCTTTGGCGACCCCGCCAACATTTTCGCCACACCATTTAATCAACTGACTGAAATTGTTTCGGAAAAAATTGCTTTAGACATAGGCAAAGGCGCTGATAAAGAAGCGCTACAAGACACCATCCATTGGCTATCACACCCCAATAACTATTTAGTTACGCTGGCCGATAGACATTATCCAAAAGCACTGCTTGAAATCAATGACCCGCCGCCTTTTTTGTATGCTAAAGGTAATCTCGCTTTACTCAACCAGCCAAGTATTGCCATCGTCGGTAGCCGAAGCGCTTCTGCACAAGGTGAGAAAAACGCTGAGGCATTTGCGCAAGGCTTGTGTGAATACGGTTTATGTGTAGTCAGTGGCATGGCACTTGGTATTGATGGTGCTGCGCATCGTGGTGCGCTTAAGGCTAATGGCGCAACAATTGCTGTGGTTGGCACCGGCTTAGATATCGTTTACCCAGCTAAACACCGAGATTTAGCGCACCAAATTATCGAGAAAGACGGCCTGATCATTTCTGAATTTGCACTCGGCACGCCATCAAAACCACAAAACTTCCCTAAACGTAACCGCATTATTAGCGGCCTAAGTTTAGGTTGCCTAGTGGTAGAAGCCAATCTACAAAGTGGCTCGCAAATTACCGCACGTCTTGCAGGTGAGCAGGGGCGAGAAGTTTTTGCGATTCCAGGCTCCATACATTCACCCATGGCAAAAGGTTGCCATCAATTGATAAAGCAAGGCGCTAAATTAGTAGATGACTTACGCGATATTATTGACGAAATTGGCATCGAAAATATCACCCGCAAAAATGCCGAAAATACCGCGTCACCTGAAGCTAGCACTGAGCACAAACTGCTTGATTTAATGGGCTTTGAGCCAACTTCGCTTGAAGCATTAGTCCATTTGAGTGACTTGACGGTAAGCGAGCTTTCCTCCATTCTTATGTTGCTTGAATTAGAGGGTAAGATTGCTAGCTTGAATGGCGGGCTTTACCAAAAAATCGTTTAGCATTTGATACGAAAATTCGATTTACTCTAGTTGCTTGCTATCAACCTAGGGTAAATATCAATGTTTGAAGTATTAGTATACATGTTTGAAAATTTTATTGATGGTCAATTTAGACCAGATGAAAGCACTCTATCAAAAGAGCTTGCCGCCGCTGGCTTTAACGAGCAAGACATTCACCATGCGTTTGATTGGTTTAGTCAGCTAGAACACAAAACCAGCCAAGCCAACATTTTTATCGCCCCCCAACACACCAGTAGCCGCATTTTCACCGCAGATGAGCACAAAAAAATCTCCTTTGAAAGTTTAAATTTTGTGTTATTTTTAGTGCAAGCTAATATTCTCAATACCGCGCAGCGCGAGTTAGTGCTTGAATTAGCCATGAAATTACCACAAGACAGCATCAGTCACGACGAATTTAGATGGATTGTGCTGATGACGACTTGGGGTAGCAGTCAAGCCAATGCGCATCACGCGCAAGATTACATGCTAATGGAAGATGTGTTAATGAATAAGCAAAAGCCAACATTACACTAGTAGAAAACCTACCGCATTTATCTTAATATTTCTGCTAGAAAAAAGTTTTTAAAACCCTAGTTTTTACGCTACTTCATTTCTGCACCTCTGCGAGCCTTATTTTATGCGGCTTACAGAGGCATAGAAATCTCTCGTAGATTTAATTGCTGATATTCTCAATGATTTTTTCAATAGTGCCCGCTTGGTTTAAGGTGTAAAAATGTAAGCTAGGAACACCGCTTTGTTGTAAGTTATCGCACAACTCACTTACCACATCCACACCAAAAGCACGCAATGAAACCATATCATCGCCGTATTCTTCTAGGCGCATTTTAAGCCAGCGTGGAATTTCTGCGCCACACACGCTTGAAAAACGTGCGAGTTGGGTAATGTTATAAATCGGCATAATGCCTGGCACAATGGGCACATTAATATTAGCCGTGGCGCATTGGTCAATAAATCGGTAATACGCATCGGCGTTGTAAAAATATTGCGTAATGGCAGAATTTGCCCCTGCATCTACTTTGCGTTTAAGGTTGAGTAGGTCAGCCGCAGGGCTACGCGCTTCTGGATGAAACTCAGGGTAAGCGGCAACTTCAATATGAAAATGATCGCCCGTATTTGCGCGAATAAACTCAACCAATTCAAGCGCATAGCGAAAATCTCCCGCACTCACCTCGCCAGACGGTACATCGCCGCGTAAAGTCACCAAACGCTTAATTCCCTTTGCTTGGTACGCTTGCAGCAATTCTAAAATCTCGGCTTTGCTGGATGAAATACAGGAAATATGTGGCGCAGCATCAAAACCTTCTTGCTGAATTTCAAGGACAGTTTCCATTGTTCTATCGCGGGTTGAGCCACCAGCCCCAAATGTAACCGAGAAAAACTCTGGGTTGAATTTGGCTAATTGCGCCCGCGTTTCGCGCAATTTATTGATGCCATCTTCTGTTTTTGGCGGAAAAAACTCAAAACTGAGCGGGATATTTTTAGTCATCTTTTTCTTCTTTGTCATCAATCACAATGGCGGCCAAGAGCCATGAAATCACGCTATACACAATGGCGCCAATAATACCTGCTTTGAGAGTGGCAACTTCAAAGCCTTGTAAGAAATGGCCTACGCCGTAAAACAGCAAGCCGTTTATTACAAAAATAAAGAGTCCCAGCGTGATAATGGTGATAGGAAAAGTAAAAAACTTCAACACTGGTTTGATCGTAATATTTGCTAGCCCTATCAACACGGCGGCTAGCATTGCTGTTACATAACTAGCCACATGAATGCCCGGCACAAAAGTGGCCACTAGCAATAAAGCAACGGCATTTAGTATCCAAGCAATCAATAATTTCATGTGGCTAGCTCCTGCGCTGATTAATAGCGATAAGTATCTGGTTTATATGGGCCTTGTTTAGAAACGCCAATATAAGCCGCCTGCACATCGGTTAATGTAGTGAGTTGCGCATTCAGTTTGTTTAATTGCAAAATTGCTACTTTTTCATCCAAGTGTTTAGGCAAAGTATAAACACCCACTGGGTATTTAGCAGTTTGCGTAAATAATTCAATTTGCGCAATGGTTTGATTCGCAAAACTTGAGCTCATCACATAACTAGGATGGCCCGTGCCGCAACCTAAATTGACCAAACGGCCTTTTGCCAACAAAATAATCTTTTTACCATCAGGGAAAATCACGTGATCCACTTGCGGTTTAATTTCATCCCACTCGTATTTTTCAAGTGATGCAACATCAATCTCGTTATCAAAATGGCCGATGTTGCATACAATGGCTTGGTCTTTCATTTTCGCCATGTGGTCATGGGTAATCACGTGGTAGTTACCAGTTGCGGTCACAAAAATATCGCCATGCGCACTTGCATAATCCATGGTCACGACGCGATAGCCTTCCATGGCCGCTTGTAATGCGCAGATGGGGTCAATTTCAGTTACCCATACTTGGGCAGAAAGTGCACGCAAAGCTTGCGCTGAACCTTTACCCACATCACCATAGCCTGCGACCACCGCAATTTTGCCAGCAACCATCACATCGGTCGCGCGTTTAATCGCATCTACCAAGCTCTCACGGCAGCCATATAAGTTGTCAAATTTTGATTTTGTCACAGAGTCGTTCACGTTAATGGCTGGGAAGGCAAGTTTGCCTTCTTTGTGCATTTGGTACAAACGATGCACCCCTGTCGTGGTTTCTTCAGTCACGCCAATGATTTTTGCCAAGCGGGTTGAGTACCAAGTTGGGTCTGTTTTAAGTTTGGCTTTAATGGCATCAAACAAGCAGGTTTCTTCTTCACTTGTTGGTTTTGAAACCACTGACAAATCTTTTTCTGCACGTGTACCGAGATGTAATAGCAAGGTTGCATCGCCACCATCATCCAAAATCATGTTTGAGTAACCACCATCAGTCCACTCAAAAATACGGTGTGTGTAATCCCAGTATTCAGTCAGCGTTTCACCTTTAATAGCAAACACTGGTGTACCGCCTGCCGCAATCGCCGCCGCTGCATGGTCTTGTGTTGAATAAATATTGCATGATGCCCAGCGTACTTCTGCGCCTAAATCTTTCAGTGTTTCAATCAATACTGCAGTTTGAATGGTCATGTGTAATGAGCCAGTAATACGTGCACCTTTAAGAGGTTGCGCTTTGGCGTATTCTTGACGAATAGCCATTAAACCTGGCATTTCAGTTTCTGCAATGGCAATTTCTTTACGGCCAAAAGCCGCTAAATTAATGTCTGCAACAATGTAATCTTGAGTCACAATAATTCCTTAATAATAATGAATAAGTGCGACCAGAGTGGGATGTATTTTGGAATATTCAAGCATTGTCCACCTGCATCCCGTGTCTGGCACGGTTAGGTGAACGCCGTTTTCAAGGAAAAGTCCTTGCAAACCGAGCCTGGGATTAAGCTAACCTCGCAGCGTTCCTCGGTTTAATGCGTGCATTATAATGTAAATCTTTCAAATAAGGCAACGCAGAATAACGATGCGTTTTGCCCTCTCTTTCATGACACTGCCCTGTCAGCCATATTCTATGCGGCTCGCAGGGCAGTGATTTTCGCTCGGGCGAATTAAGCCGTTATTTTAAACCTGCCGCCGCACGTAGCGCAGCCGCTCTATCTGTTGCTTCCCACGTAAACTCTGGCTCATCGCGACCAAAGTGACCGTACGCCGCTGTTTTTGTGTAAATTGGGCGCAATAAATCTAGCATTTTTACAATGCCTTTTGGGCGCAAATCAAAATGCTCACGCACCAATTGTGTCAAACGCTCATCAGACACTTTACCCGTGCCATAAGTTTGCACCATGATTGAAGTCGGTTGCGCCACACCAATCGCATAACTCACTTGCACCATGCATTTGTCTGCCAAACCTGCCGCCACAATATTTTTAGCCACATAACGGCCTGCGTAAGCTGCACTTCTGTCCACTTTTGAAGGGTCTTTACCAGAGAATGCGCCACCACCGTGAGGGGCTGCACCACCGTAGGTATCCACGATAATTTTACGGCCAGTTAAGCCGCAATCCCCTTGTGGGCCACCGACTACAAAACGTCCGGTTGGATTCACCAAGTATTTGATTTCACCTTTAATCAGCTCTTTTGGCAACATCGGTTTGATGATTTCCTCAATGGTGGCTTCACGAATGGCCTCCAGCGACATCTCTGGCGCGTGTTGTGTCGAGACCAACACTGTGTCAATTTTGTGTGGTGTGCCATCCACATATTGAATGGTCACTTGTGATTTCGCATCGGGGCGTAACCACGGCAAACGGCCATCTTTACGCAGTTGCGCTTGACGCTCCATCAAGCGATGACTTAACCAAATCGGCAATGGCATCAATTGTGGCGTTTCGTTCACAGCGTAACCAAACATCAAACCTTGGTCGCCCGCGCCCTGGTCTAGCGGGTCGTCATTGGCGTTATCTACGCCTTGCGCAATGTCAGGCGATTGTTTATCGTACGCCACCAATACAGCACAACCTTTGTAATCAATCCCGTATTCAGTATTGTCGTAACCGATGCGCTTAATTGCATCACGTGCAACTTTAATGTAGTCGACATTAGCTGTAGTAGTAATTTCACCAGCCAACACTATCAAGCCAGTATTGGCTAAGGTTTCAGCCGCCACACGCGCCGTTGGGTCTTGTGCCAAAATGGCATCTAAAATGCTGTCTGATACTTGGTCTGCGAGTTTGTCTGGGTGACCTTCAGAAACAGATTCTGAGGTAAAAAGATATTCGTTCATTTGTGCGCCTTGGTAAAAATCAAACTCAATGTTTGAATAAATAAAAAAATGAAAAGATTTTTTATCACTAAAGGCTAAAGGATAAAAATCCAGTCAAAGTTGAATTTACATTTTACCTAACTTATTCAATTATCTATACAAAAATTTGTAACTAATCTTTCACCCATTTGCGCCAACCATTGTCCTAACCATTATAATAATCGCATGATATTAAATTTCACAAAAATGCAGGGAGCGGGCAACGATTTTATGGTGATTGATGGCGTTCGCCAACCGATGTCATTGACACCACAGCAAATTAGTCAGCTAGCGCACCGTCAATTCGGTATTGGTTTTGATCAATTATTACTTGTAGAGCCGTCTAAAATCGCTGATTTTAAATACCGCATTTTTAATGCAGATGGTAGTGAGGTTGCGCAGTGCGGCAATGGTGCGCGTTGCTTTGTGCGTTTTGTAGTGGATGCTGGCCTGACGCAAAATAGTGAAATCCGCGTAGAAACTGCCAGTGGTATTATCACGCCAAAATTAGAGGAAAATGGCTTGGTTACCGTCAATATGGGCGCACCTCGATTTGCGCCAGCTGCCATCCCTTTTATTGCAGAAACTCAAGCAAATCAGTACTTGCTTGAAATAGGTAACCAAGCGATCACCATTTCTGCCGTTTCAATGGGCAACCCGCACGCTGTACAAATTGTAGAGGATGTTGAAACTGCCCCTGTGGTAGCGCTCGGAAGTCAAATTGAGACACACCCGCGCTTTCCTGAGCGGGTAAACGCTGGGTTTATGCAAATCCTCAACCCTCATCATATTAAACTCCGCGTATTTGAGCGTGGTAGTGGCGAAACACTTGCATGTGGCACGGGGGCGTGTGCAGCGGCAGTCACAGGTATTCAATTAGGATTATTGCAATCTCCTGTTAAAGTCAGCGCACGAGGCGGAGAGTTACAAATTGCATGGCATAGCGGTGATGCACCTGTGATGATGACAGGGCCAGCGGTGACGGTATTTACTGGTACAGTTACAATATAAAAACAAGATTTATACGGAGCTCTATATGCAACAAGAAAATCAGTCGCCAAATCATGACATCTCAGCCGAACAAGTAAGTAGTTACTTACGCAGCTTTCCGCATTTTTTCGAGCAGCATGCGAGTTTATTAGCAGAAATTTACTTGCCTAGCCCACACGGTTCTGGTGCAATTTCTCTTGCTGAGCGTCAGCAACTTGCCCAGCGTGACAAAATTCACGCATTAGAAAATAAACTCGTTACTCTCATCAGTTATGCGGAAGAAAATGACGAAACCAGTAAAAAAATTCATGACTTCAGCGTAAATCTGCTCAAAAGTAAAAATTTTGAAGCGGTACAAGCAGCAATTATTCAATGCATGCAAGAAGATTTTTTAGTTTCTGAGTCTGCGATTCGCATTTGGGCAAACCCTAATGATGACGAAACGCACAGTGACTATACGCCTGAAAACAAAGACTTTATAGAATGGGTTAATGACCTTACTCGACCATATTGTGGTGAAATGCCAGACATTACAAAAGACTTGCTTAGCAACCAGCTACAGTCTTTTGTGTTTATTCCACTGTATAAAAATACCGCAGAAAAACAAACTTTTGGGGTGCTCATTTTGGGCTCTGTCGATGCGCAACATTTTAAATCTGACATGGGTGTAATGTATCTTGAACGTATAGGTGACTTGGTCAGCGCCGCGCTTTCAGCGCATATTTAATGCAATACCTAGCTAGCTACCTTCAGCACCTAAGCTTTGAACGTGGCTTGAGCGCACTGACTTGCCAAAACTATGCGCGAGACATTCAGCTATTACAATCATTGCTAGAAAATACCAGCTTAAATAACATCCAACCCACCCAAATTCGGCGATTTATCGCAATTCTGCATAGTCGCAATTTAAGCAGCAAAACCATCGCCCGCGCGCTTTCTGCATGGCGCGGATTTTTCGATTACCTGATTCATCACCAAGGCTTTACCCAAAACCCGGTTTTAGGTTTACGCGCCCCCAAGGCTGCTAAAACCTTACCGCAAGCTTTATCGACCGATCAAGCGGTGCAGTTTGTGAGCATACAGGGCGACGGCATGCTGGAAGTGCGCGATCATGCGATTTTAGAATTATTTTACTCGTCAGGATTACGCTTATCCGAACTGGTAAATTTAGATATGACTCAACTGGATTTTACCGAAGGCACCGTGATGGTGACTGGTAAAGGCAACAAAACGCGTATTGTGCCAATGGGTAGCCATGCCATGGAGGCGATTCACAAGTGGTTGCAGCATCGTAGCTTGATTAAAATCGCAGATACTAATCCCAATGCACTCTTTGTCACACAGCAAGGCAAGCGCATCACACCACGAGCGGTGCAATATCGGGTAAAACAATGGTCTATCAAGCAAGGCCTTAACACCAATATGCACCCGCACTTGCTACGCCACAGTTTTGCCACGCATGTGTTGCAATCGAGTGGGGATTTACGCGCCGTGCAAGAAATGCTTGGCCACGCAAACATTAGCACCACACAGGTTTACACGCACCTAGACTTTCAACATCTAGCTAAAATTTATGACAATGCGCACCCAAGAGCTAAAAAGAAATAGCAATACCTTACTAAATCAGTATGATTTTATGGCAAAATAGACATTCAAAATTTTTCACGTTAAAGGAATCATTATGGAACACACTTTACCAGCTTTGCCTTATGCAAAAAATGCCTTAGTACCTCATATTTCTGAAGAAACTTTTGAGTATCACTATGGCAAGCACCACCAAACTTATGTGACTAACTTGAACAACCTGATTAAAGGTACAGAGTTTGAAAACGCTGACTTAGAAACGATTGTTAAAAAATCTTCAGCCGGTATTTACAACAACTCAGCCCAAATCTGGAACCACACTTTCTTTTGGAACAGCATGAAACCAAATGGCGGCGGCGCACCTACTGGCGCTTTGGCTGATGAGATTAACAAAAAATGGGGCAGCATTGATGAGTTCAAAAAAGCCTTTCAAGCTTCAGCTGTAGGTAATTTTGGCTCTGGTTGGACATGGCTTGTGAAAAAAGCCGACGGCTCAGTGGATATTGTTAACATGGGCGCAGCTGGCACACCGCTGACTACAGGCGACAAAGCTTTATTAACGATTGATGTTTGGGAGCACGCTTACTACATTGATTACCGCAATGCGCGCGCTAAATTTGTCGAGGTATTTTTAAATTCACTCGCAAATTGGGATTTTGCCAGCGCAAATTTTGCTGCCTAAATTGAACTAAAAGTTTGCTAAAATAGCCGAGTTATCACTCGGCTATTTTTATGACAAAAAACATTAAAAATACCTGCATTTTTGCACCAAATCATTTCACCACCTCTGTAAGCCAGTATCCATGCGGCTTACAGAGGTGCAAAAATCTCTCGCGGGTTTTTGTAGTTAAGTGGCTTTGGTTTAATTACCCATCATTTTTGTATGATTGACTTAATTTAGGAATCACATCGTGTCGCAACAGTACGAAAATTTATCAAGCAACGAAAGCTACTTCGTAGTTATTTTATTGGTGCTATATGTGCTGACTATTTTGCTGGGCTTGCTCACTTGGGGTGAAGCCCCTTGCGTTTTAGATGTTGACGGCGCATGTGGTTTTGGTGAGTATTTTAAACGGTTGTTACCATTTTATGGATTCACTTTTGCCTTAAATTTTGCCATCGTTTTATCAGCTTACTACTTGAATAAACTCTCAAAAAAATCTATTTTGATTTTTCGCGCTCTCACCGTGCCGCCTTTATTGTTGATTTTTTATTATTGTTATCACTTTGGTAACGATTTACTCAAAGCGCTTACGCTATAAGACGGCTTGGATTAACTGCCTGAAACTGTTAATATAAATCCATGTTACAACGTTTTGCCCTACAATTTTTACTGATTTTCTTATTTGCTTTTACGCAAATAGGTGTGGCTACGCATGAAATTAGCCACTTTCAAGACTCTGCAAGGCAGCATCAGCAAGATAAAAACACGGCGGCTGAGCAATGTGCTCAGTGTATTGCCTACGCGCAAGTGGCCAGTGGCTTACAAACACAGTCTTTTATCTTGCCCAGTTTTGATGCGCATTTTGCGGCATCAGTTTACTATTTTTTCACTGTAACTTCCCGCCACGCTGCCGCTTATGCTGCGCGTGCGCCACCACTTTCCCTCAATAGCTAATTTTTTAATTGTTCAGCGAGATTCACCATCTTGCTGAGTTGTTACTATTTTATTGAGGGTTTCATCATGATAAAACCATTATTGCAGGCGCGCAGTGCGTTTGCACCTAAAACACTTTTTTGGGCAATCAGTTGCCTTTTTATACAAAGCTCATTGGCCGAGGAAGCCGACGCTTCTAAACCTATAGAATTTTCAACTATTGCGATCACAGCCAACCCACTTGGCGCAGAGTCTGATGCAATGGTGGTGCCCGTTTATGTACTCAACGGCAAAGAGTTAGCCAACCGCCGTGAAAGCACATTGGGTGATACGCTCAATGGCATTCCTGGGGTGACGGCGACACATTTTGGGCCTAACGCTTCGCGCCCGATTATTCGCGGTTTAGATGCCGAACGCGTGCGGATTATGCAAAACGGCGTAGGCGTGCTAGATGCTTCTAGTTTAAGTTTTGACCATGCGGTGACTGTTGACCCGCTGATTATTGAACAAATTGACGTGGTGCGCGGCCCTGCGGCTTTACTTTACGGCGGTAGCGCAGTGGGCGGGGTGGTGAATGCAATTGACCATCGCATTCCTAAAGAAAAATTAGACGGCATTCTAGGCCGTGTAGAAGGTAGCATTGGCGGCGCAGATAGCCAAAATAATTTAGCCGGCGTGGTAGATGCTGGCACAGATGCAATTGTCATTCACGCCGATGCTTACACACGCAAAACCAGTGATTTAGATATTGATGGTTTTGCAGTTTCAAGCCGCAAAGCGCGTGCGGATGGCACCGCACGTGAAAATAAAGGCAAACTAGTGAACAGCAGTGCCGATAGTGAAGGCGGCGCATTGGGCGCATCTTTTTTGTTTGACAACGGCTATTTAGGCGCATCTTACTCAGGGTTTAGAAACAACTATGGCACCGTGGCCGAAGAAAACGTTCGCGCGGATATGCGTAGCGACCGCGTAGATGTTGCAACTGAATTTAGACAGCTTGGCAACGTTGTTAACCGTGTAAAAGCGCGCATGGCTTATACCGATTATCAACATCAAGAAATTGAAGATGGCGAAGTTGGCACTACATTCAACAATACAGGCGTTGAAGGTAGTGTTGAGCTTGGTCATGCAAAACTTGGCAATATGGAAGGTGTGCTAGGATTTCAGTTTCAAAACACCAATTTTGAAGCCTTAGGCGACGAGGCTTTTGTGCCAAGCGTTAATACACAAAGCAAGGCCTTGTATGTTTATGAAGAGTTGCCGATGGATGCACTAAAACTGAGCTTTGGCGGGCGCGTTGAGCGCGTGAACGTGGACGCTAAAGACAATGATAAATTTGGCGCGGGGCAAAAAAATCAGTTCAGCCCCAATAGTTATGCGCTTGGTGGGCTTTACACGTTTAGCCCACATTGGTCGCTTGCCACCAACTTATCGCACAATGAACGCGCGCCGAGTTATTTTGAGCTATATGCCAATGGCGCACATTTAGCCACTGGGCAATTTGAGGTGGGCGATGCTGATTTTGATAAAGAACGCTCAAACGGTATTGATGCACAACTGCGCTGGAAAAATGGCAAAAATTCTTTTAACGCGGGCGCTTATTACACGCGGTTTAGCAATTTTATTGGCTTACTTAATACGGGTGAAACCGACATTGATTCAGGCTTACCCGTTGCCCAGTTTTCCACTTTTGCCGCCACATTTAAAGGCATAGAAATGGATGGCAAATTTGCCATGACCGACCACCTAAACTTAACCGTTCGGGGTGATTATGTGCATGCAAAAAACCGGGATAACAACGATAATTTGCCGCGCATCTCGCCTCTAAGGCTTGGCGCAGGTTTACGCTATCAACAAGGTAGTTTTGGCGCAAGATTAGATGTATTACGTGCGTTTAAACAAAACCGCACGGCAGAAAACGAGCTAAAAACTGACGGCTACTCCGACGTGAGCGCGATGGTGAGCTACAAATTTCCCGTGTCTAAATTTAATATGGAGTTATTTGCCAAAGGCAAAAACTTGCTCAATCAAGAAATTCGTGAGCATGCTTCATTTTTAAAAGACATCGCGCCAGCGGGTGAACGTGCTTTGATTATTGGCGCACGCGCTGATTTTTAAACTGATAATTGGGGTGGCTTTTGCCGCCCCTAATTATACAAAAAGCACCAAGCCCCAAACACTCACCGCAATGGTGAGCGCCACAAACACTGCCGCGCTGCCAATATCCTTGGCGCGCTTGGCAAGCGGATGGCGTTCTAGCGAAGTATGATCTACGGCGGCCTCGATGGCGGAGTTAAATAACTCCACAATTAACACCAGCAACACCACGGCAATCAGCATGGCCTTCTCAACCCCTGATTTACCTAAATAAAGCCCAAGCGGAATCAACACGATAGACAAAAACACTTCTTGCCGAAACGCATCTTCATGTTTAAAAGCCGCCTTAAAACCATCTACTGAATAACCAAACGCGTTCACTAAGCGGCTAACCCCTGTTTTACCTTTAAATGGACTTTCCATTGCTGACCTCTAAATTTTCAATACGCAAATTTTAACATGCGCTATCATAACGTTTTGTATTTTTAAAAGGCACTTCACAAATGGCACGCACCGTACACTGCATAAAATTAGGTAAAGATTTAGACGGCATGGATTTTCCCCCTTACCCTGGCGCTTTGGGCAAACGTATTTTTGAAAATGTCTCAAAAGAAGCTTGGGCTGGCTGGCTAAAACAACAAACCATGCTGGTGAATGAAAACCGCCTGAGTTTAGCCGACCCTTCTGCGCGGAAATATTTAAGCGAGCAAACCGAAAAATATTTTTTTGGTGAAGGTGCGGATACGGCGAGTGGGTATGTGCCAGTGAAAGATTAAACTTAGTAAGTCAATCACCTTTTAATTATGGCTCGCACCAGTACTGCTAATCCATATTTGTTTGCAGTTATAACTGCTATTTTTTCTGCCATGCTAACCTTACTTGGAAATTACTACGCAGCAAAGTGGCAAGTAAATAATTCAATTAGTGAACGGCAATTTGAACATCGTGTTTCCGCCTATAACTCATTTGTTGAATCAATCGCATCTGAAAAGTCTCCAGTTCTATCGCAGATGTTCAATTTAGGTAATGTCCTGTATTACTCCAATCAAACCGATATTGAGTTACAGGTAATTGAAAATCAATTTGAGATATTAGTAAATAATTACTATAAATCAGGCCAATTTTGGAAACTCAACAGCCAGTTTTCTGTATTAACAGTTCACGGCAGTAGCACGGTAAAGATGTATTGTGAAGATATTACTGCAGTACTAATGATGAGAGATGATTTAGTAGATTGGAAAAAATACAATAATAAAATTCAGGCGTTACATGAAACCTTTACTCAAGACAACAAAAATGAGGACACCTACATCGATCTAAAAGTCAACCAGAAAGAAAGATTGATGATGATTATGTCGAGCGCACTCTACTCCGCTATGATTGAGCAAATTAGCCTAGAATTGCAAGAGACAGAAAGTTAAGTATTCTTTATACTTCCAAGCTGACCTACACAAGGCTACCAAAATCATAGAAACCAACCTAGGTTTTCAAGCTTCAACTTTAAATTCAGTAAATGAAAAATATTTTACTCAAACTCCAATATTCCACGTTCTCAAAAATTAGCTTTTGGCTGGTCATGATAGTAGTTTCCGCGCTTTCGCTTAGCCCGCTGGAACTGCTCACCGTGCCGATTTTTGATTGGTGGGATAAAGCACAGCATGCTTTGGCGTTTTTGGTGCTGACTTGCTTGGGGCTTTTGGCTTACCCTCGTTTAGGTTGGCGCATGGCGGCTAGCATGTTGGCCTTTGGCATTACCATTGAGTTTATGCAATATTTCACGGGTTATCGTTATGCAGAGTTAAGTGATTTTTTGGCAGATTTAGTCGGCGTAACGCTAGGCTTTTTGACCATGAAATTTGCCGAAAATAAATGGTTTAAAACCACCTAAAAATCACCCATATCATTTCACCCCCTCTGTTACCAGTGCTTGGCATCACCGTGGAATATATCCGCTAAAGCGGATTATTCACACGCGAAAGCCAGTAACTATCAGGCTTACAGAGGCATAAAAATTCTTCGGGCAATTTTCGCATTCAAAAGGCCATAAAAAAGCGTGCAAATTTTACTTTGCACGCCTTGCTTATTTATTGCTAAGTTTTACTTATTTTTTGTATGTTTTTACGCCATTTGCTGTAGCCAATAACAACACATTGGCTGGGCGCGCTGCAAATAAACCATTAGTCACCACGCCTACGATTTGGTTGATTTTCGCTTCCATCGCCACTGGGTCAACAATATTTAAGCCATGAACGTCTAAAATCACGTTGCCGTTATCGGTGGTGAAGTTGCGTAATTGTGGTTGGCCGCCTAATTTTACTAACTCACGCGCCACATAGCTGCGCGCCATTGGCAACACTTCTACAGGTAGCGGAAACTTACCTAACACGGGCACATACTTGCTTTCATCACAAATGCAGATAAAGGTTTTTGCACATGCGGCGACAATTTTTTCACGCGTTAGCGCGCCGCCGCCACCTTTGAGCATGTGTAAGTGTTCGGTAATTTCGTCGGCACCATCCACATAAATTTCCATACCATTCACGTTGTTTAAATCAAACACTTCAATACCGTGGCCGCGTAAACGTTGGGCGGTGGCTTCACTGCTTGCCACTGCGCCTTCAATTTTGTGTTTTACTTTAGCCAATTCTTCAATAAAAAAGTTGGCCGTTGAGCCAGTGCCCACGCCGATAATGCCTTCTTTTACATATTCAACCGCGGCCTTGGCCACTTGTTGTTTTAATTCGTCTTGGGTAAATGCCATTACTTGATTCCTTATAAATTCTTTATAATGTGTGCTAAACCATAACTATACACTGCACCAGCTTTTTTAAGAACCCTCTTTAAGACCATGGCATGCCCATAAACTACATAGAAAAAATAGAAAACTCGCGCGTTTACGAAGTAGCTAAAAAAACGCCGCTGGAATTTCTGCCCAATTTGTCGGCACGCATTAGCAACAAGGTGTTGCTCAAACGTGAGGATATGCAGCCGGTGTTTTCATTCAAAATTCGTGGTGCATATAACAAAATGGCTAATCTGCCAAAAGAGGTTTTACAGCGCGGCGTGATTTGCGCCAGTGCGGGCAACCACGCGCAGGGTGTGGCGCTCAGTGCCCAAAAATTAGGCTGCCGAGCAGTGATTGTGATGCCAACAACCACGCCAGATATTAAAGTGAATGCCGTAAAGAGCCGTGGTGCAGAAGTGGTGCTATTTGGCGATAGTTATTCTGATTCTTTAGTACGCGCGCTTGAACTTGAAAAATCTGAAAAACTCACCTTTGTGCACCCTTATGACGACCCAGACGTGATTGCTGGGCAAGGCACGATAGCGCTAGAAATTTTAGCGCAAACTAAAGAGCCAATTGAGGCGATTTTTTGCTGCGTGGGCGGCGGTGGGTTGCTGGCGGGTATTGCCACTTATATCAAAGCCGTTCGCCCAGAAATTAAAGTGATAGGCGTGGAGGCTAAAGATGCCGAAGCGATGACCGAATCACTCAAAAAAGGTGAGCGCGTGATGCTTGACCAAGTGGGCTTATTTGCCGATGGCGCAGCGGTGAAACAAGTAGGTGAGCACACCTTTAAATTGTGCCAGCAATTTGTGGATGAAATGATTGTGGTGGATAACGACGCCATTTGCGCGGCCATTAAAGACGTGTTTGAAGATACCCGCAGTATTTTAGAGCCTGCTGGTGCGCTGGGTTTAGCTGGGCTAAAAGCGTATGCCGAGCGCGAAAACTGTCATGGCAAAACCTTAGTAGCTATCGCCTCAGGTGCTAATATGAACTTTGACCGCTTACGCTTTGTAGCCGAGCGCGCCGAAGTGGGTGAGCATCGAGAAGCCGTGTTGGCAGTGACAATACCCGAAAAACCAGGTGCGTTTAAAACCTTCTGCCGTTTGCTGGGCAACCGCAATATTACTGAGTTTAACTACCGATTTTCTGACCCGAAAGAGGCGCATATCTTTGTGGGCGTAGCGGTGCATGACCCGGCAGAAACTACGCAATTGGTGGCAAATTTGCAAGCGCAAGGTTTGCCTACGCTTGATTTAACCGACAATGAAATGGCAAAGCTGCATTTGCGCCACTTGGTTGGTGGTCACGCGCCGCAGGCTGAGCACGAGGTTATTTACCGTTTTGAATTTCCTGAAAAACCTGGTGCTTTAATGAAGTTTTTAGACACCATGGGACACGATTGGAACATTAGCTTATTTCACTACCGCAATCATGGCGCAGATTTTGGCCGCGTGCTGGTGGGGATGCAAGTACCGCCCGATGAACACGCTGAGTTTCTAGCATTTTTACAAGACTTAGGCTATCCTTATTGGGATGAAACGCATAACCCAGCGTATGAGTTGTTTTTGGGTTAAGGGTCATGTTTAATACCGTTTTTACCGAACTGTCGCCTAGTATAGTTCTTACCTAGCTATTTTATTTTGTGTGAACTTAATAAAAAAATAGCTGCCTCATTTTTGCAAATGGCAGCATTAACTTTGGAGAACTAAATGAAATTTACCCCCACGTACCATAAAACTCGTATGAGCGTTGTACTACTCGCTTTGTTAACTGGCTTAAGTGCTTGTAAACAAGACAAAGTGGAAGACGTGCAAACCACAAGCACAACAACAGAAGCAGCCGTGAGCAGCACAGAGGCCACCGCGCCCGCCGCAAGCACCGCACAAGGTGTAGCTTACGTCAGCACACAAGATGCCGGCATTAGCGTGATTGACCTTGCCACCATGCAAGTCACCAAGCAAATTGACGTTAAAGCTGAAAGCCCACGTGGCATTGGCATTACCGATGATGGCAAAAAATTAGTGGTGGCTACACGTGGTAACGATGGTATTTCTGTGATTGACACCGCCACGGGTGAAGTGACAAAGCAAATCATCATCGGCAAAAACCCTGAATTTGTGCGCATTAGCGGCAACTATGCCTATATTTCATCTGAGCCCAGCTCTAAAGGTGGTCCGCCGCCAAAACCAGGTGAAAAAATGGCAGAAGAAGACGATGACGATGACGAAGAAAAAATCCCGGCTAAAATTATTGTGGTCGATTTAGAAAAAGGCGAAAAGATTCGTGAAATTACGGGTGGGCCAGAAACCGAAGGTATTGAGTTTTCAAAAGATGGCAAACAATTGGTGATTACCAATGAAGCCGACAACACGGTGACCGTGCACAATATTGAAAGTGGCGAACTGGTAAAAACCGTCCACACGCATGAGCATGGCGACCGTCCACGCGGCATAAAAGTATCGCCAGATGGAAATACTTACCTTGCCACGTTGGAATACGGCAACAAACTTATGGTGTTAGATAAAGACTTTAACTTGGTGCGCACGGTGGACACTGGCGAAACACCTTATGGTGTCAGTTATGACACAAAAGGTGAAAAGATATATGTTGCCACCAATAAAGCAAAATTGCTGCAAGTGTTTGATGCCAAAACTTTTGAAAAAATCAAAGAAGTGCCCACCGGCAACCGCTGCTGGCATTTCACATTTACCCCAGATGACAAACAAATTTTGTTAGCCTGCGGTAAATCAGATGCGGTATTTGTGATTGATGCAGAAAAACTTGAGGTGACTAAGCAAATTGAAGTGAAAAACATGCCATGGGGTATTGTGACTTACCCGAAATCGATGGGAAGCTTGGATACAAAACTGAAATAATACCCGCTTAATTTTAGTAAAAAGTCTATGAAAAAAAGCCCTAAACATTAGGGCTTTTTTTCTTCATATCATTCTCGCTGCTCTGCAAGCCATTATCCATGCGGCTTGCAGAGGCATAAAAATCGCTCGGGGAATTTAACACGCATATTTTGCGAAAAAATACGGGCTAAACTTTAGCGAACCTAATCTTTAAGCAACTCTAAAATACGCGCCCAGTCTCTCGGGTCAACAGGTGTAATCGAAAGCCTATTTCCACGTTGCAAAATCCGTAAATTGGCCAACTCCGGAATTTCACGCAATTCTTTTAAGCTCAATAATCGTGTTTTGCGCACCAACTTCACGTCCACATTCACCCAACGTGGGTTTTCTGGGGTGGATTTTTCATCAAAGTATTTGTGCCCCTTGATGAATTGCAAACGGTCAGGATAAGCGCGTGAGCTGACTTCGGCAATGCCTGCGATGCCAGGCACATCGCAATTAGAATGGTAAAACAGCACACCATCACCAATACTCATCTGGTCGCGCATAAAGTTGCGCGCTTGATAATTGCGCACGCCATACCAATCTACCGTTTGATTGGGCATGGCTGCCAAATCATCAATAGAAACATCTGAAGGCTCAGATTTCATTAACCAGCAACGCATTGTTGTACTCTTAAATGAGAAATTCAGACGCATTATAAAGTAATAATGGCTAGAAGATATATTGGGGGCAGATTTCTAAAAGAATGGGGAGTTCTCTACGGATACTGAGTAGGCCAGCATCCTGAACCAAAAAGGCTCAAGTGGTAACAGCCTAGAGCGCTTTAGGTACATCCAACCAAGAAGCTCTTAAAAGAAACTTCAATTTGGGACGCGCACACCGCAACTCGAATGACTAAAACCTATGCTATAAACTAGTTCAAGGAATTATTAGCCTAAACCGCACCGCAGAGAACAAACTTTGAAACTTGAAATAACCTAAATAATTCTACGCCGATTATCTAAATTATTGATGAAATTTTGATGGCTTAACTAAAATAGCGGCTTTGTTGCATATACTTGGTCAATTTGCTCTTGCATTTTAACCACGCGGCGCTTAATGTCGCCCACATCCACATTGCCACTTTTTGCATTCAGTAATTCATGTGAAATATTTAGTGCGGCCATGATGGCGATGCGCTCAATACCTACAATCTTGCCAGTGTCGCGAATATCGCGCATTTTTTTATCTAAAAAACTGACCGCTTCTAATAATGCTGGGCGCTCTTCATCGGTACACGAAACCGTGAACTCACGTCCTAAAATATTAACATCTACCGCTTTATTTTCGCTCATGTTTGACCTGCGTCTTAAGGCAGACTTTCCATCAAAGCTTCAATGCGCTCACTGGCCTGAGCCATATTCGCTTTAAGCTGTGCCGTGTCGTTCTGCGTTGTGCTTAAATCAAGGCGAAGCTTCGCGTTTTCATTGCGCAAGTCATTGCACAGTGAAATTAGCCCCGTTAATTTTTCTTCTAATATTTTTAAATCTGCGTCCATGTATTCACTATAATTTAAAAAGTTGATTATAGTCAATAGCTAACGTGCATTTTTAAAAGTATTACAGTATATATTCACAATAACTTGCTTAATACTTATCTAATAATGTTGTTTTTGTGTCTATTTTGCTAGGCTAGCAGCTGAATTTGCTTATAAATTCATAAAATGCAGCTTGGGAATGTCATCGTTAAACTCAAGTTGCGTGATGCTGGCATGATTGATTGACATTCTAAATAGGCGCTTAAGCGGCATTTGCAGCACTTCCGCCACTAATGCGCGAATCAAACCACCATGTGTCACAACTAAAATATGCTGATCTTTTGCTTGCGATGCTAAGTCCTCTACAAAATGTTTTGAGCGGTGATGCAGTTGCGCAAATGTTTCGCCATTGGGCGGTGCTAAATTGGCATAATCATTGGCCCATCTATCAAAAATTTCGCGCGAAATTGCCTGCCAAGGTTGCATTTCCCAATCGCCAAAATGTAGCTCTTTTAAGCGTTCGTCGAGTTGAATCTCGCGATTTTCTAACTTAAGACGGCTATCCGCACATAATGCCTGCGCTAGCTGGTGACAGCGCTGTAGCGGACTTGAGTAAACGGTATCAAATTGAAAGGCAGCTAATTTGCTTTGCAATTGCTCCCGCTCCGCGTCAAAATTAGCCGATACTGCAACATCGCTTTGTCCGTAACAAATATCAGGCGCTACATCGAGTGATGTGTGGCGAACTAAAGTTAACTTCACTGGATATAGCTTTCAACTATAGATGTGCTGGCAAGCAGACCTAAATAAAATGCAACTTCGGTGAGTTGTTGCATTGCGCCTAAACAGTCGCCCGTGTAACCACCGATACGCCTTTTAATTTTTGCACTAAACCACCACCAAACCAAAGCGACGGAAATCAAGGCGATGAAAACATACCACGTAAAAAAACATAACGGTGCTAAACCAAACAAGGTAGCAAGCAATAGTTCACCAACATCAAGCTGCGTTGCTAGTGGTTTGGATTTTCCCTCTGCTTTAACGTAAGATTGCGTGAACATTACCAACACCGCACATAGGCGACTTAAGGCATGCCCTGCAATCAACGTTGCGGGTATCAGCCCAACCGCCACATAAGTAAGCGCTTGAAACTTTATGAGCAACCCCAACCCCAAGCCAATCGCTCCATAGCTACCTATCCTTGAATCCATCATGATGGTAAGCACTTGCTCTTTATTTAATCCACCACCCAACCCATCCGCTGCATCAGCCAAACCATCCTCATGAAACGCGCCTGTTAGCAAAATTGTGGCTACCATGCTGAGCAATACTGCAATACTCAGCGGTAACAGGTGATGCGCTAGCCAAAAAACCAGTGCGCCAATTGCGCCAACAATGATACCCACCAGCGGAAAATAACGCGTAGCTTTATTTAAATCTGCCTCTTTAAAATCATTAAGGTGCAATGGAATGCGCGTGAAGAACACTAGTGCAGTACAAAAATATCGCCATTGATTTTGAATAAACACACTCATTTTTTTTGCGATACTTGTGCCGATTCAAATGAAGCCATGTGATTTAAAAAACCCACCGCCGCTTGCACCAAGGGGTAGGCTAAAGCTGCACCCGTACCTTCACCTAGCCTCAAATCCATGCGTAATAGCGGCTTAACATTTAAAAAATCCAGCATTTTTTGATGTCCAGATTCGTCCGAGCAGTGGCTAAAGACACAGTAATGCACAATATTGGGCTGCATTTTAGCGGCCACCAGTAGAGCAGCCGTTGTAATAAATCCATCAATCAAAAGCGTACATTGCCTTGACGCTGCTTGTAACATTGCCCCAACCATCATGGCAATTTCAAAACCACCAAAATTGGCAAGCACTTGTGTGGCATCTTTACTGCTTAATTGATGTTGGGCGATTACTTGTTTTAGCACCTGCACTTTGTACGCTAAGCCTGCGTCATCTAAACCCGTACCACGCCCAGCGCATTGCTCAATGGGCAATTTGCACAGCACACTCATGATACAACTTGCTGAAGAAGTGTTGCCAATACCCATTTCACCAAAGCCAAAAGTATTGCAACCACTCGCTATCTGCGCATCTACGATGTAGGCGCCACGCTGCAACGCAAGTGCGCATTGCGCCGCCGTCATTGCAGGCTCAACCAGATAATTGCGCGTGCTTAATGCAATTTTGGCATCGATTAAATTTGCATTAGGTGTAAATTTATAGTTCACCCCCGCATCAATCACCCGCAGTGCCATGCTATTTTGGCTAGTGAACACATTGATAGCTGCACCGCCTTGCAGAAAATTTAACACCATTTGCGCTGTGACCGCTTGTGGATAAGGGCTGACGCCTGCCTCAACAATGCCATGATCGCCCGCAAACACTAGCATGGTAGGGACATTGAGGGTTGGCGTAAGCGATTGCTGAATTAAGCCAATTTGCAACGCCACGCTTTCAAGCATACCCAGCGCCCCGAGCGGCTTGGTTTTATGGTTGATTTTATGCCATAAAACTTGCGCAATTGCTTGATCTGGCACATTTACTTGAAACGATTGGGCGTACATTAAGAGATTTCACTAGAGAAGATAACAGAACGTTTGATTTTACCTGACTCTATCAATTTATTGGGTGCAATCGCCAATTAGGTGAATATCTTCAAAATTTTTAATAATTTTGTAAAAATCCTTAGAAAAAACTTGAGGAAGTTTGCTATAATGCGCGGCTTGCAAACACTTACCGATAGTTTGCAAGCATTAGCGCCTGTTTTACAAGGCCGGGTAGCTCAGTCGGTAGAGCAGCGGATTGAAAATCCGCGTGTCGCCAGTTCGATTCTGGCCCCGGCCACCAGTAAAATCAACGACTTATAGCCATATAGCTTAAGTCGTTTTTTATTTCGGGTTACGCCAGGGTTACATCTAAGGCTAAACCGCACTAACAAATCTTCAATAGAAGTCTTCTTCATTTACTACTTAGCTATATATAATCCGAATTATATGTCTAAAAGTACAACTAACATCAATGTAGTGAAGAGCTGGTTTAAGAACAGCTCCTACGTTGCGGCATCTAAGTTTTCCAGTGTCGAATGGGCCGATCAAATTGCTAAGCGTGTATTCATTGACACCGACCTTAAAAGGCTAAATGAGCCATCAAGGTACTCTCAACTTACTGTTAATGAGAAAACTCGTCTTGAAAATGCAATGCACGAATTAATGTTAACTCCATTAGCGTCATTTAATGCCGGATACAGGAATGAGCCATCGACACTTAAATCTACGACCTATAGCACTAAAACGGTATTACCCTTAACAATGCCGTACGTTCATCGACTAAATTTGTTATTTGAAGATACTAATAAAGACCATGTTGATTTCATTGACGAGTGGGCTAATGATAACCCGCAATTAGGTATTTCAGCATTTGGTCATATTAGAGTTGATTTAAATGCACGCGATGAAGATATATTTGCTGATTTTAGTAAATGGCTCATAAATTTCAGAAAGTCAAAAAATTACCCTCCTTTAAAAGCACACCCCAAAAAACTAGAGTCCAGATTTTTTGATTGGCACACTAATAAAATCTTGCAGTATTTTGATGTAACGGCATGGTGCTATTGGACTGGAACAGAGCTTACTAATGAACTACTCTTAGAGCTGTTATTCGCTGGTTATGAATTAAGTAAACTTAAAACAGTTAGACTAAAGGTAACAGAACTCATTGATTACAGAAATGTAATTGCACTCTATAACGAATCATAATTTTACGTAAATTTCAAGGCAAAATTAATCAATTATTTCTGCATGTTTAGTTAATCTTCAAAATGAAACAATCGCCCTTACTGATTAATTCGATCAGATATAAAGGAGATTAAACATGAGCAGTTTTAATAACAATTTACTTAACCGTTGTGAAGCCGCTGAATATTTGCGGATAAAAAAACAGACGCTTGCTGTGTGGGCAAGCACAAAACGACATCCGCTACCTTATGTCAAGGTTGGCAGTCGTGTACTGTATCGTCAAAGCGATTTAGATACGTTTATTGCCTCTAACCAAATAGGGGGTACTAAATGAAATATCAACACATACATAAAAGTGCAATACCGTATATTGTAGAACTATTAGACAGCCTAGGAGTTCAGCATAAGCTCGCTGGTAAACAACTTGAATTTACCAACCCAAAACGACATGACACCAACTTTGGGTCGGCTAGCATCAACACAAAAACTGGCATTTTCAAAGATTTTGCGATAGATAAGTGCGCAGGTGATTTAATCGCTTTTGTCGCTTACATTAAAGATATACGGCAAAGTGAAGCCGCTGAGTTTTTAGAGTCATTTTTGAAACAAGTTGAAAATGACCCAAGATGCTTAGTTCCAGTCCCAGCACCAATTGGGCCAGAAGCACCACAAGTAAAGGCAATGAGTGATCAAAGCAAACCAACACGAGTTATACCAATACCATCAGACGCGCCTCCATTACTAAATACGTTTGGAAAATTAGGTGTACCAGAACATGACTACATTTACCACAATGAAAATGGTCAACCTGTCTGCCACATACTCCGCTTTAAAAAAACAAATGGTGCAAAGCAGTTTATGCCACAAACGTTACATCGTAATGAAAATAGCAAATTACTATGGAAAGCAGAAGGTTTACCAACACCACGACCACTCTACAACCTGCATTTATTAACACAGCGTAAAGATGCTCCGGTGCTAATAGTTGAAGGAGAAAAGGCAGCGGACGCAGCGGCACTACTGTTTCCTAATCATGTTGTAACTACCACCATGAACGGCGCTCAGTCGCCTGAAAGCTCTGATTTAACACCACTATTAGGCCGAGAAATTTTAATATGGCCTGATAACGACGAGTCTGGGACAATCTACACTAATAAATTGGTGAAGCTCCTATGTGATCAAGATGCAGTAGCTAGAATCAGCATTTTGCAACCTATTGTTGATTTTCCAATTTACGACATGGCAAAAAAACCACTTCTCGAGCCTGGCTTTAAGCCCAGTGAGGGCTGGGATGCAGCCGATGCATTGGCTGAAGGATGGACCGCTGATCACATTAAACTCTTACTAGGTAACCCAAACGCAACAGAACCAGTTCTAATTGAAAAACAAAATTTTACAGCGGGCAATTTTCATGCAAACAACAGCGGTGTTTATCAAGAAAAAAAAGATAGCGATGGCAAAGTACATACTAATTTGGTTGCTTCAAGCATTATACCCATTGCAAAAACGCGTGATGAACATGGTAAGAACTGGGGTCTATTGCTCGAAGTAGCCAACCCCTTAGGGGAAATCAATGAGTGGGCTATGCCATTAGACATGTTGTCTGGCAATGGAGATGCCTGTCGTCAGCAGCTACTTAACTTTGGTGCAAAAATCTTTAATAAAGAGGCGGTCAACCAATTTTTGATGGCAGCTAAGCCCGAAGCTTTAGCCTTATGCACAGAAATAACGGGGTGGCACGATAATGTCTATATCTTACCCCATAAAACGTTTGGTCACTCTGAAGAACGGGTCGTCATTCAAAACTCAAGTGTTGAAAAACGGGATGATTTTAAGTCATCTGGCACACTTGATGACTGGAAGTTAAACGTTGCTTCAAAATGTGTTGGCAACTCGAGGCTGATTTTAGCAGTTTGCATTTCACTTGCTGCTCCATTTCTAAAGCCATTGGCTGAAGAAAATGGCGGCTTTCATTTACGTGGTGCCAGTAGTAGCGGTAAAACCAAAACTTTAAGCGTAGCAGCAAGCGTTTGGGGTGGTAAACAAATGGTGCATTCTTGGAGAACCACAGGTAACGCGATTGAGTCACTAGCAATTGAACATAATGACAGAGCAATCATGTTAGATGAATTAGCTCAAGTCTCCTCAAGTGAGGCTGGTGATGTAGCCTACACACTTGGTAATGGTCAGCAGAAAGCGCGATCAAATAGGACAGGTAACGTTAGGTCAATTGCACGCTGGCGTTTACTGTTTCTCTCAACGGGAGAAATTGGCTTGGCTGAGCATGTGGCTTCCGCTGGAGGGCGTATAAAGGCGGGACAAGAGATACGCATGTTAGACATTCCATCTGATGCAGGTGCTGGTCTAGGGGTATTTGAGAATCTTCATGACGTTGATACTCCCCAGCAATTTGCAGATATTTTACAAGAAATGTCTGAGCGCTATTACGGTACAGCGGCAGATGCATTGCTATCAAAACTTACTTCATCCAATACGGAATTAGAGGAAGCGGTCAGAAGTGTAAAGCACATTCAAGGAGAGTTTGTTCGACGCTTAGTTCCACCAACATCTCATGGGCAATTGTTTCGTGCAGCGGCAAGGTTTGGCTTGGTGGCTGGTGTTGGTGAGTATTGTAGTCAAATTGGCATTTTACCTTGGGCTAAAGGCGAAGCCTTTAATGCGGCTGAAAAATGTTATTTATCCTGGCATGATGAGCGAGGCGGTAGCAATGCGTCTGAAGAAATTCATGCATTAATCCAAGTTAAAAGCTTCTTTGAGCAACATGGTGAGTCACGCTTTACTTTGATGAATCCTGACCTTGAAGACAATATTGGGCAACGCACAATCAATCGTGCTGGTTTTAGAAAGGTGTTGGATAACGGTGCAATGGAATATTGGGTATTTACTGAGGTTTACAACACCCAGATATGCGCTGGTTTTGATCCTAAGCTAGTCACTAAGGTTTTAGTGGAGAATGACCACTTGCAATTAGACACTGCTGGAAAGCCCCAGGTTACCAAGCGTTTGCCAGGCAGTGCTACCGCAACACGCGTCTATGTTTTTAACGCATCTATTATTGATGGTGAAAACGAAGATAGTGACGTGGCCATTGACAGCTAAAGTGTGTTGCACGAATTGAAGCGAATGTAACAGTCAAGGTAACAAGCAAAACAGCCTAATACCAAGTAAAATAAGGGCTTAAAAGCTTGTTACCTATGTTGCATCTGTTACATCAATAAATATAGCTAACTTGGCTGAACTCAAATTATCTGGCAAAGTATGAAAAATATACCTAAGCCAGATTAGTGTGATTTTGTGATGCAACAAATGTTACGAAGGTAACACCACTAAAATATGCACTTAGATCCTGTTGAATTGTTACATTGCCAATTTTAGGGTGCTACATATTAAGTTTACCGGCAGTTTTTAGGTTCCCATTTATCTTTAAGTTTAGCTTCTTCCTTTGACTGCCATTGCATGTTGTAAGCCTTGTCCTCTCCACCACAGGCAAGCGGGTCAATATGATCGATGACATAACCCTGACACCCATAGCGTATCTTGACCTTGCCAGTTGAAGGACATGGATGGTGCCTCATAAACTCAGCTTTTTCGCGGAAGCTTCTTTGCTCGGCTTAAATCAAGCTAATCCGCATCAGTGAAAGTAAGGTTATTAGTTTTTCATAATAACGGAGTACTGCTTATATTCGAAAAGGTTAATCAAAATCTAGCAGTAGTTCCGATACCCCACCATCGGAATGCCTGATAAAATCGTGCGAGGGTCATCTAAATTGACGCTTTGGTTCCGATACCCCACCATCGGAATGCCTGATAAAATTTGTCGTTGCGCCAGAACTTGGCTTGCGTAGTTCCGATACCCCACCATCGGAATGCCTGATAAAATTGAACCTAAAACAGATAAGCCAATAGTTACGTTCCGATACCCCACCATCGGAATGCCTGATAAAATTTAGACATTGCAATAACCCCTTAATGTGTAGTTCCGATACCCCACCATCGGAATGCCTGATAAAATTATGTCGCCAGTGGATGTGTCCAAAGAGTCGTTCCGATACCCCACCATCGGAATGCCTGATAAAATCCAATTATCAAACCACCAGCAAATGTCATAGTTCCGATACCCCACCATCGGAATGCCTGATAAAATTATAACCATAGCAGACCGTGACGCTAGTTTGTTCCGATACCCCACCATCGGAATGCCTGATAAAATATGTAAGCAGTTTGGTTGTCGTGCGCTGGTGTTCCGATACCCCACCATCGGAATGCCTGATAAAATAGCTACGCCAGTTACAAGTGGCAAGCCTTGGTTCCGATACCCCACCATCGGAATGCCTGATAAAATAATAAAAGTTGGTGTTCATCCCAAATCATGGGTTCCGATACCCCACCATCGGAATGCCTGATAAAATTTATAACGCTAATAGCATTGATGACAAATTGTTCCGATACCCCACCATCGGAATGCCTGATAAAATAATTAGTAATGAAAGAATGATTGATGCGGCGTTCCGATACCCCACCATCGGAATGCCTGATAAAATAATTAGTAATGAAAGAATGATTGATGCGGCGTTCCGATACCCCACCATCGGAATGCCTGATAAAATCGGGTTGTTTAAATGCCAGGTAACTTGAGCGTTCCGATACCCCACCATCGGAATGCCTGATAAAATGATGGTGCTTTTGGGTATTCCTAATTCTTTGTTCCGATACCCCACCATCGGAATGCCTGATAAAATGGTGTTTTGATTTGCCCCCTCGTCATTGTCGTTCCGATACCCCACCATCGGAATGCCTGATAAAATCGTACAATCTGAGATTGCAGGAGGCACAGAGTTCCGATACCCCACCATCGGAATGCCTGATAAAATTACGCTCATCAGATGACGCTGGGGCTACCTGTTCCGATACCCCACCATCGGAATGCCTGATAAAATGATGGTGCTTTTGGGTATTCCTAATTCTTTGTTCCGATACCCCACCATCGGAATGCCTGATAAAATAGGCAGTGAATCAACTGTTGCAACGTACGGGTTCCGATACCCCACCATCGGAATGCCTGATAAAATAGGCAACACGTTAATATATGGAAACATTCTGTTCCGATACCCCACCATCGGAATGCCTGATAAAATAGTGACACTATTGGGCTGTAATGCCCTACTGTTCCGATACCCCACCATCGGAATGCCTGATAAAATAATGAGTTATTTGCTATCAAATGGTTATGCGTTCCGATACCCCACCATCGGAATGCCTGATAAAATGTTGCCGCAGTCCGTTCTTATGATGCGAATGTTCCGATACCCCACCATCGGAATGCCTGATAAAATAATCTGCTGGAGCTTTCCATTCATCACGAAGTTCCGATACCCCACCATCGGAATGCCTGATAAAATTGTTGTTCCTACCTCATACGATGCAGCTATGTTCCGATACCCCACCATCGGAATGCCTGATAAAATGTAATAAGTGATATATGAAACAGATGCGGCGTTCCGATACCCCACCATCGGAATGCCTGATAAAATGTTTTGATGGATTTTGAAGCAAATCAATAAGTTCCGATACCCCACCATCGGAATGCCTGATAAAATAAGATGACCAACACGCTGTTTAGCGCGCCTGTTCCGATACCCCACCATCGGAATGCCTGATAAAATACCGCCAACCGCAACGATTGCAAGCAGTGCGTTCCGATACCCCACCATCGGAATGCCTGATAAAATCATGTGTGCCGCCACTCGTCATAGATGACGGTTCCGATACCCCACCATCGGAATGCCTGATAAAATCATGTGTGCCGCCACTCGTCATAGATGACGGTTCCGATACCCCACCATCGGAATGCCTGATAAAATGTTCCTCCGCATGTTGCCGCTTACGAGACGGTTCCGATACCCCACCATCGGAATGCCTGATAAAATAAAGTTGTTTGTATTGACGTTAATTCAACCGTTCCGATACCCCACCATCGGAATGCCTGATAAAATCTGCATTTAATTTTTTCAAGTCTCGTGATAGTTCCGATACCCCACCATCGGAATGCCTGATAAAATATGTTGGTCAATTCTTATGGTCATGCCTTGGTTCCGATACCCCACCATCGGAATGCCTGATAAAATATAATAATCTACTGGGCGATTATCGCGTGCGTTCCGATACCCCACCATCGGAATGCCTGATAAAATTATACCCCGCATATTTATTAGCACTTGCGCGTTCCGATACCCCACCATCGGAATGCCTGATAAAATATCTGCCTCGGCATCATCTATCATGACCGTGTTCCGATACCCCACCATCGGAATGCCTGATAAAATGGCCACGATAATCATCCCACCAACGTTTTCGTTCCGATACCCCACCATCGGAATGCCTGATAAAATTTTATCTTAATGCGCTAGATCAGTTTATAAGTTCCGATACCCCACCATCGGAATGCCTGATAAAATTGAACTCACCCCATGGCGTATATTTTCCGTGTTCCGATACCCCACCATCGGAATGCCTGATAAAATGTCATTTAAGTTTTCTCGGTTCACTTCAAAGTTCCGATACCCCACCATCGGAATGCCTGATAAAATACTGAGCATAACGACCCGCTTGGTAATTTTGTTCCGATACCCCACCATCGGAATGCCTGATAAAATATTGTCGTTTGTCGTTCCTACTTCATAGGAGTTCCGATACCCCACCATCGGAATGCCTGATAAAATTGTGGTTCCTACCTCGTAAGATGCGGCGATGTTCCGATACCCCACCATCGGAATGCCTGATAAAATTTCTGGCGAGTTTGCATTAAGCGCGCTCATGTTCCGATACCCCACCATCGGAATGCCTGATAAAATATAAGCACCAATCAGCCGCCGTATCTGCCGGTTCCGATACCCCACCATCGGAATGCCTGATAAAATAGGACTGATAAAATGCAACATCAAACCAGTGTTCCGATACCCCACCATCGGAATGCCTGATAAAATAGCGGCGGTTGCGAGCACTTCGGGGCAAGCGTTCCGATACCCCACCATCGGAATGCCTGATAAAATAGATTGTTCGCAATCTATTGATTTGTAAGGAAGTACTAGTTAAAAAAGCTCAACCTGCTCAGGCATGTTGGGCTTTTTTCTTGTGAGGCGCGCACCAAAAAACTCTTTTGTCATGCCATATTGTTTATCTGTCACTATAAAAAATGCTACTTGTGAGTCCTTGGGGATGAGCGGACGTAATCTGATAATCGTCGCTTCACCCACTGCAAGAGTTGGGAAATGGTGTACATACAATGAATTTTGCAGTTGCACAAAATTTTCTTGTAGTAAACTTTTACGAAAAATGGTGTAATCGTGCCGTGCATCAGAATCTATCATTGGGCAATCATATACGCATTGTTAAATTGCATCGAATATTGACCCACCTAGCATAGAAATATGCATCTAAATTTGACCCACGTAGCGATACTAGACTGCTCACAACCTGAGCAGGAGAATAGGAGTGATCGACGTG
>Ga0209097_10000146_pt1 | contig 82048 bp, 70 predicted proteins | sample AD_UKC052_MetaG_FD_184419 | JGI IMG/M metagenome (GOLD analysis project Ga0209097, IMG submission 184419) | Active sludge microbial communities of municipal wastewater-treating anaerobic digesters from USA - AD_UKC052_MetaG (SPAdes) (version 2) | ecosystem: Engineered > Bioreactor > Anaerobic >... | reverse complement strand
TATTCGTGATTGTTGATAAACTTGTTCATTAAGCCTCGTTTTGGATATCACTGGTCGTGGAAAACCAAGTTTATCCTTTTCGAGGCCATTTTGCTTCTGCTTGTCCGAACTCATGTCCGAACATCAGAAAACCCATAACTGCCCGGTTAAGGTTGTTTTTCAACCTTTCCCCTGTTTTCTGATCACGGCTCAGCCGGTCAGGCACTCACCGCTGGCTGAGCCGTGACGTTTTCTTTCATTTTCCAAACACGAGCTTAACCGCCTGAGAATTTGACCCCGCCAAAGCAGCGCGCATCGCTCTCCCCCCGGTGCATTGATTTCTACAGGCTGACTCGCGATAACAGCTCCACAAACAGGGCCGTCAGCTGCGGGTCAAACGCACGGCCCGATTGGGATTGGATATAAGCCAGGGTGCGCCCGCGCGGCCAGGCCTGGCGGTATGGGCGGTCGCTGCTGAGGGCGTCATAAACATCCACAAGAGAAAACAGGCGTGCCGCCAGAGGAATTTGCACATCCTTCAACTGGCGCGGGTAACCTGTGCCGTCCCAACGTTCATGATGGCAGTAAGGAATATCCACCACCCCGCGCAGATAGGGGATGGACAGCAGCATCTCATAACCGTAAGTGGTATGCAAATGCATGATGGTCCATTCGCTCTCGGTAAGTGGGCCGGGCTTCAGCAGAATCTGATCGGGAATGGCCATTTTGCCAATATCGTGCAAAATGGCACCGCGGCGTAAATCCACCAGGTCGCTTTCCGGGTAACCCACACGGCGCGCCAGCTGCAGGGTCAGTTCAACCACCCGGCGGGCGTGGCCTTCTGTCTCCCGGTCGCGCAGTTCCAGGGCCCGCGCCCAACCCTCAATGGTCGCATCATAGGCCACAATCAGCTCGGCATGGCTGCGCTGGAGCTGGCCAAACATTTGCGCGTTTTCAATGGCCATGGCCGCCTGGGCCGCCACCGTCTGCAAAAACTCGCTCCAATCGGCTGGTAAATGATAATCCTGATTAAAGAACAGTTCCAGCACACCCTTCACCTGACCGGTGGCGATCAGCGGCATGGCGATATACGTCTTGAAGGTGTCGCCTGAAAGCCGCAGCGTCAGGCAGGCCGGGTCAGCCGCATCCTGATATTGAGCCACGTGAATCATCTCCCGCCGGTGAACCGCCTGCCCGGCCAGGCTGCCCGTCAGGCTCAGGCGCATGGATTGGTAGGCCAGCGAACTGAACCCCCGCCCCACCACCATCTCAAGGGCCTGCTGCTCTGGCAGATGGATCAGCACGCTGCCGGCACTGGCATTAAAATGCCTGAACACCCTGTCCAGCACCAACCCCAGGGTCACCCTGATATCTGTGCTGGCGGTCGCAGCCATATCAATGGCGCGCAGGGTCATCAAACGTTCCACGGCCTGCTGGGTCTCTTCGGCCAGGGTGGCCCGTTCAAAAGCGTGGCTGACCACCTGCATCACCACATTCAGCAGGCGCTCCTTCTCTTCTGAAATGCTGGCCAAACCAAGCCAGATGGAGGCGGCCATTTTGTTCCGGACGCAAACAGGCAGGCCCACCACCACCATGTTCTGGTCCCGCATGGGCTCGGGCACTTCCTGGGCTTCAAGTCGGCACAGTTCACGCGGTTTTTTATGGATGGAGAGCAGCTGCGTTTCCAGCAGTTCGGGCAAAACATCCTGAAGGGGATACCACAGGCCGCGCACTTCCTGAAGCTGGCTGGCGCTCACCGCCTCATTGACCAGGAAGGCCATTGCCCGCGCGCCAAAGAAAACATCCAGCACCCCCAGCACCGCCGGCAGCATTCCCGGGCGCTCATTCAAAAATTCCAGCGCGCCGTTGAGCCGGGTGCGCAGTTCCAGCTCGGTTTCGCTCTGCTTGCGCGCGGTGATATCCACCCCCACCGATTGAAATTCCACCAGTTGGCCCTGCTCATCAAAAAGGGCGTGCTCAAGCCAGCTCAGCCAAATCATCCGGCCGTCTGCATCGGGTACATATTCTTCATACGAATCGGTGGTTTTTTCGGGGCTCAGGCTTTCGCGCAGGCGGGCAATATAGTCGCGGCCCTCCTGGGAAATGTCATCAGACAGCCGCGAGCCCACAATCGCTTCCAGCGGTTTTCCGCGGTAGCGGCAGTAAGCCTCATTGGCAAAAACAATGGTCGAATCGGGCAGCCAGCGAAACACCAGGCTGGCCTGATCTTCAACCACCATCCGGTAGCGCTGTTCGCTGCGCCGCAGGGTGGTTTCAGCCCTGGTCCGCTCTTCCACCTGACGAGCCAGATCTTCATTGGCCTGCTTCAGGGCGCTGGTGCGGCGTGAAATTTCGATTTCAAGGGTCTGGTTGGCCGTCTCGAGCACCCTTTGCACCTTGCGGTAATCCACCAGAGGGATGGCCAGCAGCAGCGCGCCCAGGTTGATTCCCAGGAGCTGCAGCACCAAGCCGGCGGTGGCGGCTTTTTCATAAACTCCATCAACGACGTTCAAATTGATCACCGCCGTCAGATACAGTGTCAGCGAAGCGATGGAAAGCCCGCGCATGCCCATATGATAGGCGGAGGCCACCATGCAGATAAAAACGCCAAACGTCAGAATCAGGCTGGCGCCCGCCGCAGCTTTGACCCCGAAAAGAACCTGGCAGACAAGCAGCATGAGAAAAAGAATGCCGCCACCAATCGTCTGGCGGCGGCGGTTGAATGTATATGGAAGGGGCTGCATAAAGGCCAGCACCACAGGGGCAAGAAAGACAATTCCCGCCGAAAACAGCATCGCCCAGGTTGCGGTATCCAGCCAGAATGCGCCGGCAGCAAGGCCGCCGTTGGCCAGCAGCGCCAACGATTCGCCCAGGCTCAACGTCATCGGTACCGCCCCGCCTGCAAAAAAGTATAAGATCAAGACATCCCGAAGATGGGTCAGAGAAGCGTCAAACGCCAACCGTTTCAACCCCCAGACGCCAAAATAAAAGCTGACCGCCTGCGCAAGAGAAAGGCTCAAAATCACCGGCAGCGGCGCACCCTGCACCACCAGACCTGCCAGAGTGCCGAAAACAGATCCGGTCAGGTAATGCATTCCCCCCAGGTAAACCGCCATATATCCCATAAAAATGCCAATCGGGAACATGATGCTGATCGGATGAATGCCGTGCCAATCCGTCCAGGGGGTCATCACTGCCCCAACAAAGTAGAGCAGTGCCAGTAAGCCTACCTTGAGCCAATGTGGGGTGTGCACGTCCTCCTCTGCCTTTTAGCAATTCCAGTGTTTATATGCCTATAATATAGAAAATGGCAGAAGCAAACGGCATGGCAGAAACCAGCATCTCATCATATTGAAAATGCAGGTTGTAGCTCGTCATAGCCACCATGGTCGCCAGCCACATCACCATCACCACCGTGGCCACATTTTCCTTGATTTTACCGGTGAAGATGAGCAGCAGCACCAGAACGATCACGCCAATGACCACATAGGAGAGGCTGGGATATTGCGTGAAAAGCGGCAGCAGGCGGTAACCTGCGACGGAAGACAGCCCCAAAAGGAATAAAACAGCCGCCGTCAACAGGGCAAAAGGATTGCTATTTATTTTCATCCACATATCTCCTGAAAAAGAGTCCGTATGCTACAAGGATTGTAAACCAAAAACAGGCTGGGCGCAATATTTTTAACCCCGGGCAGCTCCTCCCGCCTGTGCCGCGGCAATTAACTTCAGGTGCGCCTGGCGCACGGCTTCAGCATCCATCTTCTCCACCTTGCGGTCGTAGGTTAAAAAGCCGTTGATCTCAATTTCGACATCGGTGGTCTGGGTGTATACTGCGGCCGTCAACCCCTGCGGGATCAAAGGCAAAACTTCATCTTCCAGCAGGGCCAGATAAGCCGCCGTGAGCGCCTGAGGCGTCTCGTAAAAGCGGTAGCCGAATTTCTTGTCTTCCTGCCACATATGGCCGGGGGTCTGCAGGCTGAAGCCGCCAAATTCAGACATCACAAAAGCACGCTGGTCGGGGCGCGGGCGCCACAGCTTCTTAAAATAGATATGCCGGCTCTGAAAATCAGGCCCACCCTGATCATACCAGCCCGAAACATGGTCCACCAGGCGGGTGGGGTCGGCCTGCTTCAGCCATTCAGCAGTTTCACGGGCATTGAACTGCCCCCAGCTTTCATTGAAAGGCACCCACACGGCAATGCAGGGCGAATTGTAGAGGTGTGCCACCATGCCGGCCAGTTCCGCGCGGAATTCCGCCCGGTTGGCCTCATCCGCCCGGCCAAAGCGGCTCAGCCAGCGAGTATCATTGCGGTGGTAGCCAAAAAGCATGGCCAGAATGGCCAGCACATCTCCGGCAAAGCGGCCGCCGTTGGGCATATCCTGCCAGACGATCATCCCCAGGCGGTCGCAATGGTAATACCAGCGCAGCGGCTCCACCTTGATGTGTTTGCGGATAAAGTTGAAGCCCAGCCTGCGCGTGTATGCGATGTCGTAGAGCATGGCCTCTTCCGAAGGCGGGGTGTACAGCCCGTCGGGGAAATACCCCTGGTCCAGGGGCCCGTAGAGGAACAGCGGCTCGCCGTTAAGGGTGAAGCGCAAATGGCCGCGGGCATCGGGCGCCAGGCCAAACGAGCGCATGGCAAAATAACTGCCCACCGCATCCACCGTCCGCCCATCCCGCACCAGCCGCACCTGCAGGTCATACAGGAAGGGGTCGGCAGGGCTCCACGGCCGCGGCGTGGGGATGGTCAGGGTCAGGGCCGTGCCCGCCGGGGCGCTGCCCAAAGCCGCCGCCTCGCCGCCGGCAAAGGCTGCCGCCTCCAGTATCAAACCGGCTTGAGCAGCGCCGCGCAGCTTCACTTCCACCTTCAGGCAGGCCTGCGCCAGGTCAGGGGTCAGCTTCAACGCCTCAATGCTCACCTGCGGCACACCCTCCAGCCACACCGTCTGCCAGATGCCTGAAATGGGCGTATACCAGATGCCGTTGGGTTTGAGCACCTGTTTGCCGCGCTGCTGCATGCCCGCATCGCTTGGATCCCACACGGAAAGGACAATTTCATTTTCATTCTCGTGCAGGGCGGCGGTGATGTCAAAGGTGAAGGGCAAATAGCCGCCGCGGTGTTCGCCAATGCGCTGGCCGTTGACCCAGATGGTGCATTCATAATCCACCGCGCCGAAATGCAGCAAAATGCGCCCATCCGGGTTGGCCGGTCCCAGCAGTTCGCCGCGCGGGTCGGCAAACACACGCCGGTACCACAGCTTTTGATCGGGCATCAGGGGTTTTTGCACGCCCGAAAGCAGCGACTCAACCGCATAGGGCACCAGAATTTTCCCCGCATAGCTGGCAGGCGCCGGGTTTTCAAGGGGCTGAATGGCGTAATCCCAGGGGCCGTTCAGATTTATCCAGGCCGGGCGGGTCAGCTGTGGGCGCGGGTATTCCGGCAGGGGGCAAAGCGGGTCGGGCATCCAGGGAGTGCGCAGGGTGGATTGTGCAGCGGGCATGGAACCTCCAAAAAGAACCCGTTCAGGCGGGCGCAATGGATTGATCTTTGCTGCGAATGAACAGCAGGGGCAGAAGCGAAAGCATGGAAATGGCCGAGCCCATCTGGAAGATCAAGGGCACCGGAATAAAGCCGGCCTGGCCGTTGGCCACGGTCGGAACGCCGAAAGTCTGGATCAGCCATGAGCCGGTGGAAGGGCCCACCAGCATTGGGATGGCCACCCAGAAGATCATGCGCACGCCCAGGAACTTGCCGCGGTTTTGCTCAGGCAGCAGGTCTTTCAGCCAGGCCACCGAAGCAATGGAAGCCGCCACCGAAAAGCCCTGCCACAAAAAGCCCGAAAGCGCCAGCAGCGGCAGGCTGCTCACCAGCGACAGCATGAGGCCGCCCGCGCAGGAAATGATGGTGCCAATGGCGATCATCGCGCGTTTGCTCCAGCGGTCGGCCAGAATGCCAAAGGGAATGGACACCACCGCGCTGCCCAGCATCACCGCCCCGCCGATAATGCTGAATTCCGTTTTGGTCACCCCGATGTAATTTTCAAGATAGATGATCAGATAAGGAAACGACACCTGCATGCCAATGTTGGTGATCATGATGAACAGCAGCAGAATAAACAATTTGCGGTTGGTGCGCAGGGTGTCAAAATTGAACAGGCTGGCAAATTCCTGCCAGAAAGGCTCGCGTGGGGCCTGCTCAGCGGGCGCCGGGGGCTCCTTAAGCAGCAGACCGGCCACCAGACCAATGACCATGACCACGCCCCCCAGGGAATAGAAGAAGATGAAATAGCCCACGTTGTCAATCAGGGTTCCAGCAGCCGTCATGGCCACAATTTGCGCCAGAAACAGGCTCAGGTTCAGCACCCCTTCCACCCGTCCACGCTGGTCGCTGGGGGCCACATCGGTGGTCCAGGCATTGAAGGCCGCATCGTTGGCCGTGGAGCCAAAAAAGGTCATCACCGAATCGGCCACCACCACCATCACCATGGCCACGCTGGTGACCTGAATATAATCCACCATCGGGAAAATGATGGTGGAAAGGCCCCACATGATATAACCGAAAAGGATGAACGGCCGGCGGCGGCCCAGGCGGGTGCGGGTGCGGTCTGAAAGGGTGCCCATCAGCAGGGTGGTCAGCGTGGCCGTAATGGCGCTGCCAGCCACCATCCACGCCACCGGACGCGGATCGGGGGTAATTTCATCATAGACGAAGGTATTGAACCACGAATTTTCCACCGCCCAGGCAATTTGCCCGGTGATGGCAAGGGCGGCCATGATCAGCCAGGCTCGCCAGGTGAGGTTTCCTGCGGCGTTTTTCGGCATGTGTCCACCTTTCCAAATGGAAAATCAAAACAGGCGTGAATTGATCTGATAATCTTACTCCAAAACAGGGGAAAAGCAAACTAAAAACTCAACCCTGCTTTGCAAGGAGGGTTGAGTCATTTGTCACCACCAGGGGCGCAAGGCCCGGCGCAGATGCGCCTCAGCCCACCTGCAGCGCGCCAGAGGGGCAGCGCGAGAGGCACAGCCCGCAGTGGGTGCAGAGCTCAGGGTGAAGGCGAATTTTGCGGTTTTCCAGGTACAGAGCGCCGTACATGCAGCTCGTCACACAGTAAGTGCAGCCCGTGCAGCGTTCCGGCAGCAGCTGGGGCGGCGCGCTCATCAGCGTTTCGGGGTGCCGCAGGGCAAGCCCTTTGATCTCCGCGATGGAGGCATAATGGTGTTCCGCCATCCAGATTGCCAGTTCGCGGGCAATTTTACCGTAAATGGTCTGTCCGCGGGTGATGGCCGCTGTGCAGACCTGCACGGCGCTGGCTCCGGCCATCAAATATTCCACCACATCCGTCCCCTTTGAAATGCCCCCCACCCCAATCACCGGAATATCCACCGAGCGGGCCACATCATACACCGCGCGCAGGGCAATCGGCTTGAGCGCCGGGCCGGAGATCCAGCCGTAGCCCTTGCCGCCCATCCACAGGCGGCCGCCGTTTTCAATATCCACCCCCAGGGCCGGGCCAAACGAATTGACGCAGATGATACCATCGGCCCCGGCCTCCTGGGCCGCCACCGCCGTGCCGTGCACATCGCGGAAGGGGCTCAACTTGACCATCACCGGCACGCCCACGGCATCCTTGGCTGCGCGCACTGCATCCTGCATCGGTTTGGGGTCGTTGCCCACGTAGTGCGTGCTCAATTCAAGGGCATCGGCAAAGGGGCGCACCCGCGGGGCCAGCATGGCAATATCCTGGGCATTGTAGCCCAGGCTGACAATCAGCGGCAGACCGATCTGCCGCGCCTCAGGCAGTTCGCGTTCCACCCATTCATCCACGCTCATTTCCGACCACAGCTCGGTGTTAAGAAAATAATTCTTAAAATCAGCCATATTCGGGTGCGGGATCACCGCCGCCGTGGATGAGATGGTTTTGGCCACCAGCGCCGCCGCGCCGCCCTGGGCGCAGGCGCGCAATGCCTTGGCATCCATCACATTTGGGCCTGCCGCCGGCATCACGGGGTGGGCCAGTTTCATCTGCCATAATTGAACCGCTGTGTCCGTCATGGGTCACCTCATAAAAGGGATAGAGAATGGAATATGCTAATCATAGCTTAAGGCGGTCATTTTCGCCAGTGTTGTCTGACAATTAAAAGCAGGGCATTTGTAATTTCACACATCCCGCGCGCCAACCTTAAATCTCGCGATTTTTTAAGCTTCGCTGTCCCCGGCCGTGCTATAATAAATAATATGTTCTAATTACCGGTACAAGGGAAGGCCATGTCTTTCGTTCATCTTCACGTCCATACCACCTACTCGGTCCTCGACGGCTTCAGCGACATCAAGAAATTGATGAAGCGCGTGGTCGAAATGGGCATGCCGGCGGTCGCCCTGACCGACCACGGCACCATGTTTGGCGCCATCGAGTTCTACAAGGCCGCCCTGGCTGCCGGCGTCAAGCCCATCATTGGCCTCGAGGCCTATCTTTCGCCGCGCAGCATGACCCAGCGCGACTCCAAACTCGACAAACAGGCCAACCACATGCTGCTGCTGGCGCAGAACGAAACTGGCTATAAGAACCTGCTGCAAATTGCCTCCACCGCCCAGCTGGAAGGCTTCTATTACCACCCCCGTGTGGATCATGAATACCTGGCTGCCCACGCCGAAGGCCTGATCGCCACTTCAGGCTGCATGGCCGCCGATGTGCCGCGTGCCATCATGCGCGAAGGGGTCGAAGCCGCGCGCAAAAAGCTCGACTGGTACTACGAGGTGTTCGGCGAAGATAATTTCTTCCTCGAGCTGCAGCAGCATAATATTCCCGAACTGGAACAGATCAACAAAACCCTGCTGGAACTGGGCCCGCGCTACAAGGCGCGCTATGTAGCCACCAACGATGTGCACTACATCAACCCCGATGACGCCCGCCTGCAGGATGTGCTGCTGGCCATTCAGACCACCGCCACCCTCGACGACCCTAACCGCTTCCGCATGAGCGACAGCTCCTATTACCTGCGCTCGCCGGAAGAAATGTCGGCCCTTTTTGCCGAAGTGCCTGAATCCCTCTCAAACACCCTGCTGATTGCCGAGCGCTGCAATCTGGAGCTGATCAAAAAAGGCTACCATTTGCCGCTCTTTGCCCTGCCCGAAGGCATGACCGCTGAAACCCGCCTGCGCCAGCTCTGCGAAGAAGGCCTGGCGCGCCGCTATGGGTCCCGCGTCACCAGCGACCCGCGGGTGCGCGAGCGTCTGGAATACGAACTGGGCGTCATCCACACCATGGGCTTCGACACCTACTTCCTCATTGTGTGGGATCTGTGCCGCTACGCCCGCGGCGAGGGCATCTGGTACAATGCGCGCGGTTCGGCCGCCGGCTCCATGGTGGCCTACTGCCTTGATATCACCCTGGTGGAGCCCATCGAACAGGGCCTTATCTTTGAACGCTTCCTTAATCCGGGGCGTATCTCCATGCCCGATATTGACCTCGATTTTCAGGATGACCTGCGCCCGCGCATGCTGGAATACTGCGCCCGCACCTACGGCGACGACAAGGTCTCGCAGATCATCACCTTTGGCACCCTCGGCGCGCGCGCGGCCATCCGCGACGTGGGCCGGGTGATGGGTATCCAGCGCTCCGAAGTGGACCGCATCGCTAAAACCATCCCCAACCAGCAGGGCAAATCGGTGAGCATCGCCGAACTGCTTAAAAAGGCTGAAAACGAACCGCCCTCAGAACTGCTGAACATTTACAGCACGGCCGACGACCAAACCCGCGCTCTGATTGACACTGCGAGTAAAATGGAAGGCACGGTGCGCAACGCCGGCACCCATGCCGCCGGGGTGATCATCAGCGACCGCCCGATCATCGAATATGCCCCCCTGCACCGCCCCACCAGCGGTTCTGAAGACAGCCCCATCAAGGCGGTCTGCCAGTTTGAAATGACCATGGTGGAAAGCCTGGGCCTGCTGAAGGTGGACTTCCTCGGTCTGGCCACCCTCACCATCATGGCACGCGCCTGCGACCTGATCAAGGCGCGCCACGGCATTGATTACAGTCTGCATAATATTCCGCTTGACGACCCTGAGACCTTTGAATTTCTCGGGCGCGGGCACACCGCCGGCGTGTTCCAATTGGAAGGCACCGGCATGACGCGCTACATGGTGCAGATGAAGCCCAAGAACCTGGCCAATGTCATCGCCATGGTGGCCCTCTACCGCCCCGGCCCGCTGGAATTCATCCCCAAATACATCCGCTGCATGCACGGTGAGGAAAAGCCCCAATATCTGCACCCCAAAATGGAGCCCATTTTTGGCGAAACCTACGGCATCCCCATCTATCAGGAGCAGATCATGTTCGCCGCCATCGAACTGGCCGGCTACACTGCCAGCGAATCGGATGAACTGCGCAAGGCCATTTCGAAGAAAAACGCCGAAGCCATTGCCAAACACCACGACAAATTCGTCAGGGGTGCGGTGGAAAAGGGCATTGATGAAGAAATTGCGCGCAAAATTTTCGAAGAATGGAAGGAATTTGCCCGCTACGGCTTCAACAAGAGCCATGCCGCCGATTACGGCGTCATTGCCGTGCAAACCGCCTACCTGAAAACCCACTACACGGTCGAATATATGACCGCTCTGATGTCAGCCTCCAAAAACGAGACGGACAAGGTGGCCTTCTATGCCGCCGACTGCCGCTCGATGGGCATTGACGTGCTGCCGCCCAATGTGTGCTACAGCGGCTGGGATTTCACCATTGAAGACCGCCCCGATCAAAGCCCGGCCATCCGCTTTGGCCTCGGCGCCATCAAGAATGTGGGCGCCGGCCCGGTGGATGCCATTCTCAAGGCGCGCGCCGACGGCCCCTTCACCACCCTGGGCGATTTTGCCCGGCGTGTGGATATGCGCCTGGTGGGCCGCCGCGCCCTGGAAAGCCTCATTCAGGTGGGGGCGCTGGATTGCTTCGGCGAACGCGCCGCCCTGCTCAAAGGCATCGAAACCATCATGGGCTTCAGCACCAGCCACTTCCGCGCCCTTGAAGCCGGGCAGATGAGCCTTTTTGGCGCCCTGGTCAGCGACGGCGTCGGCGAAGAGATCAGCCTGCCCACCGATGCCGTCCCCGACAAACCCCAATACCTGGCCTGGGAACGCGAGCTGATCGGCCTGTATGTCTCTGACCATCCCCTCAACGCCTACATCAACAACCTGCGCGGGCGGGTGACGCATCTTTCCAACCAGCTTGAAGAAGCTGCCAACAAGGAAAAAGTCATTGTCGGCGGTATGATCACCGCCTCGCGCGCACATGTCACCGCCAAGGGCAAACCCATGGGTTTTGCCACCATTGAAGACTTGCAGGGCCGCATTGAACTGGTGATCTTCCCATCGGCCTGGGAGAAATACGGCAGCCTGGTGGGCGATGGGCGGATCATTTCAGTCGAAGGCAAGGTGGATGCTGAAGGCTCAGACCCCAAGGTGCTGGTGGACCGCATCGTGCTGGAAAAGCCCGATGACCCGAACGCTCCGCGCGCCTCCGTGCCGGGCGCCTCGCCCGCTTCTGCCGCCTCTGATGAGCCTTTGCCGCGCGCTTTTGCCGCCCCGGCCATGCCCGATGTGATGACCGACCTCGAAACTCCGCTCGAAGCGCCGGAGTTTGTGCGCGAAACGCCGCCGCCCTCTGATGAGGACTGGATGCCAGAAATGCCGCCTTCCGCCTTTGACGACTGGCTTTCTGACATGCCGCCCCAACAAACCAGCAGCGTGGCCGAACTGCCCCCCGTCTACGCCGCCGCTCTCCCCGAGCCCGAAGAGGCCGCAGAACCGCCCATGCCGGAAGAGCCCGAAGACCTGCTCACCCGGCCCACCCTGGCGGCTCCGCCGGCGGCAGCCGCGCAGGCTGTTTCTCTGACCGAAGAAGCCGCCGCGCCTGCTCTGACCGCCATGCCGCCCTTCCTGCTCGGCCCCATGCCCGTCTCCAAAGATCCCAAGGAACGGCGCATGGTGATCATCACCCTGCGCGCCTCCGATGACAAGGCCCGCGACAACAACCGCATCAAACGCCTGCAGGGAACGCTCATCTCTTCCCCCGGCGAAGACCGTTTTGCTTTTCAGATCTTTGAGCACGGCTATTTCTACCGTCTCGAATTTCCCAATGACGCCACCAACCTGACCCCTGAACTGGTCAACGAACTGGTGCGCATGGCTGGCAACGACAATGTCCGCGTGGAACCGCTGCGTATTCAATAAACGCGATGTAAAACCCAAAAACTGCCTTGAGAAGGATACACCATGCCCGAAGAAATTGAACTGGATCCCGTTGACATAATCACTGCCGATGCCATTGGCAAACCCGGTGAGCGCGTCTTTTATATTCAGGCCCGGAAAGACGCCGAAGTCATCACCCTGGTGCTGGAGAAGATTCAACTGCAATCGTTCACCATGGGGGTGGAGCAGTTCCTGAAAGAAATTTTGGAACGCTTTCCCAATTTGGAGGAGGCCAGCCCCGATTTTAACGAAGCGGACATGCATATTTCCCCGCCAGTGGACCCGTTGTTCCACATCGGCGATTTCGGCCTGGGTTACGATACCGACCGCGACCTGGCGGTGATGGTGGCGCGCCAAATTACTATGGAAGAAGAACGCGCCAATGAAGCCATGGTGGCGCGGTTCTGGTGCACTCGTTCGCAGTTGAACGCCCTCGCCATTTGGAGCCACCATGTCATCAACCAGGGGCGGCCCATTTGCCCGCAGTGCGGCGAACCGATGAACCCTGAAGGCCATTTCTGCCCCAAGAAAAACGGTCACAAGAAACACTGATTTCCATGGATCACGAAGCGCTCATTCTGGCCTTGCAGCGGGGTAAATTGCAGCTTGAAGGCCAGTTTGCGGCTGGCTCTAATACCACCTTTCTGGCGCGCATCAGCGCCAATGGTGAAACCCTGCGGGTGGTTTATAAACCCACCCGCGGCGAGCGCCCGCTGTGGGATTTTCCCACCGGCACCCTCACCCGCCGTGAGGTGGCGGCTTACCAGGTTTCACGCCTGCTGGGCTGGGAACTGGTGCCGCCTACCGTGCTGCGCCGCGCCGGGCCGGCCGGCGGAGGGTCGGTGCAGCTCTTCATCCCCCATAACCCTGAAGATCACTTTTTCAATTTCTCCCTGGCCGATCAGGAACGCCTGCGGCCGGTGGTGCTGCTGGATGCGCTGATCAACAACGCCGACCGCAAAAGCGGGCATATCTTTCTCGACGCGGAACGGCATATCTGGTTGATCGACCACGGGCTGTGCTTTCACCGCGAAGACAAGCTGCGCACGGTGCTGTGGCTTTTTGCCGGCACGCCCATCCCGCCAGAGCTGTTGAGCAGCCTATCCTGTTTTGTTGAGCAGCTTAATCCCACTGCACCGGCCTGGCTGGCTTTAAAAAAACTTCTGCGCCCCGCCGAAATTCGCGCCATGCTGCGCCGCGCCCAGGCTCTGCTGGCCGTGCCGGTTTTTCCCATGCCCCCCACCACCCGCCGCCCCTTCCCCTGGCCGCCGGTGTAAAACGATAGAAAAGGGAATGGTGCGTTTATCTACCGGCTTTCATTATAATCAGGTTAACCCTTTCCAATGCCGCCGAAAATGATGGTAAAATTAATTCACCATCTCCAAACGAGGTAAACATGTTAGAAAAGATTCCGATTGACCAGCTGACCGTGCAAGCGTACAGTCTTTTTGAAAATCAATGGCTGCTGCTCACCAGCGGCGACTTTGCCACCGGCCAATACAACGCCATGACCGTGGCCTGGGGCAGCCTGGGCTGCATGTGGAGCCGGCCCTTCGCCATGATCGCCGTGCGGCCCACGCGCTACACCTATGAATTCACCGAAAAATTCGAGACCTTCACCCTCTGCGCTTTCCCCGAGAGCCAGCGCGAAGCCCTGCGTCTGCTGGGCACTCGCTCGGGCCGCGACGGCGACAAAATCGCCCTCTCAGGGCTCACTCCGGTGGCGGCGCGCCAGGTGGCGGCTCCGGCCTTTGCCGAGGCGGAACTGGTGATTGAATGCCAGAAATTCTACTGGGATGATATTGACCCGGCCCATTTCCTCGAGCCGCGCCTCGATAAAAATTATCCCGGCAAAGACTACCACCGCATTTATTTTGGCGAAATTCTGGCCGTGCAGGGCACCAGCGCCTACCAGTCCCTTTACACCGGCCCGCGGGAGTCATGATGAGCAACCAGCCCCCTTCCTCACTGAACGACGAATTGAACGCCCTCGGGCGCAACCTGAGCAGCCTGTTCAAAAGCGCCTGGGAAAGCCCCGAGCGCCAATCACTGCAGGGTGACCTGGAAAACGGCCTCAAACAGGCCTCTGAGGCCATTAACCGCGCCGCCAACGAATTTTCGGCTTCCGAAGCCGGCCAGCGCCTGCAGGCCGAAGTGGCCGACATCCGCCGCCGTGTGGAAAGCGGCGAACTGCAAAGCCAGGCCCGCGGCGACCTGCTGAACGCCCTGCAAAAGCTCAACAACGAAATCCAGAAGGCCGCCAGCGCGTGGTCTTCAAGAAATACCCCGCCCACCCCTGGAGGTGAATCATGAATCGCGGACGTGTTGCGGCAGCTCTGCTGCTCATTCTGATTGGCTGCTGGTACCTGGCAGTTGAAGTCTCACCTGAAGTGCGCGCCTTTGCCTACGGCGCCACCACCTGGCCCTTCCAGATCATCGGCATCGGCGCCCTTTTTGCCATCATCGGCGTGGTCTTCTGGCAGACCGGTCTGCTCATTCCCGCCTGCATCATCAGCGGCATCGGCGGCATGCTCTACTGGCAGAACCTGACCGGCAACTGGGCCTCCTGGGCCTATATGTGGGCGCTCATCCCCTGCTTTGTCGGCATCGGCATCATCCTCGATGGCGCCCTGCAGCGCCGGCGCAAGGAAGTGATCGGCGGCGGCTGGACCCTCTTCAACGGCCTGGTGATGTTCGCCATTTTCGGCTCCTTTTTGGGCGGCTCTGAAATTGTGGGCAAATACTGGCCCCTTTTGCTGATCGCCCTGGGCGTCATCTTCCTGGTGCGCGCCTTCATGCCCAAACGCAGTTGAAGGTTGCGGCTCTCATAACAGCGTCCCAAAGCTAAAGGGCTTTGGGACGCTGTTTTTTGGGTCAAGCTGCGGCATGACCACTCTAATCGACGGCGATCAACCCCATCACACAATATCATGCGACATGATCACCAGTTCTTCGCGCAGCTTCCAGCCGACCGCGCTCCAAAAGGCCTGACCGCTCTGATTGCTGCCGTAAACAAAGATATGGCATTTGCTCACCCCCAGGGCTTTGAGCGCCTGCAGGCAGCGGTCTGAAAGCGCCTGGCCAATACCCTGCCGGCGGGCATGGTTCGCCACCGCCAGGTGATGCAGGTAGCCGCGCCGGCCGTCAAAGCCGCACATCACCGCCCCCACCAGCCCACCGTCCTGCCAGGCGGTGAAGCACAGGCCCGGGTTGTGCGCCAGAAAGCGCCCAATGGCCTCGCGCGAATCCGCGCTGCTCAGACCCACACCCTCGCTGTGCTTCCACAGGTCATAGACCGCATCGTAATCATTCAGCGTCATTTCGCGAATTTCAATCTCAGACATGCTTCCTCCAGATGAACAAAAATGGCCTGCAAGGTTGCAGACCATCTTGATGAACCGTTTTGTCTGCCGGCTTAGAGCTTGGGCAGGGCAATCGACTGCTGATATTGATATTTGCCCTTCTTATCGGCGTAAGAGGTGGTGCAAACCTCGTCGCCTTCAAAGAACAGCACCTGGGCAATGCCCTCGTTTGAGTAGATCTTGGCGGGCAGCGGGGTGGTGTTCGAAATTTCCAGGGTCACAAAGCCTTCCCATTCCGGCTCAAACGGGGTGACGTTGACAATGATGCCGCAGCGGGCATAGGTGCTCTTGCCCAGGCACACCGTCAGCACGCCGCGCGGAATGCGGAAATATTCCACCGTGCGCGCCAGGGCAAAGGAATTCGGCGGGATGATGCACACATCGCCCTTGAAATCCACCATCGAGCGCGGGTCAAAATGCTTGGGATCCACCACCGCAGAATAAACGTTGGTAAAAATCTTGAACTCATCCGCCACGCGAATGTCATAGCCGTATGACGATGTGCCGTAAGAGATGACGCCTTCGCGCACCTGGCTTTCGGCGAAGGGTTCAATCATGTGTTGTTCCAACGCCATTTTGCGAATCCAATGATCTGGTTTCAAACCCATTTTTGCTGCTCCTCTATTGTGATTGGCTTTGCTGATACCATTTGAAGGTTTCGTAAAGCGATTTGATATCCTGGATAATTTCAAGCTGCCGCTGCAAAATATAGCGGGAGATGACCCGTTCGGTGTCCTTGTTGGGGAAGGACTGGATGCCGATTTTGTAGCGCCGGTTGTTGGCAATGCGCGTGATGTGGCGAATGATGCCTTTCATCTCAATTTCAACCGGTTCGTCCTCAAAAGGCAGGATCAACCGGATGCGAATTTCACGCCCGGGGGAAGGCAGGAAGATGTTGTAGGTGATATTGTCGATCACGGCGGCCAGGCCCGAGGCCGAAATATCGTCCACCGTGCCGCGCACGGTTACTTTTTCGGTGATGATGGAAATGGGCAGGGGTTCCTTGAACTGCACGCGCACCAGCGCCCGGTCGCCAATGGATGAAACAGCGTAGCGGAAGCCGGTCAGGATGGCCGTGCCAGCCGCCACATCCACATCCACCACCTGGGCGCGCGCCGGTTCGGGCAGCAAATCAGAGTTAATGAAGGTTTCCTGGTCCATATAAATACAGACGGCCTGATAGCGATGCACCCGCAAGGCTGCCGTCTGTTCTTCGAGGTTAATCTGCGTCACCGTGGCGCCAAAAGAGACCGGAACCCCCTTATAGACATTAATCAGGCGGAGTTCCTGATTGGTTCTCATATGCTGCTGCAGTGCGCCAAAGATCTCTTCACTGGGGTTCATGATAAAAAGTGTAACCTTAAGAAGGAGATTCGGACGAAAGACACATTTATTATATCAAAAGATGAGTATAATTAGGCAAAATGTGCCGCTTTGGAAGCCTGTGGAAGGAAAAATTAAGCTAAAATTCACTTTCACGGGCGACAAAATGCCTGCCTCATACCGCTATAAATCAGGAGAGATTATGCCCGCCCCTTTGGTTGAAAGCATTCCCAATTTTTCAGAAGCCCGCCGTCCCGAGGTGGTCGAAGCCATCATCGCAGCCATTAAGTCTGTCGAAGGCGTCCGCATTCTGGACCGCCACTCTGACATGGATCACAACCGCACCGTGGTGACCCTGGTTGGCGCCCCGGCCAGCGTGGAAGAAGGCGTTTTCCGCGGCATTGCCAAAGCCGCAGAATTGATCGACCTGAACGTGCACACCGGCGAACACCCGCGCATTGGCGCCACCGATGTGGTGCCATTCGTGCCGATTTCGGACATCACCATGATCGAATGCGTGGAAATGGCCCGCCGCCTGGGCCAGCGCGTGGGCGCCGAGCTGGGCATTCCTGTTTATCTTTACGAAGAAGCTGCCACCCGCCCCAACCGCGTGAACCTGGAAGACATCCGCCGCGGCCAATACGAAGTGTTGAAGGAAGAAATTGTCAGCAACCCCGAGCGCAGCCCCGATTTCGGCCCCAGCCGCATGACCGGCGCTGGCGCCACCGTGATCGGCGCGCGCCAGCCCCTGGTGGCCTTCAATGTGTACCTCACCACCGATGATATCTCCATTGCCCAGAAAATTGCCAAGGCCGTGCGCAATTCATCTGGCGGCCTGCGCTTTGTCAAAGGCATGGGCGTGATGGTGGAAGGCCGCGCCCAGGTGTCCATGAACCTCACCAACTACCGCCAGACCCCCATTGCCCGTGTGGTCGAAATGGTGCGCCGCGAAGCTCAGCGCTACGGCGTGGCCGTGCATCATTCCGAGCTGGTGGGCCTCATTCCCCAGGAAGCCCTCATTGACGCCGCCGTCTGGTACACCCAGCTCGACGCCTTCGAACCCAAGCAGATCCTCGAATCGCGCCTTTACAGCGCCATGTCTGAAGAACCGGCCGCGGCTGCTGCAGGCAGCACCCCCGCCGCGCCCACTTTCCTCGATCAGCTTGCCGCCGGCACCCCCGCCCCGGGCGGCGGCAGCGCCTCGGCCTACACCGCCGCGGCGGCTGCCGGCCTGGTATCCATGGTCTGCCGCCTGACCGCCGGCAAGAAAAAATACGCCGCTGTGGAAGCCCAGGTGTGGCCCATTCTTGAAAAATCGGAAGCTCTGCGCAAATCGCTCACCGCGGCTGTGGATGAAGACGCTGCCGCCTTTGAAGGCGTGATGGAAGCCATGCGCCTGCCCAAAGACACCCCCGCCCAGCAGGAAGCCCGCGCCGCCGCCATCGAAACCGCCACCCTTCAGGCCGCCCGCGTGCCCCTCAGTGTGGCCAGCCGCGCCGTTGAGGTGATGGATTTGGCCCTGCAAATTGCCAGCATCGGCAACCTCAATGCCATTTCTGATGCCGGCTCTGGCGGCGCGCTCTCGCAGGCCGCCCTCACCGGCGCCGGCCTGAACGTGCGCATCAACCTGAAGGGCATGGATCACCCCGAAGCCGCCCGCCTGGTGGAAGAGCTGCGCGCCCTCGAAACCCGCGCCGCCGCCCTGCAGGCCGAACTGAAGAAAGTGCTTCAGGAACGTGGCGAAATCACCCTCTAGCCGCAAACCAGCCAGCACAAAAGGGGCGAGCCGGGCTCGCCCCCTTTTCATTTATCCGCTGTTGGGCGCATTGGCCCTGGCCGGTTTGTGGATGCTGGCCTGGGCCTTGTGGCCCTACGGCGAAACCACCACCTCGCTGGCTCTCCAATCGGCTTTGCTGGACCCCAATCAGCCCTGCCTGCCCGACACCCTTGAACTGACCCGCCCTGAGCGCATGCGCCTGGGCGAGACAGCTGCATTTGCCATGACCCTGACGGTGAAGAACTGCCCCGATGAAGCCGGCAGGCGCCATCCCCTGGCTGAAGCCCGTATGGATCTGGCTGGCATGGATCTGCTGCCTTCCGGCGACATCACCGCCCCCCTGGTCAGCGCGGGACCGGTCCGTTTCACCTGGACCGGCGCGGCCAGCACCGGCGGACCTGCCGCCGGGCAGGTCTGGCTGTACTTGAAACCCGATCTCAATGATGAACGGGTGCCGCTGGTGGCCCTGGATATGGAGATGGAAGTGCTCACCCTGGCCTGGCTGGGCCAGACGCCCGCAGCCATTCTGGGTTTTGTGCTTCTGGCAGGCAGTGCAGGCGCTGCTTTCTTTATCTGGCGCAAAGGCCGCCCCGACCGGCGGCTGGCAAAGCACAGTTAAAATAGTTCATAGAGGGTAAATGGGCGAAGACGCTGCAGTGGAGAAAAAGCTGCGGCTTGGCTTTGACAGCGGCAGGTCAAAATCATCCCCCACTGGCCTCCGCCCGATCTGCCGGGCAGAGTCATTTTACAAAACATACCTTCTCGCCACGGCAAGGCTCTGGTATAATTGCTGCCAATGACTGGTCCGTTGGGCGGCGCTGCTGCCCACCTGGAGACCTGCAATCAGAAATTTTTTAAGGAGAAGCAAACGTCATGTCCCTCGACAAAGAAATCAAGTCCAATTTGATGGCCACATTCGGCCGCCACGAAGGCGATTCCGGTTCCCCCGAAGTTCAGATCGCCATTCTGAGCAAGCGCATCGGCCAACTCACCGATCACCTGCGCGCCAACAAGCACGATGAAAGCTCACGCCGCGGCCTGCTGAAACTGGTTGGCCAGCGCCGCCGCCTTCTGGCGTACCTGCGCCGCACCAGCTACGAGCGTTACCTGGCCCTCACCGAAAAACTGAGCCTCCGCCAGAAATAAGCGTCTCATCTACGAGTAGATCGTGTGAAAACACGATCTACTCGTATTATCGTTTAATCCACCCGCCCCCGGCGGGACTTAATCACACGTCAGGTCGGGAATTGAAAAGTGTTGAGGATGGCCCATCCTCGCCGGTTTTCAGTCCCCGACCACTCAACTAAAGAGGAAACTGAATATGCAACCTGAAGCAAAACGTTTCACCACCGTGGTCGGTGAAAAAGAAATTTCCTATGAAACCGGCAAACTGGCCGGACAGGCTGGCGGCGCCGTCACCATTCATCTCAACGACAGCATCGTCTTTGCCGCCGCCACCATGTCGCACAAAACCAACGAAGCCCAGGATTTCTTCCCGCTGACCGTTGAATACGAAGAACGCATGTACGCCGGCGGACGCATTCCCGGGTCGTTCTTCCGCCGTGAAGGCCGCCCCACCGAAGAAGCCATCCTCACCGCCCGCCTCACCGACCGCCCGCTGCGCCCCCTGTTCAATAAGGACATCCGCAACGAAGTGCAGGTCATCATGTTCTCCATGTCGGCTGACGGCGAGAACCCCCTCGATATCCTGGCGGTCAACGCCGCCTCTGGCGCACTGATGATCTCCGACATCCCCTGGGCCGGACCGGTTGGCGCCGTGCGCATTGGCCGCATTGACGGCAAATTCATCGTCAACCCCACCTTTGAACAGATCGCCGCTTCTGAGCTCGATCTGCGCATTGCCGGCACCCGCGACGCCATCCTGATGGTGGAATGCGGCGCCCAGGAAATTCCTGAAAATGTGATGGTCCAGGCCCTCGAATTCGGCCACCAATCTCTGCAGCCCATCATTGACCTGCAGCTGCGCATGGCCGCCGAGGTTGGCAAACCCAAACGCGAAGTGCCGCTCTTCAGCCTCGACCCGACCGTCAAAGAAACGGTTTACGCCCGCGTGGCCGCCCGCCTCAATGAAATCCTCGACGCCCCCCACACCAAGACTGAAATGAACGAAGCCGTGGAAGCCCTGAAAGTTGAAACCGTGGCCGAAATGAGCGCCGAAGACCCCACCAAAGCCGAAAGCATCGCCGCCGGCTTCGAAGAAGCCCTCAAGACGGTGGTTCGCAGCCGCATCATCAATGACGGCAAACGCCCCGACGGCCGCAAACTGACTGAAATTCGCCCCATCTGGTGCGAAGTGGGCACCAGCCCGCGCGCCCACGGCTCAGGCCTCTTCACCCGCGGCGAAACCCAGGTGCTCACCCTGGCCACCCTCGGCACCCCAAAAGAAGCCCAGGAACTGGATTCCCTGACCCCTGGCGACACCAAGCGCTACATTCACCACTACAACTTCCCGCCCTACTCCACCGGCGAAACCAAAATGCTGCGCGGCTCATCGCGCCGCGAAATTGGCCACGGCGCCCTGGCTGAACGTGCCCTCGTGCCCGTCATTCCCGACGAAAAAGACTTCCCCTACACCCTGCGCCTGGTCTCCGAAGTGCTCTCATCCAACGGCTCTTCGTCCATGGCCTCTGTGTGCGGCTCCACCCTCGCCCTGATGGACACCGGCGTGCCGATCAAAGCCCCGGTCACCGGCGTGGCCATGGGCCTGGTGAAGGAAGAAGAAAAATACGCCATCCTGACCGATATCCAGGGCGCTGAAGATCATCTCGGCGACATGGATTTCAAGGTGGCCGGCACCGCCAAGGGCATCACCGCCCTGCAGATGGATATCAAGATCAAGGGCCTCACCTCCCAGATCATGTCCGAAGCGCTGGAACAGGCCCGCGTGGCTCGCGCTGAAATCATGCAGAAGATTCTGGCCGTCATCCCGGCGCCCCATGCCGATCTCAAGCCGCATGCCCCGCGCATCGTCATCATCAAGGTGCCCGTGGATAAAATCGGCGCCATCATCGGCCCTGGCGGCAAGAACATTCGCGCCCTGCAGGAAGAAACCAACACCAAGATCGACATCGATGATGATGGTTCCGTCTATATCGCTGCCGTGGACGGCGTTGGCTTCGAAATCGCCCGCGAACGCATCTCGGCCATCACCGAAACCCCTGAAATCGGCAAAATTTACACCGGCAAAGTGGTGCGGGTGGCCGATTTCGGCGCTTTCGTCGAAATTCTGCCCGGCACCGACGGCCTGGTGCACATTTCCCAGCTCGACACCGGCCGCGTTGAAAAGGTCGAAGATGTGGTGCAGATGGGCGATGAAATCACCGTCATGGTGATCGACATTGACCCAACCGGCAAAATCCGCCTCTCCCGCCAGGCCATCCTCGAAGGCTGGACGGCTGAAGAAGCCCGCGAAGCCGACCAGAAGGGCCGGCCCGGCGGCGGTGGACGTTCCGGCGGCCGCCCGGGTGGCGGCGACCGTGATCGCCGCGGCGGCAATGACCGGCGCGGTGGCAATGACCGCCGCGGCAGCGGTGGTGGTCCCCGCGGACACTAAGCGCAGTTTCCACGCCCGTCCCTTGCCGGACGGGCGTGTTTTTTGCGCCCGCGCCTCTAAAAGCGTCTTTGAATCGTGTTATAATTCGCCTGCTCAAAATTCAACCTGGAAAATGATCTTATGCTCGAAAAATTAGCTGGAATTGAAAACCGTTACGAAGAAATCAACCGTCTGCTCACCGAAGTGGGTGAAGATTATCAGCGCGCCGCCGAACTGGCCAAAGAACGCGCCGAAATTGAAGATGTGGTTGAAAAATCCCGTGCCTACCGGCAAACCCTCAAGCGCATTGAAGAAGCGCGCGAACTGCTGAACGGGGATGATGAAGAAATGCGCCTGCTGGCTCAGGTCGAACTGGAAGAACTGGAGCCCCTGGTGAACCAGCTTGAAACAGAGATTAAGACCCTGCTGGTCCCCAAAGACCCGCGGGACGATCGCAACGTCATTGTGGAAATTCGCGCCGGCACCGGCGGTGAAGAAGCCGCCCTGTTTGCCGCCGATCTGTTCCGCATGTACAGCCGCTATACCGAGCGCCGCAACTGGAAAATTGAAATCATGTCTGAAAGCGAAACCGGCATTGGCGGTTACAAGGAAATCATCTTCATGATCAAAGGGCGCGGAGCCTATTCGCGCCTGAAATATGAATCCGGCGTGCACCGCGTGCAGCGCGTTCCCGCCACCGAAGCCCAGGGGCGCATCCACACCTCCACCATCACCGTGGCCGTGCTGGCTGAAGTGGACGACGTGGAAATTCACGTTCCCGAATCAGACATCACCGTGGATGTGTACCGCTCGGCTGGCGCCGGCGGCCAAAATGTGCAGAAAAACTCCACCGCGGTGCGCCTCACCCACCTGCCCACCGGCATTGTGGTGGCCTGCCAGGACGAGCGATCGCAGCTTCAGAACCGCCTGCGCGCCATGGCCATTCTGCGCGCCCGTCTCTATGAAATTGAGCAGCTCAAACGCCAGAACGAACTGGAAGAAACCCGCCGCTCGCAGGTGGGCACCGGCGAACGCTCCGAAAAGATCCGCACTTACAATTATCCGCAATCGCGCGTCACCGACCACCGCATTGGCGTTTCATCCTTCAATCTGCCTGCCGTCATGGACGGTGAAATTGACCTTTTCATTGACGAACTGGCTCTGCGCAACGAGGCGGAACGGCTCTCAAGCGGCGCGGAGGATGACGACGAATAACAGCGCCAGCCTGCTGGCCGACCTCACCCGCCGCCTGGCGCCGCTCACCGGCACCCCCAGCCTGGAGGCTCAGGTGCTGCTGGCCCATGTGCTCGATTGCAGCCGCACCCGGCTGCTGGCGCACCCTGAAACAGAACTGAGCGCCGCCCAAAGCGCACATTTAAACGCACTTGCCGCCCGCCGCCTGGCTGGCGAGCCCCTGCCCTACCTGATTGGCCGCTGGGAGTTTTACGGGAACACCTTCACCGTAACCCCGGCGGTTTTGATTCCCCGCCCTGAAACCGAACTGCTGGTTGAAACCGCGCTGGCCTGGCTGCAGGCCCATCCCGGCCGGCGGCGCGCCGCCGATGTGGGCAGCGGCTCCGGCTGCATCGCCATCACCCTGGCGCTGCACTGCGCGGATCTCAGATTGGCGGCGGTGGACCGCTCTGCGGCGGCGCTGGCTGTGGCCCAGCAAAATGCCTGCCAGCACGGCGTGGCCCAGCGCGTGGCTTTCTTCCAGGGCGATCTGCTGGCCGCCGCTGCCGGCCCGCTGGACCTGGTGTGCGCCAACCTGCCTTATATTCCCAGTCAGACGGTGGACGGCCTGCCGGTGACGCGCTTTGAGCCGCGCCTGGCGCTGGATGGCGGCGCGGACGGGTTGGATTTGATCCGGCGCCTGCTGGCCCAGCTTGCCTCGCGCCTGGCTCCCGGCGGCCTGGCCCTGTTTGAAATTGAGGCCGGGCAGGGTCAGAGCGCCCTCGCCGCTGCCCGAATGGCCCTCCCCCAGGCGGCCGCCTGCGTTTTGCCTGATCTGGCCGGGCTCAGCCGCCTTTTGAAAATTGAATTTCCCACAGGCAGATCATTCACGCCAGGAAGAATGTTTTCCCCGATACAAAAGCAGAGATAAATAAAACCGGCTTCCGCACTCATATGCAGAAGCCGGTTTTAGATGGTTCAACTTAATTCTATTTCATTCATAACGCAGTGCGTCCACAATCTCCATGCGCGCCGCCCGGCGAGCCGGGAAGAACGCCGCCACCGCGCCAAAGATCAAGCCCACCGCCAGGGTGATCAGGATGCCGGCATAGGGGAAGAAGTAGGTCATCTTGAAGCCGGTCACATCCATGGCCTGCACCAGGGCATAGCCCAGCCAGATGCCCGAAAGAATGCCAAAGGCCGTGCCAATGGCCGCCAGCAGCAGGCTTTCCGAAAGCACCATGCGGCTGATCTGCTTGCGCAGCGCCCCCACCGCCCGCAGCATGCCAATTTCGCGCGTGCGTTCGATCACATTGATCGCCAGGGTGTTCATCAGCGCCAGCAGCGAAGGCGCCGCCAGGCCAATCATCAGCACATAGAGCAGGCCCATCGCCGCCTGGATCATGCCAAGCTGCGAACTGCGCCATTCACTCGACGAAAACAGGGTGAAGGCCGGGTATTCGTCAATCAGCGCCCTGATTTGGGCTTCAACCGCGGCGCGGTCAGCCCCCGGTTTCAGGTTGGCCATCAGCATCAGGTCCATTTCGCTGTCAAAGTCGTTCTTCAGGTTTTCCTGCGAGATGAAACCCGTCGCCAGCTTGACGTTGAGGTAATCCGTTGCCACGCCAATCACATAATAGGTCTCTTCGCCGTGCAGGGTTTTCACCTTCAGCGTGTCGCCGCGCTTGATGTTGTTCTGGGTGGCAAACAGCCCGGTCACCATCACATTGCGCCCGGCAGCCAGCTCGGCAAAAGCGGTCTTTTCATCGCCATCGCTGAAAGACAGGTTGGCCAGTTTGGGGTACATTTCAGGATCAATGCCAATCATCTGCATGGCTGTGCCGTTGGCCTGGGTGGCCACCTGGCGGATGGAGGTGGCTGCCGCGATGCCGTCAATGGCACGGATGCGCGCCAGCAGTTCCGAACCAGCGCCCATGTTGCCGCCGCCCAGCACCAGCGACTGCGGCAGGGCCATGAAATCGGCGCCCATGCTCTTGCTGATGTAGGTGGACATGCCGTCCGTCAATGAGGTGGACATGCCCGCCATGGCCAGCAAGATGCACATGCCGATCATCACCGTGGCTGCCGTGGTGGCCGCCTGGTGTGGCTGGCGCGAGAGGTTGCCCTCGGCAATCTGTCCTTCGCGGGCAAAAGCCAGCGACATCAACCGGCCAAACACATTGGCCAGCGGCGCCACCAGCGCCGGCGAAACCAGCACCAGTGAAACCAGGAAGATGAACGCGCCCAGCAGCGAGGCCTTGAAATCGCCTGCCAGGAAGGTGAGAACAGCCAGGCCCATCAGGATGATGCCCGCCAGCACCCCCTTGCTGAAGGTCACGCGGCGAATGCTGGTCATCACCGGGCGCAGCGCTTCCAGCGGGGTGATGCGGCTGGCAGCCACGGCCGGAGCCAGCCCGCTCACCAGGGTCACACCCAGCCCCAGGCCAATGGTCAGCGCAATGGTGGCCAGGCTGAAGGTGGGGTTGCCAATTTCAAAACGCACAAAAGATTGGAGCGCCGGGTTGATCATTTTTACCAGCAGCAGAGCCATCAGGTAGCCCATCAGCATGCCCACCGCTGTGCCCATCACGCCCTGAATCAGACCCTCCACCAGCACCATATTGATGATGTAGCGGCGCGAAGCCCCCAGGGCGCGCAGCATGCCGATATCGCGCCGCCGCTCTGCCACCACGGTGCGGAAAGTATTGAAGATAATGAACCCGCCCATGATCAGGGCAATCACACCAAAGGCATTCATGATCACTTCACCCAGCGACACCGCTGCGAAAATTTCCGCGCCGTATTCCGGCTCTTCGAGCACAACCCCGCTTTCAAGGCGCGCGGCCAGGTTATCCTGTACGGTTTTGCGATCATAACCACCGGTGCAGCGCGCCTCCACCGTGGTGATCTTGCCGGCCCGGTCAAACATGGCCTGGGCGTCTGCCAGCGGCATATACACTTCTTCGCTGGGCAGCGGGCGGTCAGCCAGAATGCCCACCACCGTGTAAGCGGTTTTGCCAGCGGCTGAAGGCATGGTCAGCAGGTCGCCCAGCTTCAGTCCTTTGGCTTTCGCCAGGTTGCTGCTGATGACGGCTGTCTGCTGATCGCCCGGTTCAATAAAGCGGCCCTCACCCACCTGCAAATTGCGCACCTCCTGGAAGGAGACCGGATCCACACCCTGGATCGTCACGGTCAGAGCCGGAGCCGATTTCAGGCTGGCGGCGCCTTTCGCTTCAGTGGGCAGAATGACATTGCGGCGGAAAAGCCCGGCGGCTGCCGCCACCCCTTCTTGCGATTGCACCGTGGCCAGGGTGGAAGCGGGCAGCATGCCGCCGCTCTCCTGCGATACCGTGATATCCACGGCGCTGGCAGCCGTCATCATGCTGCGGCGGAAAGCATCCAGCATTGGCGGAATGATGCCGTTCAGGCCAAAAATCACCATCACGCCAAAGACAATCGCCAGGGTGGTTAAAAATGTGCGGGTTTTGCGCCCGGCCAGGTAGCGCCAGGCAATATTAAAATAGAGGTTCATAGCGCCTCAACTTTCTCGCGCACCAGGGCGGTTTGGGCAGCGCCGCTGCCGCCGTTAAGGCGTGCGTCATCCACCACCAGGCCATCCTTGAGAAAAATGATACGGTCGGCGTAGGCGGCAATGCGCGGATCATGGGTGACCATCAGAATGGACTGTTTCCACTCATCACAAACCTGGCGCAGCAGGGCGGCAATTTCGTCCGAAGCGCGGGAATCGAGGTTGCCGGTGGGTTCGTCGGCCAGAATCAGCGCCGGTTCAGAAGCCAGGGCACGCGCAATGGCCACGCGCTGCTGCTGCCCGCCCGAAAGTTGATCCGGGCGGTGGGTCAGGCGGTCAGCCAGGCCAACCCGCTCGAGCCACTGCAGGGCCTGTTCAGAGGCCTTGCTGCGGTTGATGCCATCCAGCACCAGGGGCAGGGCAGCGTTCTCGCGCACATTCAGCACCGGAAGGAGGTTAAAGAACTGAAAGATGAAACCGATGCGCTGGCGCCGCAGCTCGGTCAGGCGGTCATCGTTGAGTGCGTAAATATCCTGGCCGTCGAGCAGCACGGTGCCGCTGGTGGGACGGTCCAAACCGCCAATCAGGTGCAGTAAAGTGGATTTGCCGCAGCCGCTGGGACCCATCACCGCCACAAAGGAACCGGATTCAACCGTGAGGTTGATATCTTTGAGCGCCGTAATGGCGGCGTCACCGGTGCCGTAAATTTTGGTGAGTTTTTGAGTCTGGATGATGTTCATAGTTAACCTCTTTCATTATCTACCGATACAATCAGGTCAGCGGCTGCGGGGGCGGCCGCGTTTTTTTAATTCAGGCTGGGGCAGCGGCTGGCGGCGGATATCGTCAAGGCGGGCTTCCACCATATCCAGCCAGCGCAGGTCAGCTTCCAGGTGCATCACCGTCTGGTCCAGCAGCAGCAGGTAAGCCAGTTCGGCGTGCTGATCCACCGTGCCGCGCAGGGTGGTGGTCTGGTGGAGCTGCTGGTAGAGGCTGGCGCGCTGCGTCTGAATGACGCGGTAAGGGTCAGCCTCGCCGGAGGCCAGGCAGGTCATCAGCTTGAGAAAGAATTCATCGCGCTGGTGCTGATCCACCACCGGGGTTGCGAACCAGGCCTTCAGCTCGGTCAGGCCGGCCGGCGTGATGGCATAGATGCGCTTTTCCGGTCCGCCGTCCTGCTCGGTGCCGCTGATTTCCACCAGGCCGGCTTCCTGCAGGCGCGCCAGAGTGGTATACACCTGGGCTGGTTTCACATCCCAGTTTTCTTTGCCCCCCGCCATGGCCACAAAAGCCGCATGCAGCTCGTAGCCGTGATTGGGGTGCTTCGCAAGTAGTCCAAGAAGGGCGTTTCTGACAGTCATAATAATTATTCTACATGTTACTAATTTATATGCAAAATATAATACGAGTTACTAGATTTGTCAAGAGGGTTTGGAGAAAAGAAATAACCCGCACTGGCAGCCTGGGGCAGATATCAGGAGGCGGGTTTCTTCATACAAGGTAAGGGGAGGTTATTTTGGAAAAACGGTTATGGAGTGGGGTTGGCCGAAGAAACAGATTTATCTCTCCACAGGGTGGCGCGCTCCACAAAGCGGTCCACCGCTCCGAAGCGGTATTTATACTCCTCATCGCCGCGCATGAAATCGAACTCGCGGTAACCCTGCTCGTTGGCCCACCTGAGCAGGTGGCCCAGCAGCACCCATCCCGGCGAAAAGGCGTTGTAATTGCGGTCCAGCCCCGAGTTATACACCCACAGCCGCTGCAGGTAATCGAAGCTCAGGTAAGCAGCCGCCTTGCTGCCGTTGATTTCGAGGAAGGCCAGATGCAGGCACTGTGCTTTAAAGGCGCAGCGCATCACATTGGCCATGTGCGCGCGCATGGGCGGGGTCAGAAAAGCCTCTTTCTGCGGGTCGTTGGCCATCAGGCGCATGAAATCCTGAATATCCTGTTCCAGGGCGGCTTCGTCTGTGGTGGTGTACCAGCGGAAAGCCTCGCCCGATTCTTCCAGGCGGCGCATTTTGCGCTTGATTTCGTGGCGCTGCTTTTTATCCACCGTTTCAAGGTAGGCTTCCCAGTCGCCTGGCAGGGGGATATAGGGGGAATGCTGCAGGCGGCTGCGTTCAAAGCGCCAGCCGCGCGCCAGGGCGGCACTTTCCAGCAGGGGCAGGGTGGGCGAGCTGTCCAGCAGGTTGTAAAGATCCAGAATCTGCCAGTCTGTGCGGGCAGCCAGAAAATCGAGCAGCCCCTCGATGAAGGCGGGCGTCTGCTCTGGCGCAGCCAGCACATCCAGGTAATCGGAAACCTCAATGCTGCCAATCAAGAACAGGGTCGGGCCGCCTTCGCGCTCGCGGCTGAGAAAAAGCGGGGCCACCCCCGCCAGTTTTCCATCCACGCGGGCCGTCACCACGCGCAGTTCTGCGTCATGCCATTCACCGCCGCCCAGGGTTTGCCACCAGGCGCGCTGATATTCATGGCGCAGAAATGGCACGTGACTTGCACACTCATCCAGCAGGGCATTCCATTCGCCTGCCAGCAAATCCATTTCATCAAAGGTTGTGATCAGTTGAAAGTCCATAGCCCTGATTATACCGTGATTTGGAATTTGCCATTATAATCGTTTGTAATTGCTCTGCCAGAACCGGCTCGGCCGCGTTTAAATGCTGGCCTGCCCGCGGGAAGCAAGGCGGAACAATTGATTTTTTGATCCGGGTCTGAACTGTGATTTTGACTGCTCCGGTCACCAAGTGGATAAGGAAAAACCGTGTTTGATCTGAACCTGATTCCCCTCTATTTTGTCGATAACCAGGAACTGCCCGAGCAACCGGGCGTGTTCAGCACGGCCGCCCCGCGCCGCGCTGCCCGCGGACGGGCCGGCGAGCTGCTGTTCTGCTTCCTCACCTTCCAGGGACGCCGCCTGCCCGATGCCGGCGAGATGCAAACAGCTTACCAGAAAATGTCTGAGGCCTATTTCAAAACCGCCGGGCCGGTGACGGCCGCGCTGCGCCAGGCTGCCGAAAGCCTGAACCAGAGTCTGCTGGAACAAAACCGCAAGCACAGCGGCACCGGCCAGCAGGTCAGCGGCCTGTTGAACCTGGCCGCCGTGCATGAAGAGCATCTTTACCTGGCGCAGGCCGGCCTGACCCATGCCTACCTGGTCAGCCCGGGCGCGCTGGAACATTTCACCGATATGCCCCCGGCGGAAGGCCGCGGCCTGGGCCTCACCCAGGCGGCCAGCCTGCGCTATTTCCATGCCGAGCCGGGCAGCGGCTCTTTCCTGGTGGTTTGCGCCGACCCGCCGGCCTTGTGGAACGCCGCCACCCTCACCAGCCCCGCCGCCCTTTCACCCGAAAACCTGCGCCGCCGCCTGCTGGGCCAACCCATGCCCAACCTTTCGGCCGTGGCAGTGCAGTTCCAGCCCGGCGGCAAAGGTCAGATCCACACCCTGCGCCTGGTGGTGCGCGGCTCGTCGCGCCCCGCCCCCACCCAGACGGTCCTCCCCCAGCCGGCTCCTGTGCCAGCCGCCCCGGCCGCGGTTCAGGCCGCAGAAACCCCACCCGCCCCTGCTCCCAGCCCTGCCCCGGCGCCCGTCAACCTTCCGCAGCCCGTGGAAAGCACCCCTCCGGCCCCCGCGCTGGAAACGCCGCCAGCCGCCCCGGCCCCCGTCTCTATCCCCACTCCGGTGGTTGACCTTTCGTTTGAACCCGAAGCCGAATTTGTGGATGGGGCAGATTTTCCTGAAGACGGCGAGGTTGTGGACGAAGATGAAGATGAGGCTGTGCCCGCTCCAGCGGCAGCAGCCCCTGCGCAGCCCGCGCCCATCCGCCAGACTCAAACCGCGCCCGCGCCTGCGGGCGTCAGACCAGCCCAACCCCAGGCCCAGCCTCAAACCCCGCCCCGTCAGCCCGCACCCGCGAACGTCAAACCGGCCGCTGCGGCGCGCCCGCGCAAAACCGATACCGCGCGCCAGGCCGCCTCGTTCTGGCTGGGCCTGCGCAACCGCCTCGCGGGCCTGGGCGGCTTCTTCAATCTCTCGCCCTTCTGGATGATCACCATCGCCATTGCCGTGCCGCTGGTGATTGTCGCCATCACCTGGACCGTCTATTACCAGCGCGGGCTGGTTGAACAGTACAACTTCTATTACAGCCAGGCCCAGGCCGCCGCCAACAAAACCCTGCTGGATAACGACCCGGCCAACAAGCGCACCGCCTGGAAAGAAACCCTGCTGTACCTGGAAAAAGCCGATTCATACTACAAAACGGCCGAATCAGCCCGCCTGAAAGATCAGGCCAACGGCGAGCTCGACAAGCTGGATAATGTGCAGCGACTTTCATTCAAGGCTGCCATCACCACCGACCTGGCCGAAGGCGCGGTCATCACCCAGATGGTGACGCAAAACGGCAACCTCTACATGCTCGATGCCACCTCCGGTTCGGTGGTGCGCGCGGTCAAGGCCAATCCCTATTCGATCGACCAGGCCTTCCAGTGCGGTCCCGGCACCGTGGATAACATTATTGTGGACAAGCTGGTTGGCATCACCGCCCTGCCGGCCAACAACAAAAAAGGCGCTGTCATCATGGGCATGGATGCGCATGCCAACCTGGTGTTCTGCTTCACAGACCGGGGCATGAAGGCAGAATCGCTGATGGCCCCGCAAAGCAGCGCCATTGGCAAAGTGGGCATGTTTGTTTATGAAAACGATGCGCTCTATGTGCTGGATGTGAGCAACCCCGAAAATATTCTGGTCTGGCTCTATGCCAACACCCTCACCAATGAAGAAAAAATGAAGCTGGCCCCCGAGCAGCAGTCCATGATGTACCCTCAGACGCCCTACCTGCTGCTGCCGCCCTCAAATTCGCGCCTGAAAAACATCACCTATATGGCGGTCAACCAGCAGGATGTCTATCTGCTGCAAAGCGACGGCCTGGTGGCGCGCTGCCTGGTCAGCCTCATCGAAACTACCCCCTCGCGCTGCGCCATTCCGGTGGAATTTTCAGACCGCCGGGCAGGTTACCAACCCAAAACCAGCGTGTTCCCCGGCACCAGCTTCACCCGCGTGGGCTATGTTCCCCCACCCGACCCCTCCATTTACCTGTTGGATTCCATCTCGGCCACGCTCTACCGCTTCAGCATCAACAGCCTGGAATTGCAGTCGCTCTACCGCCCGCAGACCGACTTCAACAACGGTCAGCCCACCCCCGATGTGACCGCCTTCCACATGGATGCCAACCGCACCCTCTTTTACGCCTTCAACAACAAGGTCTATTACGCCTACCTGCCCTGAAGCCAGTCAGATTATCCCGTTTATTCACATCCGCAGCCGCGCGCTGCGGATGTTTTTTATCCGGCCCAATATGGTCTTTTTCATTTTCCTGTCATCTTAATTGGTTATACTGAAAACAGATAACAACAGACGATCTTCTGGCGCAAAGCTAAGAATCCTCTCCTCCCTTATCCCCGGCCTCTCCCCGCTTCAGAGAGGCCGGGTGATTTAACGCCCCTTCGCAAACGCCGAACAGAAAAGATATCTTCTAAAACAGGCAAGGTGGGGTTTTACCCGCAATTGTTGCCTCTGTCGCGGTAAAAAAACTGCCCCCTGCCTGGGGCAGGGGGCAAAAGGTTTGTTCTCGATTAACCCTATTCTTCGTCTTTCTTGTGGTTAGCCAGTTCTTTGGCGCGGGCAGCCACAATTTCGGCCGCAATGTGCGAAGGCACCACTTCGTAGCGGGCGAATTCCATGGTGAACACGCCGCGGCCGCCGGTCATGGAGCGCAGCTGGGTGGTGTAGCGCAGCATTTCGGCCAGGGGAACCTGGGCTGAGATGGTGGAGCGGCCTTTTTCGGTGTCCATGCCCTGCACGCGAGCGCGGCGGGTGTTCATGTCGCCCAGAATGTCGCCCATGTTCGCTTCGGGCACCACAACCTTCACGTCCATGATCGGTTCGTAAAGCACAGGACCGGCATCGCGGAAGGCCAGGCGGAAGGCTTCGCGGCCAGCGATTTCAAAGGCGATTGGTTTGGAATCCACGGGGTGTTCCTTGCCATCGAAGACAGACACTTTGACGCTCTTGACCGGGTAACCGGCAATGACGCCTTCCTTGAGGACGCTGCGGATGCCTTTTTCAATCGCGGGCATGTAAGAGGAAGAAACAGCGCCGCCGAACACGTCGTTGACGAATTCAAAGTCGCCATCGGGCAGGGGTTCAATGCGCAGATGAACTTCGCCAAACTGGCCGGAACCGCCGGTCTGTTTCTTGTGGCGGTGCATGGCCTGGGCCTTCTTGGTGATGGTTTCGGTGTAGGGCACCTTGGGTTCATCGGTCACCAGACCCACCTGGAATTTGGCTTCAGCGCGGCGGATGGCAGAATCGATGTGCTGGTCGCCCATGCCCTGCAGGATGGTCTGGAGAGTGGAGGCTTCGTTGTGCCAGGTGAGGGTCATATCTTCTTCGCACAGGCGGGTGAGCACGGTGCTGATCTTGGTGGAATCAGCCTGGGTGCGCGGGGCAATGGCCACCTGGTAAAGGGCATTGGGGTACACCGGAATCGGCAGGGTCAGGGGGTGAGCCTTGTCGCAGAAGGTGTTGCCGGTGACGGTTTCGGTGAGTTTGGCCACCAGGCCGATATCGCCGGCGTACAAAATCTTGGCGGGAATGGTTTCCTTGCCGCGGGCAATGGACAGGGAAGCCATGCGTTCTTCAATGCCCTTGGTCTGGTTCCAGGCGCGGGTGTCGGCGTTCATCACGCCGGAATAAACACGGAAGAAGGTCTGCTTGCCCACGAAGGGATCAGCGGTGGTCTTCCAAACATAGGCGGCCAGCGGGCCGGAGGAAGAAACGGTGATGGTTTCCTCGCCGTCCTTGGTCTTGGCGATCTTGGCAGGGGCTTCGGCAGGAGAGGGCATCAGGTCGATGATGGCATCGAGCAGAAGGCCCAGGCCAATGCTCTGCTGGCCCGAAGAAACGAGCACCGGCACAAAATTGCCAGCGCGGAATGAGGCTTTGAGGCCGCGGCTCACTTCTTCATTGCTCAGTTCGCCGGTCTCAAAATATTTTTCCATCAGGGCGTCTTCGCTCTCAGCGGCCACTTCCACCAGGGCAGTGCGGCGTTCTTTGGCTTCGGCGAGCAAATCAGCGGGAATTTCCACCGCGGTTTTGCCGTCGCCCTTATAGGCTTTCATGGTCAGCAGGTCAATCACGCCCTGGAAGGCGGCTTTTTCGCCCCACGGAAGCTGCACGGGAATCAGGCGGGTTTCGGTGTATTCCTGCACCGAGGCCAGCGCCTTGGCAAAATTGGCGTTTTCGCGTTCCATTTTGTTGATCACCATGAAGCGCGGCAGTTTGAACTGGTCGGCGTGCTGCCAGGCGATTTCAGTACCCACTTCGAGGCCAGAGACAGAATCAACCAGGATAATCACCCCGTCCGAAACGCTCAAGGCGGAAATCACTTCGCCAACGAAATCGGTGTAACCGGGGGTATCTAAAAAGTTGATCTTGTGGCTTTTATATTCCACCGGGATCACGCTGGTGTAGAGGGAAATGCCGCGGCGAATTTCTTCCTCGTCGAAGTCCGACACGGTCGTGCCGTCTTCAATCTTACCCATGCGGGTGGTGACCCCCGTAAAATGTAAAAATGCTTCCGTCAGAATCGTCTTGCCCGAACTGCTGTGTGAGGCCAGAGCAATATTACGGATGGACTCGGTTGTGTACTCTTTCATGGAACAAACCTTCCTTCGGTATATGATTCGAGATGTCCTATTATAATTGCTTGATGTGATTCTTGTCAAAGGTTAAAGAGGCGCAACCGCCTTGCACGGCCTTCTTTCTTCTTATATAATCATCCCTTTGGAATCAATGCCTCCTCCGTGACCCGCCTGCCTGCGAAGCAAAGGCCTGATCATGCCCAGTCATCTTTCCACCAGGGATGATGGGTGATGGCCATGACGGGCTGGTCACGGAAAGGCCATCTGTCTCAGCCTGAAAAGCCAGCTAAATGCGCCTCTTCCTCGCCAGATGAAAAGGAGCAGCCCCTACACCCGGAAAAAATCCCTTCCCTTGTGACAAAAATATTCACAACCTCTGCGCGAAGGCCCGCCGGAAGGTGGTTGATGTAGGGGCGGGTCCTTATTTGCGAGCAACGGAAGCTGCCTTTCACACCACACCCCTGCCGCGCCAACCCTGCTCCCCCGTGACCCGTCTGCCTGCGAAGCAAAGGCCTGATCATGCCCGGTCATCTTTCCACCAGGGATGATGGGTGATGGCCATGACGGGCTGGTCACGGAAAGGCCATCTGTCTCAGCCTGAAAAGCCAGCTAAATGCGCCTCTTCCTCGCCAGATGAAAAGGACCAGCCCCTACGCCCGGAAAAAATCCCTTCCCCTGTGACAAAAATATTCACAACCTCTGCGCGAAGGCCCGCCGGAAGGTGGTTGATGTAGGGGCGGGTCCTTATTTGCGAGCAACGGAAGCTGCCTTTCACACCACACCCCTGCCGCGCCAACCCTGCTCCCCCGTGACCCGCCTGCCTGCGAAGCAAGGGCCTGATCATGCCCGGTCATCTTTCCACATGCTTTTTCGGGCGAAGGCGAGCCTCGCCTCTACGCGTTTTGCCCAAAAACCTCACCACCCGGGTCATTCTTGTTGCAGCCGTGTAAAGAGGCGCAACCGCCTTGCGCAGCCTTCTTTCTTCTTATATAATCATCCCTATGGAATTAATTCCCCCCTCCCCTCCTCCCGCAACGGCCTGGCCGCGCCCTTCGCGCCGCGAAGTCATTCTCTGGGGCCTGGCCCTGGGACTGCTGATTTTCTGGTGGCTGCACACGCCTGACGGCCTCACCGGCAAGGCCGAAGCCATCGGCTATGCCGTCTGTCACCGCATCGAAGAACGTTCTTTCAGCGTGGCCGGCTGGCAGTTTCCCCTTTGCGCGCGCTGCACGGGCATGTTTCTCGGCGCCCTGCTGGGACTGATCTTTCAGGTCGTGCGCCCCAACCGCCTGGGCGGGCTGCCGCCGCGGCGGGTGCTGCTGGTGTTGGGACTGCTGGCGGTGGCCTTTGGCGTGGACGGGGTGAACAGTTTTTCGCGCCTGCTGCCCTTTACGCCCCATCTCTACGAACCCAATAACATCCTGCGCCTGCTCACCGGCACAGGCATGGGCCTGGGCATCGCCGCGGTGTTCATGCCGGCGCTGCAGCAAACCCTCTGGCCCGATTGGCTGCCGGAATCCTTCTTCCGCCAGTGGCGCACCCTGGGCGCGCTGGCCCTGCTGGCCGCACTGCTCGACGCCCTGGTGCTGACCGGCTGGCCGGCTTTCACCCTGCCGCTGGCCTTCCTCAGCGCCCTCAGCGTGCTGGGGCTGCTCACCCTGGTCTATGCCGTCATTTTGATCATGATCTTCCGGCGCGATAACACCTTTCAAACCCTGGGGCAGGTGCGGCCTTTCCTGGTGGGCGCCTTTTGCGTGGCCCTCACCCAGATCGGTCTTTTTGACTTTTTCCGCTTCCTTTTGACACATACCTGGGGCGGTTTTGTGCTATGATTATCTCATCATTATTGATGGAGGTTGCTTATGTCTGATCAATATCCCTATGCCCGCACCAGCGGCCTGGCCACTGCCAGCCTCATTTTCGGCCTGCTGGGCTGGACCTTTTTACCCACCCTGGGCGCCATCATCGCCGTCATTCTGGGGCACATGGCCAAGTCTGAAATCAACAACAGCCGCGGCTATCTCACCGGGGGCGGCCTGGCCACGGCCGGCCTGGTGCTGGGCTATATCAACATCGCCCTGTCATTGATTGGCATCTGCCTGGCCATTTTGGTGGTCACCGGCGCCGTGGCTCTGCCCGTCTGCCTGATCCCCTTTATGGATCCCTCCAGCTTTCAGTAATTTCACGCCATTATTTTGAAAGGATAAAACACGATGGATACCAGCTACCAACAACCCGCCCCTAAAAAAAATAACACCACCCTGATCATCATCATTGTCGTGGCCGTTGTGCTGCTGCTCTGCTGCTGCTGCCTGGTCGCCGCCTATTTCGGTTTTGATCCGCTGATGCAGACCCTCAGAGATCAGGGCATCATTTCGTCCATCTCCGGCCTGTTTATATAAGGCTTTCCAACAGCGGCAGCCCTCCATCGGCCAGGCGGCGCAGTTCAGCCAGCGCGGCCAGGGCCTGCTGCTGATCATCCGGCGGGAGGCGCAGGGCGGTAAATTCATCCTCATCCAGCACCAGCTGCCCGCCGCTGGCATAGACCAGCAGGTCTAAAGCCAGGTCTTCATATGTCACCCGTCCGGGCGCAATTTGTGCCGGGCGGGTGACGTTGCAATACCAGCCCTTCAACGCGTCCGTGGCGCGGTCGTGAATCTCAAAAAGGTTGTACCAGCGGTCGTTGTAAAACAATTCCACAAAGCGGTCACCCTGCCCCAGCACCAGGCCGTGAAAAGGTAAATCGGGGCGGTTGAAATACGCCTGCAGCAGCACGGCGTTGGCACTCTGCTTGAGCACGCTGCCGGTGTAACGCCAGGTCTCTTTTCCCAGGTGATTGCATTTGACAACGGTTATTTCATCCATTTTGGGTTATAATACTCCTGTATCTGTTGCTTTTGCCGCAGCCGTTTAATGGTAATTGCATGAATGGAGGATTGCATGGCTGATAAAGAATGGATCAAAATTAAAACCCGTTATTGCGATCATGTCAACGAAGCGGTTGATCTTCAGGCTGAAGCCGTTTTTCCGGCTGAAGTCCTGCCCGATCAGCCGCCCCGCCTGGGGGCGCACCGCTGCGACCAGGGTTACCTGTGCAGCCTTTCGGACCAGGCCGCCTGTGTTTGGGCAGGCACCAACCCCGCTTTTGACCCCTTTTTGGAGAATCTGGACAAAAAGAAACCGAAAGCCCAATAACACCATTTTCCCCGCCAGCCGGCGGGGAAATCTGTTTAATCGGGGTGGGTCAAACGGCTGACCGACCAGTTTGGCACGGGCTCGCTGAAGCCCTTCAGGCGCACCGGGCGCAGCGCCCGCGCCTGCACCTGATCCGCCACCCGGTGGTAAATGCGCTCATCCAGCAGCACCTGCCCGCCGCGGGCCACCGAACACAGCCGCGCCGCCAGGTTCACGCAGTTGCCAATGGCCGTATATTCCGCCCGCTCCAGGCTGCCGAAATTGCCGGTGATGGCTTCGCCCACGGCCAGACCAATGCCAATTGGGCGCGGATCCACACCTTCCTGGCGCCATTTTTCCATCACCCCCAGGTGGGCTTCCTGCATTTCCAACGCCGTCTTGACCGCCCGCAGGGCGAAATCGTCCTGGCGGCCCGGCACATTGAAGAGGGCCATCACGCCGTCGCCCATGAATTTATCGAGGGTGCCCTCATTGCTGAGAATCACCTCAACCATGGCCTGCAGGTGGGTGTTGATCATGCGCTCGGTGACGCGCGGATCGAGCTTTTCAGAGGCAGCGGTAAAGCCGCGGATATCGGAAAACAGGGCGGCAATGATCACGCGGTCGCCCTTGAGAAAACTCTGGTCATCTGCCTGCAGCAGGAGGCGTTCCATCACATGCGGGCCCACCCGCCGGCCAAAAGCCAGGCGCATTTGCTGGGTTTGCAGGTTTTCAAAAATGGCAGTGTCCATCTGCGAAGAGATGGCCTGCAGCAGGCGCTCATCAATCTGGTGAAAATCATCGCCGCTGCGGCAGTTGAACACCCCCAGCACGCCGATCACCCGGTCATTCAAAATGAGGGGCATGCCCAGCAGGGAATGCAGGGCGCCGTCAGGGTAGGCGCGGTGCACCAGGCTGCCGCTGCTCACCGCCTCATCGGCAGCCTTCGAGATGCGCGCCATCGATTCGCCATCCGCCTGCACGTTGCGGTCGGTGCTGGCGCGCAGTTCAAGACGGTTGCCGTGCTGGTCATACAGCATGACAAAGCCCACCAGGGCGTTGGCAGCCTGGCAGACTTCGCTCAGGCAGCGGTCCAATAATTCATCCAGGTTGCGGCTGGTATCGCGAATGCGGTCAATTTTGAGCACCGTGCGCAGCACGCGGGTTTCTTCCTGCAGGCGGCGCTGCGAAAGCAGGTAGCGCAGGGCATTGTCAATCTGGGTGCTGCCCACGCGCAGCAGCTCCAGGTCGGCCTCGGCAAATGGCCGGCCGCGGCGCACCAGCGCCAGCAGCCCTGGGGCGGCATCGCTGCGCTGCAGCGAAAGCCCGGCGGCATAATAACTGTGTCCGTTCAGGTCAATTTTCTTTGTATAAAGGTTGCCGCTGGCAGCCTGCACCCCCTGAAGCACCGCCTGCACCTGATCTTCACCCAGTTCGGCCAGCACGCCCTGGCGGTCCATCACCGCCTTGATCTCGCGGGAAGCCATTCGTTCATCCGGCAGGGCCACCATGCCAAAATCGGCTCTCAGCGCTCCGCTCAATTCCGAAAGAATATCCAGCAGCAGGCTGTTTTCGTCCACCAGATGGTCAATCAGGCGGTCCAGGCGAAAGATGAGGTTAAGCTGGGTTTGCAGAGACATGGGTTGGGGTTTTCCAGTCAGCCGGCCAGGGTTCAGGCGGCAGGGGGAGGCAAAAGCAAATTGATTTCTTTTACGAGGTCGTCAATATCGATGGGTTTACCGAGCAGCTTGATGTTTAACTTGCGGGCTTCGACATTAAACCCGCGGCTGGCATAGCCGCTGAGGCCCAAAATGGGCAGATTGGGACGGATGGAATGCAGCACGCGGATGGCCTCAATGCCGTCCATGCCGACCATGTGCATATCCATGATCAGCAGGTCATACTGTCCTTCGACCGCTTCCACCACGGCGTCGGCGCCGTTGCTGGCCGTGTTGACAATAAAGCCGGCGCTGGTCAGCTCCTGCTGCAGCAGATCTCTCACATCCGATTCGTCATCGGTAATTAATAACCGGCGTGGCGTCATTCTTTGCTGGGGGGAACAATTTTACTGAGCGTGGCGATGATCTTTTCACTGGTCATGGGTTTGGGCAGGCAGGTATACGCGCCCAAACGGTTGGTGGCCAGCATATCGCCCTGGCCGGCCTGCCCGGTAAACATGATCACCGGGATCTGCGGGGCCGAACGGCGGATGATTTTAAGCGCATTGATGCCGTCGAGGGTGGGCATGCGAATATCCATTAAAATAGCCTGAACGCCGCCATCCATCACCTTCATCACGGCTTCCACGCCGTCATAAGCCTTGGCGACATTGTAGCCGCTCAACTCCAGTTCATCGCAAATATAATCCACCACATCGGGTTCATCATCCACTACTAAGATGGTCGCCATAACAGTCCTCCAGATCAGTTCTTCTTGTTTGCAAGAGCCTGATTGATTTCTTTAATCAGTTCTGGGATCACCACAGGTTTTCCCAGAATATGCACGCCCAGTTCAAGCGCCTGAGACATGAAACCGCGCCCCACGTAGCCGGTCAGGCCAATAATGGGGATGTTGGGCGTGATTTTCCGCAGCACGCGAATCACCTGGATGCCATCCAGGCCAGGCATCAGCATATCCAGAACGATCAGATCGATCGCCTGTTCAGCCACCGCCACCACCGCGTCGGCGCCGTTGCCCACCACCACCACCGTGAAACCGGCCTTGCTGAGTTCTTCCTTCAGAAAGTCACGCACATCCACGTCGTCATCAGCGACCAGCAGCTTTGTCATAAAACAATCCTCCTAATAACTGAGACTTTCCCAGTCATGCACGATTCTATTTCAGTTTATCATAAGTGCATTAAAAATAGGGGAGATTTTTATAAGGAATTTCGTCACATCCTTCCCGATCAAAAGAAGCCGTGCGGGGTTTTCACGGAAAAAGTAAAGTCACTCCCGCGGCTGGTAAAAGGTCAGCACCAGGGAAGGTTCATCCAGCTCAACCACAAACTTGCGTTCGGGAAAATCATGCTGCAGCCGGTAGGTCCAGATATCCCTCAATTTTCTGGCCAGATATAACACCTGCTCTTGAGTGGCTTCTTTATCATTTGGGAAAATATTGTCACCAAAATCAATTTCATTGACCCACGTTTCCACATCTGACGGTTTTCCACGCCGCTCCAAAAGCAAATCCCAGACATAGTCCATGTCAAATTTTGAAGCCAGAAAAACGCAATCATTGAACTCCACAAAATCCGGCCATAATAAAAAGCTGTAAGCAATGGCGTGCTGGTAGCTTCCTAGCATATTGATCCAATCTTTTATATCAACCCCCTGCCCCTCATTCCATTCGTTTAATTCAGGAATCAGGTCATTAGGGTTGATTGATCCCCCGGCCGGGCTTTTAACCACAACTTTTGGGGGAATCAATTCAGGTTTGGACATCAATTCAGGTTCCATTCTCTCAGGCTCAATGATTTTCAGCCAGTATCCCCATTTCCCATGCTCCATCAGCAGCGGCACCTCGCGGGTCAAATCTGCCCTGACCCGGATGATAAAATCCCGAAAAGTATCAAATAATTCCAGCTTGCCAACTGTGACCGAATATCCGTTAATACTAGAAAAGACCTCCACCATTTCATCGACGGGCGAAAAACGGAGGTGAGCGCGGGTGCGCCCCAGACGCAGATATTCCGTTTTGCTGGACGGCACTCTTTTGTATACAATGTACGGATATTTCGTTTCACGGCTGCGCCATAATTTCTTTGCCGTTTCTAAACCAGTATCGGCAAAAAGGATAAGGGGCAGCACCAGCCAGCCATCGCCGCGGGTCCCTTCCGGCAGGGAGAGGGCTTCAGTGATGATGGCTGCCCGGCCTTCAGGAATTTCAAAAAGGTCCACTTCGTCCACCCTGAAGCGGACCGGGCATTTAAACAGGGTATCTCTCACCAGATCGGCTCCCAGGGTGGGAATGGTGAGGTCATCTTTCCAGGCAGTCAGGGCGCTGGCATCATAAGTGAGGCTGATCATTTGATGGCTCCTGTTCCATAATCAAAAGGCCGCCAACCTGGCAATGGTCCTGCGGTTTTAATTTCAATATTCCGTCTCGATCGCCTTGCGAACGTCCTGAGAAAAGAACTTCAAATTGTCAGGCGTATAGATGGCCACGGTGATTTCCCGGGTATAGTTGATGTCATTTATGTGTGAATGATTGCCCTGAGACGGATCCAGTGATTCGAGGCTGCCGATTAATTCCTCGGCTTCTTCTGGCGTCAGCATCAGAAGAATAGAATTTAAGGTTCTTCCAGATTTATCCAGAATTCTCATTTTTTCTCCATTCGTCATCCATCTCAATGCGCCACCAGGTGAGCGGCGCTGGCCTTAAAACTCAGATTGACGGTCTGTCCGGTCTGCAAGCCCATCTCCCGCGATGAATGCAGGGTGATCAGCGCCACCACCGGAAAACCGCAGTCCACGCTGACGCGCACCAGCGGTCCCTGAGGCGCCAGACGGGTGATCTGGCCCTTGAGGCGGTTGCGGGCGCTTGAAAGCGCCGTTCCATCAGAAGGATGGAGGGTAAAATCTTCAGGGCGCAGGCACATATAAACCGCCTGGCCGGGCTTTACCTCGCCCACGGCCTCAAAAGTGCAGCCGTTCACCTGAATGCGCGCCAGGCCATCTTCAACCGCCAGAACCCGCCCCGGAAGGATGGTTTCGATGCCCACAAAAGCCGCCACCTCGGTGCTGGCGGGCATGTTGAACACCTCGGTGGGCTTCCCCACCTGGCACAAACCGCCATTAAGAAGCACTGCCACCCGGCTGCCCAAAGCCAGGGCTTCCTGCATATCGTGGGTCACAAAAACGGCGGTCTGGCGCTGTTCGCTGAAAATGGTATGCACATCATCCAGCAGGGCCGAGCGGGTGGGGGCATCGAGGGCGCTGAAAGGCTCATCCAGCAGCAGCAGGGCGGGCTGCAGGGCCAGGGCGCGCGCCAGGCTGGCGCGCTGCGCTTCGCCCCCTGAAATTTTGCCCGCCGGACGGGCCGCCAGGGCCGTGATGCCCAGGCGCGCCATCCAGAAGGCGGCGCGGCGCTCGCGTTCCGCCGCCGGCAGCTTCCTGAAACGCAGGCCCGTCTCCACATTATAGGCCACGCTGCCATCCAGCAGCATTGGATCCTGCATCACCAGGCCAATCTGCCGGCGGTAATCCAGGTCATCTTTTTTCAACAGCGGGCGGCCGCGAAACCGCAGGAGGCCGCCGGCCGGCGGCAGCAGGTTGGCCAGCGCCAGCAGCAGGGTGCTTTTTCCAGCGCCGTTGGGACCAATGACAGCCAGCACTTCGCCTTCTTCAATGGTCAACTGCGGCACATGCAGCACCGGCTGGCGGCCGCGATTTAAAATGAGGTCTTGCAGTTCCAGCAAAGCCATGATCTAACCTTTGCTCTGGCGCTGCTGCACCCAGGTGAGAAAGAGGTTCACCAGGTAAGCCAGCAGCAGCAGCAGCATGCTGAGGGCCAGCGCGGCAGCAAATTCGCCCTTGCTGGTTTCGAGGACAATGGCGGTGGTGAGCACGCGGGTTTGCCCGCGCAGGTTGCCGCCTACCATCATCGAAGCGCCCACCTCTGAAATGACGCTGCCAAAACCGGCCATCAGGGCGGCCAGCAGGGGCAAGCGCGCCTCGCGCCACAGCAGCCAGATCATTTGCCAGCGCGAGGCCCCCAGCCCCAAAAGCTGAAGCTGAAGGCGCGGGTTAAGCTGCTGCAGGGCGGCCAGGGTCAGGCCCGTAACCACCGGAGCAGCAATGACCGTCTGGGCAATGATGATGGCGATGGGAGTGTACATCAGGCGCAGGTCGCCCAGGGGACCGCTGCGCCAGAGGAAAATGGATACCCCCAGCCCCACCACCACCGGCGGCAAAGCCATGCCGGTGTTGATCAGGCTGATCCAGAAACGGCGGGTTTTAAATTCATGCAGGGCCAGCAGGGTGCCCAAAGGCAGGCCAATAAGCAGGCTGATGCCGGTGGCCAGGCCGGAAATTTGCAGCGAAAGCAGGGTCACCCCCAGCACTTCAGGGTCGCCTGAACACAACAGCTGCAACGCTTTAACAAATCCATCCCAAACAAGCTGCATGATCGTGGTACCTCGTGAGGCAATTATACAGCAGAAGGCGCCATATCCCATGACAAAAAAGCCAGCCGGTTGTGATGCCGGCTGGCTGGTCTGGCTCAGGCAGGTTTATTCCGGCTTGCCGGCATCCGGGAAGAACAGCGATTGCCCGTATTTGTCTTTGCCAAAGGCTTCAATCACCTTTTGAATTTCAGGCGAAACCAGAAAATCGGCAAAAGCTTTGGCCCCGGCATCGTTCACCTTGGGCCATTTATCGGGGTTGACCGTGATGACATGGTAAATGTTCAGGAGGGCCTTGTCGCCTTCCACCAGCACCTCAAGCTGAAGCGTGCTGCTCTGGGCCAGGTAAGTGGCCCGGTCTGAAAGGGTATAACCGGCTTTTTCCGTTGTAATGCGCAGGGTTTCGCCCATGCCCTGCCCCGACTGCAGATACCAATCGCCCGCGGGTTCAATGCCGGCCGATTTCCACAGGCTCAATTCCATTTTGTGGGTGCCAGAATCATCCGCGCGCGAAACAAAGGTGGCTTTGGCGTCGGCAATCTTCTTGAAGGCTTCAACAGCCGTGGCGCTGCCTTTAATTTTGGCAGGGTCATCCTTGGGGCCGACAATAATAAAATCGTTGTGCATCACCAGCAGGCGCTCCTTGCCAAAACCGTTGTCCATCAGGGTCTTTTCGGCAGCCGGGGAATGCACCAGCAGCACATCCGCATTGCCTTCCTCGCCCATCTTCAGCGCCTGACCGCTGCCCACAGCCACCATCTTGACGTTGTAGCCGGTTTTTTCCTGGAACAGCGGCAGCAGCACATCCAGCAGGCCGGAATCGCGGGTGGAGGTGGTGGTGGCCAAAATCAGCTCAACATTGGCCGGTTTTGGGGCTTCGGTGGGCGCCATGGTTGGCGAGGCCGTGGGGGCAGCCGTGGGAGCCGTGCAGGCCGAAAGCAAAAGGGTTGATATGATCAACAGGTAAAGCAGCTTTTTCATCCTTTTCTCCATTCAAACTGTATGTTTGTAACCGTATAAATGCATTATAGACGATCACATCAAATTTTGCAAAGTTTAGAGAGATGGTTTGAGAGGGGCATGCTTGTGCGAATAACTGACTGGTCCTATAATGGGTAATGTAAATCTTCCTCAGGAGAACCTCTATGCCCATTCCACAATTCCAAACTTTCATGCTACCCATATTGCAAGTACTCAAAGATGGTAAGGAACATTCCATTCATGAAATTTTTGAGGTATTGGCAAAAGAGTATAGTCTAACTCAGCAAGATCTTGATGAACTGCTTCCCAGCGGAAAACAAACCGTTTTTACTAATCGTATTCAATGGGCGAGCACTTTCCTTGCCAAAGCCAGTTTAATTAAAAGAACACGCCGATCATATAGTCAAATTACTGAGCGAGGCAAGGAAACCCTGAAAAAGAACCTTTCCAAGATTGATAACGATTACCTTCTACAATTTGAGGAATTTGTTGAGTTTAGAACTCGCAGGCCTAAAAATACCGCTCCGCTACCAAATCCAACACCGGAATCTGAAATTATCAATGTGAAAACCCCTGAGGAAACTCTGGAAGATGCCTATCAGGAAATTCGTGATGACCTCTACGAAGATTTATTGACCCATATTAAGAACTGTCCCCCATCCTTCTTCGAACGACTGGTGGTGGATCTGTTGGTAAATATGGGCTACGGCGGCTCCAGAAAAGAAGCCGGACGGGCTGTTGGACAAACAGGCGACGGCGGTATTGATGGGATCATTGATGAGGACCGCCTGGGGTTGGATAATATCTATATTCAAGCCAAACGTTGGGATGGCGTGGTCGGCCGCCCGGAGATACAGAAATTTGTCGGCGCTTTAATGGGCAAGAAGGCTAAAAAAGGCGTCTTCATCACCACATCCTATTTTTCCAACGATGCCATTGGCTTTGTTTCCCAAATTGACTATAAGATCATTCTTATTGATGGGAAACGTCTGGCAGAGTTGATGGTGGATTATGATATTGGCGTCACACAGGTGATGACCTATAAATTGAAGCGCATTGATTCGGATTATTTTAATAATCAGTGATGGGATTAAAAACACCACCCGGTGGACAATTGCCACGGGGTGGTGTTTTATTTTAAATTTCTAATGCCGGTTGTCGTAGCTGGTGAGCGCCCTCATGTAATTGGCGCGTTCATAAGCCGCCGGCTCGGCCACAGCCTTCTGGCTCATGCTGCCGCGCATCTGCTGGATTGATTTATATTCAAAGCGGTCCATCCAGTCTGAAAGCTCCGCGGCAATCGCCCCGGCGCGCCCGGCGCCGCCGGAAATCAGTTCGGAGGCCAGCTGCGTCACCGCAGCCCCGGCCATCACTGCCTTCACCACATCCGGCGCCGTGTGCACCCCACCCGTCACGGCCAGGTCGGCGTTCAGGCGGCGGTAAAGGATGGCGGTCCAGCGCAGCGGCAGAAGCAGCTCGCTGGAGGTGCTCAATGCCATCGCCGGTTTAATGTCCAGCGTCTCGATATCCAGATCAGGCTGCACAAAGCGGTTGAACATCACCAGACCGCTCGCCCCGGCATCCACCAGGCGCCGGGCAAAATTGGGCAGAGCCGAGAAATAGGGGCTGAGCTTCACCGCCACCGGAATGCTCACCCGGCCGGTCACCTCGCGCACCAATTCCACATAAGTCTTCTCCAGTTCGCCGGCGTTGAGGTTGATATCCGTCGGCACGTAGTACATGTTCAATTCCAGGGCATCTGCGCCCGCCTCCTGGATCTTTTTGGCGTAATCCACCCAGCCGCCCGCTGAAATACCGTTCAAACTGCCGATGATGGGGATTTTCAGGGTTTCGTGTCCCTTCTGGATCAGCTCCAGGTAGGCTTCGGGACCGATATTATACTTGCCCAGATCGGGGAAATAGGACAGGGCTTCCGCGAAACTGTCGGTGCCGTAGGTGAGAAAATGATTGAGCGCATTGCTTTCATGCGTGATTTGTTCTTCAAAAAGCGAATACAGCACAACGGCAGAAACGCCGCCGTCTTCAAGGCGGCGCAGTCCATCCAGTGATTTTGACAGCGGGGAGGCAGCAGCCACCACGGGATTTTTCAGGAACAGGCCCAGGTATGAGGTGCTCAGGTCAGCCATGTCAACTCCTTTTCATGATTTTTCTGGAACCAGGGCGGGCGGATTTTCCGCCGCAGACCCTGTGATAATTGATTGATGTTAACAGTATAGCACGCAATTGTTAGAATTGCGATAAAATTTATCCGAATTTTTGAACCGCAGCCCAACATCATCTACAGAAAATGCGGAGCGTGCCTCTCTTATTATATAGAGACGGGCCGAAGATGCCAACCCATCAGCCCGCCCCACTCAGGCAATTTTCCACAAAACGCGATATGGATGTAAAATTAGGGTAACTGCCGCAGCGAGAAAAGGCTCTGCTCAGTCACGTCATTTTTTAAACCGCTAAGAACGCGAAGGAAGAAAAAGAAGCAGAGAAGAAGCGGTCAATCTCTTTGGCTGTTTCTTGGCGTTCTTTGCCCCCAAAGCCATCCGGTCAAAGGAGAAGCATGACCCCCGATAAAATTCCCTACCAGCACATCTCGGCCAGCCCCACCAACCCGCTGCGCCAGCAGAACCGGGTGGATTTTGATGTTGCCAGCCTTTACGAAGGGCCGGTGGCCAACGTGGAAACCCGCCCCGAAGATGAAACCGCCCTCGATGAAAAGCTGCGCCAGGCCTATTTCTGGATCGTTAACCATGCCGTCATCAGCCCGCACTATGATATCGAGTATCACAACGGGCCTTTTGCCAGCTTCACCTTTGGCGACAGCAAAACCCAGGTGCGCCTGCCCTCTGCGCAAAGCTATTCGAGCTTTGTGCTGATGCCTCTGCTGAACTTTGCCGTGCGGCGGCGCTGCCTGCTGGTGGGCGGTCCCGGGCGCGGCAAAACCTCCAGCGCCGTCCTCATGGGCCTGCTGGCCGGTTATTCGCTCAAAGAGGTGCGCCGCGGCATGCAGCACGGCCAGCCCCAAATGACCATCTCAGACCTGCTGGGCAACCCCCTTCCGGCAGACCTGGTGAACGCCCAGAAGATGGAAGATATCCGCATTTCGTGGCGCAAATGGCTGGGCATGCGCGTCAAAATCATCGACGAATACAACCGCATTCCCACCCGCACCCAGTCGGCCCTACTGACCGTCATGGGCGATAATTACGCTGAAATTCTTGACCATGTCTACGAATGCCCGGAAGCTGCCTGGTACCTGACCGCCAACGACGACGCCGGCGGCGGCACCTACCCGGTCATTGAAGCCCTGCGCGACCGCATCGACATTGTAGTCAAGGCCCTGCCCTTCAACACCCGCTTCCTCAACGACCTGCTGGAACGCATTGAAACCGGCGTGCGCCCCGAAGAGGTGGTGCCGGCGCACATCATCTTCACCGTGGCCGAGCTGGAACGCCTGAACCGCGAAATTCTGACCCTTGAACTGCCCGTGGCGGTGCGCCGCCGCCTGGAATTCTTTGCCGCGCAGTTTGAATTCTGCGAACCGGCTGCCGAGCTGATGGAATACCAATCCAAAGATACCCTCAAGCTCTCCGGCCAGCCCTATCACCAGGTGACCGCCGGTGAAAGCGGGCGCGACCGCCTCAAGGATATTGGCGTGCAGACGCAAAACGGCCTCTCGGTGCGCTCGCTGATGACCGTGATGGTTTTTGCCAAGGCCCTGGCCTATTTCCGCGGCAACGGCAGCGTCAGCCTCGAAGACCTGCGTCAGATCATCCCCTTTGTGCTGCACGACAAGCTGACCCCCGACCCCGATGCGCCATTCTTCGAAGCCCCCGGACAGGGCCTTTACCGCATTGACCGCATCGGCTGGATCCGCCGCCTGTTTGACCTGGCCTGCGCCGAATATGACCGCCTGGATATGGATAACGCCGATCCGCTGACAGAGCTGGAAAGCGAATTTGCCCTGGGCCTCAGCGGGCTGAACGAAGCCGCCGTGCGCGCCCGCCTGGTGAAAATCGAACGCCTGCTGGGCGAATGGAGCAAGGGACGCAAACTCTACGGCAGCCTGGCCGAAGATATCCTCAAGCTTAAATACCTGCACCAGCGCTACACCAATTACCTGGCCTGGCTGCAAACCAGCGGGAGCAGGCCGTGAGCAGCAGTGTTCTGCACCAGGTGCTGGCCTCAGAGCGCGGCCGCTTCAACCAGAAATTTCTGGAGGCGCGCCACACCCACCCCGAATTGAAAGGCGCGGCCTTCAAGGCTGTGCTTGAAGAGGTGCTGACCCCGCTGATGGCGGCCCTTGAAGCCGCTGACCGCGCCGCGGCCGCCCAGGTGGTGGAACCGCTTTACGACCTGACGCTGGAACTCACCTGCCGCTCGCTGCTGGGCCCCGACCCGCGCTATCCAGCGGTGATGCGCGGCTGGCAGAGCCTGCTGCCTGAGCTGGGGCGCTTCATCCTGACCGATCCGCGCCGCCTGGCAGGCGCCATCACCAACGCACTGTACAACCTGGCGCAGGTGGAAGGCACCCGCCCCGACGATTGGATGATGCGCCTGCGCGCCGCCGCTCCCTACTGCGCCAGCCCGGATGAACTGCTGCGCGCCGGCCAGGTGATGGCCTGGCAGGCCGGCATGGCCCATTACCGCAGCAGCGCCCTGAAGGCCTGCGAACAGCTTCAGCCCGGCCTGGCCCGCAGCCTGCTGGTGCTGCCGCAACACGTGGATCTGAAGGCGGCCCTGCTGCGCCTGCGAAATGACCCCTGGTGGGATCCGGCGGCTCCGCCGCTGCCGGCCCCGGCGTTGAAAATGGAACGCCGCGTGGGAGCCTTCCGCGGCTTTGGTGGGGAATTTCTCACCCCGCCGCGCGTGGTGGCGGGTGATGGTTTCTTTCAGGTGCAGGAACGCGAAGAAAAATGGGCGCTCTTTGCCGATATTTACGGCGCGGTGCTGCGCCGGCTGCCCCCGGCTGAAGCCGCCCCGGCGCACCCTGCCGCAGCGCAGGCCGGCCCGGTCCTGAAGAACGGCGTCATCACCTGGCAAAACCAGAGCCTGCCCCTCCCCGAATTGAACGCCGCCAGCTCATGGGCAGCCAGCGAACACACCCTGGTGGCGGCCTCGCCCCTTTCCCATGCCCTGTGGGTGGTGGCAGTTAAAAGGTAAACTGTGAGCAAAGCTGCCGAAGCCTTAAAAATCGCCTGGGCGGCCGAATGGGAAAATGCCCTGGCATTGTGGAGCCGCTACACGCGCCTGCGTCTGCCAGCCCTCTGCGTCACCCATGCCCAGGCCGAAGCGGAAGGCCTTTCAGCCAGCTTTGCCATGATCCGCCTGGCCGACCAGACCGTGGTGATTGACCTGCAGGAGGTGCACAGACGTGGACTGGATGATTTCCCTCTCGAAATTCTGGCTCACGAAATTGGCCATCACATTTACTGCCCGGCCGACCTGACCGACCAGGGCCGCCTGATTGCCCGCATGCGCCGCGCCCTGTATGGGCGGGAAGAACATGCCGACGCCCTGGCCAACATTTACGCCGACCTGCTGATCAACGACCGGCTGCAGCGCCAGAGCGCCGGAAACCCCCTGCGCATGGACGCCATCTACCAGAAATTGAACGAGGATGCCAAACTGGACGGGCTGTGGCTGCTGTTCATGCGCATTCTTGAAATTCTCTGGAAGCTGCCGCGCGGGCAGCTGGCCGCCGGGCCCATAGATGAACGCATGGATAGCGACGCCTACCTGGGGGCACGCCTCATCCGCAGCTACGCCCGCAGTTGGCTCGACGGCGCCGGGCGGTTTGCCGTTCTCTGTCTGCCCTACCTGATGGAACAGCAGCAGGTGAAGACTCTTTCCGGGCTGAAAGGCTGGCGCGATACGCAGCATGCCGGCGCCGGCGGCATGCCCATCGGCCTGACCGAAATTGAGGGCGACGAAATCACCGGCGCCATCCACCCCGCCCTCGACCCCGAGCTTTCAGGGGTGGAGATGGAGGACGACACGGAAGGCGAAGGCAAAGAAAAAGCCCGCCCCAAAGACACCCCCGCCGAAAAAAGCCAGGGGCAATACCGTGAGCCTTTCGAGTACGGCGCCATTTTGAAAAGCCTGGGGCTGAAACTCACCGACCACGATATCGCTGTGCGCTATTACCGCGAGCGCGCCGCGCCTTACCTGGTGCCTTTTCCAACCCGCGTGATGCCCGAAACCACCGATCCCCTGCCCGAAGGGCTGGAACCCTGGGATATCGGTTCGCCGGTGGAGGCGGTGGATTGGGTGGAAAGCGTCACATACAGCCCGCATATCATCCCCGGCGTCACCACCCTGCAGCGCACCTGGGGCGTCGCCGAAGGCGGGCAGCCGGCCCGCCAGCCCCTCGACCTGGACCTGTATGTGGACTGCTCGGGCTCCATGCCCAACCCGCAGCAGAACATCTCTTATCCGGCGCTGGCCGGGGCCATCATTGCCATTTCAGCCCTGCGTTCCGGCGCGCGCGTGCAGGCCACCCTGTGGAGCGGCGCCCGCGAATTTCAGACCACCCCGGGCTTTGTGCGCGATGAAGACGCTATTCTGCGCATCCTCACCGGCTACCTGGGCGGGGGCACGGCCTTTCCCATTCACATGCTGCGCGATACCTACCTGGGCGACAGGCCGCGCAACCGCCCCACCCATATCCTGGTTATTTCTGACAGCGGCGTGACCACCATGTACGATAAGGACGAGCTGGGCAACAGCGGCTGGACGGTGGCGGAAATGGCGCTGGAGGCAGCCGGCGGGGGCGGCACCATGGTGCTCGAAGTGTTCGCCGGCTGGCTGGAGTACCCGGAGATGAAGCGCTCCCGCGAAATTGGCTGGGACACCTACTCAGTGGAAGATATGTCTGAGCTGGTGGCCTTTGCCCGCGCCTTCGCCCGCAAGAAATACGGCCAGGGCTAGCTTTCCATTCTCTTCCCACGCCAGAGCGTTTACGGCAGCACACCCAAATCTTTGAGAATCTTCAAAACGGCAGCTTTGGCAACAGGGGCGGCGGCATCCGGCTTGCCGGTCACATTGGCAGCAAAGAACAGCACATCGTCACCCTTTTCCACATAGCCCACAAACCAGCCCACCGGCGATTCGGTCACTGCCGAGCCGGTTTTGCCCGAAAGAATGTACGAATCCGTTTTTTCGAGGATCAGGATATCTTTTACAATATCAAGGCTGCGCTGCGAGAAAGGCAGGTTGTTCAGGTAAAGGCGGTTGAGAAAGATGATTTGCTCATCGGCTGAAATGCGCAGCCCGCCGTTCAGCCAGAAGGAATCGATCTGGCCGGAGATATCGCTGTTGCCGTACGGCACGCGGTTGAGATAGTCCTGCATGCGTTCAGCGCCCACGCGGCGGGCCAGCTCCTGGTAAAACCAGACCGCCGAAACCTGGATGGCGCTGCGCATGGTGAGGTCCTGGTTCCAGGCCTCCACCGCGCGTTTCTGGCCGTCCCAGGGAATCACCGTGTTTTCATCGGCAATGACGCCGGTTTCGAGGCTGATGAGGGAATTCAAAATCTTGAAAGTGGAGGCGGGTAAAAAGCCTTTGGCGCACTGCTCGGGCCGGTAGCGGAGGGTTTCTCCGGTTTTCAGGCTGTAAATCACAAAGGCGCCATCATAACCTTCAAAGTAGGGGGCAAAGTCGAAGCTGGCGGGAAGGGCGGAGACCGCCTGCGGGGCGGGGGTCTGGGCGGGCGCTGCCGGCGCGGTGTTTGAAATCAGCGGTATGGGGGTGACCTGCGGGGTCGGAGCCTGGCAGCCTGTTGTTAAAATGACGGTCAGGGTCAGGATGGTGGTAAAAATGAAACGTAAATGGGTTTTCATTGGATTTTCCTTCAAGAAAAAGCTGCGGCGGCCTGCGAACTGCCGGCCGGGTGGGTTCAATTTTTCTGGAAGCACAGAGACCCATTGATTGTACGCCCAAAAGGGCATTTCAGCCAGTTTTTGCCCGGCGGGGTGATCCAGACATTTGACGAAGCACGGCGATTATGGTAAACTTGGGCCAACAATTGATGATCGCTCATCCAGAGAGGTGGAGGGACCGGCCCGATGATACCTCGGCAGCCACTGCCCAGCGCAGCAGGTGCCAAATCCGGCAGAGCCAGCATAAAGCTGGTGTTCTGGAAGATGAGGCCCCCCTACACCCGCTTTCAAGCAGCCTCTCTATCCAGAGAGGCTGTTTTATTACCCTGGTTTGAGCGCAAACCGATTAAATTTTATTATGGAGGCTGTTATGGAAGAACATCTGGAATTCAAGCAACAATATCTCAACGCCGTGGCGCAGCGCGTGATGGTGTTTGACGGCGCCATGGGCACCAGCCTCCAGAAAATGCAGCTCAATGCGGCGCATTTTGGCGGAGAGCGCACCAACGGCTGCAACGACTACCTGGTGCTCACCTATCCCCAGGCGGTGGAAGCCGTGCATCGCTCCTTTCTGGAAGCCGGGGTGGATGTGGTGGAAACCTGCACCTTCCGTGCCAACCGCATGACCCTGGGCGAATACGGCCTGCAGGATCAGACTCTTGAGATCAACCGCGCCGCGGCCCGCCTGGCCCGCAAGGCTGCCGATGCCTTCAGCACCCCGGCGCAGCCGCGATTTGTGGCCGGTTCGATTGGCCCCACCGGCAAGCTGCCCTCGGCCAACGACCCTGAACTTTCCAACATCACTTTCCTCGAGCTGGCCGATATCTTCGAAGAGCAGGCCGGCGGTCTGCTGGAAGGCGGGGTGGATTTGCTGCTGGTGGAAACCTCGCAGGATATTCTTGAGGTGAAAGCTGCCATCTTCGGTATTGAACGCGCCTTCGTCAAAGCGGGTTTCCGCGTGCCCATTCAGGCCCAGGTGACCCTGGATACCAGCGGGCGCATGCTGCTGGGAACGGATATTTCGGCGGTGCTGGCCATTTTGCAGGGTCTGAACGTCCAGGTCATTGGCCTGAACTGCTCCACCGGCCCCGATTACATGCGCGAACCGCTGCGTTTTTTGGGCGAGCAGAGCCCCCTGCCCGTATCATGCATTCCCAACGCCGGCCTGCCGCTGAACGTGGACGGCCAGGCGGTTTATCCGCTGGAGCCCGAACCCTTTGCCGCGACCCTGGCCGAATATGTGGAAAAATTTGGCGTGGGCGTGGTGGGCGGCTGCTGCGGCACCACCCCGGCGCATTTGAAACGCCTGGTGGAGAAGGTGGGCGGCCGCCCTGCCCCCCGGCGGCCCGTGCATTTTGCCCCGCGCCTGGCTTCGGGCATTTCAGCCGTGGCCATGCAGCAGGAGCCGCGCCCCTTCCTCATCGGCGAGCGGCTTAACGCCCAGGGCAGCCTCAAGTTCAAGCAGCTGCTGCTGGCCGAAGATTTCGAAAGCATGCTTTCGCTGGCCCGCCAGCAGGTGAACAGCGGCGCCCACGGCCTCGACCTTTCCACCGCGGTCACCGAGCGGCCCGATGAAGCCGATTTAATGCGCCGCCTGGTCAAAACGCTTTCTTCAGTGGTGCGCGCGCCGGTGGTGATTGACACCACCGAACCCGATGTGATGGAAACCGCCCTGCAAACCGCCCCCGGGCGCAGCCTGCTCAATTCCACCCACCTTGAGGCTGGTCCCGACAAGGCGCGGCGCGTGTTCGGCCTGGCCCGACGCTACAATGCCGCGGTGATTTGCCTGACCATTGACGAACAGGGCATGGCCCGCACCGCCGAACGCAAGCTGGCGGTGGCACAGCGCATTTATGACCTGGCGGTGAAGGAATTTGGCCTGCATCCCGGCGACCTGGTGTTCGATGCGCTCACCTTCACCCTGGCCACCGGCGACCCGGAATTTGCCAGCTCGGCCGTCGAAACCCTCGAGGGCATCCGGCGCATCAAGGCCGGACTGCCGGGCGTGCTCACCTCGCTGGGGGTCAGCAATCTCTCGTTTGGCCTGGCGCCGGCCGCGCGCGCCGTGCTGAACAGCGTGATGCTCTACCATGCTGTGCAGGCCGGGCTGGATATGGCCATTGTCAACCCGGCGCAGATCACCCCCTACGCAGAAATTGGCGAGACAGAGCGCGGCCTGGCCGAAGATTTGATCTTCAACCGGCGCCCCGACGCTCTGCCGCGCCTGATTGAACATTTTCAGAACGCCGCCCCCGGCAGCAAGGCCGCCGCAGCCGACCCTCTGGAGGGACTGGGACCCGAAGCGCGTCTGCGCTGGCGCATTGTGCACCGCTACAAAGAAGGCGTGGACGCGGATATTGACGAAATTCTGTCCTGCTGCGAGGCCGAGGCCCGCGCAAGCCGCGCCGTGGAGGTGTTGAACACCGTGCTGCTGCCCGCCATGAAGGAAGTTGGCGATAAATTCGGCTCCGGCGAGCTGATTCTGCCCTTTGTGCTGCAATCGGCTGAAGTGATGAAGAAGGCCGTGGCCCACCTTGAGCAGTATCTCTCGCGCAAGGAAGGCCTGAGCAAGGGGCGCGTGGTGCTGGCCACCGTTTACGGGGATGTGCATGATATTGGCAAAAACCTGGTCAAGACCATCCTTTCCAACAACGGTTACGAGGTGGTGGACCTGGGTAAACAGGTTCCCGCCGCCGCCATCATCGATAAGGCGGTGGAACTGCAGGCCGATGCCATTGGCCTGAGCGCCCTGCTGGTGAGCACCAGCAAGCAGATGCCGCTGATTGTCAACGAGCTGGAACGGCGCGGACTGAAGATCCCGGTGCTGATCGGCGGCGCAGCCATCAACAGGCGCTTTGGCCGGCGCATTTTGCAAACCGAGGGCGGCAGTTATTATGATCCGGGTGTGTTCTACTGCAAGGACGCCTTCGAGGGCCTTTCCACCATGGATGCCCTGCAGGATGCTGAAAAACGCCCGGTTCTGCTGGAACAGACCCGCCAGGACGCCGACTTTGAGCTGGGGCGCAGCCGCCCCGCCCGCCCGGCTGGCAGCCAGGTTCGCTCGGCGGTGAAACCGGCTGAGGTGATCCCATCTGTGCCGGGCTGGGGGCCGCGCGTGGTGCACCAGATGCCGCTGGAAACGGTTTTTGAATGTCTCTCGAAAAATGAACTTTTCCGCCTTTCGTGGGGGGCCAAGAACACCCACGGCGACGCCTGGGAAGCCCTGCAGGCCGAATTTGAAGCGCGCCTCGAGCGCATGCGCAAGGAAGCCCTGCGCGACGGCTGGCTCAAACCCCAGGGGGTGTATGGTTACTGGCCGGCGCAGTCGGATGGCGATGATTTGATCATCTACGAACCGGGCAGCCTGGGCGCCGGCGACCCGCAGGAACTGCTGCGTTTCACCTTCCCCCGCCAGAGCGGCGGCGAGGCCTTGTGCCTGGCTGATTATTTTGCCGCGCGCGATTCCGGGCGCATGGATGTGGCCGGCTTCCACGTGGTAACGGTGGGGGCGGCAGCCACACAGCATGTGCAGGCGCTTCAGGATTCCGCCGGTTATTCCGAAGCCTATTTTGCCCACGGCCTGGCCGTGCAAACCGCCGAAGCTGCCGCGGAATATCTGCACCGCCATGTGCGCCGCGAGCTGGGTCTGCCGGCAGACCAGGGCAAGCGCTATTCCTGGGGCTACCCGGCCATCCCTGAGCTTTCGGACCATGCCAAGGTGTTCCAGCTTTTGCCGGTGGAAAGCGCTCTGGGCATGTCGCTGACCAGCGCCTTCCAGCTTGTGCCCGAACAGGCCACCGCGGCCATCATCGTGCACCATCCCGAAGCCAAATACTACAATGTTGGCAAAGCGGAGGCAGCATCATGACCACCGCCTTTACCCGCCTGCTGAACGAAAGTCCGCGCCCGCTGCTGGCCGATGGGGCCATGGGCACCATGCTGCACAACAAAGGAGTGACCTTTGAGCAGTGCTTTGACCTGCTCAACATCCAGAACCCTGCGCTGGTGGCCGAAATCCACCGCGATTACATTGCCGCCGGGGCTGAAATCATCAAAACCAACACATTCGGCGCCAACCATTTCAAGCTGGCGCGCCACGGCGTGGAAGATCAGCTCGACCGCATCAATCAGGCGGCGGTGGAGCTGCTTCGCAGGGTGATCATGGCTTCATTTAAGCAAGTGATGATTGCTGGCGACGTGGGTCCGCTGGGGGTGCGCATTGCTCCCTTTGGCCGCGTGCAGCCCGAACAGGCCCGCCAGGTGTTCGCCGAACAAATCTCTTCGCTGGTGCGCGCCGGGGTGGACCTGCTGCTGATTGAAACCATCAGCGACCGCTATGAGGCCATTGAAGCCCTCAAGGCCGCCCGCCAGGTTTCGCCGGAAATGCCGGTGATCATTTCCATGACCTTCACCCGCGACGACCGCACCCTGCTGGGCGATTCGCCGGAGAAGGTGGCACGCAGCCTGCATGATGCCGGAGCCGACCTTATTGGGGTCAACTGTTCGGGCGGACCCACCCAGCTTTTGCGCATTCTCAAACAAATGCACATTGCCGTGCCGGAGGCGCGCTTCTCGGTGATGCCCAACGCCGGCTGGCCGGAACAGGTGGGCGGGCGCATCATGTACCCGGCAGCGCCGGAGTATTTCGGTCACTATGCCCTGCCCTTCTGGGAGGTGGGCGCAAAAGTGATTGGCGGCTGCTGCGGCACCACGCCGGGGCATATCGCCGCCCTGCGCAAGGCCATTGATGAAACCCCGCTGCAGGAATTTACCAACGGCCTGAGCATTCCCACCGTGGAGGTGGAAGAAACCCAGGCCCCCGAAGCCCCCACATTGCTGGCGCAGAAGCTGGCCGAAGGCCAGTTTGTGATGGCGGTAGAAATGGACCCGCCCCGCGGCCTTTCGGCGCACAAGCTGCTGGCGGGGGCCAGCCTGCTGGCTGAGGCTGGCGCCGACGTGATCAATGTGGCCGACAGCCCCATGGCGCGCATGCGCATGAGCCCCTGGGCGGTGTGCAGCCTGATCCAGAAAAAGGTGCAGATTGAAACTGTGCTGCATTTTCCCACCCGCGGGCGCAACCTGCTGCGCGTGCAGGGCGACCTGCTGGCCGCCCATGCCCTGGATGTGCGCAACGTCTTTGTGGTGATGGGCGACCCCACCGCCATTGGCGACTATCCTGACGCGATGGATAATTACGACCTGGTGCCTTCCGGGTTGATCAAGCTGATCAAGCAAAACTTCAACGCCGGCATTGATCATTCCGGGGCCACCATCGGCCAGCCCACCTCTTTCTTTGTCGGCTGCGCCCTCAACCTTTATCCGGCCACCCCGGCGGATGAGCTGAAAAACCTGCGCCGCAAGCTGCGCGCCGGCGCCGATTTCATCCTCACCCAGCCGGTGTTCGATGTGCCGGGGGCGCTGAATTTCTTGAAGTATATCGAAGAGGAGCAGGGCCCACTGAAGGTGCCTGTGTTGATTGGCATTTTGCCCCTGGCCAACCCGCGCCATGCCGCCTTTTTGCACCACGAGGTACCCGGCATCTCCATCCCTGAAGCCATCCGCCAACGCATTGAAGAAGCCGGTGAAAATTCACCTCGCACAGGGATCGAAATTGCGATAGAATTGATACAGCAAATGCGCGGGGTTGTGCAGGGCGCCTACCTGATGCCGCCTTTCAGCCGTTTTGACATGGCGGCTGAAATCATCGAAGCGGTCAAAAAAGAGTCCTGAGAAATCACGCACCATCCACCGGGCATTTCTGGGTAAAATAGAAGTTGTGTTGTCAATGCCGGGCCAGACAAACGGCTGCTGAAGATGCGGCTGAAGCCTGAAAAAATGGGCCTGAAAAGCTGGCACAAAACATGCCACACCAACGTCTATAAAATATCAAAAATTCCCCCGGATGGTGCTTTTATTTAAAACACAGCATCGTCTCTTCAAAGGAGTAAAAACCGCATGCGTCGTTCGTTGCTGATCTTTTTTATCCTGCTGGTGTTAACCGTGCTGGTCATTTCTGCCTGCACCAACGCCCCTGCCGCTGCCCCTGACCTTTCTCAGGCGCAAACCCTGGCCGCCCAGACCCTGGCGGCCATGCCCACCTTCACCGCACCGGTGACCGCCACCCCCCTGCTGCCGGCCACCAACACACCGCAGCCCAAACCTTCCATCACCCCCATTCCCCCCACCGCCACCCCGGCTCCGCCCACGGCTACCCCCACCCCCATTGTGGTGGGCCCCAGCAATTTCCCCGAAAATGTGAATCCGCTGACCGGCCTGGTGGTGGAAAACCCCGATATCCTCAACCGCCGCCCGGTGATGATCAAAGTGGCCAATTTTCCGCGCGTGGGCCGCCCGCATGCCGGACTTTCGGCTGCAGATATTGTCTTTGAATACTGGATTGGCGAAGGCGCCAACCGCATGATGGCGCTCTATTACGGCCAGGACTCTGGCAAAGTAGGCCCCATGCGCTCTGGCCGCTATGTGGATGCGCAGCTGGTGCCCATGTACCAGGGCGGGCTGGGCTTTGTCAGCGCCTGGGCACCCGTGCTGACCAAACTGCTGGACACCCTGGGCAAACGCGCCGTGATGGAAGGCTCCAATAACTGCCCGGCTGTCTGCCGCTATGATCCGGGCACGGTGGTGGATGTTTTCGCGGATACGGCAGCCTTCACCAAACACCTGACCGATATCGGCGTGGAAAATACCCGCTTCAACCTCGACGGCATGGCCTTCGACAGCCGCGCCCCCCAGGCCGGCGAAGCAGGCGACATGCTGCGCGTGGAATGGGCCAATAACAATTACGGCGAATGGAAATACGATGCGGCGTCCGGCAAATACCTGCGCTGGATCGAAGATGTGGATGAATCCACCCTCACCTTCAAGGGCATGATCCCGCTGGTGGACCGCAACACCGACAAGCAGCTGGCCTTTTCCAATGTCATTGTGGTTTTTGCCCAGTATATTGAATACGCCCCCACCCTGCACGATATTTCCATCCTGGCCAACCGCAAAGGCCAACGCGCGGTGATCTTCCGCGACGGCAAAGCCATTGAAGGCCTGTGGAAGGCTTCGGATGCCGAGCACCCCATGCAGTTCATCACCGCCGACGGGCAGCCCCTGCCCCTCCAACCGGGCAACACCTGGATGATTATCACCGGCATGGCCTCTCCCTTTACCCACGAAGGCGGCAACTACCTGCTCGATTTTGCCCTGCCCTAACCCCATTGATTGATGAGTTGACGGCCAGCCTCACGCATTGAGGCTGGCCACAAGGCGGCCTGACCGTGAAAGCTCTGATCATTTCCGATGTGCATGCCAATCTCACCGCTCTGGAAGCGGTGATTGAGGCTGCCGGCGATATTGAAGCGGTTTGGTGCCTGGGCGACCTGGTGGGCTACGGCCCGGACCCCAACGACTGCATTGACCGCATCTGCACCTTGCCCAACCTGACCTGCTTGCTGGGCAACCACGATGCCGCCGCCCTGGGGCAGATTGACGACGACGCCTTCAACCTGGAGGCGCGCACCTCGCTGCGCTGGATGCGCTCGGAACTGACCCCCAGCCACATGGCTTTCCTGAGGGCTTTGCCCGAAATGACCACCGAAGAAAAACTGGTGACCCTGGTGCACGGCAGTCCTCGCAACCCGGTATGGGAATACGTGATGGATCTGCGCATCGCGCGTTTCAATTTTGAATATTTCACCACCCCGTTTTGCTTTGTAGGTCACACCCACCTGCCGGTGATATACCAGTACAATGCCGACCGCAAGCTGCTGGCCTATGATATTCCCCTTGACGGCGATAAAATTGAGCTCAACGCCCAATCCATCATCAACCCGGGTTCGGTGGGCCAGCCGCGCGACCACGATCCGCGCGCAGCTTATGCCATTTTTGACACCGAAACGAACATCTGCTGTTTTCACCGCGTGGATTATGACGTGACCGGGGTGCAAAAGCGCATTTTGCTGGCCGGCCTGCCGGTGCGCCACGCCTACCGCCTCTCTGAAGGCTGGTAAAAGCGGCCTGGTTAACCCGCGCATCAAAAACCCCCGTCTGGTTCACTGCTGGACGGGGGTTTCGGGTTTAATTTCGGCTCCGGCGCTTTGATCCACCGGCAGAGCTTTCATATCCTGCGGCGGCAGAATTTTAACCTGGTTGCGCGGGCCGTGCTTCACCTCGTAAAGTGCCGTGTCGGCCCGTTTCATCGCCGCTTCCACATCTTCTTCGCCAGGCGCGGTGATGGAAACCCCCATGCTGATGGTGATGTAGAGCGGAATTTGCGGCTCCAGAAAATCTTCCATGGCAATGGCAGAGCGCAGCCGTTCGGCCACGGCCTGGCTGCCCTCCAGGCTGGTTTGCGGCAGCAGGATGCCGAATTCGTCGCCGCCCAGGCGGCACAGCACATCCGCATCGCGCAGCACCCGGCGGCATACCGCCGCCACCTGAATCAACACCCGGTCTCCGGCCTGGTGGCCGTAAGTATCGTTGATTGCTTTAAAAAAGTCGATATCGAAAATGATCACCGAGAGGGGCTCGTTGTAACGCCGGGCATGCAGGGCCATCATATGCCCCATCTCATAGAAATAGCGGTTGTTATACACCCCGGTCAGGCCGTCCGTCACCACCATGCGGCGCAATTCCTTCTGGGTGTTGATTCCTTCCAGTTCCAGGCGTTTGGTGTGCAGCGAAAACAGGCTGATGGTCCACAAAATGGTAACGGCAAAGGTGCTGATGAACGTGACCGCCTGCATGGGGCTGGGGTCGAAAAAATTGGTGATCGAGGGGGTAAAAAAGGTGATGACCGCGCGTCCGGCCATCATCAGTGCGAAAGAAGAGAACAGGATTCCCAGGGCCGTGTTGATAGCGCGGTAATCGGGCTGGATGCGCGTGAATAATAGAAAAGCCGTTCTTGCGATAGGCAGGGTGAGCAAAATGGACACCAGCACAATGCGCAGGTTGGCATTAGGGGCAAGATAAGTGGCGTAAACCAGCACCACCAGCATGGCCAGAAATTCTGCCAGCACTTCCCCTTTTCGCGGCGGCACATCCCAAAAACGCCGGATGCCCACCAGCAGCAATTGAAAATAAGCGTAGATGAGCAGATTGGCCACAATGATGGTCAAAAAATCAGAGATGAAATCACGCGCACTGAGCAGCAAAAAACCCAACACATGGCAGGCGCTGGCAGCCAGCCACAAGCGGAATCCGCTGTAGGTTCTACGGGTGGTGTAAATAAAGATCATCGCAATGCCCAATACCATTGCGACGATCACATTGACAAAAGAGAGGGTGCGAATATCCAGAATCATGATGCTGGGGCTTAAAACAGTCAAAAAATACCGGATGATATTTAAGATTATAGTGAGATTCAGCTTTTCAGCCAACAAAATAAAGGGGAAAATGCAGCCGCGAAGATAAACCCTTGAAATTGCTCGCTCTGGCAAGTCTCCTGCCGATTTTCAGCCGTTGTGTCCCTGGCTCATACCGCAGGCGCATTTTTTAACTTTGAACACGCCAGCCAGATTGCGCAGCGTTTGGGTCAGGGAGTTTTGCCGACAAAATCATGCAGGGCGTCGCGCGCCTCCTGGTTGATGCGGTGGTAATTGTGGGCATCCAGTGAAATTTTTTCCGCTTCCAGCCGGTCTTTGATGATGTTCAGCAGGGCGCGGGTGAAATGGCGCCCGATCTTGCCTGTGTCGCGGATCAGCCACTCAGCCGAACCGGTGGCCGGCACCGGCTGATTTTCGGGGATGGGGCGCTGCAGCACTGGCGGGGTGAACTTTAGCAGTTCGCGCGCCAACGGTGAATCGACCATCACACAGGTTTCAAACAGGTAAGCCAGACGCCCGCGCACAAATACCGGCTGGTAGCGCATGGCGGCCTGTTCGGGCAGGGGGTGGGGTTCGGACCACGACGGCACCACCTTGCGGCGCAGGCGCGGCCAGTCCTGGTCCAGGCGGCTGAGGGCGGCCAGGTTGGCGGCGCGGAAGGTTTCAGGCAATTCGCGCCCGGCCATCATCTCACGCAGAGTCTGGATCATTTCGCCCTGAATGCGGTCAATTTCCAGCAAAGCCGGAATGCCGCAGTCCTCGCAGCCCATGGGAATTTTATTGATGGACAGCAGCATCTCAATGGTGACACGCATATGCCCCGGCAGGTCGCACAGGTAGTCCACGTGGGGTTTGGCCACCTCGCGCAGGGCTTCCAGAATGGAGGCGGGGGTTTCGCCGGCAGCCATCAGATAAGGCACCTTGGCCGAGGCGTCACCAGCTTTGCGCACCATTTCCACCAGACGCGGATCATTCTGATAGCTGCTGCTCAGGGCAGCCATTTTGGTGAATTCCTTTTCATTGATGGAGACATTGTGCAGGATGATATCCACATAGGGGGGAATGGGATTGAGCACATAATAATGATCCGTATCAATGCTGATTTTATGCATGGCGGGAGTTTTCATGGCGCCCTCCTGGCTTGAAGATGAGGTGATTTGCTTAATTTCACTATAACCACGCCGAGGGGCTTTGTCAAGTGGAACAAAATGGTTAATCAAGCCGCTGCCGAAAACGGCAAAAGTATGCCGCTTTTACGGATTGAAAACCGGCGGCAGGGTGGGTATGCTGTATATAGAACTTTTGATCTAATTATGACCAGCGAATCCACCCCGCCCCCTCCGGCGCGCCAGCGCCAGCCCCCGCGCAGCGGCTTTTACGGCCGCAAGTTCCGCGCGGGCGAGGCCAGCGACCTGCTGGGGGCCGGCAGCGGCCTGCAGGATGAAATTGCCCTGCTGCGGGTGACCATGCGGCGCGTGTTTGAGCTGGCTTCAGAGCAGGACGCCGACCTGGATACCTGGTCGAAGGTGCTGGACCGCCTGAGCGCGGCGGCCGCCCGCCTGGGAAACCTGGCGCGCATTCAGCAAAAACTGGCGGAATCGTCCAGCAGCCTGGGCGATGCCCTCAGCGCCGCCCTGGCCGACGTGCTGCGTGAGCTGGGCGATTGAAGGCAAGGAGTGAACGATGGATGATAACCAGGCAGCCCTGATTGCCGAACAGATGAAACATGCCCTGGACCTGATGCGCGCCGAGCTGGACGCCATGGAGGCGCGCCTGGCTCACCACTATGAAATGACCGGTCAGCGCCTGGCGGCCCTTGAAGGCCAGAGCGCCGACCATGAAACCCGCCTGCGCAGCGCCACCGAAGGCATCACTCAGTTCAAGGTGGTGTCGGGGCTGGCCAACGGCGGCGCGGGTTTGCTTTCTCTCCTGGCTTTGTTCAAATGAGCGATGAACAGAGCCTGATCAGGATGATGCTGCGCGATGTGACGCATTTTGCAGCCGGCGCCTCGGGCGTGCGGCTGCGGCGCTACCAGACCGCCGCGGCGCGAGCCATTGTCGATTCGGCGCTGCACCGGCGCGGCCTCACTTTTGTGGTGGTTTTTCCGCGCCAATCGGGTAAAAACGAACTGCAGGCCCAAATCGAGGCGTATCTGCTGCGCCTGCTCTCTGAACGGGACGCGGAGATCGTCAAGATCTCTCCGACCTGGAAACCGCAGGCTCAGAACGCCATGCGCCGGCTGGAACGTGTTTTGGAGCGCAACCTGCTTTGCCGGGACGGCTGGGAAAAGGAGAACGGCTATATCTACCGGATTGGGCGGGCGCGGATGCTCTTTTTGAGCGGCGAACCCCATGCGCACATCGTTGGAGCAACTGCCTCAACCTTGCTGGAAGTGGATGAGGCCCAGGACGTGCTGGCGGCCAAATATGATAAAGACATTGCCCCCATGGCCGCCAGCACCAATGCCACCCGCGTCTTTTGGGGCACCGCCTGGACGGCGCAAACCCTGCTGGCGCGCGAGCTGCGCGCTGCCCGCGAGGCTGAAGCCCGCGACGGGGTGCAGCGGGTGTTCTGGCTGACGGCGGACGATGTGGCCCGCGAGGTGCCGGCTTACGGCGATTTTGTCGCCGGGCAGGTGGCCCGCCTGGGGCGCATGCACCCGATGGTACGCAGCCAGTTTTTCAGCGAAGAAATTGACGCCGAAAGCGGCCTGTTTCCGGCGGCGCGCCAGGGCCTGATGATGGGAGATCACCCGCGCCTGCGCGCGCCGCGCCCGGGCAGCCGCACCGCCCTGCTGCTGGATGTGGGCGGCGAGGGCGGCCAGGATCACGATGCTTCGGCACTGACGGTGGTGGAGGTGGATCTTTCGCGCTTTGCCGCCCTGCGCGGCCCGGTTTACCGCGTGGTGGAACGGCGTTTGTGGACCGGGCTGGCACAGACCGCGTTGTTTGAGGCGGTGAAGACGCAGGTGGGCCTGTGGCAGCCGCGCTTTGTGGTGGTGGATGCCACGGGCATTGGCGCCGGACTGGCTTCGTTCTTACAGCACGCCTTCGGCGAGCGGGTGCTGCCCTTTGTGTTCAGCGCGCAGAGCAAATCGGACCTGGGCTGGGCCTTCCTAAGCCTGGTTGAAACCGGGCGCTTCAAGGACTGGCGCGATGACGGCAGCCCCGAACAGGCCCTCTTCAGGCAGCAGATGACCTTCTGCCAGATGAACGTGGCCGATGGGCCCGGGCGCCTGCTGCGCTGGGGCGTGCCCGATGGCAGCCGCGACCCGGCCAGCGGGGAACCGCTGCATGACGATCTGCTGCTTTCGGCGGCGCTGTGCGCCGTGCTGGAAAAGCAGCCCTGGGGACCGGCCCCGGGCGGGGCCGGCGCTGCGCCCGCGGCAGATCCGCTGGCGGGCATGAGCAAGGAGGTGTGAAAATGACATGGGAAGACGATCAGGGCAGTTTGCGCCCTTATGTGCTGGGCTGGGTGGATGGGCTGTTTGGCGGAGGGGTGAAGGGGCTGGTTTTGGGCAGCCGCCTGGCGCAGGAGGCCCGTCTGCTGTGCCCATTTGACGGGCCGCGCCCCTTTGAGACGGATTTCAGCGGCAGCCTGCGCGACGAAGCCGGCGGGCAACTGCTGAGCGCCGCGGGCGGGGTGATCTTCAGGCCGGAAGGAACTGGCAAGGCTGTGCAGATGGCCCAGGCTGGCGCCAACCTCATTCCCAACCCCTCGTTTGAACAGAACGTGACCGACGGCTGGAACCTGGTTCAGGTCAGCCCGGCGCAGGCCTCGCGCCAGATGATCAGCGGCGGAGTTTATGGCCGCAGGGCGGCGCGCATCAGCATCACCCGGCCCGGCAGCTATAACTGGCACATCCGCCTCGACAGCGCCAGTGCTTTTTCTCTGGCGGCCGGGCAGGCGGTGACCTTTTCGTTTTACCTGCGCTGCGCCAGCGCCAACCCGCCTGAGGTGCGGGTATACCTGGTCAACGACGCCTCCACCCGTTCTTTGAGCACAGCCTGCCGCCCGGGAGCAGATTGGCGGCGCTTTTCCTGCAGCGGGGTGATCCCCGCCGCCGACGCCTACCGCCTCTCGTTCCGCCTGGGCGGGGCGGGCTGCTATGACCTGGAGGTGGACGCAGTGCAGCTGGAACTGCTGCCTTATGCCAGCCCCTATTGCGACGGTTCGCTGGGGGTGGGCCACGCCTGGCAGGGAGCCGCGCATGCCTCGGCTTCCAGCCGCGCGGCCGCCGTGCTGCGCGGCGAGAGCGCAGGGGTGCTGGAAGCGGCGGGCGGTTCCATTGGTCTGCGCCTGCTGGGGCACACTCCGCCCTGCGACCTGTTCCATGCGGCCGCCGCCAGCGGGCAGATCCGCCTGGGGGTGGATGCGCAGGGGCGGCTGTGGGGCCAGTGGGGCAGCCAGGCGCTCAGCGGAGCCGCCCTGGGGGCCGCCAGCGAGGAACGCCTGCTGATGACCTGCCAGGCGGGCGAGCTGCGCCTTTACCGCGGCGGCGCGCTGTGCGCCAGCGGTCCGGCCGGAACGCCGCCCGAAGGCTTGGAAGCGGCCTTCAGCATTGGCTGCAGCAGCAGCGGAACGGGCCAGCCCAACGGCCTGCTGGATGATCTGTTTGTTCTGGGGCGGGCGCTGGAAGAGGACGAGGCGGCCTGCCTGGCGGCCTGGAGCGGATCTTTGCTGGCTGAACCGGCCTGCCCGCCTTTTGCCGCCGCTCAGGCGGCGCGCACGGCCAGCCTTACCCTGCCTGCGGGCACCTGGGCGGCAGTGGCATTCAATGCCCTGAATTTTGATTTCACCGGCGCATGGGCGGCCCACCAATCCACCCGCCTGACGGTTCTGCACAGCGGGCTTTACCTGATCAACGCGCAGGGCTGTTTTGACCCCGGCACGGGCGGGGCGTGCGGGCTGGCGCTGCGCCTCAATGGGAGCACGCTGAGCGCGCAGGACCTGCGCCCAGCCGCCGCGCCGGCGGCGGTGAGCCTTTCGCTCACAGCGCTGCGCCTGCTGAAGGCCGGCGATTTCCTGGAACTGCTGGCCTGCCACACCAACCCGGCGGATATTAATCTCACCGCCGCTGAACTGGGGCTGGTGCGGTTGAGATGAGGGGAAAGAATGTGGAGCACTTCGACAGCACTGCCATGCGGCACCGCCGAAGCTGCACCCATGATGGAACCATTTCATAAGGAGGAAATAAAAATGATCACCTGGCTGGAACGATGGCTGGGGCGCAGCAAACCCCCGCGGCGGGCAGCCCTGGCTGCCGCCAATATCAACGACGGCTTCTACGAAGCTGCCGCCGAGCGCCGCGACCGCCTGACCTTTGACCGCGCCGAACTGCTGGCCCAGGCGCTGGATGCCTGGCGCAGCAACCCGCTGGCGCGGCGCATCATTGCCCTGACCACCCAGCATGTGCTGGGCAGCGGCCTGACCCTCGCCTGCGATCACCCTGAAACTGCCGCTTTTTTGAGCGAATTTTGGGAGCATCCGCTCAACCGCATGGAGCAGCGCCTCTACGAGTGGTGCGACGAGCTTTCGCGCGCGGGCAATCTCTTTGTGCTGCTCAGCACCGACGCCAGCGGCATGAGCTACGTGCGCGCCATCCCGGCGGCTGAAATCGAGCAGATCGAAGCACGCGGCAATGATGTGGAACAGGCCCTGCGTTTCACTGGCCGCGAGGGGGAATGGCCGGCCTATGATCCCCTGCGCGATGCCCGCCTGCCCGGCGGCGGCTTCACCCCCTGCGTGCTGCATTATGCCGTTAACCGCCCGGCCGGGGCGCAGTGGGGCGAATCGGACCTGGGGCCGCTGCTGCGCTGGCTGGCGCGCTACACCGCCTGGCTGGAAGACCGGGTGCGCCTCAACCGCTACCGCAACACCTTCATGTATGTGGTCACCTCGCGCTATGCCTCTGAAGAGGAACGCGCCGCGCGCCAGGCAGCCCTGGCCGCCGTCCCGCCCTCGCCCGGGGCCATCCTGGTCACCGATGAGAGCGAAAGCTGGCAGGTGATCAATCCCCAGCTCGAATCGGCGGAGGCGGCGCTGGATGGCGAAGCCCTGAAAAAGATGGTCGCGGCGGGGGCCGGGGTGCCGATGCATTTTCTCGCCGAACCGGAAGATGCCACGCGCACCACCGCCGAAGCCGCCAACGGCCCCGCCTACCGCGCTTTTGAACAGCGCCAGCGCCAGTTTTTGTGGCTGGTGGAAGATTTGCTGCGGGCGGTGCTGCGCCGCCGCGCCCTGGTGGATGGGCGAGTACAGGCAGCGGCACCCCTGCGCCTGCGCGGCGAGGAGATTTCGCTGCGCGACCGCCAGGCCCAGGCCGGCGCCCTGGCGGCGGCGGCCCCGGTGTTCCTGAACCTGCATGAGCGCGGTCTGCTGGCGGATGGCGAACTGCTGCGCCTGGTGTACAGCCTGGCCGGAGAGGAACTGCCCCATGACTGAACACCAGCGCGTGCGTTTGGGGTCGGGGGCGTTAACGCCCGGCAGCGGCGATTTTCTCATCCTGGCCATCAGCGCCGGGGAGGGCAACGGCTGGCATTTTGGCGCAGCGGTTCTGCAGGAATCGCTGCGCCTGTGGGACGGCACGGCCTGTTTCATTGACCATGCCCGGGAACAGCGCTCGGTGCGCGACCTGGCCGGGCTCTGCCATGCCCCCGCCTGGGATGCAGCCCGCCAGGGCATTTGCCTGCGCCTGCGGCCGGCGGGGCCAGGCGCAGGACTGCTGACCGAATTGGGCCGGCAGACCCTGGCCCAGGGTTCGGCGGCGGTGGGCTTTTCGGCAGACCTGCTCTTCCATGCGGAAGGGCGCGAGGTGCGCCAGATTTGCCAGGTGTTCAGCGTGGACCTGGTGTTTCAACCGGCCCGGGGCGGGCGCTTCCTCTCTGGGCCGGAACAAATAACAAATGAAGGAGAAGAACCAATGAGTGATACAGAACCTACTTCCGCGGCAGCACCCGCGCCTGACCTGTGCGGCTGGATGCTGGAGACAGCCCTGGCAGCTGAACGTCTGCCGGAACCCCTGGCCGGGCAGGTGCGCGCCCGTTTTGCCGGGCGCAGCTTTGAACCCGCCGAACTGACCCGCAGCCTGGCAGAGGCCCGCGGCCTGCTTTCGCAGCTCACCGGGCAGGGCGTGGTGCAGGGGCCGCGTCTGAGCGGCATGTTCGACACCCGCGATCAGCTCCAGGCAGCCACCGACGACCTTTTCGGCGCGCCGCGTGACCCGGCTCTGGCGGGGTTGAAAACACAGCGCCTTTCGGGCATTCGCGAGCTCTACCTGACCCTCACCGGCGATGAGCATTTCCACGGCGGCTACCATCCCGAACGGGCGCGCCTGGCCACCACCGCCGATTTCAGCGGGCTGGTGAAAAACGCCCTCAACAAGCTGGTGGCCAACACCTGGGATGAACTGGGCCGCGCCGGTTACGACTGGTGGCGCGCAGTGACCACGGTGGAGCATTTCGGCTCGCTCAACGAAATCACCGGCACCCTGGTGGGCACGGTGGGCGACCTGCCTGAGGTGGCTGAAGGCGCCGCTTACACCGAGCTGGCGGTGGGCGACAGCCCTGAAACCGCCGCGTTCAAGAAATACGGCGGCTATATCCCCCTCACCCTTGAACTGATTGACCGCGATGAAACGCGCCGCCTGCGCCAGTATGCCCGCGAACTGGCCTCAGCGGGCCTGCGCAAAATTTCGGGGCTGGTGGCGGCCATCTTCAGCCAGAACGGCGGTCTGGGTCCCACCATGGCCGACGGCGGGACCCTCTTCAATACGGCCGCCGTCACCACGATCAGCGGACACGCCAATTTGCGCAGCGCCGCCCTCGACGCCGCCGAATGGGACGCGGTCTGCGCCGCGGTGTACCAGCAGCCGATGCTGGTGAAGAACGCCGCCGGGCATTACGGCAGCGGCCCGCGCCTGGCCGTCAACCCGCGCGTGCTGCTGGTGCCGCGGCCTTTGCAGCGCGCCGCCCGCCAGATTTTGCTGGGCGATTGGGCGGTCGAATCCGATAAATTCTACGACAACCTGCTCAAAGGCAGCGGCGTGCCGGTGGTGGTGCCGGAATGGACCGACGCCAACAACTGGGCGGCCGTCTGCGATCCGCAGGTGGCGCCGGCCGTGTTCATTGGCGAGCGCTTTGGCCTGCTGCCTGAGATCTACATTGCCGGCGATGAACTCTCTCCGGCTGTGTTCAGCAACGACGAGCACCGTCTGAAGGTGCGCCATTTCATGGCCGTGTGGGTGAACGACTGGCGCCCGCTGCACAAAAACAACGTGGCCTGACTGCCCGGCTGGTCACAGACTTCGCTCCCTGGGGCATTTCCGGGGAGCGAAGAGAAAGGGTTGAAAGGAGAAACGCATGGACAAATTGAAGGAACTTCTGGTTTCACGCAAATTCTGGGCGGCCCTGCTGGGGCTGCTGGTCATCCTCGCCCGCGCCGCCGATCCAAACTTCCCGCTGGATGAGGGCCAGCTCACCCCGCTGGCAGCCCTGCTGGCGGCTTACATTCTGGGCGTGGCGGTGGAGCAGCGTCCGGCCGGACGGGCCTGAGATGCGCCGCCTGGCCCTGGCCGGAAGCGCCGGCGAAGTGTGCCTGATGGAAGCCTGCCGCACCCTCAGCTACCGGCCGCGCACCAGCGAAGCGGAGGGATGGGTTGAAGACCTGCTTGAGCTGACCTTTGAAGGGCAGAGCCCGGCCTCCCTGGCCGCGCAGCAGGCCCTTTTGGAAGCCTTGCTGGCTGCCGAGGACACAGAGCTGCGCCTGCAGGCGGCGGAAGGCGAGCCGGAATGGCGCTCAAAACTGGCAGGCGGCTGCCTGGAGCAAACCAGCCCGCCCGGAGCGCGGGCGCGCGGCCTGCTGGGGCTGCGCCTGCGCTTGCAGCGCGCCGATGCCTGGCTGGGGCCAGCGGCCGAGCTTCCGCTGGCGGGGGTTTCAGGCGGGGTGGAAGTGACCTCAGGCATGAGCCTCAGCGCTGGAACGGCCGGCGGAGAGCTGCCGCCTGCGCTGCGCCTTGAAATGAGCAACCCGAACACAGACCCGCTGCAGGATGCCGGGCGGGTGTGGGTGAGCACAGGGAGCAGCCCGGCGGTGCTGCTGGAAGCTGAAACGGCTTCTGGCGGCACCCTGCTCAGCGATCTGCGGGCCAGCGGCGGGGCTTACCGGCGGGTGAACCTGCCAGCAGGCGAAGAACCCCTGCTGACCTGGGCGCTGGACGGCAGCCTGCAGGGGGTGTTTCGCGCCCTGCTGCTGGGCACCGGCTTCGGCCTGCCGCTGATGGGCGCGCGCAGCCTGCGCCTGCAGCGCCGCGAATCAGACGGCAGTTACGATGCCCTGGCCTGGCAGGGCGGGCCGTCTGCACCGTCTGCGCTGGCCTGGCTGGACCTGGGGCGGCTGGTTTTGCCGCCCTTCCGGCCGGGCAGCCTGGTTTTGCTGGGCCAGCAGGGCGCGGGCAGCCAGGCGGATGTGGACGGCCTGCTGCTGCTGCCGGCTGCATCTCTGCGCATTTACGAGCCGCTGGCGGTGCAGGGCGCCGTTGGCAACGGCTGGACCCTGGTGGATGACGGCATTGGCGGCGGGTTGTGGAAAAGCGCCCCCGGCGGGGGTCTCTACGGCGGCTACCGCGCCCTGGGCGGGCCGCTTTCTCTGCCGCCGGCATCGGCGCAGCAGATGGCCTTCTTTTTCGACGACGCCGCGGGATCGCCGCAGACAGGCATGCACCTGCGGGTGCGCCTGTGGGCTGCACCGCGCGTGCGCATGCCCTGAGCCCGCGCAAGGAGGTTTTTATGCACATCACCTGGCATTCCCGCCAGCTCACCCCCATCGCCGCGCCGCCTGTTGAGGTGCGCGTTGAAAAACTGCGCTGGTCTGCCCTGGGCGGCCCGGCGCGGGCCTGGCTGCGCGCCTGGGGCCGCCCCGCCGATCTTCAGGACCTGCTGGGCTGGCTGCGCTGCGGCGTGACCATCAGCGACAGCGCCCTGAGCCCGCTCTGGTGGGGTTATCTCTCGGCTGTCACCGTTAAAGAGGGCCGCCTGTCCCTCGGCGCCAGCCTCGAAACCTCGGCCAGCCGCGTAGCGGTGCTTTATCACACCCCGCCGGCGGCCGGTCTGCACGGCGGGCTGCGCAAACAGACCGATTGGGCAGTCCAGGCCCTGCAGGAGGCAGAATACGGCCGCAAGGAGAAGCTGATCAGCCTTGAAACCGCCACCCCGGCCCAGGCTGAAGCCCGCCGCACCGCTGCCCTGCGCGAACTTTCAGCGGCGCCGCGCCTGGCGCTGCTGGGAAGCGCATCAGACGTCTGCGCCGAGTTGGAATGCTGCGGCTGGTGGCGCACCCTCGACTGGCGGCTCTATGCCTGCGCGGAAGGACCGGCCCGCGAGACCAGCGCCCAGGCGCAGGATATTCTCGCCGCCTGCGGCGCTTTTTTCACGGAGACGTGGGTTGAGCATGCCAGCGGGGTGTGGTCCCAGCCGGGCCGCAGCGGCGAGGTCAGCGCCCAGGTGGAGGCGGAGCGCCTGCTGTGTTCCGGCGACGCGGCCGGGCGGCGGCTGCTGGCCGGGGTGCTGCCGGGGCGCCAGGCGCGCCTGTTTGCCGCGCCGCTGGCTGGCGAGGCCGATTGGGCGGTGGATGCCGCCGGGCAAATTTATGACGCCCAGGGCCAGCCCACCCTTCTGCCGCCGCACGGCCAATGGCTGAAGCCGCTGGGGCTGCCCTGGCAGGCCCAGGCCTGGGTGGAGCACTGGGAATGGAAAGCATGACCGGCCAGGCGCACCTTCTGCCTGAAACAAAAGACGAAAAGAGACCGGCGGCATTTCTGCGCCGGTCTGAAGGAAGGTGTTGATATGGAATTGACCCTCAATGGATTTCAGACCCAGCTCGGCCTGCTGCTGCAGGATGAAGCCCACCTGACCTGGAGCATGGATGAGCTGGAAGCTGCCCTGCGCCTGGCCCTCGGCGAATACAACCTGAGCGCGCCGCAGCCGGCCGCCCTTGCCGGGCTGGATGGAGCATCTCTCACCACCCTACCGGCTCACCATGCCAGCCTGCTGCTGGTGGGCGCGGCTGGTTTTGCTGCCGCGGGCCGCAGCACCCGGCTTTCCGGCCTGGAGCAACCGCCGGCCGGGGAAGATTGGTCCGCCGCGCAGCTGAGCGCCTTCCGGGCTTTGCTGGCGCGCGCCCTGCCATCAAGTGAAACGCAGCGTCTTGCCCGCCTGCACAGTGCGGCGGTCCCACCATGGACCGTCTGGGAAGCATAAAAGCACCGCGCCTGGCTGGTTTTGCCAGGCGCGGTGCAGATTAACCGGGAGCATCCAGCCCCATTTACGGGCAGCTGTAAACCCGTCCGTCTGAGAAGGTGTAATCGAGCCTGAGCTGCTGAGCCAGCAGGTCTTCCTGCAGGCCGTACATTTCAGCCGGCATGCCGTTGTGAATCACCAGGTAAGCCCCCTGCTGGCAAACCCACTGTGCCAGCAGGGCTTCATCTCCGGCCGCGCGGTGCACCTCGTCACGGTACACGCCCAGCCAGAAGTAATACCCTTCGGGACCGGTGGCAAAAAACGGCCGATCCGCATGGGCGCTCAAAAAACGCACGGTTTCAGCCGCGGCAGCTTCGGCGCGGGCATAACCGCGCCCGTTGGCATGCAGGTCCCGCGCATCGCTGGCCGTGCGCCCGGCATAATAGACGCCAAAGGCCACGAAAACCACCACCAGCGCCGCCCGCAGCGGCAGCCCGGCCTTCTGCCAGGCCAGTCCAGCCCAATATGCCAGGCTGACCAGCAGCACCAACAAGAGCTGCACCAGGTAACGCTCATTAAAGGCCACCAGGTTGGCCAGGCCGTTGGAAACGACCAGCATCACCACAATCAAAAGGCCGTTCACCCACAGCACGCGCAGCCCGGCCGGGAAAACCCGTCCCCAAAGGCCGGCCTTGCGCCGTCCGGCCAGGGCCAGCCCGGCCAGTGCCGCCAGAATCACCACCGCGGCCGCCGCGCCGAAAAGCAGCTCGCGCTCCTTGAGGAAGCGCCCCGGCACAAACCAGCTCAGGGTGCTGTAGCAAAACCAGGTCAGGTTATCGAGCGTGGGCCAGGTCCAGTGAAAGGCCGGGTAATTGGTGGCCTGCCCGGTGAGGAGCTGGTTGCGCAGCAGGTAGAGCCCCAGCGGCAGGGCCGCCGCTGCGCCAAAGCCGGCGGCCAGCCCCAGGCGTTTGCGCCAGCCGCCCTTTGAAAAGAGCAGCAAATCGAGGGCCAGGGCGCCCACCAGCGGCAGAGCCGCATAGCGCGCCAGGCAGGCCAGGGCTGCTCCCAGGGCTGCCAGGGCCAGCCAGCGCCAGCCGCCGCGCTGCGAGTAAAGCTGGTAAGCCCACACCGCCAGCAGGGTGGCCGTCAGGCAGAGGGCTTCACTCATGCCCCAGCCGTGCAGTTCCACCACCACATCTGAAACCAGAGCCAGCGCCGCCGCTGCCAGCGCCCAGCCGCGGCTGGCTCCGGCCCCCCGGACGATCAGCCCGCAAAAGACCAGATTGAGGCCGAAAAACAGGGCATTCAGCCAGCGCAGGCTCGCCAGTGGGTCGGCCCCGGCCAGCCCCGCCAGCCACAGCAAAGCCGGCAGCAGGGGAGCAAACATGCGCGAGGGGTCAAAGGGGAAGCCCGCCAGGGCCTGGCGCGCCGGATAAATATACCAGAACGAGTCGTCGCTCAGATATGCGCCCCAGACGGTGTTGTACAGCACCAATGCAGCGCCCAGCAGGGCCAGTGCCGCCAATCCGAGAGGAAAAAGCCATTTTGATCGGTCAGGTTTCATAAACACACCCAATAGATGACAAAAATCGCGGCTGCTCAGAGAGATCAAAAAAGAGCCGGTGGAAAATGCCATTTATCTTCCATCGGAGTCAATTGTACCAGATAAAAGAAATTCTCAAAATTGCAGCCGCGGGGCATCCTGAATGGATCAGGCTGGCTGCCGGGTCCGCCCTTGCAGCAGCGCGGTCATCAGGCCGTTTTAAAACCCTGCCTTTCTTCTTGACAGGGTGGATTTATAGTGCTATATTTATGAATAGTTGCTCATATATTCATATCAAGGTGAACCATGAATCAGACCCGCTGTGAAGAAAATATCATCCACCCTGACCGTGTCAAAGCCGGTCAGGATACCCTGCTCGACGGTTTCACTGCCACCCGCCTGGCCGATACTTTTCAGGCGCTGGCTGACCCCACCCGTTTGCGCCTGATCTCAGCCCTGCTCGAAACCGAACTATGCGTTTGCGATCTGGCCGCCGTGCTGGGCATGACCCAGAGCGCGGTTTCACACCAGCTGCGCCTGCTGCGCAGCCTGCACATTGTGCGCCACCGCAAGGAAGGGCGCATTGTCTATTACACTCTCGACGACGCCCATGTCCGCGACCTGCTGCAGCGCGGCCTGGAACACATCAGCCACACTGAGGAGGAGGCATGATCTCTTTTATTAAAGGTTTCTGGCGTTTTTTGCTGGCCTCCAATGAGACCCGCCTGGCCCTGGTGGGCGGCGTTTTGCTGCTGATTTCCGGTTTATTCAGCGGCTGGCCGGGCCTGGCCCTGCAGCTCGCGGCGCTGGCAGTGGCCGGCTGGCCGGTGGCGCGCTCCGGGCTGACCACGCTCTTTAAAGAACGGCGTTTTTCCATTAATCTTTTGATGACTGTGGCCGCGGTGGGCGCTGTGATCATCGGCGAAACGCCTGAAGGCGCCTCGCTGGTGGTGCTCTTCGCGGTCGCTGAAGCCCTTGAAGGATTTACCGCTGAACGGGCTCACGGCGTCATCTCCGGCCTGGTTGAAATGATCCCGGCGCGTGCGCTGCGCCTGGGCGCAGGCGGCGAGGAATGGGTGGGGGTTGAACAGCTTGAAATTGGCGATAAGCTGCTCATTCGTCCCGGCGAACGCATTCCCATGGACGGCGTCATTGAACAGGGCGGCAGCGAAATCAACCAGGCGCCCATCACCGGCGAAAGCATGCCGGTCTATAAGACCACCGGCGCCGAAGTTTTCGCCGGCACCCTCAACGGCAGCGGCGCGCTGCACATTCAGGTCAGCCGCCTGGTGCAGGATAACACCCTGACGCGCATTGTTCACATGGTGGAAGAAGCCCAGAACCGCCGCGCGCCCATCCAGCGCTTCATCGACCGCTTTGCCGAGGTCTATACCCCTGCTATCATTGTCCTGGCTGCGCTGGTGGCGGTCATTCCCCCGCTGTTTTTCGGACAGCCCTTCCTGAATCCGGTTGAGGGGCACGGCTGGCTCTACCGGGCACTGTCGCTGCTGGTGATCGGCTGCCCCTGCGCCCTGGTGATCAGCACGCCGGTGACCATGCTCAGCGCCATTTCAGCCGCCGCCCGCCAGGGTGTGCTGGTGAAAGGCGGGGTGCACCTTGAAAGCCTGCAGGCCATCCGCCTTTTTGCTTTCGACAAAACCGGCACCCTCACCCGCGGCCAGCCTGCCGTCACCGCGTTTGGCGGCGCCGATTGCGGCCAATGCCAGGATTGTGACGATTGTTACGACGTGCTGGCCCTGGCCTGCTCGGTGGAACGCCAGAGCACCCACCCGCTGGCGCGGGCCGTGGTGAGCGCCGCGGAAAACCGCGGTCTGGATGGCCGCTATGCTCCGGCCGAGGCTGTGACCGTGATGGCCGGCATGGGCCTGCAGGGCGCGGTGAACGGCAAGACTGTGACGGTGGGTTCTCACCGCCTGTTTGAAGCTGATCATCCTCACCAGAAGGCGGTCTGCCGCCAGGTGGAAGCAGCCGAACAAAACGGCCAGACGGCCATGCTGCTTTGCGATGGCGACGGCGTGCGCGGCATGATTGCCGTGGCAGACGAACTGCGCCCCGACAGCCAGGATGCCGTGCGCGAACTGCGCGAAGCCGGCTGCCAGACCGCCATTCTCACCGGCGATAATGAGGCGGTGGCTCAGGCGGTGGGCGCCCGGCTGGGCATTGATGAAATTCATGCCGGCCTGCTGCCGCAGGACAAGGTGAGCGCTGTGGAGGCACTGAAAGCCCGACACGGCGCCGTGGCCATGGTTGGCGACGGCATCAATGATACGCCGGCCCTGGCAGCCGCTTCGCTGGGCATCGCCCTGGGCGGCTCCAGCAGTGCCCAGGCCATGGAAACCGCCGATATTGTGCTGATGGGCGACAACCTGCACCTGCTGCCCTTCACCCTGCGCCTCTCGCGCTTCACCCACCGCCTGCTGCGCGAAAACATCGCCATCAGCCTGGGAGTCAAGTTCCTTTTCCTGGGGCTGGCCCTGCTGGGGGTCACCAGCATGTGGATGGCCGTGGTGGCCGATATGGGCGTTTCTCTGGCGGTCACCACCAATGGACTGCGCGCTTTACGGGTCAAAGCCTGAATTTATTCATTCACCCCACTGTTCAGGCAAGTCAAAAAATCCGTCTGCTTCTTTCAAGTGCAGACGGATTTTTAGTCCATGATTCTTGATTGACTTGAACTGCTCAGGAGAGGAACGGATTATCTTCTGCTTCCTGGCCCACGCTGGAAGGTTCTCCGTGCCCCGCCAGCAGCACGGTTTGAGGCGGCAGGCTGAGCACCTGGCGGCGGATGCTGTCGAGAAGCTGCGCATGGCTGCCGCCGGGTAAATCGGTGCGGCCAACGCTGCCCGCAAAGATCACATCTCCGCACAGCAGGGCTTCCGCAGCCGGCGCATAAAACAGCACATGCCCGCGGGTGTGTCCGGGGGCGTGGCGCACCTCAACCTCAACCTGCCCCACTTTCAGACGCTGGCCGTCTTTAAACAGCAGGGTTGGACGCGGCAGATCATCCATCGGCACGCCGAAGGTATCCGCCTCGCCGCGCCGGTCATACAGGTCGAGATCATCCGGGTGCAGGCCCACCGGCAGGAAAGGGATGGCGCTGGCAGCCAGGCAGCCCACCCCGGCGATATGGTCGAAATGGGCATGCGTCAGCCAGATCTGCTTCACCTGCCAGCCGCGTTCGGCGGCCGCTTCCAGCACTGCGTGCGGCGAGAAGGATGGGTCAATTACCACCGCCTCGCCGCTCTGTGGATCGGCCAACAGGTAGGTGTTGTTGGCCAGGGGACCCAGCACAAAGGTGAGAATTTCAGGCCGCACTTTCCTCCTTATACTGGGGCACGGCGCGGTGTTTGCGCAGGTAAAGTCCGCTGATCAGCATTGAGAGGAGCACAAGCCCCAGGCTGACCGGGTATACCTGCACGGGTGAGCGGTCAAAGATCCAGCCGGCCAGCATGGGCGCCAGCATCACCGCCAGGCCGTTGACCGTTTCAATCAGCCCGAAAGCCAGCCCCACCTCGGCATACTGCACCAGCGAGCGGCCCACGGCCAGCAGCATGGAGCGCGCCAAACGGTAGCCGCCCAGGGCGAAATAGGCCCCGGCAAACCCGACAAACCCGCCCGACTGCCAGAGCAGGAAGGAATAAATCAGCACCAGGGCCTGGCCAATGAAAAAGGCCAGCGGAGCGTTCAGGTGTCCCAGCATCAGCATCAGACCGGCATTGCCCAGGCTGCCAATGGAACCAAGCTGGCCAATGGATTCGATGGAAAGGCTGTGCTGCTGCTGCAGGAAATTGGGCGTGAAGGGCTGCGGCAGGTACATGGCGAACATGGCCACAAAGGTCACCCCCAGCATCATCAAAAAGCGCGTGTTGCGCAGCAAATGGGTGCGCCCGTGCTGCTCTTCATGCTGATCCAGCGGCTGCGGGCTGACCAGCAGCACAATGGCGGTGGAAACGGCCAGAATCACCGCCGCCACCAGGTAAATGGTCTGGATGCCCCAGCGCTGGCCAATGAAGCCGCCCACCAGCGGGCCGACCACCGCGCCCACGTTGTACATGGCCGAAACAAAGGTCAGCGCGCGCCCCACGCTCCACTTGCCGCGGGCATGGGTGATATAGCTGTTCATGGGCGCCAGCACAAAGGAAGTGAGGGTGTAGAGCAGCAGGCCAATGACAAAGACATTCAGGCTGGTGGCCAGCGCCATCGCCCAGGCTGCCGCTGCGCCAAAAATCCACGATGCCCACATCAGCGGTCTGCGGCCCACCCGGTCGGCCAAATAGCCGGCCGGCACCTGAGCCACGGTCATCATCGCGCCTGCCATGCCCAGAATGGCGCCGATCGCCAGCGGGTCAGCACCAAGCTGCTGCAGATAAAGAGGCTGGAAGTTGATAAACATCCCCTCTCCCAGCCCCCAGATGGCCAGCGAAATGGTCACCAGCAACAGGTCGCGGCTCATGCCAATCAGCCGATCTGGCGCAGTTCGCGGGGCATGCTGCTGAGGGTTTCGGCGCCGGAGGCCGTCACCACCACATTGTCTTCGATGCGGCAGCCGCCGCGGCCGACAAAGTAGATGCCCGGTTCCACGGTGTAGGTCATGCCTTCGGTCAGCAGCAGTTTGTTCTCGCCAAACATGTAAGGCTCTTCATGCCCTTCCAGGCCCAGGCCGTGTCCGGTGCGGTGGTTGAAATAAACGCCGTAACCGGCATCATCAATCACCTTGCGGGTGGCCTGATCCACCGCGCCGGCGGGCAGGCCGGGCTTTCCGGCCAGGCGGCCGGCCTCGTTGGCCTGGCGAACAATTTCAACGATTTTCTTCAATTCTGGCTCCACTTCGCCGATGGCGAAGGTGCGGGTCAGGTCAGAAACATAGCCATCTGCCGCGGCGCCCCAATCCACAATCAGCAGGTCGCCGTTCTGCAGGCGGCGCTCGCCGGGGGTGGCGTGTGGATCTGCCGCATTGGGGCCCGAGGCCACAATCGGGCCAAAGGGCAGCTCGGCGTCAGAACCGGCGCGCAGCAGCTGCAGCACCAGTTCGGATGCCACTTCGCGCTCGGTCATGCCGGCGCGGGTGAGTGCCAGGGTGGCTTCGAGACCGCGCTGGGCAATATCCACCGCCTTGCGCATGGCGGCAATTTCACCGGCATCTTTGGCAATGCGCAGGCCTGAGAGCAGCCCGTGCGCCGAAGTGAAGCGCGATTTTGGCAGAGCTTCTTCAAGGAAGCGCATTTCGAGGAAGCGCAGGCGGGTGGGTTCCACGCCCAGGGTCAGGCCGTCCGCAGCCAAAGCTGCCGCGGCACGCTTGAAGGCGTCGCCCCACGTGGCGGGATTATCGTTGTAGGGGAAGAACTGCACCGGCAGGGCGGCTTTCTGCGCCCGCGAGACTTCCAGTTCAGGTAAAATCATCACGCAGCTGCGTGCAGCGGTGAAAATGGTCACCACAGGGCGCTCCATCAGGTGAAAATTGAGCCCGGTCAGGTAAAACAGGGTCGGACCAGGATTGAGCACCAGTGCCTGGAAATCGGTTGAGGTTTGCAGGGCAGCAAAAAGACGATCCACACGGGGATTGAGCATATTTTCTTCTCCTTAGAAATGGACGGGCAGATTGAAACTCAAGCCATAACGGCCCGGGCGGGGCAGTTATCTCAGGCCTATTATATCAGAAGGCGGGCAGGGCAAGGGGTCTGGCAGCAGGTTAAAAGAAACCCCGGCTGGCGGGGGGCCAGCCGGGTGGACGGGTGAAGCACGGATGATCAGTTTGAGCCGGGGTGGGGATGATCCGTGCTGGCGGGGTAACGGGCAGGGGAGGGAATAAATCAGGATTGAATGCCGATCCACAGGTGGTTGGGCTGCACAAAGCGGTTGGTTTTCACCTCCACCGGGCCGCCGCGGCTTTCTTCGGGCAGCATGCTCGGGTGCACATAGCACAGGTTGGGGCGCTGGCCGTATTTTTTCTGGTAGTGTTCCACCGCACGGGCAATTTTTTCGTTCAACGAGGCTTTGGGATCGTTGTCAAACCACAACATGCCGATGGTCATCGAAGATAACATGGTTAAACTCCTGCCGGCAGATCATAGGTGAGCCAGTCGCAGCCGATGCGAACGCTGAATTCACCGCTCTGCATCTGGGGAAGGGGGGATGTTTCACTGCCAGTCATGAAGGGTGCAAATTGCTTGCCAGGCATCTTTCCCAGCAGGCGGGTGCGGAAGGCGGCCAGCCAGTAAGGCAGGCGGCCCGCTTCTTCGCTGTTGAGGCTGCAAATAGGCCAGATGCCTGAGCGCGGGCCGTTTTCAATGAGGCGGTAGAGCGCCGATTGCGCGTTAAGGTCAAAGTGTGAAAGCTGCGATAGATCGTCCATCAACAGCAGGATATGCGTGTGGGGGGTCTGGCTCTGCTGGCGGCTTTCAGCCATATCCGCCAGAATACGCACCATTTCAGCCGCCCCTGGCTCAGACCAGTGGTGCAGGCCAATGCAGTGACGGCGGCGCAGGTTGCCAGAAAAGGGTCGCATCCATTCGCGCGGGTGGGCGCTGACCACACCCAGCTGAATTTCATGCGGCGCAAAGCGCAGCAGCGCCGATTCAGCCACGGTGCGCAGATGAACGGTTTTACCGCTGCCCGGTTCGCCGGCAATCAGCAGGGATCCGCTGTCGGCTTCGAGCAAATCGAGCAGGAAAGGCGCGCCATCCTTGCAAACCCCCAGCAGCAGCTTGCGCTCAGGGCGGGCAGGCAGCAGGCGCAGCACAGCGTGCAACTGCGGCAGGCGTTTTCCGGCAGCAGCGGCAGGACGCAGCCAGTGCTGCAATCCAGGAATCATTTGCTGGTAGGTTTTTTCAGCCCGGTTCATCAATTCAGTTGCATTCATATTTCACCTGCCTTTTTTTGTTATTAGAACTTTTGTTCTATTATAGTAAAAAGGTAGGCCTTTGTCAAGAGTTTTTTTCAGATTTTTTCCATTCCCAAACAACCCTTTTTCTTTTCCCCCAAGTAATCGAGTAGGGGGCGGCGGCTAGCCGCCCCCTCTCACACCACCGGACATGCGGGTCCGCATCCGGCGGTTCATCAAGCACTACACAGTTCAAGATACCGCATTTTTATGCTTTTCAGTCCTCGGTC
>Ga0209097_10000142_pt1 | contig 83190 bp, 67 predicted proteins | sample AD_UKC052_MetaG_FD_184419 | JGI IMG/M metagenome (GOLD analysis project Ga0209097, IMG submission 184419) | Active sludge microbial communities of municipal wastewater-treating anaerobic digesters from USA - AD_UKC052_MetaG (SPAdes) (version 2) | ecosystem: Engineered > Bioreactor > Anaerobic >... | reverse complement strand
AGACTTAAAATCTCTCGATCGCAAGGTCGTGCCGGTTCGATTCCGGCCCCGGGCACCATCACTTAGTTTTCAGATATTCATTAAAGTCCAAATTTTCTGTTAAATTATAGCATTAACAGCAAGTTATCGTTTGCTAAAGTCTTTTGATGTTTGTTGACTTCCAGAAATAATGTTGGTAACTTTGTTGGTAATAATAAACTTACCAACAATTATGCCGCTTACCTATACCCAAATTGAGGCGCTCAAGCCTTTACCAAAGCCCTACAAAATATCAGACGCTGGTGGCTTGACTTTGCTTATTCAGCCTACCGGGTCGAAATGGTGGAGGCTAAATTACCGATTTAACGGTAAGCAAAAAACTATTTCACTAGGGGTTTACCCGCAAATCAATCTGCAACAAGCCCGTATAGAGCGCGATAACGCGAAAAAACTACTTGCTCTAGGGGTTGACCCAAGCGAGAACCGTAAAGAAGCCAAAGAGCAAGCCAAGCAGGCCGAAAGCAACAATTTCGAATCAGTAGCAAGAGAGTGGCACAAACTTCATCTGGCTAAGAAGTCGGAGCATCATCAATACAGGGTTAAAAGGTGGCTTGAGGTTTATCTTTTCCCCAAACTAGGTAAAAAGCTGGTGAATGAAATTACTGCCCCGCAAATTTTGGCGGCTACCGCTAGCCTGCAAAAGCAAGATAAGTTAGAAACGGCTCATCGCATCATCAGTGTTGCCGGGCAAGTCATTAAATACGCGATACAAAAGGGTTTAGCAACTACCAACCCAGCACGAGAGCTTGCGGGGGCGCTCCCGATGCCAACCGTTAAGCACATGCCAGCTTTTGTTGAGTCAAAGGATGTGGCAAAACTGCTTCAAGCGATTGATGGCTACAAAGGGTCATTAACCGTGCAGTGTGCACTGAAGCTAGCTCCTTTGCTATTTCAGCGGATTGGCGAACTGCGTCAAATGAAATGGGCGGATGTGGATTTTGAAAACAAAGAATGGCGGCATCTTGTCTCCAAAACCAAAACACCGCATATCGTGCCTTTATCTATGCAGGCAATTGCAATTCTCAAAGACATACAACCTTATTCCGGCCACCTAGCGCATGTGTTCCCCGGGGGTAGAGACCCAAGTAATCCCATGAGTGAAAATGCCATCAACGGCGCTTTGCGTAAGCTGGGTTATGACACGCAGTCTGATATTACTGGGCATGGCTTTAGAGCTATTGCACAAACGCTGGGCGAACAGGAATTAGGCTTTGACCCAAAACATATCGAACGACAGCTTGCGCACTCAGTAGCAAATCCGCTTGGGGAAGCCTACGAACGCGCTCAATTTCTCAAGGCCAGAAAAATCATGATGCAACAATGGGCAGATTACCTTGATAAATTAAAAGCTGGTGGCGATGTTTTGGAGTTTAAGCATGGCTAAGGAGAAAGCGGCAAATGAAACAATTTACGTAGATTTAACGAATCGCCAAGCTGATGAAGCAAACCGAGTAACCGTGAGCGAGATACTTGAAAATGGCCCTAAAGATGACAAGCTCTCAGAAATTCGGGCGATGGCTACGTTGCTTAAGTCGATTGGGGATAAAGATAATTCTCCAGCGCAATCGTGGCTGAATTTCGAGCGTGAAACGGGACTTCGTAGAATCGGCTGGCTTGTGGAAGTTCTACAAAAGATAAGTGAAGGGGTGTCTCCCAATGAAGCGTTTAGTTTAGACACAAGTTCGTTAAGTCTATATGAGTTAAAGTCAGCAGAAAGCTTTGTGAATCAGTGTGAGTCGCAAGGAATGAGTCATAGTGCTGCTTGCGACTTGTATGACCGAATAAATAAAAACTATGTCAGATTAGACGCAATAGATATGTTTTCGAGTTTGAGATTACAGTATAAGGTAGATGGGCAACTTGCTGCGAACTTTGTAAATAAGTACCAGCCTGAGATAAAACCAATGATACCTGTTGAAGCTTTTGTTGCAGAAATTCAGTCACAATTGGATTTATCAATCAAACAAAGTATGGAAATTAGCAGGCTCTACTATCAAGACTTTTTCCATAAAAAAGACCCCTCCAAACCCCTTTCGGAAAAAACAAAGAAAAGACTGCAACGTAATAAAAAGCAGTAGCCATAAAGCTTGGGACAGATGGAGCTTTCTAAGTCCCAACATCCTATCGTTGCCCACGTCTATAGTACTCCTAGGTAGTCACTGAATTTCAAATCGTTCAAAAGGAGTACGAAAATGGCAAAAATTTTGCGCCTTAAAAATGTAATCGCAATGACTGGATTATCACGTTCTTCAATCTATTCATTTCAAAAATCAGGCAGTTTTCCGCGGTCGATGAAACTTAGCGAGAGGTCTGTCGGATGGCTTGAGGCTGATGTCACAGGCTGGATTGCCAACAAGGCGGGGGAGAAAAAATCATGACTGCAATCACCCCTGAAAAAGAAGCGGCATTGCTAAAGCTGAGAACTGATTTTGACGACAACTCAAATCAAAATCAAAGGCTTTTACTTTTGGGTGCGCTTAAAAATTTTCCAGTTTCTACTAGCGAAGCCCGGAATTTTTTGGGCATAAACTCACCCGCGCCGCGAGTATTAGAACTCAGGCAGGCGGGCTATGGTATCGGTACTCGTTTGGTTTATAGCGCCGACAGTCTAGGTACTGTAAGGCGATTTGCCGAGTATTTTTTGGAGAGTTGTAATGGCTGAATTGCTTCATGACGTTCCTGCACGAATTTTGCAACTGGTTGCACTCTCAGCGCTTGAGTATGAGCAAACACGTAAGAATGAAGCTAAAAAACTTGGCATTAGACCTTCAGTGCTCGATAAATTGGTGGAAGCGAAAAAAAACAACCAGAAAACAAGTGCTGATTCACCCTTTGTAGAGATTAACCCGTATGAGGAGGATTTTTGTCCGAGGGATTTGCTTTCTGAGATTTCTAGCACAATCAGACAATATATAGTGCTTGAGCAATACCAAGCCGATGCAATTACTCTCTGGATTGCTTTTACTTGGATGATAGACCAAGCAGCAATTGCTCCCTTACTAGTCATTAGTGCGCCGGAAAAATCATGCGGCAAAACTCAATTACTAGATTTGGTTGGTAGGCTTGTGGCGAAGCCGCTGCCCGCTGCAAATTCAACACCCGCTGCGTTATTTCGCTCTGTAGAGAAGTGGTCACCTACCTTACTTGTAGATGAAGCGGACACTTTCATAAAACACAGTGATGAGTTGATTGGGCTAATCAATGCCGGACATTCGCGGAGCAATGCGTTTGTTTTGCGTGTGGTGGGTGATAATCATGAGCCAAAATCCTTCCGTGTATGGGGTGCAAAAGCATTGGCTGGGATTGCACTCGAAAGGCACTTGCCAGATGCAACAATGAGTCGAGCTATTGTTATCGAAATGCGAAGAAAACTCCCCGGGGAGCAAGTGCAACGTCTTCGCCATTCAATCTTCGATGAGCATATGTTGAAAGAAAAGCTGTCACGATTAGCGCTTGATTTTGCCGATAAAGTGCACGCAATTAAAGTTACGTTGCCTGAGGTATTGACCGATAGACAACAAGATAATTTCGAGTCATTGTTTTTGATTGCCTCTTTTGCTGGTGAAGAATGGCTTTCCCGTGTAACTGACGCTGCATTGAAAATCTCAGCAGCAAATATCAGTTCTAATGAAACTGGAAACGAGTTGCTTTCTGATATTCGCGTAGCTTTCGAAGTAATGGAAACAGATAAGCTCTCTACTTTAAAGCTAATAAATGCGCTATTACTAGATGAAGAGGGGGCGTGGGGTAATTATAATCGGGGCAAACCAATATCACCCCGACAGATTGCAAAACGGTTATCTAGTTATGGGATAACATCGAAAACGCTACGAGACGGATATTTAACGTTCAAAGGCTATGAGCTAAGTCAGTTTGAAGATGCGTTTAAACGGTATTTACCAGGGAGAGAAAATGTCACGTCACACGGTAACGATAAGCTTGAAGGTAGCAATCATGCGGGTGCTGATGTGACCTATTCAGATTCTGTTACGGTAACAGCTAACAAGTCGGTCACGCTTGAACCTATGCCAGATAAGGATTGTGACTCTGTTACTGATTTTTTGAAGCTACCTATTAAGAAATGTGTGGTGTAAAAATGACAACTGACAAACAAATAGCTGCTAACAAAGCGAATGCCCAAAAGAGTACAGGTGCCAAATCTCCCAAGGGGAAGGCGATAGTGGCTTCTAACTCAATCAAACACGGGATATATAGCTCAAAAGTCGTTATTCATGGTGAGAGTCTTGAAGACTTCCAGTTATTGCTTGGTGGATTGGTTGAATCACTCAAGCCCGTCGGCACGTTAGAGCAATTCTATGTTGAAAGAATCGCGCACAGTATGTGGCGGCAATTTCGACTAGTAAAAGCAGAATCAGCATATATTGAATTGCAGCGAACTAAGAAGCGCAGTGAAAACATACACAGTGCTGAAAATGCCCTTGGCTACCAATTTGGAATGCTGGGTTATCAAAATTCCACTATTGATTTCGACTTTAACGAAGACGATAAAAGCCAGCTAGATTTCGGAAACATAATTCTGGAAAAATATAGCACATTAAATTTAAGAAAACTTCATTCGGGTGATGTTGCTGAGCTAAAAAAATGCCCCGAACTTTATGAAGCCTATATGCTGGAAGCTGATATTTCCCCTGCCAGCAGCGAAGTTCTAGACTCTGAAAGTATCGCCAAATGGTTAGACTCTTATCTGGATTACTGTGTGAATTTGCAAGGTCAGCTAAAAATTAAGCTTGCCTGTAAAACCGTGATGCAGCTTGTGCAAACGGAAAAACTTTGCCCATATACCAATGAACTGTTAGCGCGCTATCAGGTAGCATTGGATAACGAGCTTAGTCGAGCTATTGAAGGACTTAGAAGCCAGCAAATTTACAGGAAAACCCATAAGGTAGGCTAGAGGTTGTTTTTGTACTGTTGGGCTTTGTTTTTTTGTTCTTTATTTAACAAATCCATAAATGATTTAGTAAATACGCTGACCGAAGCCCTATCTATTTTGCTGCCATATTCTTTTAGCTCGATAGAAGCATTCATGCCGTTCCACATAAATACCTTACCTTGAAACTTAGCCCCCATTTTGTTTTGAACAACGGTATCTTTAACAGCATGAGCTTTTCCGAATTTTGCCTCTAGTAATTCAAGCATTTGCAAATACTGAAGGCGATTGATTTCAAATTCAATGCCCTCAAAATTGCCATTTTTAACTTTTGGCCAAACGTCAAGTAGATACATCCCTAGGTCTGCCAAGTTATGTGCTTCGTAAAATTCGGCTTTCTCAGAAATAACGTTGTAGCAGCGATTTTTTTCAATAATGGTAGATTTAGAAGGGCATCTATTTACCTGACTTGTAAAACTCTCACCGAAATTTACCCCCATAAAGCTATCAGGTTCTTGAGGCCAATTGGGGTTAATAATTTTGGCCTTTTTGGCTATGGGTTTGGGTTGTTCAACGGCTGTGCTAGTTGGATTGTCTTCGGTGTTGGGTGTGTTTTGTACGAGAGAATTTGAAGGCAAATTTAGCGGTGCTTGTTTTGTAATAACTTCAATATTTGATTTCTTTTTTGCTTCATCCTTAATGTTATTCATAAACTCTGGGTTTGTTGATTCCATTGCATAAAGAAAATTCGGGCTATTTTTCTGATATTTTTGAACATCAAACTTTGAGGCAAGCATTAAATAGTTGCTGAATGACCAAATAGCATATTCATTTGCAAGTGAATCAGAGAATATTCCTTTCTTCTCTACACGTTTTTCTATTTGAGCGTTTTCCTTATAAATGTCGTTTAGATTTTTAACGAGCTTTTCGTAATTTTCGTTGTTAAGCTTGTGATACACGCTAATTAACTGCTCATTCTTAAACATCACTAGTGCTTCCGCCATGCCATAATCGTTGGTCTTAAAAGCGACTTTGCAAGCTTTGTCCGCAAACTGATTAGACCTGTTTGCATCTTGGCAGGCGCTTATGTATGTGCCAGCTTTGGACTTAAAGTCGGAAAACGACATCCCGAAAGCAGTTTTGTTATATAAGTCGTTGTCGTCTATGAAAACTATTGGGTGAATTTCGGCTGAGCATAGTGAAGGAATGATGAGACCTAGCAGTAGTATCAATTCAGTAATGGGTTTCGTTAGTAGTTTCATCATTAACCTTTTCTTCAGTATTAAGAAGCACAATTTATTTGGCAAACTGGCTTTGTTTTGTATGGATGACAAAGATTATAATCAAAGCTGGGTTACTTACATAATTGCTGGTAACTTTGTTGGTAACTTTTTAATGTGATTTGTGCGAATCTATATGTATCAATGCCTACAAGCAATTGTTAGGTTCAGGCCCCGGCACCAAGCTTTTCTTATCATGCCTTTACGGCATTTATGCTCTCTAAATCTTTCGCCCTTTGAATCCAGCAGCAACTTAATTCATATTCTTATCAAAAAATATGGCCTGATTTTTACCATGTTTTTTTGCTAGGTACATTGCCATGTCGGCATTAGCTATTAAGGTTTTTTCTGTGCCACCATGCTCAGGATAAATGGCGATGCCTATACTGGCAGACACTTGCAGATTTTTAAGTTGCGGTTTGTTGCTGGCTTCTGTGGGTTTAACGATTTCAATAAACTTGACCGCGGTTTCTAAAATTTTATTGGCAACCGTTTGAATGTCGGCTTTGTTATCAACATTGGGCAGCAAAATAATAAATTCGTCCCCCCCCAGCCTAGCTACCGTGTCAGTTTCACGCACGCAGGTGGTGAGGCGCTGCGCGATTTTTTTGAGTACCATGTCGCCTACTTTGTGGCCGTGCTGGTCGTTAATTTCTTTAAATAAATCTAAATCGATAAACATCACCGCCAGTGTTTTGCTTTCACGCTTAGCATAAGCAAGGGCGAGCTTAAGTCTGTCATTAAATAGTTTACGATTTGGCAAACCCGTCAGCACATCAAAGTGGGCCAGATTTTTTTGTTGGCTTTCCAATAATTTACGCTCAGTAATATCTGCGTGCGTGCCCACCATGCGAAGTGGATTGCCACTTCTATCGCGCGAAATCACCATGCCACGTGACAGCACCCATTTAACACTTTTATCCTTACAAATCACACGATGTTCGTGCTGGTATCTTACCGTTTTACCCGTTAAATAATTATTGATGGCATCTTTCATTGAAACTAGATCTTCAGGGTGAATTCGGTCATCCCAAGCTTGCAAACTCGTGCTGATTTCGTCATCGGTAAAGCCAAAAAGCTCTTTGTAGCGTTCAGAAAAGTGGGCAATATTATTTTTGATGTCCCAATCCCAAACGCCATCACCAGCACCTTCTAAGGCAAACTTCCAAAGTTCCTCGCTACGTTTTAACTTTAGCGCATAAAAAATCCCCATAGCGCCAAAAAGGAGTACAAAAATAGTGAGGGCAATAATAACTGCAAAAGATTGGTCGGTAGGCATTTTTATAAGTATTTGAAATGAGTAACGATTGAAATTTGATGCAACTTAATGATTATTTTTAATATTATTGATGTCATCGATAATTTGTTGGGAATGTTTTGATGTATCAACTTTAGTATAAACTTTTGCTATTTTACCTTGCGAGTCAATCAAAAAGGTATAGCGTTTGGCAATTTTTACCACGATTAAATGACTTAGCGCACCGTAACTATCCGCCACTTTACCCTCAATGTCAGACAGTAGCGGAAATGGTAAATGGTATTTTTTGGCAAAATTGGCATGTGAATCACTATTATCTACGCTCACACCTACTACTTTTGCGCCCAGTTTTTCAAGTTGTACTAAGTCATCTCTAAATTGGCAGGCTTCTTTGGTACAGCCTGGCGTGTCATCTTTTGGATAAAAATACAACACTAGATATTGACCTGCGTAATCAGCCAGTTGATGTGTTTTTCCCTGCGCATCATTGAGTTTGAAGTTGGGGGCAAAATTACCCACTTTTGGTAATTCGCCAGCCGTGGCATAGCTGCGATAACCCAGCAAAGCAATCAATAACACAGCGGAGTAGAACAATATTTTAAGTGTCATGCATGTACTCCGTTGGGGCAATCGGTTGCGGTGCGTTATTTTAACATTTTTTATTAGCTACAAAATATTCACGCGCGCCTGAAGGCCACAAATGTGAGAAAATGACGGCTTTGCAAGTTTGCCCCCGTAGCTCAGTGGATAGAGCTCTCCCCTCCTAAGGTGTCGTTTAACCTTTCACTCATATACAATATCTAATAAATTCAATAAGTTAGTAATTTACTACACTTCAATAAAACCTCTTTTTATCACAAATTTTGACAAAAATTTGACAAAAAAAGAAGGGGCTGTTCTAATCTCATTCATATCAACTGCTACGGAGCTATGAATAAAATGTCTTTAATTCAAAAAGGTATTCAAGAGATTACATATAAACAAAAAGACGGCACTTTAATAACTAAATATAGAGTAAGAATTAATAAGAAAGATATTAAATTAAATAAGCTTGTTGATACTCTTGATATTGCAAATGAAATTATAAACAACTCAAAAACAATCATAGGTAAAAATGCTTTAAATACATTTTTAACCCAAGAAGACAATGATTTATATAATGAGTATGAAGATAAAAGCTTTAAAGAGAATAATAGCTTATCTGCATTACTAGAAGCATTTAATGAAAAGCATTTTATAAGGACACATAAAGACTTAAACGAATTAGACAGAATGAGTAATAGAAAATATAGATTACTTGTTAAAAACATATCAAAAGTTAAAATCACTAACAATATTTTATTTGAAAATTCCCCTGTATCAGTAGCTAATGCTTTTGGAGAAGATTTTTTAATAGAATTTGGAGATTTAGACCCTTTAAAAATGACTTCAAGCGATATAGCCAGCTACATATCAAAAAGATTAGAAACAGTAAAAAAATCAACAGTAAAAAGAGAGTTAAACTATATCAGTAGCTTTTTTAGTAATTTTTCAAACTATTATAGTAAGTATGAAATACTTGCAGAAATTAACCCTGTCAAAAAAGTTAATAAGAAAGACTTAAAGAATTTCTTTATAAAGAGAGATAGAAGATTAAGCAAAAAAGAAGAAGAATTAATTTTAGATGCTTTAAACAAGAACGAAAATAAAAATTTATTGATAATAACATTATTAGCTTTAACAACTGGTATGCGAAAAAGTGAAATACTTTTAATGAAAAAAAATGATTTAAAAGATAACTATATACAGTTAAACAAAACTAAAAACGGCTTACCAAGAAAAGTAAAATTACTTCCACAAGCTCAAATAATCGTTAAAAAGATACTTATTGATATAGAACATAAGAAATCTAATGATATGGTGTTTAATCTATCAATAGAGGGCTTTAATTCCTCTTGGAATAGAATTATTAAAGAACTCAACATAGAAGATTTTAAATTTCACGATTTAAGAAGTGAGTTTATAAGTAGAGCATTAGAAGAACATTTAAACCCAATTGCAGTAAGTGAATTAGCTAACATTAATGATATAGCTTATTTTGAGAAGACTCATTTATTTAATTATGAAGAAAACAACAGGGTTAATAATGATTTAGTATCAACAGAAAGAGATATACAAAGGCAAGCAGGACATTTAAACAAAGGAATGACTAAGCATTATTCAAGAAACTTAATTGATAATTTAACTAAAAAAATAAGTGAAAATTAATAAATAGTTTAATAAATTAGTATACTTTTTTTTAAAACATATTTAAAATCGATTTTGTTTTAAACTTATTACTAAATTAAGGAGCTTAAAAAATGGCTAATACAGTAGAAGATATTGATTTACAAATTCAAGAATTACTAACAAAGAAAACAGACTTGTTAAATACAACAAGAAAAGAAGCATTAAAAAGAGTTAATGAAGATATTGAAAAATACAGCTTCACAGCAAAAGAGTTAAACATTAAATCAAAGTCAAAAGCTAAATCAAAATCAAAAGCTGTATATGCTAACCCAACAGACAAAACACAAACTTGGACGGGCAAAGGTAGAAAACCTTTATGGATTGAAGCTTACTTAAAAGCTGGTAATACATTAGATAGTGCTTTAATTAAAGAATAGTATAAACATGCTTAAAAATATTAAGCCCCAAAATTTGGGGCTTTTTTATTAACTTTGAAATGCTGTTTTTTTCTGTTTATAACCTTCTAATTCATTATCTTTAATATCATTCTGTTTTAAATTAGTATCTTCATCTAATTTTTTATTATCTTCTTTAATGCTTGAATTACTTCTAACATATTCAGTAATAACAGTTAATCTATTACCATTAAAAAAGTAATTAAGATTAAAGTAATAAACTCCCTTATCTTCTGTTTCGTCAATAATATCTAAATCAATCAATTGCTTTCTTGCAAGATAAAAGCTTTTCTCACATAAAGCTTTAATATTATTGTATCTACAAAATCTATTGTAATGCTTAAAATTAACTTCTATTTCAGTTTTATTAAAGCTTGAACTTGATTGTAAGCATTTAAACACATATTCAAATACTAATTTAGAACTGTTTTTTAAATCACTTAATACACTATTCGCATTAATAAAAACCTTAATAAACTCTTTATCATCTAAAAGTTGAACTGGTTTTTTAATCAATTTATCTTTCTTATTATAAAACTTACCATTAATCACTTCAAAATTATTATTATCTAAATACTGTTTAATAAACTTATTTTCTTTCATATCATTAACCCTTTTTTATTATTGTTGTAATTTAATTAAAGCAGTTAATAAGTAAAAGTCAATATCATTATTACAGTAATACGAGAAAAATATAAAATAAAAATTCTCAAAAATCGGTAATTGAATAAAGGAAAATCTGTAAATATTAAAATCAATATTACAGTTAGTCCAAAAACATACAGGAAATACTGTAATAAAATGGACTAAATAAATTTAGCTTTTACAGTGCTTTAAGCCTTTGTTTATATGGCTTAACAAAGAATGATAAAAAAAAGCAGATAGACAGATATAGATTTATCTATATCTATTACATAGATATAGATAAAACAAAATCAAAAGCATAGCCGTTTTGTTTATGTTCGCTTTAAGCTCACAACAAAACTAATTAATTCTTAAAGTCAAAAGCATCATTTTTAACCTGCATATTCAAGATTAATTAAATAATAGTATTTAATCGCCCCCCAGCCCCCCCGGGGGAGGTAAGTAAAGGTGTGCCCATACGGGCGAAAGTCAAAAACAACCCCCTAATGACTTAATAAACAACTTAAACAGCTTTAATACTCAATTTTAATGCTCTACAAACGATTTAAACACTCACAGCAATACAAACATATCAATAACACTTCAAAACAGCTTTAAAACTCATTGCTGTAAGCATAACTTGATAGCTTGCTATCAATTGCTTTTCCTACTTCCCATAAGAAGCGAGCTTGCGAGCGAACTGCTTTTGACTTCATATATTAAAAAATAAATTCTTTAAATGTATTGACAATGTAAATACATTTACTAAATTAAATAGATAACAACTATAAAAAAGGACTATTTAAAATGGAAAATATAATAACAAATATAGATTATCAAGAAGAAATATCAAAAGCAGAAGAATTAGAAATTATTGAAAATAAGAAAAAAGCAAAACAAAGGGAAGATTTGAAAAATGAAATTAAAGAAGAATATTTAAAAGAATTAAACAGAGAAGAAATTAAAAAACAATATATAAAAGATATAAATAGTTGCTGGCAATCAATAATTTACACTATTAGCCAAGATAATAATATGAATTACTATGATAACAAAAGTTACATAAATATTACAGATGAAATATATCAAGAAAATAAAAAAGAAAATGATATTTTAGAAAAATTACTAATATCTTTAAAAATTGAATTTAAAGATATTGGAAATTATGCAGGACTTGCAAAAGTTACTGAAAATATAATAGAAATTAATAAAAATAATGAGTCAAGTTTTGCAAGGCTTTTAATTCATGAGTTTTCACATGTTGCTTTATATCATTTTTCAAATAATAAAAATTATCTTCATACATTAGAATTTGCAATATTTAATTATTGTTTATTTAATAAATATTACTTTAAAAGTGACGACATTCTAATAAACAAAAAAGATAATGATTTTTTAGATAATCAAAGATGTTTTTTTAGAGCATACGATATACACGAAGACCCTGCATATTCTTTACTTTCAATAAATGTATGTAAGTTTGACGATTTAATAAGAAGTATAAAATTTAAGAACTTAAAAGATTTATACAATAAATCTTGTATTTATGCAGAAAAAATAAGAAGTAAAGCAATAACATTTTAAAATAAATATCCTAAATGTATTGACAATGTAAATACATTTACTATATTAAAAATACAACAATAATAATAAAAGGAGTTTAAAAAATGGAAATACAAATATATCAAAGATTAAAAGCATTAAGATTAATGCAAGAAATACAAAATGATTTTATTAAACACGAAATATCAATGGGTGATTTAAAAGAACCTTTTCAAAATGAATATAAGAACTTAAAAGAAGAGCTAATATATTTTCTTGTGGTTGAAAACGGTAAAAGAGAATTTGCAAAAGATAATGAAATACCTAATGATTTTGACCCATTAGAAATAAATTATACAGGTAATGAAAAATATATAAAAGATAGTGAAAATGACGAAATAGAATTTATTGAAATTGATATGGAAAAATTTAAAAACAATAAACACGAAGAAAACACACTAACAGAAGAACAATTAAAACACTATTACACAAAATCATAATAATAATAAAAAGGAGAAAATAATATGATTACAGAACTAAAAAATAAATTTATCAATGCTAATAAAGATAAAAAACAAGTATTAAAAGAAATATTAGCAGAAAAAGATACTAATAATTTTGGTGGTTTTTATGATAGCTATATAGCTTACAACATAAGATTGAAAGTATTTGCAATATACAAAAGATTTTCTTATGAAGACATCCAAAAAATAGAATTGTATTTTAATGAATTCGCAGACGAACTAATAGAAGAAGCATTAGAACAATACGAAATTAATCACACTATTAAGAATGGGGAAAAGTTTATAGCTCTTCATTTTCATAAAGCATTAGGAGATAAAAAATATGAATAACAATAAAAACAAAATAATTCAAATACGAGTAGCAGAAGATTTAAAAACTGAAATGATTAATACAGCTAAATACTATCATTTAACATTAAGCAATTATTTAACATTATTGCATATAACAACACAAGATAATGACAGTAAAACAATAATAAATAAAACAATAAATAATTTTAAAGGAAAATAAAATGAAAAATACAGAATACGAATTAAACATTACAACAGAAAAAGAACCACAATTTTTAGAGAAAATTAATGAAAGAAAATTGAAAGAAGTGTTAAAAGAATTTTTAGTAATGCTTTTAGGAATTTACATATTATGTTTTTCATTGATTCCAATTATTTATTTAATAGCTTATCTAATTCCAGAAGCTCAATGCAAATAATAAAAACCCCGCAAGGGGTTTTATTTTATTGTTTCAATCTCTGTTTATAGCTTGCAGCAAACTTACTCATAACAGCTCTTACTAAAATAGGTAATGATTTATTTTCTAATAAAGCATACCTCTCAAAAATTTCTACATCCTCTTTTTCTAAATATATAGTTTTCTTAATTAATTTCTCACCTTCATAAACTCTTTTCATTGCCATATTAAACCCCTTCCAATTATAAGACCTTAAATGTAAGACCTTACATATAAGATAATAAAATATTTTAAATTGTCAAACATTAAATATAAGACCTATAAAGTAAGACATATAAAAAAGCTTAAAAGAAAGTAAGACATTAAGCGTAAGACTTTATATATAAGACATTAAAAACAAAAGCAAAAGGCGAAGTTAGCTACCCATAAATTAATTCTTAATTTATTCATACATAGTGCAACCCTTTCAGGTTGCTATTCTGCTCAAACCCTTACGGGTATTGAAAAGTAAGGCAAATTAAATAAATCAGTTTTAAATCTAAAACCTTTTATTTAATTCATTAAATCTATTTAAACCCTTTATTTATATAGCTTTAAAAATAAATCAGATTTAAAGCTTGATAATGATTTTTTTTCTATTATATTTAATATACAACAACAACAATAATAAAAGGAATTAATTATGAATAAAGAACAAATAACTATTAGAGTTAAACCATCAGTAAAAACTATACTTTTAAAAAGAGCAGACGATAAAATCTTTAAAAACTTAAATGACTATATAAGTAATATTTTAGAAAATCATACTTTAAATATTAAAGAAGAAAATAAGATAAATGAAAAGCTTAGTAGTATTCAACAAGATACAGACGATATAAGAATAACTTTTGAAAAGCTTATTACTATATTAGAACAAAAGAAAATAATATAGGAATAATAAAAATGAAAATAAGATATATATCAAGTCCAAAACAAGATAGCATTTTAGCCCCAAGTGAATATAGAAGATACACAAACCATATTATTAGTTTCAATATCTTCTTTACTGTTTTATTTTATTCTCTATTAACATACATTTTATTTTATAAAATTATGCATATAGATTATTTAAAATCTTTAATTCTTTTTCTAAATAATGATACTTCAATAGATAGATTAACTTTTAAACTATCTACATTATTTTTATTAAGCATATCAATAGCTGTTTCATACTTCTTAACTAATATAATTACTAAACCAACAAATAGACAAACTATAAAAAGTGGTAATTACATAGACGATACAGAAAATGTAATTGAAAATATTGAAAAGAATTTTAAAAATGTAAAAGACAAAACGATAGCATTTTTAAAAGAAGGAGATACAGACTTCAATAAACTACCATATAAAAAATTATTAAATACTATCTATTTACCCGAAAACATCAAAGAATTATCTACTGTTATAACAGGAGAAGCTGGAAGTGGTAAAACTGTATTAACCGATAGAATGTTTAAAGAGGTAATAGATAATAAGCATAAATTAATAGTACATAATGTAAAAGGTGACGAACTATCAAAACTTGACGGCTATACAAAACTTTATTTAATAGAACCTTGGAATAAGCAAGAAGGTTATTCAATCGATTTTTTAAACCTTATATCAAGTGAAGTAATTCAAAATGAAAATTCAAGGATAAGAACTTTTGTTTTAGCATTTACAGAAGCAATAAGCAAAACAGACTTTTTTCAAATAGGCTCAATATCTGTTATTGAAACATTTGTAAGATATGTAGTAAGAGAAACAAAAGTAAAAGGAATAGTAAAAGGTAATTTAGGCGATATTGTAGAAAAATGGAATAGTTTTAATATTCAACCAATAGACACAAATTTATTAGAAACTAACGACACTTCAATAAACAAACTTAAAGAAGAGCTTGATAAAAATAAAGAACAATTAGATTTAATCAATGCTTTCATATCTATTTATAACCCAACTGCAAGTGTTTATATTAATTCTCAAAATGCAAAAACTTCATTATGTGTATTAGCAAGCTGTATAGATATTATTAGAAAATTTGAAACATTATCAAGCTTTTGGGGAGATAAACAAAAGAACAAAGCATTAAATATAAGAAAATGGATTGCAGACAAAGACGATAGACAAGCTATTGTTTTATCAAACTCAAATACATACAGTGATATAGCTAACTGCTATATAAGTGCATTTATCAATCTTATAGTGCCTGAGCTTATAGATAACTCATATAAACCAACTTCACAAATACATTTTATTTTAGACGAATTCCCACAATTATCTTCAATCTCATTAGATACATTTATGAAATTGCCAGATGTAGGAAGAAGTAAGCAAATAAGAACAACAGTTATATTACAAAGAGCAAGCCAAATAAAAGAAAAGTTTCAAAGCAATGGTAAGCCAGCAGATAGTAAAAGCTTTATGGCAAGCTTTCAAAATAAAGTTATATGTAGATTTGCAAGTGACGATATTGAATATGTTAAAGAAATAATAGGAGAACAAGACATTATTGAATATTCAACTACAAGCAACTTTACGGCAACAGGACAAACATTTTCAAATAAAACAAATGAAAAAAGACAACCAGCATATAACATTAATGAATTAAATAATTTATTAGGTCCACAATTTGATACAAATAATAAATTTATAGGTGTAAGAATATTATTCAAATTCTCTCAAAATAATACTTTACCTTTAATCATTATGCCAACTGTAAGCTTTCCAAAAAAATTAAAGAAAATTACTAAATCTATAACTTCAAATAATATTAAAGTAAATCTAAATAAATCAATTACAGAAGAAGATAAAGAATTAGAAACTGTAAAAGAAGAAGTAATAGAGATACAACAAGAAATAGAAACAATACATAATGAAGCATCTGATTTAGATTTTTTAGACGATATTAACCCTATTGCAAATGCATTAGAAGAGCAATTAGCTCATTCTATTGACCCTTCATTAAGTATAGCAAGTGCAGTAGGAGATATGATTGATAATTTTACAAGTAAAAATACTAATAACAATATCACTCTTACAAATGAATTAAAAACAACAATAACAAAAAAGAAAGATAAGGAGTTAGAAATATGATTTCAATGAGTAAAATAAGTAATGTTAGTTATCATTTAGAACATTCACAACACGATTATTATAGTGAAAATGATAATGAGAAAGGTATTTTTAAAGGCTCTTTAATGAGATTTCAAAAATTAGAAAATAAAGAAGTCACTGAAAATAAGTATTTAAAAATGATAGAACACGGAGGAGAAGATAATAAAGGTGTAGATATATGCTTTTCACCACCTAAGGACTGGACTTTAATTTATAACCTTGTAGATAGTGAAACAAGGTTAAAAATGGACGGCATAAGAGATAAAGCAGTAAATAATATATGTAAAGCAATAGAACAGAATACATACATTAGAAAAACTGAAAACGGTAAAACATCTTTTGAATTAGCCAAAGCTACTGGAATGGCTATTTTTAACCATCACACAAGCAGAGAAGTTAATGATAAAGATATTAACCCATTAGGAATAATAGACCCCCAGGAACACACACATATAACAGTATTTCCTAAATCATTAGGTAAAGACGGACAATTTCACAGTCATACACTATTACAAGCTAAATATGAAAAGAACAACGGACACGAAACATTAAAATATTTTGATAGTGTAGGACAATTAGAACTTGCAAAAGGACTTCAAGAATTAGGCTTTAATATAGAGCAAGAAGATAAACACGGTAATTTTAAAGTAAAAGGAATTACAGACGATTTAAGAGATAATTTTTCAAAAAGAACTCAACAAATTGATAAATTAGCAGGAGAAAGTGCAACTTATAATGAAAAGAAAAATATAAGTTTAAAAGTAAGAGCTAAAAAAGATAGTCATAATTTAGAAGATTTAAGAACTTACTGGCAATCAAATGCAAAAGATTTAGGCTTTGATATTGATAAATTACAATCTATTAAATCTAATCAAAAAGATAATCACAAATCTTTTAGTGAAATAATGAAAGATAATAAAGCAGGTATTTCATTAAAGAAATTAAAAACTATTGCAAACAATCAAGCTAAATTCTCAACTAAATCAAGCAAAGAAATATTTGAAGAATATAAAAATGATAAAAAATTAACTTCAATAACAAAACAAGTTATGTTTTATTCTAAAAACTCATTCATACAAAAACAAGCAGAAAACTATAAAATAAGTAGTGCAAACAATGCATTTAAAAAAATATCAAACAAAAATAATAATATATCAAATAACAAAGACACTAAACAATCAAAACCAACTAAAACACAATCTAAACCATTAGAACAAAAATTTAATGGACTTATGAATAATATCAACAAACCTAAAAATAATATTGATATGGCATTAGGTCCAGCCAGAGATAAAAACGAAATTTTAAGTAATCTAAAAAACCTTGAAGACAAATTATTTTTATTAGACCCAAAAGCCGAAGATTTTGCTTTTCAATTTCAAATGTTAATGCAACAAATAGGAATGCTCAAAACTCAATTAATGGCAGAAGAGAAAAGCAATAAAGCAATATCTAATGAAGATAGTGTAAGTAATATTGATAATTCTGTATCTTCAAATAATGCAGAAAGCTCAAAAGAAGCAGATAAATCAAAACACTTAGAAAATGAAGAAAGAGCTAAAAGACAAAAAGAATTTGAAGAAAAATTAGAACTTAATAAACATCTTAAATTATCTTTAAATGAATATGCTGATAAATTACTTGATTTTGAAATTAAGCAATATATTGATAATAATCTTAATGACTTAACATTATCTAATATTGAAAAAATAAGTGAAATCAACGAGCAACAACTACAAGATAAACTTTTAGAACTTGAAGAAAATAAAGATAATCTTACAGACGGAAAACTTAACAACGAATTAAATAAACACTTATCTATACACTCAAAAATAAATAATCATTTAAATGATAAATATAAAGTGCTATCACTTGCGAAAGACAAAACAACCGAAATACAAAAATAATAATAAAAAGGAGTTTCAAAAATGAATTTAGAAGAATTAAGTAAAGTATTAACAGATTTAAAAATAGACCACACATTTAAAGCTAATACAGACAGGCTTTATTTAAACACTAATGCATATACTATATATGTATTACAACAAAAAGATTACAAGCTTAATCTTAAAGTTTATAAAAAATGGAACAAAGACAATATTAAACAAACAGAAAAAGATTTAGAAGCTTGCAGACTTGTTAAATGGTGTGCTTTAAAGAAGCTATATAAACTTAATCAAACAGTTAATAACATATTTGATTTTGAAGAGCTTGCAGATAGTCCATTAGATACCAAACTTTTTAAAACAGAGAAACTAAATAACTTAAAAACAATATTTGAATTTTAATAAACACAAGCCATTTTTAATAATGGCTTTTTAATTAACTTTATAATAATACTTGTGAACTATATTTGATTGTGATATAATTAAATCTTTAATGATTACCCAACAAAAGAATTACGGGTGCAATACAAAGGAGAAACAAAACTAAACTAAGATTTAAAAGGAATACATCAAATGTCATATTACACATTAGAAAAAATCAATAAAGCATTAAACCAATTCACATTAAAACAAATTCAAACCTCTTTGATTTCTGTTTTACCAATATACAAACAATTAGCCTTAGATAATATTACAGACGAAGAAATACCTCTTCGTGCTTTAACTTGGGTAACATATTTAGACATTTTTGCAATTCAAACTAATAGATATGGTTATTTTGACCTTGATAATGTTTTTGAAGATTTTGAAGCTGAACTAACAAGTAAAGTATTATCTTGTAAAAAACACAAAGATATTAAAGAATTTATTACAAACCTTTATTTATTTGAATGTGAAAGAGCAGCAAGATTAAAAGAATTAAAAGAATACTATAACCCCATTGTTGTGACTATTTAATATGAAAAGCTTATTAGATAACTATTTAAAAAACTCTACTTTTAATGAAAGAAACAAAAATCCATTAAAAGAAGGTGTAATAGCTACATTAAGCGATATGCTTGAAAGAGAAGATACAGCTAAAAACTTGCCATTAGCTTTTGATAAATTACTTGAATTTCATTTAAGTTATTTAGATAGAAGTAAATTTAAGGACAGTAAAGAACACGAAAATACTGCAATTTTAGCTACTCTATGCTTCTCAATGATTGCATTAGAAAAAAATATACTTAACAAAAATAAAGGGGTTTAAAATGGCATATATACTAAATCAAGAACAATATTTAAGAAATCATAATGCTAACAAAAATGTTTTAGAGCAACTTTCATTTAAAGTAATTAAAAATTGTTTAATAGGTGCTTTAAATCATTATGAAGAATTAAGATTAAATCATATTAAAAAAGAAGATTTACCTATTTTTTCTTTGGAATGGGTTAATTTCATTCAAAATTTAGCTGATGAAGCTGATAAAAATAATGAAGATATTGATAAAAATATATTCTTTATTCTTTTATATAATGAAATAAACTCATATGAAAGCCATGCAGAAATTAAAGATTTTGTTTTAAACAATTATATCTATATAAAGAATAGTAAAGTTTATAATCTTAATTAATACAATAACCTTACACACATATACACAATCATAAGACCCCCTACGAATTAGCTTGTTGGCTTTCTTCGGGGGTTTATTCATATGCATATATGCATAAGCTCATTAAGGCTCATTTAAACGGCTTAAAATAGTTTTTTGATACAACCATATCAATTAGCCTAAAATAATTGCTCTAATCGTGTAAAATTCACTCTTTAAAGTCCTCGTAATTCAACGGATAGAATAATTGCCTCCTAAGCGATAAATACAGGTTCGATTCCTGTCGGGGATACCAATTTTGACAAAAATTGACAAAAAACACTAAACAGCATTATTTTATTTGACAAAAATTTGACAAAAAAAATGATAAAAAAATAGAATACTATTTAAAAACAATATCTTATATTCATTTTAAATAATCCCTCCTAAGGGAGAGGTCACACGTTCGATTCGTGTCGGGGGCGCCAAATGTTTTTTTTTAACGTAAAATTGTGTGTCTTCATTTGTGTGCCTCTGCAATCCAGTATCCATGCGGCTTCCAGAGGCATAAAATTTTCTCGGCAGTTTTTTTGGTGGTGTATTAACGTTATTATTTTGCAATTTTGTGATTAGAATGCAACTTTTTTAGCACTGAATGACTCATTTAAGAAATCCTTAATATTTGCCAACTAAAATTGAATCTGGTACTTAAAACACTATAATGTGCGCATGCTAAACAGTCTTAAAATTTATCTCGCATTTTGCTTAATCGGTTTACAACTCATTGGGCCGTTTATTCACGCCCACGCGTTCGGGCTGGATTCGTTAAATGAGCGTGCGGTACATATTCATAGCCATATCGCAACCGCACAATCAACTTCGAATATGCTGATGGACACATCAACCGAGCAAGCTATAGGTTATGTGGTAACAGTGGCAAATGGCATAGTGCCACAAAATATGGATGATTTAATGCTAAGTCCAATATTGGGCATCGCAATATTTTTTAGCTTTGCTTTGCTGTTAATGTCTCAGCAAACGCATATTAGCTATCCTCCTTTAAAACCACTGTTTCGCAAGCGGCTTAGTTACAACCACCCCAGCCCACGTGCACCTCCTCGTTAATTAAATCAAATTTGTTTATATTGGTTAGTTTTAACCAATTGATTTAATGAGGATTTATATGATGCATTTACCACGTTTACTGTGGCCTATACTACTGTTATTGACTTTTCATAGTGTGTCTGTGCGCGCGGAAGAAGCGCCACATGAAGACTTATTAACCGTTGATAACCGTTTAACGCTTAAAGATTTAGTTGAAAAAGCGTTGCCACACTACCCAACTAGCCAACTATTCGCTGCAAAAAGACTTGAAATTGAGGCGCGAAAAACGCACGCAAAAAGTTTTTTGCCACATGCGCCCAGCGTGATGTTGCGTAATCAAAACGATAAAATATTAAGTAACCGCGGTGAAATGGAATGGGAAGTGGGTATTGAGTTGCCTATTTGGCTCAGCGGTCAGCGACAAGCGCGTGAGGCTATTGCCGCTATTTCTGCGCAAAATTTAGGTAATGATACACAAAATGTCCGTCTGCAATTGACTGGGCTTATCCGCGATGCCTTGTGGGATATTCAACTCGCGCAAGGGTTAGCCGAAATAGCGCAAGCGAAGCTTGAATCTGCCAGCCAGTTAGAGCGTGATGTGGAAATGCGCGTGAAATTGGGTGATATGGCGCAAAAAGATTTGCTCGTAGCGCAAACCGAAACTTTACAGGCCAAAACCGAGAAAATTAATACTGAAGCTGAAGTTCAGCATGCTAAGTTTCGCTATATCAATTTAACAGGTTTGCAAGTCATCCCGGCTGAATATTCAGAAACTAAATCTAGTAAGCAAGATGTGGAAGAAAGTCATCCAGCCTTGTTAGATGCGCAAGGGAAAATCGCGTTGAGAGCAGAACAACGCAATTTGGTAAAAATTGAAACGCGCGATAATCCTAAAGTGTTGTTCGGCACGCGCACCACGCGCGGTGCTTTTGATAATAGCTATAACGATAGTCTCGGGGTTACGCTCACCATTCCCTTAAGTAGTGAAACGCGTAATGCCCCTGCGCGCGCAGAGGCAGAAATGCAATATGTGATGCAGCAAGTTAATTTAAGCCAGTTAAAACAGTTACTTGCCGCAGCCATGCACGAGGCTGAGCATAACCTGGAAGTTGGCAAGATGCAGCTTGAAGTGCTCACTAAGCAGCATCAGATTGCGCAGCAAAGTTTGGCGGTCACGCGCAAAGCTTTTCAAGTGGGTGAGCTAGATTTAAGCGATTATTTACGCGTACAAACGCAAGCATTTAATGCTGAGCGCGCCTTTAAAAACCAACAAATTCAACAGCTTTGGAACACTGCACGGTATAACCAGGCAGTAGGAGACTTACCATGAAAAGTATTATATTTATCGCGTTAACTTTATTCAGCCAATGTGTAGTGGCTGCAGAAATGATTCCCATGACGGTGTTGCAGCAAAAAAACTTAGGAGTGAAAGTAACTAAGTTGCAGGCGGCTAGGCAAGTTACAGGCCAAGCTTACCCCGCTGAAGTTGTGGTGCCCGTCAACCAAGTGCGCGTTGTGAGCAGCGCTTACGCGGGTTTGGTAGATCAGTTATTGGTTACTGCGGGGCAAACAGTAAAGCAAGGGCAAGTGTTAGCGCATATTACTAGCCCTGAATTGATTATTATGCAGCGCGAATATTTACAAAGTAGTGCGCAGCAGCGACTAGCCAAACAGTCGCTAGACCGCGATGCAACGCTTTTTAAAGAAGGAATTGTGGCAGAAAAGCGGTTGCAAGCTTCGCAAAATGCACATTTAGAAAGTGCTGCGCAACATAATGAGCGTCGCCAACTGTTAAAACTATCTGGCTTGAGCGATAGTTCGATTAACCAGTTAGATAAAGGTGGGCGCTTTCAGAATGGTATTACGCTAACAGCGCCAGTGGCTGGGGTGGTGTTAGAGCAAATGGTGGCACAAGGGCAGCGCATTGATGCAACTTCACCTTTGTTAAAAATCGCCCAAATGCATCCATTATGGGTAGAGATTCACGTCCCTTTGGCGGATATTAAGCGTAGTAACATTCAAAAAGGGGCGCTGATTTCTGTGAAAGGGCTGGATGCTACCGGCACCGTCATTGCGCTATTGCCTAGTGTTAAATCGCAAGACCAAACTGCGATAGTGCGCGCAGAAGTCAGACAAGGCGCAGATAATTTATTCCCTAGCCAAATGGTCGATGCCATGATAGCGCCTGCCAGCACCACATTGGGGAATGCAAGTTTTACCGTGCCAACCGTAGCGTTAGTCAACCATCAATCCCGCACTGTTATTTTTGTGCAAACCAGCAAAGGGTTTGAGGTGCGCGAGGCAAAAGTATTAAGTACGCAAGGGGTTACCAGCACGATTTCGAGCCAATTAAATGGTACGGAACAAGTGGCTTTCAGTGGCACTGCGGCAATTAAGGCGAGTTGGCAGGGTATGGGTGGCGAGTGATGAATAAGTTAATTGAACTTGCTTTAAGAAATCCGCTATTGGTCATTGTATTCACCGTTTGCCTGATAGCAGGTGGGCTTTTCGCGGCAAAAGAATTGCCCATTGATGCTTTTCCTGATGTTTCTAGCACACAGGTAAAGATTATCATGAAGTCGCCCGGTCTGACGCCAGAAGAGGTTGAGGCGCGCATTACTGCACCGATTGAAATTGAAATGCTGGGTTTGCCGAATCAAACGATGTTGCGCTCAGTGGCAAAATATGGCCTGACCGACATCACTATTGATTTTGCCGATGGCACCGATATTTACTGGGCGCGCAACCAAGTGGCTGAGCGTATCAACGCAATACGTGGAGATTTGCCCAGTGATGCAACCGGTGGTATTGCGCCTATGACCACGCCTTTGGGCGAAATGCTGATGTTTACCGTAGAAGGCGGTGGTTTGAGTTTGGCTGAGCAGCGCAGTTTGCTTGATTGGGTGATACGCCCGCAACTGCGTAGTTTAGAAGGTGTTGCCGATGTCAATGCGCTGGGCGGCAGGGTAAAAACCTTTGAGATTGTGCCTGATTTAGCTGCAATGCAAGCGCGTGGCATTACGCTAGAAAGCCTGCAAACTGCGGTAGAGCGTAATAATCGCAACGATGGCGCAGGGCGGCTAAGCCAAGGTGAAGAAGCCATTATTGTGCGTTCTGAAGGGCGTATCAATAGCATAGATGACATGTTAAATACGGTTGTTAAAGCGGATGCTGGCACAGTAGTGCGCGTTAAAGATGTTGCTACCGTTAATATTAGTCATCTGACTCGCAATGGCGCAGTGAGCCATAATGGGCAAGGCGAAGTGGTGGAAGGATTGGTGCTGGGCTTACGTGGTGCAAACGCACAAAAACTGGTGCAAGGGGTTGAAGCCAAACTCAAAGAAATTGAGCCAACTTTACCTAAAGGCGTCAAACTCAATATTTTTTATAATCGTGGCAATTTGGTGGATCGTGCAATTCAAGGCGTGTCAAAAGCCATGGTTGAAGCGATTGCGCTGGTCATGGTTTTACTGTTTTTGTTTCTAGGCAATCTGCGCGCCGCTATTACCGTAGCCATTATTTTGCCACTTTCGGCTTTGTGTACATTTATGTTGATGCGTTATTTTGGCATGAGTGCAAATTTAATGAGCTTGGGCGGCCTAACCATTGCCATCGGGATGTTAGTAGATGCTGCGGTTGTGGTGGTAGAAAATGTAGAATCTAAACTTGCGCATTTTTCTGGCAAGGGTTCAAAAGTTGGTTTAGTGCTTAAAGCAGTAGAAGAGGTTGGCACGCCTGTGTTATCGGGTATTGCGATTATCATTATCGTGTTTTTGCCTTTGCTCACCTTGCAGGGCCTAGAAGGCAAGTTATTTGCGCCCGTAGCGCTCACAATTGTATTTGCACTCGCGGCTTCTTTATTGTTATCACTTACGGTAATTCCCGTTGTTGCCACCATGCTGATTTCAACCAAGCATCATGCAGAACCTTGGCTGGTACGGCAAGCATTACGCTTATACACACCTATCCTCAACTTTGCGTTAAAAAGAAGCCAATTAGTCATGACGGTTGCAGTTGTTATGCTGCTGATTACCGCAGGTATTTACACGCAAATTGGTAAAACCTTTATGCCTACGATGGATGAAGGTGACATTATCATGGGCACTGAAAAGCTACCCTCGATTACCTTAGAGCAAAGTGTCGCCGTTGATTTACGCGTGCAGGCTGCGGTGCTAAAAAATGTGCCTGAGGTGGCGCAGATTGTATCGCGCGTGGGTTCTGATGAGTTAGGGCTTGACCCAATGGGCTTAAATCAAACAGATAATTTTATTATTTTGAAGCCGCGTGACCAGTGGCGCACACAAAATAAAGAAGACATTGTAGATAGTTTGCGCAATGTGATGGCTGATTTTGCGGGCATTGATTACAGTTTTACCCAGCCGATTGATATGCGTGTCAATGAAATGATTTTGGGTGTGCGTGGCGATTTGGCAATAAAACTTTATGGTGCAGACTTAAAAGTGTTAAGTGCAAAAGCTGCGCAAATCAAATCTATTTTAGAAGGGATTAATGGTGCAGAGGATGTTTACACGCCCCAAAACAGCGGTGTGCAATATTTTTCAGTGAAAATTGACCGTGAAAAAGCAGGGCGCTTAGGCTTTGATATTGCCCGTATTCAAGAAGCGCTGCGTACGCAAGTAGAAGGCATGCAACTTGGCATTGTGCAAGAGGCAGAGCGGCGAACGCCGCTTGTCATTAAGGGCGCAGAAAGCTTGCGCATATCGCCCACTGATTTTGCACAAATTCGCATTACTTCAAATGAAGGTGTGAGCGTACCACTGGCTACCCTAGCCGCTTTAGAACGCGTGGAAGGCCCTGTTAAAATTGATCGAGAACGTGCCAGCCGTATGGTTGTGGTGACTAGCAATGTGAAAGACCGCGATTTGGTGAGCTTTGTGGAAGAAGCCAAGCAAAAAATTGGCGCACAAGTGAAGTTAGATGCGGGTTATCGCATTCAATTTGGCGGTCAGTTTGAAAATCAGCAGCGCGCCGCACAGCGGCTTTCAATTGTAATTCCTATTGCCATATTATTAATATTTATATTGTTATTCTCTACCTTTCATTCTATCCGCCAAACCGTGCTAATCTTAGCGAATATTCCTTTTGCCATGATAGGTGGCGTGTTTGCGCTTTGGTTGTCTGGCGAGTATTTATCGGTGCCCGCATCCGTTGGCTTTATTGCTTTACTCGGCATCGCTGTGCTTAATGGTGTCGTGATGATGAGTTATTTCAATCAACTACGAATTGAAGGCTATGCGATGATGGAAGTGGTGATTGAAGGGGCAAAACGCAGATTGCGCCCAGTACTGATGACCGCCAGTATTGCTGCGTTTGGCTTAGTGCCGCTGCTGTTTGCTACAGGACCAGGCTCAGAAATTCAAAAACCACTGGCAATTGTCGTGATTGGCGGCTTGATTAGCAGCACATTTTTAACGCTGATATTGTTGCCGATGTTGTACCAAAAGTTTGGCAGCAAAGGTCAGACTTTTGCCGCTTAAAGTGATATTTAAAAGTTAATTTATAGCACAACATCATTAAGCCACCTCTACAATCCTTATTCTATAAGGCTTGTAGAGGCATAAAAATTTATCGGTATTATTAGTACGCTTTTTTTAAGGGTAAAATTTGTCACTAGATTGCCAACATTGTGGCGCTTGTTGCGCTGCGTTTCGTGTGTCATTTTATTGGGCTGAAACCGACGCGCATCCTTTGGGGCAAGTGCCTGCGCAACTCACGCAAAGTGTTAATCCGCACTATGTTTGTATGAAAGGCACTGAAAAAAAGCCTGTTAAATGCATCGCCCTTAAAGGGGAGGTGGGTGAGCAAGTGCGTTGTGAGATTTATGCGTTGCGCTCAAGCACTTGCCGCGAGTTTCAAGCTGGCTCGCCAGAATGCCATGAGGCGAGAAAATACTATCATTTGCCTGTGTTAGATACCAACGAACCTCACTAAATTTTTGGCGTATTCAAAGTGAAATTCAACTGGAAATATGCCTATCTTCATTTGACCACCTCTGCAAGCCTTATTACATGCGGCTTTCACATTCGACTTAGTGCGCACGCACTTAGCGAGAATGGGGATGCCAAGTGCTGGTACAGAGGCATGATTTTCTCTCGGGTGAAATATTGCTTAAATTTTAAGCCATTTTATTTGCTGTTTTTGGCGTCTAACGTTTCCCATCGCGCGAGTAAATTTTCTAGTAATTGGTCAATTTCTGTCAGCCTGGTTTGCAGGGTTTTTACCAAATCCGCTTGCGTTTTGTAAAGTTCGCCATTCGCTAATTGTGTGTTGATATTAGCTTGTTCAGTTTCTAATTGCTCAATTTGTGTGGGAATTTCGTCTAACTCTTTTTGCTCTTTAAAGCTGAGTTTAGCGGCGGTTTTTGCTTCTACCTTGGTTGCATTGGCGGCAGCCTTAGGCGCTACTTTCGCAGCTTGCGCAGCGTCAGCTTGGCGTTGCAGTGTAAAGCGCTGCCAGTCATCATAGCCGCCGCCAAATTCTGTTAGCACGCCATTGCCTTCAAACGCAATCACTTGGGTCACGGTGTTTTCTAAAAAAGCGCGATCATGGCTGACTAAAAACAGCGTGCCTGTGAAGTCTTGTAATAGGCTTTCAAGCAATTCAAGCGTATCAATGTCGAGGTCGTTAGTTGGCTCATCTAGCACCAGCACATTGGCAGGGCGGGCAAATAAACGGGCTAACAATAAACGGTTTCTCTCACCACCAGAAAGCGACTTCACGGGGGAGCGTGAACGCTGTGGCGGAAATAAAAAATCTTCCAAATAGCTAATGACGTGTTTGCGTTCGTTTCCAATTTCTACAAAGTCTGAGCCTGGGCTAATCGTATCCGCGAGTGTGGCTTCTTCGTTGAGTTGTTCGCGCATTTGGTCAAAATAGGCGACGTTAATTTTGGTGCCGCGTTCAATTTTGCCGCTGTCAGCCTCAATTTCACCTAGAATGAGTTTAAGTAACGTCGTTTTGCCAACACCATTTGGGCCAAGCAAGCCAATTTTATCGCCACGCAAAATGCGCGTGCTAAAGTTCTTAATCAATGTTTTATTGCCATAGGCTTTAGTCACATTTTCTAGCTCTGCTACCAATTTTCCGCTACGTTCGCCCGCATCAATATTGAGCTTAACGTTACCTTGGCGTTCACGGCGGGCAGCGCGCTCAAGTCGCAAGGCTTCTAGTCTGCGAACGCGACCTTCGTTACGGGTGCGACGTGCTTTAATGCCTTGACGTATCCAAACTTCTTCTTGGTCGAGCACTTTGTCAAATTTCGCGGCATGGGTTTCTTCCACCGCGATGAGTTCTTCTTTTTTAACTTGGTATTGCGTAAAGTTGCCAGTAAAGTCAGTGAGTTTGCCACGGTCTAATTCGGTAATGCGGGTGGCTAAACTGTCTAAAAAACGACGGTCGTGCGTGATAAATAACACGCTACCTTGAAAGCCTAGTAGCAGATTTTCTAGCCACTCAATCGCTTCTAAATCTAAATGGTTCGTTGGTTCATCGAGTAATAACACTTCAGGTTCGGCTACCAGCGCGCGGCCTAAAGCCACGCGTTTGCGCCAGCCGCCTGAAAGCGTGCTAATTAATGCATCGGCGTTTAAATTTAAGCGGCTGAGTACCGTTTCAACGCGTGATTGCGCCGCCCAGCCATTTTGGGCATCCATTTCGTGCTGCAAATGCTGCATTTTAGTCATCAGTGCATCAATATCGGCATCTATCATGCCCATGTCGTGTGTCACTTGATGGTAATCTAGGATGATTTGTTGCAAGTTACCCAAACCTTCCGCCACAGCTTCAAAAATCGTGTGTTCGGTATTGAGTTCTGGCTCTTGTGGCACATAAACGACACGTGCATTAGGTGCACGCCACACTACGCCATCATCGAGTTTAATCGTACCAGCAATCGCTTTTAATAGGCTAGATTTACCAGCGCCATTGCGCCCAATCAGGCCAACGCGCTCACCAGCATCTAATTGAAAGGCAGCGCCATCCAGCAGGGCGTGGTGACCAAAAGCAAGGCAGGCATTGTCTAGCGTGATATAAGGCATGGTAATTTCTATTTGGTTGTTACAGAGCTAAATACACTTAGCGGCTGAAGTTAAGTCGCGCATTATACCAATTTAAGGCGCTTTATTTTGATGGGGTCTTCTATAAATACATTTTTTGGGTGCATTACTTCGTTGCGCGGTATTCGTAACCTCGCTGTATAGGGCATACTATCTCGGTTTCTGCGTTCCGTGCGCCTTGAACTGCATCCCAAACTCTACATTTTTAGAAGTCCCCTGATTGTTTCTTACTGGCTAAGGCTTTGAGCATGTCTTCAAATGGCGCAATCGGGATGGGTTTGCCGTACAAAAATCCTTGATAAGCATTGCAACCTAAATCAAATAATTGTAATTGTTGCTCTGCAGTTTCAACGCCTTCGGCAATGACTTCTAAATCTAAGCTGTTGGCCATGGCAATAATCGTGGTGACAATGGCTTTATCGCTGCTATCTGTAAAAATATCGCGCACAAAAGTTTGGTCGATTTTAAGCTGGCTAAGTGGCAAGCGTTTGAGATATTGCAATGATGAATAACCAGTACCAAAGTCATCGAGCGAAAATTGTACGCCTATTTTTTTCAATGTATTCATGGTAGCAATGGTGGCATCAAAATCTTCTAATAAAATACTTTCTGTAAGTTCAAGAGTGAGTAATTTAGGATTGATGTTATTTGCTTGCAAGGCTGATTTAACATGCTTAGCGAAAGTATTTTGGTGAAATTGCTTAGCGCTGACATTAACAGATAAAACAATGTTGCGTGTTAAATCATTTTTTTGCCATTTCTTAATTTGTGCGCACGCGGTTTCTAACACCCACTGGCCAATAGGCAAAATTAAACCTGTTTCTTCCGCAAGTGGAATAAATTGTAGCGGTGGGACGAGACCGCGCGTAGGGTGTATCCAGCGCACTAAAGCTTCTGCGCCAATGATTTCACATTTTTGGTTTACTTGAATTTGGTAATATAGTTCAAGTTGTCTTTTTTCAACGGCTTTTCTAAGCTCGCGCTCAAGCTCAACGCGTTGATGAATTGCTTCTTGCATTTGGGGGTCATAAAAACGTAAGTTGTTGCGACCTGCTTTTTTGGCCTGATACATGGCAATGTCAGCGTGTTTGAGTAGCTCTTCTTGTGATTCGTTATGATCACTAAACAGCGCTGCACCTATGCTAGGCGTGTTATGGTGCTCATGTATGCCCAGTTGGTAAGGCGCGTTTAGGGCATTTAAAATCTTGGTGCCAATAATTTCAGCTTGCCTTGCAGCTTCTAGTGGTTTTTCGCTCAGGTTTTCAAGTAATACCACGTATTCATCACCACCTAAACGGGCAACTGTGTCGTCTTCACGTACGCAGTCTGTCAGGCGTTTAGCCACTTCTTTTAATAGCATGTCGCCTACGTCGTGACCCAAGGTGTCGTTTAAGGATTTAAAATGGTCCAAGTCTAAAAATAGCAGAGCACCATCTCTGCCACTACGCGCATGCGATACCAGTGCATGGTTAAGTCTATCAATCAGTAAACGGCGATTCGCTAAACCAGTCAGTGGGTCGTAAAACGCTAAAAACTGAATTTCATCGGCGGTAGATTTTTCTCGCGTAATGTCCACCAAAGTCGTCACATAGTTAGTCACTCTATTGTCTGAGTCTTTGACGGCAGTAATGGATAGGATACCAGGGTAAACTTCACCATTTTTACGCATACTGTAAAGTTCACCTTTCCAAGCGCCATGGGTGTTTACGCTATCCCATATGCCCTTGTAAAAATCAGCATCATGCAGATTTGACCTGAGCGGTAATGCCGTTTTTCCAATGACCTCACTAGCCTCATAACCAGTAATCTCTGTGAACGCCTTATTGACGCGCAAAATGACTTGGTTATGGTCTGACACCATCATGCTTTCTTGCGCTTCAAAGGCAATTGCCGAAATGCTCAAGTTGAGCTCAGTGTTTTTGCGATCGGTAATGTCAGTATGCGTGCCTATCATGCGCAAGGGTTTACCATTTTCATCACGGTTTACCACCAGTCCACGACTGGAAATCCATTTGTATTGACCGTCTTTACACTTCAGCCGATATTCTATTAAGTAGTGGTCTGATTTACCGTCTATATAGTCTTTTAATGTTGCAGTGACTTGTTTGCTATCATCAGGGTGGATAAGCGCTATTCGCTCTTCATAGCTAGAAGGGAGTTTGTCCGTGTCACCATAACCAAATAAGTGTAGCCAGCGTGTCGAATATTTAATTTCATTTGAAGGTATATCCCAATCCCACACGCCATCGCCCGAGCCCTCAATAGCTAGTTTCCAGCGATTCTCACTTTCGCTTAATTGAGTTTCATAATTTTTACGCTCAGTCACGTCGCGTGAAAGCACAATAAAACGTGGATTATTGGGGTCTGAATCTGATTTTTTTGCGATGGATAACTCAAACCATAATTCACCTTTGGGAGTGGAACGAGGATACTGCTTCCCACGAGACCAACCTTGTGTGTTAGCCTCTTGTAAAGCACCCATGATGACGGTGGCAGCGCGTTGCGGCAACATTTGCGGCACAGTTTTACCTAGTGTTTCTTTGATAGGCGCGACAAGTAAGCTTTCATCAGGGGCGTGGATAGCGTAATAGCGGCCATCTAGCCCTAAATCAAACAACATGTCGGGTAGGGCTTCTAAAGTAGAGGTAAGTTGGCCTGCCATGATGTCAAACTCGGTGGAAGCCAATGCAATTTCATCGTTACCACCTAAATTAGCGCGTGCATCTAATTTACCGCTACTGTATTGATGAATAGTATTGGCGAGCTTTTTGACGCGTGAAACAATGTGGCGCTCTACGGCAAGATCAATTAAAAATCCAATCAGTAAGCCAATGGCAAGTACCATAGAGGTGAGAGAATAAAATAGCTGCCGCATCGGGGATAAAATTTCATCAATCGGCACCAGTCTAAAGTATTGCCACTTCACAACGGGTAACTGCATGGAGGTCACCATGTATGATTTGCCCTGAAAGACGACCTTTTGCAGTTTTGGTGTGGAGTCATTGCTACTGTTAGCGCGTAATAGCTTTTTAAGTGCAGGCTCTTTTTCTAAATAGGGTTCAATATCTTTTGGGTTAGCTCTCAGTATTTCTTGCCAAGGGCCAGCTTCAATCATGTGATTTTCAGCATCTAATAAAAAACGCTGCTCACCTTGATAACGATTGTTTTGTTGAAAAATATCAAGCGATTCTTTTCTCAGACCAATATCACGCCCAACAGTACCAACCCATTTTTCATTCAAATCAATGGGCAAAACGGCGCTGATAATCCAATCCATTGACACTGGGTCGAGCGTGGGGCTGGTCCAGCGCACTTCACGCTGCGGGTTGGTTTTTGGGTTGCCTAAGGTGAGCCAAGGAGTATTGGTGTAATCAGTGTCGGCCTTCATGAGTGAAGTAAAATTGGGGTAAAGGTGATCAAAAATAACTTCAGTTTTATCTAAAGTGAGCACCCAAATATTGCCCGTGTTGGTAGTGATTGAACTGCCAAAAGCATCTAACGCTAGTTTGGTGCGTAAATGAAATGATTTTTGATGCGCGTCAAGCTTTGCATCAGGCGGTAAAAACAGCCCAGATTCATGCTTGCCATCAAATATGGCAGCATTATTGCGCCAAGCACCATCTGGATCTTGCTGAATGATGCGATTAAAAGCAGCCTCTTCGCCAGCAATCGGGGGAGGGGTTAATGTTTGTTTCAGTGTAAGAGATAACGCTTTTAAGCCTGTTTCATAAGCGATGATTTTTTGCGTGTTGGCTTCAACAAGGTTTTTTGTTTCAGCAAGTTGAACGGCTGATTCACTGGCCAACAGCTTATGTTTAACGTATGCGTAAATGCCCGTGGCAGCAGGTAAGGTCACTAGTGCAACGCTAGTGGCCACAATTAACATCAGCTTACGGCCGATAGTCATGCTGTGATAGTCCCTGAAACTGCCCATAATCGCATAGAATAATTATAACTGCATAAAGTAACTGTAGGTAAATAAAATCTATTTTTATCAAATACTAACAAACACTTAAACAAACTTGATAAGTAACTGCATTAAGAATTTATGTGCTTATCTGCAATGTGAATATTTGTAAATAATTCAATAGATTAGCTGTTTCATAAGCGCTATAGCTGCATTTTATAACGGCTGATTGTGCGTTTAATTTAATTATTTTGGCTAAATAGCCAGCAAAATCGGGCGATTTAAGTTATTGCGCCATGTCTATTACAAAGCAATGGTAGTTATGCAGTCGTTTTCTGCGTTATTGAGTACTCATATTTGCATGTCATCATTTGATCACCGCTGGAAGCCAGTATCCATGTGGCTTCCAGGGCGATGATTTTCGCTCGGGTGTTTTTCGTGGTTTATTGGCTTTTTTTTGTAGATTGATAGTAGTGTAGTGGTTTGGCGCATTAAAGTTAAAGCTAAACTTTATATATATAAATTAACTATATGAATATAAACATATACTAACTATTTTTTGCGAGCATTTCTCTAATGTTGGCCATTTTAGATTTACCAAAGTCTTTACTGGCTTCTGGGTCTTTATTGAAAGGGTTGCCAAAATGGCGCACATCTTCTTTAGGAATTTCACCAATAAAGCGGCTGGGTTCGCACATTTCCATTTCGCCCGCCCGCTTACGTTTTTTGCACCATGAGATATTGAGCGATTTTTGCGCGCGCGTGATGCCCACATACATTAAGCGGCGTTCTTCCTCGATTTTAGTCGGGTCAGAAGTGGCCAAATCAACACTTTCTCTGTGCGGTAATATACCTTCTTCTACGCCAATTAAAAATACATGGCCAAACTCCAAGCCCTTAGCGGCATGCAAAGTTGAGAGTTTAACGGCATCGGGCTCACCTTCTTCTTGACCTTCCAACATGCTCATCAGCGATACCATTTGCGTGAGCTCTAGCAGGTTTTTGCCTTCAGTCTCAGCGCCAAATTCGGTGCTAGCTTCGCCTTTTTTAGTTAGCCAACCGACAAAGTCTAGCACATTCGACCATTTAGCTTCTGCGGCGCGTGGTTCTTCAATATCATATAAATAAGATTCATATTGAATGGCAGTTAGTAAGTCATTGAGCACTTCGCCCGCAATATCGCTAACTGCTCTATCTTGCAACTTATTGATATACTGGCAGAAATTGAGTAAATCATCGCATTGCTTATGGCCGATTTCACTTTGAAATTCACTTTCAAAAGCTGCAGCAAAGAGCGATATTTTGTGCGCACTCGCGTATTCCCCCAATCGTTCTAATGTCGTGTTGCCGATGCCTTTTTTGGGCGTGGTAGCGGCGCGAATAAACGCAGGGTCATCATCTTCATTCGCAATCAGGCGTAAGTAACTGACTAAGTCTTTGATTTCAGCTTTATCAAAAAAAGATTGACCACCAGAAATCGTGTAGGGAATATTATTTTTACGTAATTCTTTTTCAAAAATGCGGGCCTGATGGTTACCGCGATAGAGAATTGCATAATCTTTAAATTGTGTTCTATGTTCAAATTTATGTGCTTGCAGTTTCATGAGCACACTTTCTGCTTCATGCTCTTCACTCATGCAGGCGGTGATTTGCATTAAATCGCCAGTGCCAAGCTCGCTCCAAAGTTTCTTTTCAAATAATTTGGGATTATTGCTAATGACTTGATTTGCAGCACGTAAAATCCGCACGGTAGAGCGATAATTTTGTTCTAATTTAATCACTTTTAGCTTGCTAAAGTCTTCGGTGAGTTGCCGTAAATTTTCAACGTCTGCACCGCGCCAGCCGTAAATGGCTTGGTCATCATCCCCTACGGCTGTAAATTGGCCACGCACGCCGGTGAGCATTTTGACGAGCTTATATTGGCAAGCATTGGTGTCTTGATATTCATCTATCAGCAAATATTGCAATTTGCGTTGCCAGCGATTAAGAGCGTCTTCGTGTGTATCAAATAATTCAACTGGCAGTTTAATTAAATCATCAAAATCAACCGCTTGATACGCTTTTAAGGTTTGTTGATAAATCTGATAAACCTTGGCCGCAGCGTGGGTGAGTTCTTCATTCGCCGTGGCCTTAGCTTGGTCTGGATTCACAAAGCCGTTTTTCCAGTTTGAAATCTGCCATTGGGTTTTGCGTAATAATTGTTTGTCGGTAGTGGCAAGCACATCACTTAAAATTTTATAACTATCGCTAGCATCTAAAATGGAAAACTGAGGCTTATAGCCCAGAAGTGCTGCCTCTTGGCGTAATATTTGTAGCCCTAGCGAGTGGAAAGTGGCAATGGTGAGGCCTTTGAGGTTTTTGCCTTGCATGAGTTTAGTCACGCGTTCGCGCATTTCCAATGCAGCTTTATTAGTGAAAGTGATTGCAGCGATTTCTTTGGGCTGATAATCAGCCTCGTTAATTAAGTAGCTGATTTTTTGTGTAATAACACGCGTTTTTCCAGAGCCAGCACCAGCCAACACCAGAAGTGGGCCATCTAAATATTTTACGGCTTCGCGCTGGGGCGCATTGAGGGAGTTAAGCATAAGGTTCTGACGTTGACGGAAGTACACTGAACTTGCAAGCGTGCGATTTTAGCTTTTATGGGCAAAACTGGCTATTAAAATATCAATCGTTTAGTGCTAACTCGATGCCAATTAAATAATCCACTAATGGCATAGTAATTGCTTTTAACATCAGTAGAGTTTTAATGCACTTTGATTTATGCCTGCGCTACGCATAAATGAATAGCTGGTAATTATGGTGATATAAAATATTAAGTTATTGATATTAAATTAAAAAATGATTTTAGTTGGCAGCTACTTAAGTTGTTGATAGAATCAAAAATGATGACAACAAAGATGAACGATAAATTAAATAAAACGACCATTTGCGCCATTGCGGCCATCGAAATTGTCGATTTTTCTAAGAAAAATGACGCCGAGCAGATTAATAGCAAATATAGTTTAAACCAGTTGGTCAATGCGGCATTAAAAGAATATGCACGCTATGACCGCATATTGCTGGACAAAGGTGATGGTGTAGTGATGGCTTATTTGGCTACGCCTGAAGACATGTTGGCGATTATGGTAGATATACGTCAGCAGATTATGCAGCATAACGCACAAGGTTTGGTGCCAATATTTGTGCGCATCGGTATTCACCTTGGGGCGGTGCGCGTGGTGCACGATGTCAATGAGCAGCCTAATTTTATAGGCGAGGGTTTAAACGAAGCGCAACGTATTACGCATTTTGCGCAAGAAAATGGCATTGTTGTTTCACCTGCCTATTATGCAGTCACATTACCTTTACCTAGTGAAATAGCCGCTTTGTACGCATATTCAGGCTTTAAAAAAGATCCAAAAGCCACGGAATACCAAGCATATGCTTTAGATTCGGCAAATCATATTGAAAGCCTTTTGGCCAATGAAGTGCAGCCTGAACCCACTACAGAAGCTGCCCCAGTAGAACAACCAGGCCTATTACCAGCTTACCAACCAGATAAAAGCACCAGTATTTTTAGTAAGCTAAATTGGAAAGTAATGTTAGCTGGATTGGCGATTTTGCTTGGATTATATGTGGTGATCACGGTTCTGAATGCACCAAAAACGCCAGAAATCATCATGAGTTCACCTGAACCTATTGAACAAGAAGTTGTTAAACCTGAAGCAACAAAGCCAGCTACTGCGAACGATGACGCGGCTTTAGCTGCACAAAGCGCTACCGCTACCAGCACACAAGACACACATGGTTTGCTACCCAATGAAACCATTGAAGAGTTGCCAAAAATGGAGACTAAAACCAGTCAGGCAACGGTAAATAAAGACCAGCCAGTTGCACCTGAAGCCGCAAAAATAACGGTGACTGATGAAGGGTCTAAGTCGGAATCAAAACGCGTTAATAAGCGGGTTTATAAAAAATCCGCTAGCGAGAGCGCTGTAAATGCGGGGCAGGAAACAAGCCAAGTAACACAAACAGCAACTACAGAAAACGAGCCAGAGCAAAAAACTACCGAGCCTGCCAAGACGGAACCACAAACAGCGAATCATCAAAAAGCAGTAGAAAAGAAATCTGCCGATAAATCAGGCTGGGATAGCTTTAAAGATAGCGTAAAACAAGGCTCACAACAACGCACTTGTTCGCAAGGCGAAGTTGCTTTAGGGCAATGCAAATAGCCTTGTAATTAATGCGCAACAAAACTTAGTCAGTATTGTTGGATGCACGCTCATCAATTGCTGATGCTGCGTTTTGCGCAGCATTATTTTTGTCACTGGAAATAGCCTTTTCACGGCTAGCTTCAATCATTGCTTGACGACTCAATGGCGTTTCCAAGCTCACGCGACCAATCGCACCGCTACGATAATCCGTTAAAAAAGCCATCGCTGTTTTTTCCATATCAAAAAAACCATCATGGCGCTTGTAAGAGCGGCGTTTTGCGATGGCTTCAAGCAAATCTACGCCGTCAATCTTGGTGACATCAATCTTCATCGCATCTAATTTATAGCGCGCATTGAGTAAATCTGGGTAAGTTTTTAGCAAATTATTGGCTAAAAAAAGCGCCACATCTTCATCAATTACGGCATTGCGGCCAATGGCGTGGCTGGCAGCCAACATATAGCCGTCACTTTCATATTCAATTTTTGGCCACATCATGCCGGGCGTATCGGTAATGCTCATGGTTTCAGATAAATCAAAGCGTTGCTGTGTTTTAGTCACGGCAGGTTCATCGCCCACTTTGGCCACGCGGCGGTTGAGCAGGGCGTTCATCAGGGTAGATTTGCCGACGTTAGGAATGCCCATAATCAACATGCGCAATGGCTTTAAATGTGTGCCGCGATGCGGCGTAAGCGCTAAGCAATGCTTTAATATTTTTTGTGCTTCTCCGGCTTTTTTACATGAAAGGGCAATCGCTTTGGTATTAGGTAGTTTGTTAAAGTAATTTAGCCAAGCTTCAGTTGCTTTGGGGTCGGCTAGGTCTGATTTATTGAGCACTTTAAGTTGGGGGCGTTGCCTAAACAGCCGCATTTCATCAATCATCGGGTTATGGCTGGCAGCAGGCACGCGCGCATCGAGCACCTCAATCACCATGTCGGTAAATTCCATGGTTTCTTCCGCCTTTTTGCGTGCTTGGGTCATGTGCCCCGGATACCACTGAATCGCCATTTAAACTCCGTTTGATAATTGAAAAAATACTGCGTCGGCATCGCCTTGCCGTACTAAAATGTACTGTCTGCGGCTCGCCTTCTTGTCTTTTTTTATTTTGAAACGAAGTTAGGCCACCTTGGTATTTTAACATTTAGTACATGAGTTGTTTGCGCTAACTTGAGGTGTATGATTCACCTCAAATAAATCTATAAAACAAGCCTAAAAACTGCCCGAGAGAAAATCATGCCTCTGGAAGCCGCATAGATACTGGCTTGCAGAGGTGGTGAAGGGAAGATGTGTGAATTCAGGTTTAAAAAGCGAGTTTTGTTACTTAAAAATTTAACGCAATATTGCGCTTATTGCGCTAATTCGCGTTGCGCTTTGCGTTCTCGTCTTTCTTGCTGGCGAAGTTTTCTTTTTTCGCGAATTTCTTGGCGTTGCTCTGGCGTCATATTTTTAAATTTTTGGCGAAACTGGGCTTTTTGCTCTGGGGATAAGTTTTTCCAGCGCTCACGCAGCAACTTGCGCTCTTCAGGCGGCAGCGCTTTAAAGGCACGCATCTGCGCCTTCACTTCGGCCTTTTCTTCTTTTGAAAGTTTTTTATAGCGTTGCAAACCCGATTTTAAGTTTTCACGTTGCGCTGGATCCATATTAGCCCATTTTTCAGCCCCTTTGCTTAAGCGAAGCTGGCGTTCGGCTGGCAAGTTTTGCCATTGATCTTTCATTGGGGCGAGCGTTTCTTGCTGCTGAGTGCTCAAGCTATCCCAAGCAATACTTGCTTCAGCGTGGGCATTTAATGGCAAAAAACTGAGCTGACATAATAGTACAGCGCTAAAAGAGATGCTTTTTGCAAGCATTTTTATTTTTGTATAGTAGAAAGAAAATACATTCATTTTTTTGTCTCCTGCGGCAAAGGTTGGCTTTGCGTATTATTTTGTTCAGCTTGTACATCTGCCAGTGCAGCGGCTAAAGATTCGCTATCCTCATCATCCAATTCACCCAATAATTCAATCAAATCAATGGGTAATGGAGGCGTTTGTGCTTGCGCAGCTGGCAGTAATAATAAGCACAACAAGCAGCACACAAGTTGCCATTTATAAAGCATGGGTTTCTTCCATTAATACTTCATCAGCCCATAGATAAAAATCAGGGTCACTCATCACTTCCAAATCTTCTGCATTATTTAAAGCTTCAAGCAAGGCAAGGTCTTGGTGATTTGTGGGTGAAGCGCTTGGTGACAGCAACATGAAAGCAACCAAGCTAAACACGACCATCATCGCGGTAACTGCAAGCCAATGCTGATGTAAAAAACTCAGCGTGAGCCATCTTGCTGGGGCTAGGCTTGACGTATTTGCCTGCAAAGATTGACGACGAATATCTGCTAATTGCTTGCGCGTGTCGGCATCAATGCTATTGACGCTGGCATCTAGGTTGGCTTTTATTCTATTTTCAAAGTCGGTTTGCATGTTAATTAACCTCATGGTGTTGTGCTAATTGGCCGCGTAGTTTTTCTAAAGCGCGCGCATAATGGGTTTTGACGCTACTTTCTGAGCATTGCATGACGGTGGCAGTTTCAGCAATATCTAAGCCTTCCCACACGCGCATTAAAAACACTTGTTGCTGACGCAAGGGCAGGGTAGAAAGCGCGGTGTTTAAATCATCCATAAACTGCGCATCTTGCAGCTTTACATCGGGCGCATAGGCTTGGTTGGCAGGCTGTTGGGCTATAAAGTCTTCTTCGTCGTCTTCATTCTCAGCGCTATTCCAGTTAAACCAGCTTCTAAAACGATTGCGTACTTTTTGCCGCCGATGCCAATCTAAGATACGCGTTTGCAAAATGCTATAAAACAGCGCTTTCCATTCATCTTTGGCATGCATGCTGTAATTTTGCACCATTTTTATCATGGCATCTTGTACGATGTCGAGCGCATCGTCGCGATTGCCTGTGGCAATCTGCGCGATGCGAAAAGCACGACCTTCTATGCTACTCAAAAAATATTGCATGCAAATTTTTATTCTGCCAAACCACCATTGTAGCTATTCAAAACACCCTACAGCAATTATTTACGATGATGCGCTGCACGTTTGTCTAGGCGGTTATTGATGCGCTCCCCTTTTCTATCTAGATGATTATCAATGCGGTCACCGCGTTTGTCTAAACGTTGGTCAATACGATCACCTTTTTGCTCAAGCGCATTGGCATGTTGCTCATGGCCATTGGCGCGTGCTTTATCGGCTCTGGCATCATAACGGTCTTCAATACGATCACCCTTGTTGTCTAAACGGTTTTCAATGCGATCACCACGGTTATCTAAGCGATCTTCAATACGGTCACCTTTTTTGTCCAGATAAGTGGCTTTATCCGCCATCGCATTGTATGAAGTGCCTAATGCAAATAGGGTGCTAATAAGAATTAAACTTTTTTTCATGATATTTTCCTTTTTGTTGGGTTTAAAACACGCAAAATAGCGTGCTCTTAACTATCAAAACGCAGTCAAATAGTGTTTGACGACAAGAGTATGAAAAAAAACTTAAATATTTTTGCTCGCTAGTTACGTGTTGTGCAGCAAAGGAGTAATTTCATTGGCAGGTTTTGGGCGGCTGAAAAAATAGCCTTGCATCTCATCGCAAGCATGCGCTTGCAGATACAGCACTTGCTCTTGCGACTCAACCCCTTCAGCAACTATTTTAAGATTAAGATTTTTTGCCAGTGCAATAATTGTTTGCACGATAGGCACATTGTTGTTATGCATCACAACATCATCTACAAACGATTTATCAATTTTCAACGTATCTAACGGCAATTGTTTGAGATACGATAAGCTTGAATACCCAGTGCCAAAATCATCAATTGAAATTTTTACTCCCAACGCTTTGATTTCATGCAGTATTTTGAGTGACGCACCTAGTTCGCTCATCACCATACTTTCGGTGAGTTCAATTTCTAAGTAATGTGCTTGCAAGCCAGTTTCGCTCAAAATATTTTTAATCGAATCAAGTAGGTTGGATTGTCCAAATTGGCGCATTGATAAATTGACGGACATGAGTAGATTGCCATAACCTGCTTTTTGCCAAGCAGTTGCTTGGGCACAGGCGGTTTTAATCACCCATTCACCTATCGGTACAATCAAACCTGTTTCTTCCGCAATATGTATAAATTGCACGGGTGAAACAAAGCCCAATTCTTGGCTTTGCCAGCGAATAAGTGCCTCCATGCCGACCACTTGCATGGTTTGTAAATTGACTTTGGGTTGATAGTGCAGAACAAGCTCATTTTTATCCAGCGCATGGCGTAGCAAGTTCTCCATATAAATTCGGTCTGCCACTTTTTTGTTGAGCGCTTCAGTAAAAAATTGAAAGTTGTTTTTACCTAACTCTTTAGCGCGATACATGGCAATGTCAGCATGCTGAATAAGCGTGCCCACCGTGTCACCATCATTGGGATAAACCGCAACGCCCACGCTGCATGTCATATTAAGCTCAAGTTGGTTAATTGTGAGCGGCTGCGCTACAAACTCTATGATGCGTTGCAGCACCCCCATCACCAACGCTTCATTGCTGTGGCCTTGTAATACAATAATAAACTCATCTCCACCAAAGCGCGCCACAGTATCGGACTCTCTAATGGCACTTTGCAGGCGTTTAGATACTTCAATTAATACTTGATCGCCAAGGTGATGCCCCATGCTGTCGTTGATATATTTAAAGCGATCTAAATCTAAAAACACGACCCAAGTAGGCAGTTTTGTGCGTTGGCTGTGCTCTATGGCTTGCTGCAAGCGATCATCTAATAAAATGCGGTTTGGCAAGCCGGTAAGCTGGTCATGATGGGCTTGAATGAGCAATTGTTCTTCACGCTTTTGGGCAGAAATGGCAATACCAATGCGGTTTGAAAGGTCACGAATTTCACTCCAGTCGCTATCATCAGCGTTAAAGACGGACTTGCTACCGACCGTGAGCAACGCGCAAATGTTTCCCTGCCAAAAAATAGGTAGCACCCATAAATACTGCGCACCTAGTTTGGCTATTTCATGCTGATATACCAAGTTGGCATCAAGCTCAGAAAATTGCCCCATTGATTGCTCAGTTAATGCAGAGATTTCAATTAATGGAATAGACAGTGGAAAGTGTGACTCTATACCAGCATACGCAAAATTGACCAAGCCGTGTGCTTCCGTCTCGGTGCTTTCGGCAATGCGAAACACTTGCACATAAGTATGCGGCTTGAGTTGCAAAATACGCTGGATGATTTGCTTAACTAGATGGTCAACATCTAGTTTTGCAACCATTTTTTTGTCCACATCGGCCAACACTTGCAGCGTATTGAGCTGGCGTTTAATGTCAGACGACATATGATTAAATGCGCTGGCTAATTCAGAAAACTCTGATTTATCATCCACTTGCACTGCTTCAAATTGGCCTTTTGAGATTTTTCTGGTGCCAGCAATTAAATGCTCAAGCGGAATCATGGTGCGTCTAATTTGCGATAAGCTTAACAGCCCGATAATGAGCAAACTTAACACGGCTATCCAGATATAACCATTATCACCATAAAAATCCCACAGGCCGCTACTGGCACTAGGCGTTAAACGCGTGGTTTCAAAAGTCCAAGGCTCATCATTAAACTCCGCATTTAAAAATAACTCCCACGAGCCTGCGGTATTACTATTGGCTTGCTGGGTCTTATTAGGGCTGGCTTCATCGCTAGAGCAAAATAAGGTAAGTTTAGTGTTGGCAGCGTTGCGATAGGCGCATACTTTAATATCAGATGGATATTCGTCTTTATTTCGCCACACATAAACAGGGTTAAGCTCGGCAACTAGCCAGGTGGTATTTGCGTGGTTAGTTGGCATCACAAGGCTAATTAAGGGCGCATGGCTTAGGTTTTTAGGCGCTAACACCAATAATTGCATTCTTTGCTCACGTACTGAAGTTTGCGCTGGCATAACCATTGGATGATTTAAAAATTCGGCGATTTGATTAGCGTCACCATATTTGGCAGTCATTTGGCCATCAACGCCAACTTGCACGAGTGATTTGAAAATAGGGATTTCATAAGATTTTGTCGCAATTAATTGCCATAATTGCTCGGCATTTTGCGCCTCATTTGCATGCGCTGTCGTAAAGTGCTGTAGCATTGATCTGGCAAATAGCAAGTTGCTAAAAGTGGATAAACCATAGTTTTTGCTCAGGTCTATTTCTGATTGGTGCTCATATTCATGAATGAGCCGCCCCATATTGCGGTGCGTGAGACCAGACACCAGCATGGCAGGAATGGCCGCTGCCAAAAACAGTAAAATAGCAATCCGTTGAGAAACTTTGCTTTTTAAAAAAGTACCCGTAATCACCATTTAATTAAAACTTAGCACCTACATTAATAAACTTTCCATCTCTGCCCCAAATGACATCCTCTTTGCTTCTGGCGTGCGACACTTGCACATGTGTGTCATGACTGCTACCAATACTATATAAATCAAAATAGGTGTTAATCGGGTTTAAGGCATGGTCTTTTCTGGCGCCACCATTACCAGGGCCAGTTAAATTAAGGTAAACATAGGGCTGGTCCCACGGGTCTCGTTTTGTATCTAGGTTTACTTCGGCCAAAGAGTCTGGGTATCTGCGATTTTCTTGAAAAAATTGCTCAATTATTGTGCCCATCGCGGCAATATCAGAAACTGCCCCGCTTATTTTGGCCTTCTCCGTATAGTCTTTATATGCGGGGATGGCAATTGCAGCCAAAATGCCAATAATGGCAACTGTAATCATCATTTCTATCAGCGTAAAGCCGCGATGTTTTTTTATATAGCGTGGCTTTAATTTTAAGGGGGGTATGATCATGCTTATTATTACTAGGAGAATATTTAATCATTTATCAAGCAAAAATAATGCCATAAACGTTAATTTATGTAAATTAAATAAATGCTTAGCAATAACGCTAACTATGCGTGGGCATTATTCAAATTTTGCGAGTTTAAGCCAGCATGCAATCGCTTAGCCCTGCTGAAAATTGTCCAACTTTCAACGCAGTTGTTAAATTGATGAACAAAAATAGCGCTTATGCGTGTGAGCTAATGCAAATATGCGCTTGAAGCTTGCTTTTTCAATTAAAATAAGCGCATGAATACCGCGACTGAACACTCAGAAATCAAGCCGAATCAATCTGTTGCCTTACTTAAAGCGCTGCATATATTGACGCGTGACGGCAAACTTAACCAAGATAGCCGCCGTAAGTTAAAACAGGTTTATCATTTGGTGAATTTCATCGAGCCACTTTTTAATGCCGTATTGGCACAAAACGCTAATCCAACGTTGGTGGATCACGGTGCGGGCAAGTCATATTTAGGGTTTATTTTGTATGATTTGCTCATCAAGCAACATAGCAGCGGGCAGGTGATTGGCATTGAAACACGCGAAGAATTAGTAGAAAAATCAAAGACTTTAGCACTGCAGTGCGGTTTTGAGCGTATGCATTTTGAGCATTTAACCGTAGAAGAATCCATCACTTCTGCTACGATTCCTGAAAGGGTTGATATTGTCACCGCGTTGCACGCTTGTAATACAGCTACCGATGACGCCATTCAATTTGGTTTAATAAAGCACGCAAAATACATGGTGCTGGTGCCGTGTTGCCAAGCCGAGGTGGCAGAAGTCTTGCGCAAGCATAAAAATGAGAGCTTTGGCAAAACGCCTTTGAGTGAAATTTGGCGTCACCCCATACACACGCGCGAATTTGGCAGCCAAATTACCAATGTGTTGCGCTGTTTGCAGCTAGAAGCCGCTGGCTATAGCGTGACGGTGACCGAGTTGGTGGGCTGGGAACATTCGATGAAAAATGAGCTGATTATTGCCAAATATACTGGCCAGCCACGCAAAAATGCGCAAGCGCGTATGGAGGCAATTTTGCAAGAATTTAACCTGCAAGACATACAGCATCGTTTTAGTTTTTGCGCATAATTAACACAGCAAATATAACGCTAAAAAATAAGGTTTTTTTGGCTTTTTTATATCAACATCATTTGACCACCTCTGTAAGCCAGTCAGCATGAGGCTTGCAGCGGCATAAAAATCTCTCGGACGTTTTTTAATGCTACAGTGTAATAAAATGCATATTCAATTTTCACAATTTTTCGTGTGGATTTGGCTGCTTGTTTGCGCGCATTTTTCACCCAATACTCTTGCGGATGAAGTTGCTAAAACTGCGCAGAAATCGCCCGACATTTTACTTGCACACATTTACCAGCGCGGTGTGGATGTTAAGCAATATTTAGTGAGTGAAAAATTAGATGGCGTGCGCGCGATTTGGGATGGCAAAGTGTTGCGCACGCGCGCTGGTAATGTGATTAACGCGCCATTTTGGTTTACCAAACCATTGCCTGCCACAGCGCTGGATGGTGAATTGTGGCTAGCGCGCAGGCAATTTGATGCGCTTTCTGCTGCGGTGCGTAAAGAGGTGCCTGTAGAGGCAGAATGGAAAAATATTAGTTATAACGTGTTTGAGTTGCCGGGTGACGCTGGCACATTTGAAGCACGCGCAAAACACATTGAAGAAATTGTAGAAGAAGCTCATTTAGCGCATTTAAAAGCGGTAAAGCAGTTTCGGCTAAAAAATGAAGCGGAGCTCAACCTAAAGCTAAAGCAAATTGTAGCGGCAGGTGGCGAGGGTTTGATGTTGCATCGTGCAGATGCACTTTATGTAACGGGGCGCAATGATGCGCTACTCAAACTAAAACTGTTGTTAGATGCTGAGGCAACCGTGATTGCGCACACCGCAGGGCGCGGAAAATATCAAGGCAAGCTTGGTGCGCTGGTGGTGCAAACGCCAGAAGGGGTGCAGTTTAAGTTAGGCACTGGTTTAAGTGACGCCGAGCGCCAAAACCCGCCCAAAATTGGCAGTGTGGTGACTTATACTTACCGTGAAGTTACAAAAAATGGCAAGCCAAAATTTGCTAGCTTTTTGCGGGTGAGAAACGATTAAAGCTTGTTTTGCGCTAAACTTTTTTTAATACGCTGCTGTCGTTCATATTGTTGAACTCTAAAAGCGCAGCACGATGAATCAAGGCTTGTACAACGATATTAGCTAGGCCAAGTAAAATGCCTTTTTGGTAGAGCGTGAGCGTTTTGGGTTCTTGCCCAATAATGCAGATACTGCCAATATTTTCACCACTTGGCATTTTGAGCGGCACACCAGCATAAAAGCGAATATGCGGATAGGCTGTGACAAAGGGGCTATCAGAAAATCGTGCGTCTAAGCTGGCATCAGACACTTCAATCATCTGATTATCTAAGTTGGCAATGGTTGAAAATGCCAAGTCACGGTGCGTTTCCTTTACGCTTTCCAAACCTACATTGGCTTTAAACCACTGTCTATTTGCATCTACTAAGCTAATGAGCGCGATGGGTGCTGCGCAGACTTGGCTCACTAACTTTACAATTTCGTCAAAAATAGCTTCTGGTGGCGTGTCTAGCACCATGAGCTGGTGCAGTTTTTCAAGGCGTGCTTTTTCATTTATTGGTGTTGGCACTGTTATCATCATCTGTTGTCCTAAAGGTTGCAACAATGGGGCTTATGCGTAGTACGCTGGTAGGCATTATAGCTAAATGTACTTAAATTGTCACAATAACGCGGTGTACTGTTGTTATTTTGCATATATTTGCCGCTGAGAATAGCCTATATTGTGTCACATAGCATGATAAAATGCGCCACGTATGACAAGTCAACACAACCACCATTCTAGCCAAGTATCTTCATTTTTAAAGGCGCTTGCCAACTGCATGTTGACTGACCGCCATGCACTGCGACGCAAATTGCGCGATGTGCAAGACCTGCAAAAAACCACCGATGAGAAATCAACCCAAACAGCGCAGCGACTGCTCAATGATGTCGCGCAAAAAGTACGTGCCTCACAGGCTAAATTTAGTGCGCGGTTAACACGTTTACCAAAGCCTGTTTATCCACCAGCATTGCCAGTTAGCGGCAAAAAAGATGAGATTGCAGCAGCGATACAACAACATCAAGTGGTGATTGTGTGTGGCGAAACCGGCTCAGGTAAGACCACGCAGCTACCCAAAATTTGTTTAGAGTTAGGCCGTGGCGTGGCTGGTTTAATTGGGCACACGCAGCCAAGACGTATCGCCGCACGCTCGGTGGCTAGCCGCATTGCGCAAGAATTAAACTCACCATTAGGTGAGGCGGTGGGTTACAAAGTGCGCTTTAACGATAAGCTCTCTGAAAGCAGCTACGTCAAGCTGATGACGGATGGTATTTTGTTGGCTGAAACGCAAGGCGATAAATTTTTAAACGCTTACGACACGATTATTATTGATGAGGCGCATGAGCGCAGCTTAAATATTGATTTTTTGCTTGGCTATTTAAAGCAACTTTTGCCAAAGCGGCCAGATTTAAAGGTGATTGTGACTTCGGCTACCATTGATGCCGACCGTTTTTCGCGACATTTTAACGGCGCACCCGTCATTGAAGTTTCTGGGCGGACTTTTCCAGTAGAAGTGCGTTATCGCCCGCTGGGAAAAGCTGGCTTCACGGCAAAAGAGCTGACAGCGGATGATGATGAAGGCGACATTGAGCTGCTAGGCCAAGATTTAATGGGTATAAAGCGCAAAGCTCGCACCGAGGCACGCTGGCTGGAAGAAGATGACGAAGAAGAAGCGATTGAAGAGGCCATTTTAGATGCGGCCGATGATTTGTTGCGTCAGGGTGATGGCGATATTTTAGTATTTTTGCCTGGCGAGCGCGAAATTCGCGATGTGGCCGACCATTTACGCAAATATCAAGGTCGCTCTGCCAAACTCAAGCATATTGAAGTGCTGCCGCTGTTTGCGCGCTTGAGTATTGAAGACCAGCAAAAGATTTTTAAATCGCACAGCGCGCGTCGTATTGTGTTGGCCACCAATGTGGCAGAAACCTCACTCACCGTGCCGGGCATCAAATATGTGATAGATGCAGGGTTAGCGCGCGTGAATCGCTATAGCCCGCGCGCAAAAGTTGAGCAATTGCAGATTGAAAAAATCAGCCAAGCCGCCGCCAAGCAAAGGGCGGGGCGCTGCGGGCGAGTTTCAAATGGTATTTGCGTTAGGTTATATTCTGAGCAAGATTTTAATGGCCGCCCAGAATTTACTGAGCCAGAAATTTTACGCAGCTCATTAGCGAGTGTCATTTTGCGCATGTCAGCCTTGCGCTTGGGCGATGTGGCGGAGTTTCCGTTTATTGAGGCGCCTAGCTCACGTTTAATAGCCGATGGTTATTTGCTATTGCAAGAACTTGGCGCAGTGGATGCCAAACGCCAAATTACCGAAACTGGCTTGCAGCTCGCTAAACTGCCTTTAGACCCTCGAGTGGGACGCATGATTTTGGCAGCTAAACGGGAAGCATGTTTAAAAGAAATACTCATTATTGCCAGCGTGCTCAGTATTCAGGACCCACGCGAGCGCCCAATGGATAAGCGTGAAGCAGCCGATAATGCGCATAGTAAGTTTGCCCAATCTAACACATTAGAAAGTCTAGGCTCGGATTTTATGAGCTACCTTAAGCTTTGGAATTGGTTTGATAGCGCGCTCAAAAACAAAAAGTCTAATAAAGATTTACTCAATCAGTGTCACACCAATTTTCTGTCATTTTTACGCCTAAAAGAGTGGCGAGAGCTCCATGCGCAGTTGCTAGAGATAGTCCAAGAAATGGATTTTAAGCTCAATGACAAAGAGGCTAATTATGAGCAAATTCATAAGGCTTTATTGGCAGGCTTATTGGGCAATATTGGCTTTAAAGATGGTGAAAACGAATCTTATGCAGGTGCGCGAGGCATTCGCTTTCATATTGCACCGGGCTCAACGCTCAAAAAAGTGCGCCCAAAATGGGTGATTGCGGCGGAGTTGGTTGACACGACAAAGCTATATGCGCGTTGTGTCGCCAAAATTGAACCTGATTGGATAGAGCCGCTGGCGCGCGGTTTGACCGATAGCCAATATACCGACCCGCGCTGGGATAGGCGCATGGGCATGGTGAACGCGTGGGAACGTGTTTCACTTTATGGTTTAACGATTATCCCAAAGCGCCGCGTGCATTATGGGCCAATTAACCCGCAAGAGTCGCGTGAAATTTTTATTCGTGAAGCATTAGCCAATGGTGAGTTTGATACCAAAGCTGCTTTTTTCACAGCTAATGAGCGCTTAATCGCCGAAGTTGAAGAGCTTGAACATAAGGCAAGACGCCAAGATGTGTTAATAGACGAACATCAGCTTTTTGCCTTCTACGATAGCAAAATTCCAGCTGATATTTGCCAAGCGGCAACTTTTGAAAAATGGCGCGAAGGCGCAGAAAAACTTAACCCAAAGCTGCTTTATTTAACACGCGATGATTTAATGCGTCATGGCGCGGATGCAATTACTGAAATACAGTTTCCTGAAACATTGATGCTTTCAGCCATCCATGTTTCCCTCACCCCCAGCCCCTCTCCCGCAAGCGGGAGAGGGGTGCACGACAGTGCGGGTGAGGGAAAAACCGTGGATATTGCACTTAAATACCGTTTTGAACCTAATCATGTTTTAGATGGCGTTACGGCGACGATTCCACTCGCTTTGCTCAACCAACTCAACCCGGTGCAAACAGAGTGGCTGGTGCCAGGCATGTTGCGTGAAAAACTCACCTATTTAATTAAAGCGTTACCTAAAACTTTTCGTCGCGTATGCGTGCCAGTGCCTGAGTTCGTGACAGGGTTTTTAGAACATATTGACCATCGTTACAACACGCCGCTATTAGAAACGCTAGCGGCCTATATTCAACACAAAACCACCCTGAAAATTAGCAAAGAAGACTGGGATTTAGCGGAGGTTTCACCGCACCATTTAATGAACTTTAGTGTGATTGATGATGCTGGGCGCGAACTTGCCATGGGGCGCGATTGGAATGCCCTAAAAAAACAATTAGGTTCAGCCGCGCAGCTCACCTTTAGAAACACATCGCCCGATATTGAAAAAAATGGCTTAAAACAGTGGGATTTTGGCGATTTACCAGAGACCTTAAATTTTGAGCGTGATGGTGTAAAAATGGTGGGTTACCCAGCGCTTGAAGATGATGTTGAGAGCGTTTCAGTTAAGTTATTTGATACTGAGCGTGAGGCGGCGGTAAATCTGCGGCAGGGTGTTTGCCGATTAATGCGTTTTGAGTTAAAAGAACAAATGAAGCAGCTTGAGAAAAGTCTGCCGAATTTTAACCAATATGCGCTTACGTTGCGAGGGGTGATTTCGCCCGATGATTTGCGAGAAGATATGATTAGCGCCATTGCCGACCGTGCTTTTATTGGCGATGATGATGTGCCGCGCACTAATGCCGATTTTATGAAACTGAAAGCCAGAGCCATAACGCGCTTGCCAGCGGTGACAGAAGCGATAGCGCGCCAAGCCCAAGCGATTGCAACGGAATATCAATTACTGATAGCGCAGCAAGCCAAAATGCCTACTACGGTCAATCGCCTAAAACGCGATTGTGAACAACAAATTGGTTTGTTGGTGTATAAAGGTTGCTTTAGCCAAACACCGTGGGAGCAATTGCAGAACGTGCCGCGCTATTTAAAAGCTTTGCGCTTACGCATTGAAAAACAACCTGCCAACCCAGACCGTGATGGCAAAAATGCAGCCAGCGTGGGGCAAATTTGGGATAAATGGCAGGCTAAAACCCATGCGCTGTTTAGCGCGCATTTAGATGTTCCGCCAGAGTTGCAAGCGTTTAGATGGCAAATAGAAGAGTTACGTGTTTCGCTTTTTGCGCAAGAGTTGCGCACACCTTATCCAGTCTCGATTAAGCGGCTTGAAAAAACGTGGGCAGACATGCGCTTTTAATTAGCGATGCAAAACCAACGCTTACAAACTCAAATATTAAGACCACGCGGTGATGCCTCTATCCGCCTGCAAATTAGCCGAAACACATTAATCGCAGTAATTTTTTCACTGGTCATTCATGCGCTCATTTTGGTGTTTGTGGCGCCAATGTTGCTTTTTAATCAAGCCTCTCCACCGCCAACCACACTAGAAATCAGCCTTGCCCCAGCCAAGATAGAAAAACCTATTGTGCCAGAAGCCAACCCCGAACCTTTGCCTGAACTTGTGCCTGAAAAACCAGTGGTGAAAAAGGTCGAAAAAAAAGTGAAACCCAAACGCAAAGTGATGGCTAAACCAGCAAACGCCGCACAAAAGCCAGTATTTACCATGCCTGAAGAAGACACTAAGCCGGTTGTTGAAAGCACGCCAGCGCCAACGCCGCCAGTCAATGTGCCATCTGCAAGCGAGCCTACCGACATGGCTTCATACATCAAAGCGCAACAAGCCAAACGCAATGCTGGAGAAGGCGATGCGGCACAGCAAAATGCAGAGGCGATTGCGCGCGAGCAAGGTCCAAGCGAAGAACAAAAACGCGAGGAACGCATTAAAAATAATTTAAAAGTGGGCACCAATGGCATATTTGAAATCACCAGCAAAAGTAGTCGCCGCATCACTTTTTCATTTAAAGGGTGGACGAACGATTATAGCAATGCGCGGCGCGAATATTTTGAAGTTGAAGCCATGCAAGATGAAGATGTGCGCTTGCTGGCTGTGCAAAAAATGATCAGTTTAATTCGCACGCATTATCAAGGCGATTTTAATTGGGAGTCGCAACGCTTAAACCGCACGGTGGTGAAATCTGCACGTTTAGAAGATAACGCAGAGCTTGAAAATTTTTTGATGATGGAGTTTTATGGCACGCATTATAAAGCCAAATTTTAAGCTAAAAAGACACTTTTTTTACGCATCTTCATTTCACCGCTTCTGTAAGCCAGTATCCATGCGGCTTCCAGAGGCATAAAATTCTCTCGGGCGAAATTAACAGCTAATTATTGATTATTTTCAGATTCAATTTTTAGCAAAATTTTATGCGCAATACAGTTTTTTAACTTTGATTAAAACCACGATGTTTGTTGCGCTATGTCATCAAATCAACTCGGTAATGCGCTAACATAACGTTTTACTTCAATTTTTTCTGCCCATGAGCCAGCACCATCTTAAACCTTTATTTGCCCCCAAATCAGTTGCAGTGTTTGGGGCAAGTGATCGCGTGGATTCGGTAGGGCAAATTGTTTTTCAAAACATGTTGCAAAGTGGCTACAAAGGCAAGCTTTATCCAGTTAATCCCAGCCACGCTACGGTACAAGGCTGTAAAGCTTACCCAGCCATTTCACATATTACAGAGACAGTTGATTTAGCGGTTATTGCGACGCCCGCGCAACGCGTTCCGGGCATTATTGCGCAGTGTGGCGAGCATAACGTAAAAGCGGCCATTATCATCAGCGCGGGTTTTGGTGAGGCGGGCGATGCGGTTGGAAAAGCCCTAGAAGCGCAAGTGCTTGAAAATGCGCGGCGCTACGGCATCCGTTTAATTGGGCCCAATTGTTTAGGCGTGATGCGCCCCGATATTGGCCTAAATGCGACCTTTAATAAAGGCAACGCCATTTCTGGCAACATTGCTTTTGTATCGCAATCGGGCGCGCTTTGTACCGCGATTTTAGATTGGGCAAATGCGAATGATGTGGGCTTTTCTAGCGTGGTTTCGATGGGCGCTAGCTTGGATATTGATTTTGGTGAAATTTTAGATTATTTAATTTCAGACACCAAAACGCGCAGTATTTTGCTTTACATTGAAGGCATTCATGATGCACGAGGGTTTATGAGTGCCATTCGCGCGGCAGCACGGGTTAAACCGGTGATTTTAGTGAAAGTTGGGCGTCACCCAGCGGCTTCTAAAGCGGCCATTTCGCATACGGCTTCTTTTGTGGGCTCGGATGATGCTTTTGATGCGGCAATTCGCCGTGCTGGCGTGGTGCGTGTGCAAACCATTACGCAGTTATTCTCTGCTGCAAAGGCGTTATCTTGCGGTTTTGACCCTACTGGTAAGCGCTTGGCGATTGTCACCAATGGCGGCGGGCCAGGCGTGATGGCGACAGATTATGCCATTGATTTAGGCTTAGAAATGGCCACATTATCTGACAACACCATTTCCACGTTAAACCAAGTGCTTCCAGCTACTTGGTCGCATGGCAATCCAGTAGATATAGTGGGCGATGCACAAGCTGACCGTTACCAGCATGCGGTAAAAGCTTGTTTAGAAGACCCCAATGTCGATGGTGTGCTGGCAATATTAACCCCGCAAGCCATGACTAAACCTCTGGATGTGGCCAACGTAGTAATTGAATTGAGCAATCAATATAAAAAACCTTTGCTCACTTCTTGGATGGGCGAAGCGCAGGTCAATGAATCTCGCGCGGCATTTAACTACGCAAGAAAACCGAGCTTTCGTAACCCAGAATCTGCGGTTGATGTATTCTCATTTTTATCGGCGTATCACCAAAACCAAAAACTGTTAATGCAAATGCCCGGGCCACTTTCGCATCATCTTGAGCCTGATGTAGAAAGTGCGCGCATGATTATTGAAGGCGCATTGCAGGAAAAACGCAAAATTTTAGGTGAAATGGAATCCAAAGCCTTGCTTTCCGCATTTCACATTCCGGTAGCGCATACCATGGTGGCGCGCTCGCCCAATGAGGCATTATTGATTGCGCAGCAATTGGGTTTTCCGGTGGCGATGAAAATTAATTCACCCGATATTACCCATAAATCAGATGTTGGCGGGGTCATGCTTAATCTAGTGAATGCGCAAGAAGTCCGCTCGGCTTATCATGAAATTATTGAAAACGTCACACGTAAACGCCCAGATGCCTTTATTAACGGTATTTCGATTCAGCCCATGATTGTTAAAAAAAATGGCCGTGAGTTGATGGTGGGCGTCACGCACGATGCTGTTTTTGGCCCTATTATTACCTTTGGCGCTGGGGGCACAACGGTTGAAATTGTGCACGATAGGTCCGTAGCATTGCCACCGTTAAATAGCTTTTTGGTGAAAGATTTAATTAATGGGACGCATGTGGCTAAAATGTTGGGTGAATTCCGCAATATGCCGCCGGTGAATATGGAGGCGCTTGAGAGTGTGCTGTTGCGCGTTTCTGAGATGGTCTGTGAGCTGCCAATGTTGATGGAAATGGATATTAACCCATTGATTTTAGATGAAAATGGTGTGCTGGCAGCCGATGCGCGCATTATGGTGGATGTGAACCCAAGTAGCGAGCGTTATGAGCACATGGCGATTTACCCTTATCCCACGCATTTGGTGAGCAACTGGCAATTAGCCGATGGCACGGATGTTACGATTCGCCCCATTCGGCCAGAAGACGTTTGGTTGGTGCAAGATTTTGTAAAAAACTTATCAGAAGAAGCACGCTATTTCCGGTTTATGAAAAGTGTTGAAGCACTGAGTGAAACCTTGCTCATTCGTTTTACCCAAATTGATTACAGCCGTGAAATGGCGCTCATTGCAGTGCAAAATGAAAACGATAAAGAAGTGGAATTGGGCGTTACGCGCTATGCGATTAACCCAGATGGACAAAGTTGCGAATTTGCTTTGGTGATTGCAGACAGCATGCGGGGTACGGGTTTAGGTTACAAACTGATGACCACTTTAATGGATATTGCCCGTGCCCGAGGTCTAAAACGGATTGAAGGTGAAGTGCTCAAAAATAACACCAGTATGCTAAAACTGATGAAGCGTTTGGGTTTTAACGCTAAAACCAGTGAAGATGATAGCAACATTAAAAATGTGTATTTAGATTTATAAGGGCTGATATGCGCACGGCTTATATTTCTCACCCTGAATTTCTCAAGCACGACATGGGGCCAGACCACCCAGAATGCCCAGCGCGCATGTACGCTATCTCTGACCAACTGATTGCTTCCGGCATATTAGATTATTTAAATCACTACGAGGCATCAAAAGTGGGCAAAGAAATACTCGCCCTAGCGCACAACGTGGATTATATTGATTGGGTTTACCAAAACGCACCAAGTGACGGCTTAATTGATTTAGATGGCGACACTTTGATGAACCCTTACACGCTAGATGCCGCACTATATGCCACAGGTGCAGTGGTGAATGCGGTAGATTTAGTGATGTCTGGCGAGGTAAACAACGCCTTTTGTAATATTCGCCCACCGGGCCACCATGCCAAGCGCAATGGCGCATCGGGCTTTTGTATTTTTAACAATGTGGCAGTGGCAGCGGCTTATGCGCTTGAGTATCACGGTTTGCAACGTGTGGCGATTGCGGATTTTGACGTGCATCATTGTGACGGTACGGAAGATATTTTTCGCGATGACCCACGTGTGATGCTGTGCTCCACTTTTCAGCACCCTTTTTACCCATTTTGTGGTGCTGAGAGTAGCAATGATCATATTATTAACGTGCCGTTGGCCGCTGGCACCAATGGCGAAGGCTTTAGGTCGGCGGTTGAAGCGCATTGGCTGCCTGCACTCGCACGCTTTGAACCGCAATTGATATTGATTTCAGCAGGCTTTGACGCACACAGAGAAGATGATATGGGCGGCTTGGCTTTGAATGAAAAAGATTATTTGTGGGTGACGCAACAACTTAAAAAAATTGCCGCACAATTTTGTCATAAACGCATCGTTTCTGCGCTAGAAGGCGGCTATGAGTTGCACGCTCTAGGCCGCAGTGTGATGACGCACGTGAAGTGCCTTGCCGAGCTTTAATTTTTGATCGGTAACATACCCAAAAAGCACCATTTTTAGCACATCTTCATAACACCTGCTCTGCAAGCCAATAACGGCGGGGCTTTCAGAGCATATTTTTTTGTACGGAGGATTTTTTACGTTACAAAAGCCTTAAAAATTGGCACAAAATTTTTGTGCTATTTACACTTCCATCAGTAGCTTTCTAATCGCATTTTCATCTAAATTTTTGCCAATTAATACAATGCGGTTTTCGGGTTCGTCTTCTGTCCAGCCTTCTAGCAAGGTGGGTGGGTAGGGGGTGAAATGCACAGCGTGAATCGCCAATGGTGCCGCTTGGTCAGCCGCGTGAATAATGCCTTTTAAGCGGAGCAATTTTTCACCATGTATTTGGCACAGGCGCAAAATCACTGGTTTTAAATCGCGCCAATTCAGCGGGCTGGGAAGGGTGACTGTAAAACTGCTAATTTCATCGTGTTGGTTGGTTTGCGGCAAAGTGCCTTTTGGCTTTGCAAGCTTTAAAGGCGCGCGTAGCCAACGCTGCGGCTCAGCGCTTTTGCCGCTGGGGTCAAACAGGCCAACATCAATAATAAAATCGGGGTCAATTTCGCCATGTGCGATTTTATGTTGCGTAGCGCCTGCGTTAATTTCAATTAGCTTTTCCTTCAGTGCGCTAATTTCTTCCGCGCTGGCTAAATCGGTTTTGGTGAGCAGCAATACATCGGCCACCGCGGCCTGTTTGCGGGCTTCGGCATGTTCTTCAAGCTGTTTTAAACCGTAAACGCAATCAATAGTCACCACCACTGCATCTAGCCGAAACACGCTTTCTATCACAGGCTCATTCATTAAATTGCCCAAAATTGGGCCGGGGTCGGCCATGCCTGTGGTTTCAATCACCAGCCGATTAAATTGCGGGATGGCCTGCAAAGCGCGCTTAAAAAATAAGTCGCGCATGGTATCTGCCAGCTCATTTTTAAGTGTGCAACACACACAGCCGCTTTGCAACAACACTGTGTTATCGGCAATTTGCTCACTCTCCACCTGCGTGGCTAAAATATGGTCTAGCCCCGTGTTGCCCAGTTCGTTAATAATCACCGCGCTGTCTTTCATCGCGGGGTTTGCCAACAGCTTGTTGAGTAAAGTGGTTTTGCCTGAGCCTAAAAAGCCAGTAAGCAGGGTGACGGGGATGCGTTTGTCCATATGGTGCGCTGATTGAAATACAACGCACCATTATAGCGGCATCTTTAAACTATCGCATCTTGAATGGTGAGATCTTTTTCACCGCGTTCATACACTACTTGTGCGCGCCCAACCAGTAGTGGGTCAACTGAGCCAATATCATCTAACTGTTTGTTTTTGTATGGTAATTTGTGCAGCACATAGCGCATGGCGTTAAGGCGCGCGCGTTTTTTGCAGTCCGATTTCACTACCGTCCAAGGGCTTTCGGCGGTGTCGGTATGAAAAAACATGGCTTCTTTGGCTTTGGTGTAGTCGTCCCATTTTTCGAGCGAGGCTAAATCAATCGGGCTGAGTTTCCATTGTTTTAGCGGGTGCACTTCGCGCTCTTTAAAGCGGCGGCGCTGCTCTTTGCGGCTGACGGAGAACCAGAACTTGATGAGATGTATGCCGCTACGCACTAAGTGTTTTTCAAACTCTGGGGCTTCTCGCATAAATTCCAAATATTCTTCATTGCTACAAAAGCCCATGACGCGCTCAACCCCTGCACGGTTATACCAAGAGCGGTCAAACAGTACAATTTCGCCTGCGGTGGGTAACTGTGAAACATAGCGTTGAAAATACCATTGGCCTCGTTCGACTTCGCTCGGTTTTTCAAGCGCCACTACGCGCGCACCACGAGGGTTTAAATGCTCCATAAAGCGTTTAATGGCGCCGCCTTTGCCGGCTGCATCGCGGCCTTCAAAAATAATCACTACGCGCTGGCCTGTTTCTTTTACCCATGCTTGTAGCTTCAGCAGTTCTACTTGCAGTTTGTATTTTTGTTTTTCGTAACTGCGTCGAGACAGCAGGTTTTTATATGGGTAGCCGCCTTCGCGCCAATCACTTGCTAGTTCGGTATCGGCATTTTTGGCTTGTTTAACATTGCCCGCCGCAGTGCCAACCAGCATGCTTCTTAATATGGCGGCATCATCGGGCGATGCACCATCTAAAATAGCTTGTAAAGCGGCAGAAATTTGCGCGGGGTTCATGCCTGCCATGTGCTCTACAATGTTTGAAACTGCCGCCACTTTTGATTCGCGCGCGGCGGCAACTTCTTTATTTACCGTAATGTGCGCGACGTTGTCAGCCGTGGGCGTAGTTGGATTAGCCACGCGATTTGAGCGTTTGGCTACCGTGGTTTTAGGGCTTTTTTCAGTATTGGTGTTTGTTGCCATATTGCCTCCAAAAATTAAATCATTGAGTATCATGGTATGCCTTTGAAACGGCTTGTCAACGATATAGGTCAACTCAACGATAAAATGCTGGGTTTTTGCTGGCACTTTTAACGAAGTGTTGCTTTTTTGCGGCGATTAAAGCAATGACTCATGTATCATGACGGTAATTCGCAATGAGTTATAAATATGAACGTATTTTTTGAAGAAGACGGCAGTTTTAAAGTCGCCAGCGTGATGAGTGAAACCGATAGCGCGCTGCAGGTAGAGTCAGCCTCGGGTAAGCGTAGCAAAATTAAGGCAAATACGGTGTTGCTGCGTTTTGAAGCGCCATTAAGTGGTTTTATGGATACCGCCAATTCTGAGGCCGCCACGCTGGATTTAGACTTTTTGTGGGAGTGTTGCGGTGAAGATGAATTTGGCACGGTAGAATTTGCCACCGAATATTACGGCCGCAAACCTACACCCACCGAAACTGCCGCCATTGCTATTAAATTACACAGCGCACCTGTTTATTTTAACCGCAAAGGTAAAGGCCGTTACAAAGCTGCGCCAGCGGAGATTTTAAAAGCCGCGCTTGCGGGCCTAGAGAAAAAACGCCTGCTGGCAGAAAGAATGGCAGCTTATGTGGCGCAACTTAAAGCGCACGAAATGCCAGAAGAACTGATGCAAAAGCTTGATATGTTGCTCTACGCACCAGATAAAAACACCTTTGAATACAAAACCTTAGATGCTGCCGCTAACGAATTAAAAGTCAACCACATCAAGTTGCTACACGCGTGCGGGGCAATTCCCTCTGTGCATGATTACCATTTAGGTGCGTTTTTACGCGAGTATTTTGCAAAAGGCACACAGTTTGCGAATGAAGAAATTGCGGAAATCCCCGATAATTTGCCACTTGCTGAAGCCGAAGCTTTTAGTATTGATGACAGCACTACCACTGAAATTGACGATGCGTTTTCAATGCAAGCTTTGGCGGATGGGCTAATGCGCGTTGGCATTCATATTGCTGCACCTGCGCTAGGTATTTTGCCTGATAGTCCACTTGATGTGGAAGCGATGAAGCGGCTATCAACCGTGTATATGCCGGGCAATAAAATCACCATGCTGCCCGAGGCCGCGATTCGGCCTTTTAGTTTAGACGCAGGTGAAATTAAGCCCGTGCTGTCACTGTATTTAGATGTGGCGGCGGATTACACCATTACGCACCGTGAGAGCAAAGTGGAGCGCATCAAGATTGCCGATAACCTGCGCCACGATAATTTAGAACCTTATTTTAATGAAGAAACCTTAAGTGCCGATAGTGGTCATCCATATTGGGCTAACTGTTTGTTTTTGTTTAACTTGGCGGAAAGTTTAGAGAAAGCACGAGGCAAATACGACCCCACTAAACCGCCGCAAATGGACTACAATTTTTATGTAGAAAATGGCATTGTGAGCATTATTGGTCGTCGGCGCGGTTCGCCAATGGATAAACTGGTGGCAGAGTTGATGATAGAGGCCAACCAGCAATGGGGTGCATTGCTGGCTGCGCATGAAGTGCCAGGTTTATATAGAGCGCAAATGGGCGGCAAAGTGTATATGACTACCAAGGCTGAGCCGCATCAAGGTTTGGGCGTGGCGCAATATGCGTGGAGTACATCGCCATTGCGTCGTGCGGTGGATTTAATTAACCAGCGCCAAATTATGAGCGTGGTGCAAGGTACAGCACCAACATACCCGCCAAAAAGCGATGCACTCACCACGCACATGCGTAACTTTGAATTGACCTACAAAAACTATAGTGATTTTCAAACCCGTATGGAGCGCTACTGGTGCCTGCAATATTTGATTCAAGAACATATAGAAGAAGTGCATGCGACCGTTTGGCGTGAAAATATCGTTAAAATTGATTTTCCCCCGTATATGACCAAAGTGTATGGTTTACCAGAGCTAAAAGCGGGCATGCGCGTGAGTTTAAAAGTGCAAGAAGTGGATACGCTCATGATGGAATTACGCACTAAATTTATTTGCGTGCTTGAGGAAGCCCCCACCATTTTAGCCATAGATGAAGATGACGTGTTTATTGAAGCGCCGCCTGTGGTTGAAACTCCAGCAGTTGAAGAAGCGCAAGCGCCAGAGCTTAATCAAGAGGTGGTTGGTTAATGTTTCGCGTAGCTAAACACTTAATGAAAGCAGTAAAAGGCGACTCTGTGGATGTGAGTGAAAGCAATGGCGTGCGCTCGCTGCATTTGGGTTCTGACACGATTCAAAGTGCAATGAAAATTCGCGACCCTAATGCTTTAGAACTTACCTATACGCGCGGTATGATGTGTTTTTTGCTATTTAATACACAAGTTAAAAATGTGCTTTCAATTGGTTTGGGCGGCGGCTCGATTGCAAAATATATACACACTTATTGCCCAGAAATAGCCACAACCGTAGTGGAAATCAATCCCAAAGTGATTCAAGTGGCACGCAGTCAGTTTTATGTGCCAGAAAACGATCAGCGACTTGAGGTCATTGAAGGCGATGGACTGCAATATTTAGCAGATTACCCAGAAAGTACAGATCTATTGCTTTCAGATGCGTTTGATGGCTATGGCATTCCGCCTGACTTTTGCAGCCAAGATTTTTTTGATTCATGCGCGCGCACACTAAAAATAAATGGCATTTTTGCAATTAACTTGTGGGGCAGCGACGTTAAATTTGATATTTACTTACAACGTATCGAGCAAAGCTTTAAACAAAGGGTGTTGATACTACGCACGGGTAACCCTGGCAATATTGTGGTGTTTGGTTTTAATAAAACGCCTGCCAATTTGAGTTTAACCAGCTTAAAAGAACGTGCGAAATGGCTAGAAACACACCATAAAATTGAATTTAGTCATTTTGTAGGGCGGCTGATTGATGACAACCCTGTACAACACAACAAAGTGGTTTTTAAAAGCGACTAACTATGTTTAAAGTTTTTTTAATAGTTTGTATGCTGACTTTTGCACAATTTTCTCTTGCTGAAGATTTAAAGCTAGTAGAGGCGGCACGTAAACAAATTGGTGTTACCAAAAGTTATGACCCGCAATATACAAAACTTGCTTATCCTAATGGTGATGTGGATAGAAGCAAGGGTGTTTGTACAGACGTGGTTATTCGTGCTTTGCGTGAGGCACACCAAATAGATTTGCAAAAACTAGTACATGAAGATATGGCTGAAAATTTTAGGCTTTACCCAAAAAACTGGGGTTTAAAGAAAACCGATAAAAATATTGATCATAGGCGTGTACCTAATTTGCAGATTTATTTTAAGCGACATTGGAAAAGCTTAGCTATCACCCAAGATGTTGCGCAATATCAAGCGGGTGATGTGGTAACGGTGATGTTACCCGGTAATTTGCCACATATTATGCTGGTGAGTGATGCAAAAGCGCGTGGATTCTTAACTAATAATGAACCTCTAGTGATACACAACATTGGACGTGGCACAAAAGAAGAAGCGAGTTTATTGAGTTATCAAATAACTGGACATTTTAGAAAACCTGAATAGCTAGCAACCCAACATGCTGAGTAGCAAATGATTTTAGCCCCAATTTTTTTAGTTTAAGTGAGAATGTATTTATGAAAAAACAATTTATTAAATTGGCTTTAGCCAGCACCATGTTGTGGCTGCCACTCCAAGTTAACATGGCGTTTGCTGCCATGACCCTACAAGAAGCTGAGCGTGTAATTGATGTGTGCGAAGGTGAAGAAGAGGAAGTTGATACTAAAAAACTAGAAGAGGCGATAGCGCTTTATAAAGCGCAGGCTGAAAAAGGCAACGTTGAAAAACAACTTAAATTGGGAGAGCTATATCACAATGAAATCTGCGTCGTGGCTAATGATGATGGTAAGCAAGCTATTTTTTGGCTCACTAAGGCTGCCAATCAAGGCAATGTTACGGCACAAAACCATTTAGGCGAGCTATATTACGCGTTAGAAGATTACAAAAATGCTGTTCTCTGGTATGGAAAAGCAGCGGAAAAAAATGATCGAGATGCTATTTTAAATTTAGCCATTTTGTACACCAAAGGTGCAAACGTTTCTCAAGATAAAGCACGGGCAACCGCATTGTTTAATCAATATGTGCGTAATGGCCAAGCGTCAGATTTAACTTACATCGGTAATTTGTTTGCCGAAGGTATTCAAGTTCCGCAAGATTTTCTGGAGGCTTTAGCTTGGTATCAGCGCGCAGAAAAACAAGGTGATCATCAAGCCAGCTATCAAATTGCCACGTTTTATGCCTATGGACAAGGCGTTAAAAAAGATAATAAACAAGCATCAATTTGGTTTAACAAATGGGCTGAAAAAGGCACACTAGAAGATAAGATGAATTTGGCGCGTATGTATCGCGATGGCAATATTGTTGAGGCAGATGAAGCGCAAGCTTTTGCTTTGTACTTAAAAGGTGAGGCTTTGGGTGATTCTGAAGCAATTAATAATGTAGGCTGGTTTTACCAAGAGGGTAAGGCCGTTGCGCAGGATAACGCTCAGGCTTTGGCAAGATTTAGAAAAACAGCCGCCTTAAACGATGGGTATGGTTTATATCAGGTGGGCTGGTTTTACGAAAAAGGTTTAAGTGTTCCGGTAGATGATACAGAAGCGCTAAAATGGTACCGAAAAGCCGCCGCAGTGGGCGATATAGATGGGCAATATAAAGTGGGCTGGTTTTACGATAATGGCAAAGTTGTGGCTGAAGACAGCAAAAAAGCCTTTGCTTGGATAGCCAGAGCCGCCATGCAAGGGTCATCAGATGCGCAAACGTATTTGGGCTGGATGTATGAAGAGGGTCGAGGGGTTGAAATAAATGATAAGAAATTAAGTGATAAAAAGGCGCTAATTTGGTATCGCAAAGCAGCTAATCAAAAAAATGTCACTGGGCAATATAATTTGGCATTGATGTATGCTAATGGCAATGGTGTGAAGAAAAACGATATTAAAGCCAATCTATGGTATTTATTAGCCGCTGCTAAGAATGATATGGATGCACAATATAACCTTGCCTCACGCTATGAAGAGGGTCAGGGTTTTGAAGTCAACCATGACAGGGCGATTGCACTGTACCGCAAAGCCGCTGCAAAAGGCCATGCCAGCGCACAAAATAACTTGGCCTTGAAATATGAAACGGGTGAGGGCGTCAAAAAATCTGCAATTTTGGCCTATGCACTTTATGATGTCTCTGCCGCTAACGAAGTCACCACCGAGGCAAATGCGCCCGAAAACCTTGCGCAGATAGGCAGAAGTATGGGTAAAGAAGATATTGTCATTGCCCTGCAACTGGCTGCTGAAATGAAAAAGCCCGACAATTTATTAAAAGCGTTGGATACATTTATTGCAAAATCGGCTTATTAAAATATAGCTTACTATTTTGCCGCCATTATATTAGGAATCAAAAAGTCGTATGGAACTTCAATATTTTGCCACCTGTCCACGTGGTTTAGAGCAACTGTTAAGTGAAGAGCTTAAAGCTCAGCAAGCCCGTAATGTGCAAGTCACCGATGGTGGTGTGAGTTTTATGGGTGATTTGGCGGTGTGTTATCGGGCTAATTTGCACTCTCGTTTAGCCACGCGCGTTTTAATGCAAGTCGGGCGCGGAAAATACACAAGTGAAGACGATTTATATCAGGCTGCTTACAAACTTAACTGGCCGAACTTGTTTGATGTCAAACATGATTTTATGGTAAAAGTTACTGGCGTTAAATGCCCGCTCAAAAGCTTGGAGTTTGCCACTTTGCGCATCAAAGATGCCGTGTGTGATAAGTTTAGGCAAGTGGTCGGTTCGCGCCCGTATATTGATACCAAAAATCCAGCGGTGCGTATTCATGCCTATTTAACGGCGGATAGCTACACTTATTATATTGATAGCTCAGGCGCGGCGCTGTATCAGCGTGGCAACCGCCGCGCCAGTATTGAAGCACCATTGCGTGAAAATTTAGCCGCAGGAATTTTGCAACTTTCAGGCTGGCAAGCAGGCCAACCTTTGCTTGACCCAATGTGCGGTAGCGGCACTTTTTTACTAGAAGCCGCCATGATGGTGCTTAATATTGCGCCAGGCCTCAAGCGCGATTTTGGATTTGAAAAACTTAAAAATTTTGAGTCTGATACGTGGAAAAAAATCAAAAATACTGCTGTAAAAGCAGCTAAGCCAACGACTTTTCAACAGCTTTACGGCAGTGATTTGGATATTCGTGCGGTGCGTGTCGCCAAGCAAAATCTCGAAGAAGCGGGTTTGATGGAAGCCGTTAAATTAGCGCAAACCAATTTTACCGAATTAAATCCACCCGCGACAAGTGGCGTGATGATTGCCAACCCGCCCTACGGTGTGCGCATTGGCGAAGACGAAGAATTAGCGCAACTTTACCCCAAAATGGGCGAGGTGCTTAAACGCAATTTTGCCGGCTGGAACACCTATTTTTTAACCAACGATTTACGTTTGCCTAAGTTGATGCGCTTGTCGCCCAGCAAAAAAACGCCGTTGTTTAACGGGCCGCTGGAATGCCGCTTATTTGAGATAAAAATGGTGGCAGGCAGCAATCGTAAATAGCTATTTTTAGCTTAAAAACACAAGCACTTCTTTGGGGCGCCCTGTAAGCCAGTCTGCAAGCGGCTTGCAGAGGCATAAAATTTTCTCGGGGGATTTTTTAAGGGTTTTAACATGAGTGACTCATTAGCAGATTTACGAATCCGTATAGACCAATTTGTTGCTGAGCGCGATTGGGCGCAATTTCACACCCCCAAAAATTTAGCCATGGCGATGATAGTCGAAGCGGCAGAGTTAGTTGAGCAGTTTCAATGGAACACACCTGAAGAAAGTACGCAACTCACGCCCGAAAAACGCGAGGCGGTGAGCCATGAGTTAGCGGATACTTTTGTCTATTTATTGCGCATTGCCGAGGTGCTGAACATTGACTTGATTGACGCCGCCAACCAAAAAATTGACTTGAACGCCAAAAAATACCCTGCTGAAAAAGTGCGGGGGAGTAATGCTAAATATACCGAATATCAGTAAGATATTAGCGCCAAGAAAAATTTAATGCCCTGGAATCGTTATTCTATAAGGCTTGCAGGGCACGTGTTTTTAAGATACTTTAAACTTTATAAAGCTGCCAAAGCTGCATCATAATTGGGTTCATTGGCAATTTCTGACACCAATTCGCTATGCAACACTTTGTTGTTTTCATCTAGCACCACAACAGCGCGCGCAGTTAAGCCTGCCAAGCTACTATCCACAATTTGTACGCCATAATCTTTTGCAAATTTAGCTGTGTCGCGGAAAGTAGAAAGTGTTTGCACGTTTTCAATGCCTTCCGCACCGCAAAAACGGCTTTGTGCAAATGGTAAATCGGCAGAAATACAAAGCACTACAGTATTATGCATGCCGCTGGCTTTTTGGTTGAATGTGCGTACAGAAGTGGCGCAAGTCGGGGTGTCGATGCTGGGGAAGATGTTGAGAATTTTGCGTTTGCCCGCAAAGTTTGCGAGTGAAAGCATATTACGTTTAGCGTCAGCTAATTGAAAATCAGGAGCAGTTTGGCCTTTTTGCAAAAAGTTGCCGCCGATTGCGACTGGGTTACCTTTTAATGTGACTGAATTTGCCATAGTGTTTTTCCTTTTTTGTAGTGGGTTAGTGGATAAGATTGTTAGTATCATAAAGCAAAAACGCGCAGTTTGCACTGCGCGTTTTTATTTTTATTGCAATTATAAACCCTTGTTTTAATAAGGGCTTTTTAAATTATGCAATTAGATTTTCACTTAAATAACCAATGGTCATGGTTTGGTTGTGTAATACGCTATCTGTGGTGTCTGGGCGCGGTGAAAATTCGCCATAGGAGTAAAAACCGGTGAGCGTGGTTTGTGGGCCAAGAATTTGCTGCACTAATTTAACCTCATCTGCAACTTGGTCTGCCATTACCCCTTTTCGGCCAACGCAGCTGACGCAAATAGCCAAGCCAGTTTGGTTGGTGCTGGCTTGTTTGGTGACTAAATGCGCTGCATCTCCAGCACCTTCAACAAGGCGATCATGGTTTGATTGACACAATCGCACAGTTGCCCCTTCATCCACGTTGCCTGCAAAGGTTAAACTGTTGCTGGCGTTATCAACGGCGAGGATAGTACGAATTTTTTCTACATCACGTTTGCCTTCTTCCATCACTGCGAGTGGAAAGTTTAAGCCGCTACCAGGTAAGCCCTTTGCAGCGTGCGCGCCAATATACATATTATAAAGCGGTAAGGCAGGTTTGCCATCAAGCTCTAACACCACATTTTTATTTGATCGCGTCACTTTTCGGGGTGGGCCGTATGGTTTCCAGCCGCGTCCAACGCCGGTAGCGGCAATCAGGTGTTTGCCATATAAGCCCACAGCTATAATTAAGCCTTCAGCCACATTGTCGTTAAACAATTGCAACGTTTTGCTGAAATTAAAGCCATCTCCCGCCATGCCGCCCATGACGGGCGTATTGCCCAGCACGCTTTTAAAGCCTTCGAGTAGCTCAGAACCATTGACATGTAAGCCGTCTGAATACACTAAGACGGCTTTTAATTCATCGGATTTTAATTGACGTGCTAAATCAGCCCCCGTGCCGAAAGAGTCTTGCATACTGCTCATTTTAGTATGCGTGACACGTTGTACGGTTCTCTCCCACTGTACGGCGGTGATTTGCAAGCTATCATCCATCACACCTGTGCCGGTGATTTCGCCAGCGGTTGAGCAGCCAATAATCTGTGCACTTGGATAGCGCGCTTTTAATGTCGATGCTAACTTACTATCATTAAAACGCTCTCGCGCCCCAAAAACCATTACCAAACTAGCGCTGGGTAATGGTGATGCGGTTGCTAAATCTTTAAGTGCAGCTTTTGCGTTAAGTAACTCTTGTCTAACAATCATCTTTTTTCCTAAAGTTGAGGTTTTAATCCTGCAATTAACTTTCAACTTGATTTATTTGGTTAATAAAATGTATTTAGTTTATTAATAGTTTGTAAGTGTTTGTAAAGCGCATTATTGTATGAAATTTACAAAATGTACATAGTTAAAGCAAATTTTTTAATGTATTACTTTAAGTTAATGTTGCATCTTGGTTAATTTTTATGTATAAATGCGGCTACTAAGCAAAAAAAGGGAGCTTACTTGTGTCACAAGAAAAGCTAAAACAGGGCGAAAAATTAAGCATTGATCAGCTTGCAGAAGTTAAAGTCATGGTGATTGATGACAGTAATACCATTAGGCGCAGTGCGGAAATTTTTTTAAAAAATTCAGGCTGTAAGGTGATATTAGCTGAAGATGGCTTTGACGCATTAGCGAAAATAGCCAATGAACAACCCGATGTAATATTTGTAGATATTATGATGCCGCGTTTAGATGGCTATCAAACCTGCTCACTTATTAAACGTAATGCCCGCTACAAATCAACCCCAGTAATTATGCTTTCCAGTAAAGATGGTCTGTTTGATCGTGCGCGTGGGCGCATGGTGGGGTCAGACCAATATCTCACTAAACCTTTTACCCAAGATACTTTAGTAGAAGCTGTGCAAACTTATGCAGCTATTGCTAGAGCTAACGCTTCAGAGGCAGAATAACATGGCAATTCAGCACATACTAGTAGTAGATGATTCAGCAACAGATCGTTTCTTTTTAACGGAGTTGTTGCAGACGGCGGGCTTTGAAGTAACTGGTGCGGATAGTGGTGAAGATTGTTTGGAAAAAGTGAAGACTGCCGCGCCAGATTTGGTTCTAATGGATGTAGTGATGCCTGGTTTAACAGGTTTTCAAGTGACACGTATGTTAACAAAAGATGCTACTACTGCGCATGTGCCAGTGATTTTGATTACGGGTAAATCACAGGCGACTGATTTAGCGTGGGCTTTAAAAATGGGTGCAAAAGCTTGTATCACTAAACCAGTGGTTAGTGCTGATTTATTAGCGCTTATCAAAACCCTGTAATTCATCAAGCAGAAAATACTTAAGCTGTGGCTAAAAGTTCAAATCTACGCGAGTTTCAAGAAGCAATCTTGCTTAAGCTGAAGGAGGCGACTTCTCAAGGGGCTGCTGAATCAACCTCACGCTTAGGTGTCATGGTGGGAGATAAACGCATACTCGTTAAATTGAGTGAAATCGTCGAAGTCTTGCCCGTGCCAGCTTTTCAACAGGTGCCCTTTACGCAACCGTGGTTTTTAGGCGTTGCTAATGTGCGGGGTGTGCTTTACAACTTGACGGATTTGGCACAATTGATGCGTGTTTCTGCACCTGCTAAATCTGCTAATCAGCGCATATTGCTACTTAATTCGCATCATACAACCCAGTCTGCACTGGTGGTGAGTGGGCTGTTAGGCTTGCGTAATCTTGATGATATGCAAGTAAAAATAGCGGAGCAAGATGTTTTATACACAGCTCTCACATTTGTAGATGCAAGCTTAAATGAGTGGGTAGAGTTAGATTTAGATGCGTTGGTTCAAGATGAGGTGTTTATTCAACCGACCATATAAAGTTTTAGTAGTTGGGTGTAATTTTTTTGTAAAAATAACATGATAAGTAAAAACTGGGGTTAAACATGGCGCTAAATTTATCAGCAATCAAAGATTGGCCAAAACAAATATTAAGCAAATTTTCAGGGGCGGGAGCCTCGGCTGCTAGTGGAGCTGGCTCTGGTTTAAAACAACTCTATTTGCAAATTGCTGCGTTTATTCTGTTTGCTGCTTTGGCTTTCTGGGTAATTAACCAAGTTCGCGTCAATGGCCCAGTGTATAACACCATTAAGGAGCAGCAGGATTTAGTGGCGGATGCGTTGCCTCCACCTTTGTATCCAGTGGATGCCTTTGCAGCCTATAACCAAGCTTATGTGGCTTCAGCTAATTTCAATAACGATAAACGTGACCAAGCGTTAGCCAATGCTGCCAAGTTTGAGGTTCTATTTAAAGAGCGCTCAGCTTATTGGACAGAGAAGTTAAATGGTACGCCGCACCAAGGTGCGCTAGAAGTCGTTATTAAAGCAGGTAATAACTTTTTCTCAGTAGCCAAAACAAGGTTAATTCCTGCGCTACCGCTAGGTACAGTCGCTGCGTCTGCTCCTCTTTCAGAGCTGACTACTGCCTTTGAGGGGATGCAAGTGGCTGATAGTGTATTGATGGCATCGGTCAGAGCAGAGCAAGAGAAATTATTGGATTCTCAACAAAGTTTTATTCGTAATGTGTTAATAGGCTTGTTGTTACTTGCACTTACGCTAGTAGCTTTGATGTTCTTCTTAGGTAGAAAGCAGGCTAAACAAGCGTCAGCCTTAACTGAACAATTAGCGCTAGAAGGCCAAAGTAACCAAGAGGCTGTGTTGCAGTTGCTCGATGAAATGGGTGATTTATCGGACGGTGACTTGAGTGTAAAAGCGCAAGTGAAAGACAATATTGCCGGGGCAATCGCCGACTCAATTAACTACACGATAGATAACTTGCGTGATTTGGTGGTTGAGATTAATCGTGCGACAGAGCAAGTGACAAGCGCAACAGTTGTAGCGCAGGACACTTCAACAAAACTTTTGTCAGCAGCAGAAACGCAATCTGAGCAGATTTTGCAAACAACGGATGCGGTAACTGACATGACGCGTTCTATCTTACAGGTTTCGCATAACGCGACTCAAGCATCTGAAGTGGCGCAACGTTCGCTTGAAGCGGCCAACCAAGGTGCACAGGCGGTACAAAATACCATTTCTGGAATGAATGATATTCGTAGCCAAATTCAAGAAACATCAAAACGTATTAAACGCTTGGGTGAAAGCTCACAAGAAATTAGTGAAATTGTGGAGTTGATTTCAGATATTACCGAGCAAACCAATATTCTAGCGTTGAACGCGGCGATTCAGGCAGCTTCAGCGGGTGAAGCTGGGCGGGGCTTTACGGTGGTTGCGGAAGAGGTTCAGCGGCTTGCGGAGCGTTCATCTGAAGCGACCAAGCAAATTAGTGCGATTGTTAAAACCATTCAAACGGATACATTGGGTGCGGTTGCTGCGATGGAAAAAAGTACCGAGGGTGTGGTAGAGGGAGCACGTGTTGCTGATGCAGCAGGTCAGGCATTGAATGAGATAGAAACAGTTACGGTGAATTTGGCGCGACTGATTGAGTCTATCTCTACTGCAACCAAAGCACAAACTGAGTCTGCCACCACTGTAGCTAACAACATGCAGATGATTCAAGAGATTACGACACAAACAACGGAAGGTACACAACTGACTGCGAACTCTGTTGGCCAATTGACCTCACTTGCAGAAGAACTGCGTACTTCAGTTGCAGGTTTTAAACTCTAAGTAGCACATTCAGCATGATGATATTACTAAATATTGGTAAGGTGTAATATGGCTGAAGCATTTGACGCTGGCTCTTTGTCTTGGGTGAAAGATGAAATTGATCGCTCACTCAAAAAAGTGCAAGAGAGCTTTACGGTAGTCGCAAATAAGCCCAGTGAATTTGCCTCTTTGCGTTTTACAGTTGCACACTTATTTCAAGTGAGTGGCGCGCTAGATATGGTCGGTCTAGAGGGCTGTAAGCGCTATTGTTTAGAAATTGAAAAGCTCACCAATAAACTTGAAAAACAAGAAATTGCTGTCACAAATGAATTAATGACGCAGTTATCTACGGCAGTGGCTACACTTTCACAGTACCTGCAAGATTTATTAAATGGGTTGCCAGATCGACCTACACAGTTATTTGACACATTAAAACCACTGGTTGAAGCACAAGGTGAAGTTTTAGAAATCACTGAGTTGTTTTTTCCAGACATCGATTTTAGCGCACCTAAAGACTTGCCTACCCAATCTCTAGCAGAGTTTGCAGTGCCTATTTTTGTCACTGAGCAGCGTACAGTTTTTCAAAAGTCTCTATTAGATTGGCTACGCAGCTCAGATGCAAGTGCGCTTGCACGCATGCGTGATGCCCTAGCTAACGTGCAACAGGTTCAGCATAAAAATGCACAAAAAACACTGTGGTGGGTGGCGACTGGCTTGATGGATGCCTTAGCTCAAAGCAGTGTTGCGCATCTGAATGGAGCAAAAAAACTGTGCAGACGGCTTGATCAGCAGTTGCGAAATATGGCTGAAGGTGAAACAAAAGCGCCTTCACAATTGTTACGTGACGCGCTTTATTATGTGGCAATCAGTGATAGTAATACTGATACCCTGACCAAAATTAAAGAAGTCTTTGAACTGGAAAATGCCTTACCCACAGCAGCCAATCAAAGTCATATAGTCACGGATTCTGAAACTACTGCATTGGCTAAAATTGCCGCTGATTTACCTGCCATTAAAGATGCGTGGGAAAAAATGGCAAGCAGTCAAAACTTATCTATAGATTTAACCCATTTTGTAAATAAATTATCAAACATTAAATCTGCTCAAAACGGACTAAATCAAACTGATGTGGTTGATTTGTTTGTAACGCTCGACTCAACGGCACAATCTTTGGCATCCGATGTTGCTAAATTTAACGAAATATCAGCCATTGAAATTGCATCATCACTTAATTTAGTTGAGTTTATAACACAACATTATGCGCAATTAGATGCAGAATTACACACTAAAGTCAGTACACAAATAGCGCGTTTACGCGCCATCTCAGACGGCGTTCCACTTTTACCAGCGCTTGATAGCGATGGACATCAAAATAAACTTGATGGCACGGTAGTTGCGGCGGTAGCTAAACAAGTGCTAGCAGCGCTACAACAAGTCGAAAAAGCATTAGATGGCTTTTTTAGAAACCCAGATGATGCCAGTGTACTAGTAGATGCTGAAACACCGTTACAGCAAGTGTTGGCCGCATTTGATATGCTTGAGTTAGCAGCGCCTAAATCTATTGCCACCCTAAGTACAGCATTTGTGGCGTATTTTAAAAAAAATGTGGGTAAAACTGACATCAATAATTTTGAGTTGGTCGCTGAAAGCTTAAGTATGTTGGGCTTATACGCTGAGGCGATGCCAAATGTGCGTGCTGAAGCACAACAGGCCTTAGCAGATGCTGTAAACAGGATGCAAGAGCGTGCAAAAGAATTGGGTCTGGCTGTAGAAGATGTCTCGCTCACGCAATTTGATGCGGAGCAGAAAGTAGAAGATGTTTCTGAAGCTATAGTGCCTGTGGGTGAACAAACGCCGACAATTGTTAGCGCACCTACTGATAATGACTTTACTGAAGAAGTGACTGATCAAGCATTAGACGATGAGTTGCAGGATATTTTCTTGGCTGAAGCTGAAGAAGTGCTAGCGAATATCGCTAATTACTTAAAATTACTGTCAGTAAATGCTACTGACAGCGAAGCATTAGCAGACTTGCGCCGTGCGTACCATACACTTAAAGGAAGTGGGCGTACCGTAGGTTTAGTCGGCATGAGTAAAGTGGCATGGTCTGTTGAAAAGTTGCTCAATTTAATTATTGAGCTTAAGGCTTTACCTAGCCCAGCACATCTTGATTTTGTAGAGCGTGTTGCAGGCGCTTTTTCCCGTTGTGTAGGTCACTTACAAGCGGATAAAAAAGTCACACTAAATCCTAGTGTATTTCAAAAAGAAGCTGCTGAGTTTGAACGTGTGTTAGAGCTAGCTTTGCTCCAAAAGCAAGAAAAACCAAAAAAAGAAGAAGTGTTGATTGGGGGCACACGCAAGCTGAGCCTAGAATTCTTTAATATCTTTATTAATGAGGCGCAGCAACATTTAACAACCTTGCTTGAAGCACAACAAGCTTTAAAAGAAGGTGATTTAGAACTGCCTTCTGATGCCAGCTGCCGCGCTGCGCACACATTAGGTAGTAATGCATTAGCTGCTGGTTTCAACCCAACTGGTGAGTTGTCGCGTGCTTTAGAGCATTGGTTAGATGAACATAGAGTGGCTTGGTCAGCGCAGCATATTACATTGTATGGCAATGTAGTGCGTGCATTAGATGATGGATTAACGCGCATTAAAGCGCTCAAAAACCCAAAATCAGCGCGAGCACTTATTTTAGCGCTAAGTGAGTCAACTGCCAAAATGCAGGCGGAGGCAGCACAGCAAGCAGAGTTAGCATCTTTAGAGTTAGAAAAAGAAATCCAAGCAGCGGGTATTCCGCTAAAACAACTTAAGCTTAAAGCAGGTAAAGCGCAAAAAGCACCTGCCACAGTGCAACAAAGTGAACAAGCCACAAATGAGCCACAAGCTGACAGCACGCCGACTGAACCTGCCGTAGAGATTGAACAACCAATGCCAGAAGAGATGGCAGTTGCTGCTGAAGCACTTGCGCTATCAGCAGTTGTGGAGCCACAAATCCTTGAAAATGTTGAAGTAGTAAAAAATGCTTCAGAAGATAAGTTGCCTGCTACTGCGGCAGACCAAGAATTACTCAATTTATTCTTAGAAGAATCTAGGGACTTAATGCCGCAAGTAGGCAGAGATTTACGCGGATGGCGTAGTAATCCACATGAAGTGGAGTATTCAGACTCGCTACAACGCGCTTTGCATACCTTAAAAGGTAGTGCACGTATGGCGGGTTTAGGCACGATAGGTGATAGCGTGCATCTGATGGAAGACCGCGTTATTCACGCCTTGCGTAACAATGTCAATGAGCATGATTTTGACGAAATGTTTGCGGAGTTTGACCGTATTGGTTACATGCTTGAAGATGTCTCTGGCGTGACTAAGCAAGAGAAATTGGCAGAAGTTGCGCCTTTACAAAAATCTAAAGCAGCACCTGCAACCCGCAATAAAGATCGTCAATACCAATATTTGCGTATGCGGGCTGATGTGTTAGATAGGCTGATTAATGAGGCTGGTGAGGTTTCTATTATGCGCTCTCGTATGGATAGAGAGATGCAAAACTTTAAGCAATCATCTACGGACTTAACAGATAGTATTAGCCGTATGCGTGCATATTTGCGCGAGCTAGAACTAGAAGCTGAAACGCAAATGCAATCTCGTATGAGTTTATTGCAAGAAGCCAATGAGTCATTTGACCCACTGGAGTTTGACCGCTTTACACGCTTACAAGAGTTGACCCGTATGATGGCGGAAAGTGTGAACGACGTGGCGACGGTTCAGCATAACTTGTTGCTTAATCTTGACCAAACAGATGCCGCTTTACAACAGCAAAACCGCATGAATCGTGAGCTGCAACAAGGTTTGATGGGGGTGCGCATGTTGCCCTTTGCCACCATTGCAGAGCGTATGCAACGTATTGTGCGCCAAACTGCACGTGAGTTGAATAAGCGCGTGGAAATGACGATTGAAGGTGAATCAATTGAGATTGACCGTGGCGTTCTAGATAAAATGGGCGCGCCACTTGAGCATTTATTGCGTAATGCAGTAGCGCATGGTTTAGAAAGCACTGCACAACGTAAAAAATTAGGCAAGCCTGAAACTGGACATATAAAATTAAAAATCAGTGTTGAAAACGATGAGATTACACTTGTAGTCACTGACGATGGCGCAGGTATTGATTTAGCTAAAGTAAAACAAAAAGCGATTGAAAAAGGTCTGCTAGATGCGCAGCAAGAAGTATCTGACCAAGCCTTAATGGCAGTGATTTTTGAACCTGGTTTTTCAACCGCAGATACGATTTCTCAAATTGCTGGTCGTGGTGTAGGTTTAGATGTGGTGCGGAGCGATATTGCGGCCTTAAGTGGGCGTATTGACGTAAGCAACGTGGCTGGTCAAGGCGCGATGTTTAATATTTACCTGCCTGTAACATTATCTGTTGCACAAGTGGTGATGGCGCGTGTTGGCCACCAATTGTTTGCCATTCCATCGGTGATGATTGAACAAGTGCAAAAGCTCAAAGTTGCTGATTTGGCTAATGCCTACCAAGCACAACATATTGTTTGGTCTGACCGTGAATACCCGCTACATTATTTTGCCAAATTGATTGGTGACGCTAATTTGGTAGCAGAGCAGCACGTTTACACGCCTATTGTTTTGTTGCGTAGCGGTACCTATCGCATTGCTTTACATGTGGATGAGATTTTGGGCAACCAAGAGGTGGTGATGAAGCAAATCGGCACGCAGCTTGCGCGTGTGCCTGGCATGATAGGCGCTACGGTGCTAGGTGATGGTGAAATTGTATTGGTGGTCAACGCTGTTCAGTTAGCAAATCGCGAAGCCTTAGCAGTGGGCGCGGTTAAAGCCACAACGTTTGCGCCTGTGGTTGAAAAACTCAGAAAAATAGTCTTGGTGGTGGATGATTCATTGACGATGCGTAAAGTGTTGTCACGCGTGCTAGAACGTGAAGATTTTGAGGTAATCACCGCGAATGATGGTATGGATGCGATTCAGAAATTGCAAGATACCACACCCGATATTATTCTCACCGACATTGAAATGCCGCGCATGGACGGCTTTGAGTTCTCACGCCATGTGCGAGATAACAGCGTCACTAAAAATATTCCGCTGATTGTGATTAGTTCACGAACCGCCGATAAGCACCGCAATGTAGCAACTGAAATTGGTGTGAACGCGTTCTTAGGTAAACCTGTGCAAGATGAAGAATTAATTGCCCAAGTTAACGCATTATTAAAGCAATAAAATACCCATTTTTAACACAACATCAAAATAGGTGTTCTGTAAGCCAGTAACCATGGGGCTTCCAGAGCATTTGTTTTTTCTCGGGCAATTTCTTACATATTTAATTAACTTTTAGCACCATCATTTTCACCCGCATTTAGCACATTAGTTTTAACTTTCACTCTCTTAATTTTTGCTAATCAGGTAAAATTTACCTTATGTCGCAAATCAGTCTTTCTGCTAAAAATTCACCTTCTTTTGTTCACTTGCGTTGCCATAGTGAGTATTCTATTGTCGATGGCATTGTGCGTATTGATGATTATGTGAAATATGCCATTGCTGACCAAATGCCAGCGCTCGCGCTCACCGATTTAAGCAATTTATTCGGTGCGGTGAAGTTTTACAAAGCCGCCCGCGCTAAAGGCGTCAAACCACTTTTAGGCTGTGATATTTGGCTAGAAAATACCAATAATCGTGACCAACCCTCGCGCGCTTTGTTGCTTTGCCAGTCGCATGCAGGTTATTTATTGCTTTGCCAATTATTAAGCCGCGCTTATTTAACTAATCAATACCGTGGGCGCGCTGAGTTTAAACGCGAATGGTTTGTAGAATGCGGTACAGAAGGGTTAATCATGCTCTCAGGCGCCATGGCTGGCGATGTGGGGCAGGCGTGCTTGCAAGAAAATGTCAATTTAGCTACCCAGCTTGCAGATAATTGGCAGGCTTTATTTCCTGACCGTTACTACCTTGAGGTACAACGCGTTGCTACAGAAAATAAAGGCCAGCAAGAGCAATATATTCGGCAAGTGCGTAGTATTGCGGCAAAACTCAGTTTGCCAATTGTGGCAACTCATCCCATTCAATTTACCACGCCAGATGATTTTAGGGCGCACGAAGCACGTACATGTATCTCAGAAGGCTATGTGTTAGCAGATACGCGCCGCCCAAAAAACTTTACGCCTGAGCAATATTTTAAAACCCAAGCGCAAATGGCCGAGCTTTTTGCGGATATGCCAGAAGCGCTTGCCAATAGTATTGAAATTGCCAAGCGCTGTAATTTAACCCTCACGCTGGGCAAAAACTATTTGCCAAATTTCCCTACGCCCAATGGTGAAAGCCTTAACGACTTTTTGGTGGCGGAGGCGCATCGTGGCTTGATTAAGCGACTAGAAGTGCTTTATCCAGATGCGGATAAGCGCGTCGCTAAACAACCCGAATATGAAGCGCGTTTAGACTTTGAAACCAAAGTTATCAACCAAATGGGCTTTGCAGGCTACTTTTTAATAGTGGCTGATTTTATTCAATGGGCAAAACATAATGGCGTGCCTGTTGGGCCCGGGCGTGGCTCTGGTGCAGGCTCTGTGGTGGCTTATAGCTTAGGCATTACCGATTTAGATCCGCTTGAATACAACTTGCTGTTTGAGCGCTTCTTAAACCCTGATCGCGTATCAATGCCAGACTTCGACATTGACTTTTGCCAAGAAGGGCGTGATCGCGTGATTGATTACGTGAAGCAAAAATATGGCTTAGATGCGGTTTCGCAAATTGCCACCTTCGGTACCATGGCGGCAAAGGCCGTGATTCGCGATGTGGGGCGTGTGCTTGATTTGCCCTTTAATTTTGTCGATAGCATTAGTAAGCTGATTCCGATGGAATTGGGAATTACGCTATCTGACGCACTTGAAAAAGAGCCGCAACTGGCTGAGCGCCGTGAAAGTGAAGAAGAAATCCGTGAGCTACTCGAGCTGGCTTTAAGGTTAGAAGGCTTAACGCGCAATATCGGTATGCATGCAGGTGGTGTGTTAATTTCACCCGGAAAAATCTCAGATTTTTCACCCGTGTATTGTCAGGCCGATGGCGGCAGTTTGGTGAGCCAATATGATAAAGATGATGTTGAAGCAGTAGGTCTGGTTAAGTTTGACTTTTTAGGCTTGCGTACGCTCACAATTTTAGAGTTGGCCTTAGAAAATGCCAATAAACAACGGGCTATGGAGGGCTTGCCCGCACTTGCATTTGAAACTTTGCCGTTAAAAGATAAAGCGACATTTCAGCTACTCAAAACAGCCAATACCACAGCGGTGTTTCAACTTGAGTCCAAAGGCATGAAAGACATGCTCAAGCAAGCGATGCCAGATTGCTTTGAAGACATTATTGCTTTGGTTGCGCTTTATCGTCCTGGCCCGATGGATTTGATTCCTGATTTTTGCCGACGTAAGCATGGTAAGCAACGCGTGGAATACCCACATCCTTTGACAGAACCCATTTTGAAAGAGACTTATGGGATTGCCGTATATCAAGAGCAGGTGATGCAGATTGCCCAAGTAGTGGCTGGCTATAGCTTGGGCGGCGCCGATTTGCTTCGCCGCGCGATGGGTAAGAAAAAACCTGAAGAAATGGAAGCGCAACGCGCTATTTTTAATGAGGGTGCGCAAAAGAATGGCTTGAGCGAAAAACAATCCAATGAATTGTTTGACTTGCTAGAAAAATTTGCCGGCTATGGTTTTAACAAGTCACATGCGGCGGCTTATGCATTGGTGGCATATCAAACAGCCTATTTAAAAGCACATTATCCAGCAGCATTTTTAGCGTCAACGATGTCTGCTGACATGAATAATACCGACAGCGTACATACCTTTTATAATGATTGTATGCCTAATCAGGTAGAAGTTTTGCCACCTGACATCAATCAAAGTGATTTCAAGTTTACACCCATCAGTAAAACACAAATGATTTACGGCTTGGGTGCCATAAAAGGAACAGGGTTAGCGGCGATAGAGCTTATCATTGAAGCACGTCAAAAAGCTGGGCCATTTACTGATTTATTTGATTTTTGCAGTCGCTTAGATTTGCGTAAAGTCAATCGTCGTGTGATTGAGTCTTTAATTCGCGCAGGCGCTTTTGATAAATTAGAGCGTAACCGCAATGCACTGTTAGCTGGCGTGAGTTTAGCTATTAGTGCGGCTGAGCAAAATAATGCGAATAGCAACCAAAATAGCTTGTTTGGTGACGTGGAAAATAATGCCGCAAGTGTATTACCTAAGGTTGCAAAGTGGAGTGAGCAGCAAGAGTTATTAGAAGAAAAATCAGCGTTGGGTTTTTATTTTAGCGGCCACCCATATGCAGCATATCAAAAAGATGTTGGTCAATTTATTTCTAGTACATTGGCAAATATTGCCCCCAAAGAGCAGCCGCAATTACTTTCTGGTATTGTTTCTGGCATTCGTATTCGGATGACTGGGCGCGGTAAAATGGCAATTGTAGGTCTTGATGATGGCACAACACGTATTGAAGTGGTGGTGGGTAGTGATTTGCTCAATCAAGCGCAACATTTGTTAAAAGATGATCAATTGGTGATTGTAGAAGGGCGTGTCAGTTATGATGATTTTTCGGGCGGTAACCGCGTGAATGCGCGTAAATTGTATGATTTAGCCACATTGCGAAATAGCCGTGCAAGCTTTTTAAAAATTGCCTGCAATGGTCAGGCTGATGCCGTCAAACTTAAAACTCTACTCGCACCTTATCGAAAAGTATCTTCTGAGCATCAATCAGGATGTTTAGTAAAAGTGGAATACCATAACAAAACTAGCCAAGTTGAACTGATGCTGGGAAGTGAGTGGCGGGTAGATTTGCACGATGAGTTGATTGCAGGTTTATACGATTGGTTAAGTAAAGATAATGTAAAAATCCTATATAATTAGTATAAGTTTTTTTGAGAAAAGTAAATCGCATGAAAATAAGTTACCTAGACTTTGAGCAGCCCATAGCAGAACTTGAAAGCCAAATTGAGGGTTTGCAAGCTGCGCATGATGCTAACGAAGCGTTAGACGTTTCGAAAGAGCTTTCTGCCTTAGAAAAGAAAAGTAAAAAACTCTCTGAAGATATTTACAGCAATTTAACTGCATGGCAAATTTCGCAGCTGGCGCGCCATCCTCAACGCCCATATACGCTTGATTATATTCAGGGTATGTTTACTGACTTTGAGGAATTGCATGGAGATCGTGCGTACTCAGATGACCCTGCTATTGTGGGCGGTTTAGCACGTTTTGAAGGGCAAGCCGTGATGGTGATTGGTCACCAAAAAGGACGCGATGTGAAAGAGCGCCAATACCGTAATTTTGGTATGCCGCGGCCAGAAGGTTATCGTAAAGCTTTGCGCTTATTCCGCTTGGCAGAAAAGTTTAATATTCCAATTATTACGTTGATAGATACACCTGGCGCATACCCTGGCATTGGTGCTGAAGAGCGTGGTCAATCTGAAGCCATCGCACGTAATTTATACGTGATGTCTGAACTTAAAACGCCAATTATTGGTGTCATTATCGGCGAGGGTGGCTCCGGTGGTGCATTGGCTTTAGGGGTAGTTGACCAATTGTTAATGCTACAGTACGGTACTTACTCAGTTATTTCGCCTGAGGGCTGCGCATCTATTTTATACAAAAGTGCTGACAAAGCCTCTGTCGCGGCAGAGTCGCTTGCTATAACGGCTCAACGCTTAAAAGCATTAGGCTTGGTTGACCGCATTGTGTCAGAGCCACTGGGTGGCGCACATCGTGATTATGAGCAGATGATGAAAACTTTACGAGAAGCGCTTAAAGAGGAGTTGAAAAGTCTAAAGGCTAAATCGGTTAAGTCTATGTTGGTCACGCGATATGAGCGTTTAATGGGCTACGGCCAATATAAAGAAGTTGTTGAAAAAGATCGCCGTCAAACTGAAAAAAAATAAAGCACAGAACGCTGAGCAAGCATTACTTGCAGGGGTGCAAGCTGTTCTTGCTCCTTGTGTAAAGCCCGAATCAACGCTATTACTTGCCTTGAGTGGAGGCTTAGATTCAGTGGTCTTGCTACATTTGCTAGCAAATATCAAAAACGACTTCCCCTTTAATTTATATGCCTTGCATGTGCATCATGGAATAAGCCAAAATGCGAATACTTGGGCTACTTTTTGCAAACAGCAATGTGACTTATTAAATGTTGCATTAGAAATTAAGCATGTCTGTGTGGATGGGGCAGGCTTAGGCATCGAGGCAGAGGCCAGAAAACTGCGTTATGAAGCGCTATTTAATTTTAAGTTAAACGATAATTCACCTGATTTTATTGTTACTGCGCACCACTTAGATGATCAATCTGAAACTTTACTATTACAGTTGTTTAGAGGGGCTGGTGTCAAGGGCTTGGCTAGTATGGCGGCTGTGGACAGTGAGCGTCGGTTATTACGTCCTTTGCTCAACAGTACGCGTGCATCGCTGTTAGATTATGCACAAGTGCATAATTTGAATTGGTGCGAAGATGAAAGCAACCGTAACCATGATTTTAATAGAAACTTTGTGCGCCACGAAGTATTGCCCCTGTTAAGCTCACGTTACTCCGCCATAAATACTGTTCTGGCAAGAGCAGCATCTCATATTGCTGAAGCATCTAATTTGATTGACACTTTGGCATCCTTAGATGCTGCTAATTTGTTATTTGAAAATAGTCTGTGTTTGGTTGGTTTAGGTCAGATTGAAGATGTAGCGCGCATAAAAAATGTATTGCGTTGGTGGTTTGCAAGCAATGGCTTACTCATGCCAAACGCATCGCAGATTGATGAAGTGGTTCGTCAACTACTTCATGCAAAGCCAGATGCTGCAATTGGCATAAAGCTCCAACATTTAACCTTAAAACGTTATAAGCAACGCGCATACTTAGTTAAATCGCAGCTTAAAGTACCTTTTGATATTATTTGGAAAGGTGAAGAGACGTTAATTTTACCTGATGGTAATGTATTAATTTTTGAAAAAAAAATAGGTTCTGGCTTGGCGATGAATCTAATAACTGAAGATTTAAGCGTATCTAATCATAACTATCCGAAATCTTTTAAAACAAGCGCGCTACGTCCCACTAAATCATGGAAGCGCCTAATGCAAGAAATAGACATGCCCCCGTGGCGGCGCAAAGAACTTCCATTGCTTTACCTTAGTGGTAAGCTTGTTTATGTACCTAATATTGGAGCTACTTATACTCTGAATGCCAAGCAAGATGAGATAGGTTTAGTAGTGCGTTGGGAATGCGGGCGTGCTAGCGGTGCTTTTGCAAAATAAAAAGACACCGTTGAGGTGTCTTTTTATTTTGTAACATGCAAATAAACTATAATTGAGTAAGAAGTCTACCCAGTTTACTAAACACACAACCCTTATAATTATGTAGTAGTAAAAAGTCCTAGTGATAGTACTTCCTAAGATGAATACAGCAAAACGTGTGCCAAGTTAAATTTTGCGTTGATTTTATATTTTAACCATATGAATTAAAAAGACTTTTATAAAAATTCAAAGTGTTGGCTTATCTTTTATCATAGTAAGTTTAATGAGCGCCATGTAAATGGTGGTTAAATGCAACCAAATTATTGATGTTGCAACCATAAAACGGCTGAATTAAACCAAATTTAATCTTTTTAAATTTAAAATTTGTTTAATTTAATCAAACAGTTCCAAGAGGTTTTAATATAAATTTTCTTGCATTACGCATATTTTTTGTATAAAGTAGTGCTTGTTTACAAATTGAAACAATTTCACATTGTTGATTTTATTTAATGTGAAATTTTTTAGTTAGCTGTCTTCCTAGTGCCAGTTAATAGTAAGCAAAAAAGGGTAATACCTTAACTTTAAATTTATCTTTGGAGATAACTATGTTTACAAAAAAACACGCACTAGGCGTTGCTGTTAGCGTCGCATTGGCATTGCCAATGATTGCTTCAGCTGCTGCTGATCAAGAGGCTGCAATGAAGGATGCTAACAACTGGCTGCATCCTCGTGGCCAACACAATAACCAAGGTTATAGTACGTTAGGTCAAGTTTCTAAGGCAAACGTTAAAAATCTTAAAATGGCATGGACATTCGCTACTGGTGTAAACCGTGGTCACGAAGGTTCTCCAGTGGTTGTTGGTAACATGATGTATGTACATACAGCATTCCCAAACAACGTATATGCACTTGACTTAAACGACAATCAAAAAATCGTATGGTCATATTTCCCAAAGCAAGACCCATCAGTACAAGCAGTATTGTGCTGCGATAACGTATCACGCGGCTTAGGCTACGGCGATGGCAAAATCTACCTTCAACAAAACGATGGTAACTTAGTTGCTTTGGATGCTAAAACTGGTGCTAAAGTATGGTCAACATTGGTAAACGATCCAAAAGTTGGCGCTACTAACACTAACGCTCCACACGTAATCAAAGACAAAGTATTGACAGGTTGTTCAGGTGCTGAGTTTGGTGTACGTTGCTTTATCGCAGCATACAACATCAAAGATGGCTCATTAGCATGGAAAGCTTACTCAAC